>WBZY01000150.1_pt1 | contig 66151 bp, 58 predicted proteins | sample 5204191 | NCBI WGS metagenome assembly WBZY01 (sample SAMN12344363, study PRJNA552823) | activated sludge metagenome | biome: Activated sludge suspended growth; feature: Anammox Sidestream; material: Wastewater; isolation source: activated sludge from anammox sidestream of wastewater treatment... | reverse complement strand
GCATTATGCGCCCACCGCGTGGTCCACCCTGCACCGCGACTCCAGCAACAGCGACTACGTGCCGCTCGCGGTGAGCACGCGCGTGCGCGCCGCCTGGAGCGCGCTCGATGGCGCCACGCTGCTGGTCGGCCCGGTGATCGGACCCGAAGGCCATCTCTACGTGCCGAGCGGCCGCGGCACCGGCACGAGCCATCTGCACGCCTTCGCGCGCGACGGCCAACTGCTGTGGGAAGCGCCACCGATGCGCAGCCGCGCGGACTTCGATTACGCGGCCGTGGTATCGGCGCCGATCATCGACACCGACGGCAACGTCTACGCCGGCGACTCCAACCAGTTGTGGTCGTTCACGGCCGACGGTGTGTTGCGCTGGGTCGCGGATCTGCCGGCCGCCGGCGTACGCGGTTTCTTCGTCACACCGGTGTTCAGCCGCGAGGGTTTCGTCGGCGGCGTCACCACCGACGGCAAGGTGGCGTTCTTCCGCCGCGAGGACGGTGCGCTGGCGTTCCCGGTGCTCGATCTGCCCGGCGTCGCCGGTCCGCCGACGCAGGACCCGCCGCCGGGGCTGTGGGGCGGCGGCATGATCGCGCCGGAGTTCGTGCGTCCGCTGTGGGACCTGATCAGCGGCCGTGCGATCGAGGTCGCGAACACCCCGGCCGTGCATCCGGCCAGCGGGCGCGTGTTCATCACCGCCGGTGGCGCAACCGCCAGCGAGGGCGTGCTCTACGGCATCGACACCGCAGCCGACGGCGCGCGCATCGCCTTCGCGACCCCGATGGGCGCAGGCTCGGGGACCAGCCCCGCGATCGCGCCGGACGGACGCCTCGTGTACGCGATCGACGACGCCGGCGTGATGGTCGCGCTCGATACCGCCGACGGCCACATCGTCTGGCAGGTCGGCGACACGATGGGCCAGGCCTCGCCGACGGTCGGACCCGACGGCACGATCTACTCGTTCAACGGCATCGAGGGCACCGTGGTCGCGATCGACGGCGTCGATGGCAGCGTGAAATGGCGTCGCCAGTACGATGACGTCGCGCGCGAACACCTGCCGTGGCGGCCGTTGCTGCGCCGCTCGACCACGGTCGACTCGATCATCACGGTCGCCGACAACGGACTGCTGCTGTGCCTGGACCTCAACTACCTGCTGCCGGTCGGCGACACTCCCTTCCCGCAGGCGCGCAAGTTCCTGCTCGCACACCTCGACACGGCCGACGGCGCGCTGCTCGGCTGGACCGCGATCCGCGACGCCTCGTCGGCGATGATCGTCCCGGACCGTGACGGCAGCATCTATCTGTCGCTGGGCGGCGTGGTCTCCTCGATCGGACACCACGGCGTCGATCCAAGCCTGCCCGGTTTGCTGCGCGCCAACCGCGCGCCGGTCGGCGGACTGCAGGCGCTGCAGCCGCTGCCGCCGGACCAGCACGCCCCATAGCCCATCCACCCCGGAGAACGCTCCATGAGCCGCGAGTATTCCGCCACCGAACGCCGCAACCTCGAGGCCGTGCGCACGCTGATGGCGCCGCCGCCCGGCTTCGATCCCTCGACGCTGTTCGCCGACGACGCCGTGTGGTGGAACGGCTTGCCGCGGCTGCACGCACCGGGCGGCAGCTGCGAGCACCGCGGCATCGCGGCGATCCGCGCCATCATCGGCGGCTCGGCCACCGACCGGCGCCACCTCGGCATCGACGCCTACGACCTCGCCACCGTGCGCTACGAAAACGTGATCGAAGTGGTCGACGGCGACCGCGTGGTGCGCCAGCAGACCATGCACGCGAAGACCAGGTCGGGCCGCGACTACTGCAACGTCTACTGCTTCGTGTTCGATTTCGACGCCGACGGCCGCATCGCGTACCTGACCGAGCACTGGAACACCTGGTGGGCCGAGCGCTTCCTGTTCGACCAGCTCACGCCGGACCCGCCGCGCGCGGGCTGATGGCGGCGCGGGCACCGCGCTTTTACACTACTATTCGCGCACGCTCGCGGCGGAGAATCCCGAATGATCGACTGGTTGTGCGGCTTCGCGCTGTTCGCGACGCTGTTCTGCGAACCCGCCACCACCACGCTGAGCGGCTACATCGAGGGTGAGACGGTGTTCGTCGCGCCGATCGCGGTGGTGCGCATCGAGTCGGTGGCCGTGAGCCGCGGCGCGACGGTGCGCGCGGGCGATCCGCTGGCCACCCTGGACGCCGCCGACGCGCGCCACGCGCTGCAGGGCGCGCGTGCCCGCGTCGCCGAGGCCGAGGCACGGCTCGGCAACCTCACCACCGGCAAGCGCGCCGAGGAGATCGCGGTGATCGAGGCCAACCGCGGTGCGGCACGCGCGGATCTCGCGCAGGCCGAGCTGGACCTGCGGCGCCTCTCGGACCTGGTGCAGCGCAAGCTGCAGAGCCAGGCCGCGCTCGACCAGGCGCGCACCGTACGCGACGTGGCGGCGGCGCGGCTGCGCGAGATCGAAGCCAGCCTGCAGGTGGCCGGCATCGCGGCCAGGGTGCAGGAAATCGAGGCGGCACGCCGGGTGGTCGATGCCGCGCGCGCGGAGCTGCAGGACGCCGAGTGGCGGCTCGGCGAGCGCACCCTGAAGGCGCCCGCCGACGGCCGGGTCGAGACGCTGATCCGTTATCCGGGCGAAGTCGCCGGACCGTCCGCGCCGGTGCTGACGCTGCTGCCGGAGGCGAACCGCAAGCTGCGTCTGTTCGTTCCCGAGGCGAGAATCGCGACGGTCGGCATCGGTGACCTGCTCACGGTCGGCTGCGACGGCTGCGCCGCAGGACTGCAGGCGCGCGTGAACTTCATCGCTGCGGCGCCCGAATTCACCCCACCGGTGATCTACTCGGTCGAGAGCCGGCAGAAGCTGGTGGTGCTGGTCGAGGCCGAGCCGCTCGGCGAGGCGCGGCGGCTGGCGCCGGGACAGATCGTCGACGTCACGCTGCCCGCCGGCTCATGAACGTCATCGACGTCCGCGGGCTCACCAAGCGCTTCGGTGATCGCACGGTCGTCGATCACATCGACCTGCGCGTCGGCGAGCGCGAGATCGTGGGTTTCCTCGGGCCGAACGGCAGCGGCAAGACCACCACCATCCGCATGCTGTGCGGGTTGCTGGTGCCGGACGCCGCCGAGGGCAGCTGCCTCGGCTTCGACCTGCGGCGCGAGGCCGCACAGATCAAGCGCCAGACCGGCTACATGACGCAGCGTTTCTCGTTCTACGAGGACCTCACGATCGAGGAGAACCTCGACTTCGTCGCACGCCTCTACGACCTGCGCCCGCGCCGCGCGCGCGTCGAGCGGACGCTGGAGCGCAGCGGACTCGCCGATCGCCGCCGCCAGCTCGCCGGCTCGCTCTCCGGCGGCTGGAAGCAACGCCTCGCACTCGCCGCCTGCGTGATGCACGAGCCGCGGCTGCTGCTGCTCGACGAGCCGACCGCCGGTGTCGATCCGCAGGCGCGGCGCGAATTCTGGGACGAGATCCATCGCCTGTCGGACGCCGGCGTGACGGTGCTGGTCTCCACCCACTACATGGACGAGGCGGAACGCTGCCACCGCATCGTCTACATCATGGACGGCGTGATCCTCGCCGACGGCACGATCCCGCACCTGCTGGCGAACGCCGGGCTGCACACGGTCACGGTGCAGGGCGCCGGCACCGCGGCGCTGCGCCCCGCGCTGGAACGTCTGCCCGGCGTCGACGAGGTCGCGCCGTTCGGGGAGACGCTGCACCTGACCGGAACCGATCGCGCGGCGCTGCTGGCGGCGGTGGCGCCGTACCGCGCCGACCCGACACTGCGCTGGGACGAAGGCGAAACCTCGCTCGAGGACCTGTTCATCCACCTGCTGCGCGGGCGGCAGGGGCAGGCGCACCCGTGAGCGGGCGCTCCGGACCGGGTGCACTGTCGCTGGCGCGCGTGCTCGCGGTGCTGGTCAAGGAATTCATCCAGCTGCGCCGCGACCGCGTGACCTTCGGCATGATCATCGGCGTGCCGCTGATCGAACTGGTGATCTTCGGTTTCGCGATCAACAGCGATCCCAGGCACCTGCCGACCGCGCTGTTCGTGCAGGACCACAGCGCCTACAGCCGCGCGGTGGTGAACGCCTTCGCGAACTCCGGCTACTTCGAGCTGCGCCACCAACACAACGAACGCGGCACCGGCGACCGGCAGCTCGCGCGCGGCGAGGTCGCGTTCGTGCTGACGATTCCGGAGGACTTCACGCGCCGGCTGCTGCGCGGCGAGCGCCCGCGCGTGCTGCTCGAGGCCGACGCCACCGACCCCGCGGCGGCATCGAACGCGATCGCGGCTGCCGGCGCGCTGGTGCACGGCGCGCTCGCGCACGAACGGCTCGCGCCGGCCGGCCTGCCCGCCGGCGAACCGCCGTTCGAGCTCCTCACGCACCGGCGCTACAACCCCGAGGGCATCTCGCAGTACAACACCGTCCCGGGGCTGCTCGGCGTGATCCTCACGATGACGATGGTGATGATGCCGGCGCTGGCGCTGACGCGCGAATCCGAGCGCGGCACCATGGAAAACCTGCTCGCGATGCCGGTCACCCCGCTCGAGGTGATGCTCGGCAAGGTGCTGCCGTACACCGGCATGGGCGCGCTGCAGGTGCTGATCATCCTGTCGGTCGCACACGGTGTGTTCCACGTGCCGATGCTCGGATCCTACGCGCTGCTGTTCGCGATGCTCGCGCTGTTCATCGCCTGCGTGGCCACGCTCGGGTACCTGATCTCGACGGTCGCGCGCAACCAGATGCAGGCGATGCAGATGACGCTGTTCTTCTTCCTGCCGTCGATCCTGCTCTCGGGCTTCATGTTCCCGTTCCGCGGCATGCCCGGCTGGGCGCAGGCGCTGGGCGAGCTGCTGCCGCTCACGCACATCCTGCGCATCGTGCGTGGCATCATGCTGAAGGGCGCGGGCTTCGCCGACATCGCGCCGCATACGCTCCCGCTGCTGCTGTTCCTGCTGGTGGTGGCGGCGATCGCGCTGCGACGGTTCAGGCGCACGCTCGATTCCTGAGCGGCACGGGGTTACCATGCGCCCATCCCGCGCGAATTTCACCGGCAGCCGCCCAGCGAGCGACCGCCGCGTCGTCGTTCGCACGGGGCCACCCGAACCCGCAGAGGAATGCACCATGCCGACACCGCCGCCGATCACCGTCTCCAGCCTGGACCTGGAGCGCATCGAACGCTGCCTGAACACCGACGCCGCGCGCCACCTGCCTGGCATGGACGCGCTGCAGGCCGAACTCGACCGCGCCACCGTAGTCGATCCGCAGCAGATGCCTCCGGACATCGTCACCATGAATTCCACCGTGCGTTTCACCGACGACAGCAGCGGCCGCCAGTACGAGCTGACGCTGGTCTATCCGGACGGTGCCGGCCAGCCCGGCACGGTGTCGGTGCTCGCGCCGATCGGCAGCGCGCTGCTCGGGTTGGCGGTCGGACAGTCGATCGCCTGGCAGGTGCCGGGCGGGCGCGCGATCACGCTGCGCGTGCTGGAACTGCTGCGCCAGCCCGAAGCGATGGGCGAGTACCATCGCTGAACGGCGCCGCGTTCAGTTTCGGTTCAGCGAGCCTCGCTAGTCTGCAGGCGTTGCCATCGGGGCAACGACAGCGAACCAGGAGTACCCCCATGAACACGCTTGCATCACGTATCGCCACCGCCACGCTTCTCGTCGCCTCGGGACTCGCCTTCGCCGGCCAGGAACTCGGCCCGGACCAGGCGGTGCGGCTGCTGCAGGAAGGCAAGGTCAAGTCCTTCGACGAACTGAACGCCGCTGCCCAGGCCAGGCACCCGGACGCGAAGATCCACGAAACCGAACTCGAAGAGGTCTACGGCCGCCACGTCTACAAGGTGGAACTGCGCGACCCGCAGGGCAAGGAATGGAACATCGACGTCGATGCCGCCACCGGCGAGGTCCTCAAAGACCGCCGGGACGACTGAAACCGATGCGCGCGCGGCTCGTGGTGGCGACGGCGACCCTGTTTGTGTTCGCCGTACCCGGCAGCGCGCGCGACATCGGTCACGAGGAGGCGCTGCGGCTGCGCCGCGGCGGCGAACTGCTCGCGCTCGAGAAACTCCTCGGGCGCGCGTTCGTGCTGCACCCGGACGCCACGCTGCTCGAGGCGGAACTCGAGCGCGAGGACGGTGCGCTGGTCTACGAGCTCGAAATCCTGACCGCCGACGGCGAGGTGCGTGAACTCGAGTTCGACGCGCGGAGCGGCACGCTGCTCAGCGACGAGGCGGAGGACTGATGCGCCTGCTGCTGGTCGAGGACAACGTCGCGCTGGCCGACGAACTGGCAGCGCGGCTGCGCGCCGAGGGTTACGCGGTGGACTGGGTCGTCGACGGGCGCGATGCCACCGTGCGCGCCCACGACGGCGACTACGATCTCGCGATCCTCGACCTCGGCCTGCCCGGGCGCAGTGGCATGGACGTGCTCGGCGACTGGCGGCGCACCGGATTGCCGCTGGCCGTGCTCATCCTCACCGCGCGCGACAGCTTCGCCGACCGCATCGCGGGCCTGCGCGCCGGCGCCGACGACTACCTGCCCAAACCGTTCCACCCCGACGAACTGCTGCTGCGCGTGCGCGCGCTGCTGCGCCACCGCCACGGCACCGTCAATACACCGCGCCTCAGCGCGGGCGGGTTGACGCTCGACGAGGAACGCAAATGCGTCGACGTCGGGCCGGAGACGGTCGAGCTGAGTGCCGCCGAGTTCCGTCTGCTGCGCCTGCTGATGCTGAACCCCGGACGCCTGCTGTCGCGCGCCGCGATCGAGGAGCACCTGTACGACGGCGAGACCGAACGCGACAGCAACGTGGTCGAGGTGCTGGTGAACCGGCTGCGCCGCAAGCTGGGGCGGGCGGCGATCGAGACACGGCGCGGGCTGGGCTACCGGCTGCGCGACAGCACGCACACCGGTGACGGCTGAATGGCCGGCGCGTCGATCGGACGTCGGCTCGCCATCGGGCTCGCCACCAGCCTGCTGCTCGCGGCCGGGGTACTGGCGCTGGTCGCCTCGCTGCTGTTCGAGCGCGCGCTGCGCGAGCACGCGCTCGGGCTGCTCGAGGACGACGCACGCAGCGTGCTGGCCGCGATCCAGTCCGGCCCGCAGGGACCGTGGATCGATCCGCAGCACCTGCCACGCGTGTTCGAGCGGCCGCTGTCGGGGCGTTATTTCGTCGTGCAGTCAGCGCGCGGCAGCTGGCGATCGCGCTCGCTGTGGGACCACGAACTGCAGCTGCCGGCCACCGCCGGCGCCGTACCCGGGCTGATCGCCGGACCGCGCGGACAGCGCCTGCTGTGCCTGCGTGCGGACTATCGCCGCCACGGCGAGGCGATCGCGGTGATCGTCGCCGCCGACGTCGCGCCGCTGCTGGCCGATTTCCGCCGCATCGGGCTGCTGCTGCTGGGACTGGGCGCGGCGACCGTGGTGCTGCTGACCGCGATCCAGCGGGCCTGGATTCGCCACGCCGCGCTGGCGCCGCTGCAGCGGGCGCGCCGGCAGGTGCAGGAACTCGCCGAAGGCCGCCGCGACCGGCTCGACGACGCGGTACCCGTCGAACTGCAGGCGCTGGTCGCCGAGATCAACCGCCTGCTCGCGCACACCGCGCAATCGCTGGCGCGCTCGCGCCAGGCGCTGGGCAACCTCGGCCACGCGCTGAAGACCCCGCTCGCGGTGCTGCTCGCGCTCGCCGAGCGCGCCGACGATCCGCTGCGCAGCCGCCTGCAGGAGCAGCTCGCGCAGATGCAGCAGCGCATCGGGCGCGAACTCGGGCGCGCGCGTACCGCCGGCGCCGCGCGTGGGGCGCCGCGTTTCGCGCCGCGCGAGGAGATCCCGTTGCTGGTACAGGCGCTGCGCCAGGCCCACCGGCGCGACCTGACGATCACCTGGGAGGCCCCCGCGTCCAGCCTGCCGCTCGAACGCGACGACATGCTGGAGTTGCTCGGCAACCTGCTCGACAACGCCTGCAAGTGGGCGCGCGCCAGCGTAGCGCTGCGGATCGTGTGTCTGCCGCGGCAGGTGCTGATCGAGGTCGGCGACGACGGGCCAGGCATCGCGGAAGACCGCGCCACGGACGCGCTCACCCGCGGCTCACGGCTCGACGAACAGACGCCCGGTCACGGCCTGGGACTGGCGATCGTCGGCGACATCGTCGCCGCGTACCACGGCGAGCTGGCGCTCGGGCGTGCGGTGCAGGGCGGGCTGAGTGTCTCGATCCGGCTGCCGCTGGCCGCCGATACGCCCGGGCCCGCGTCCTGACTCACATGCGCTGCGAGGAAATGTTGCCGCCGTCGACCACGAGTTCGGTCGCCGTGATGTAGCTCGCGTCCGCCGAGAGCAGGAAGCGCACCGCGCGCGCGATCTCCACCGGCTCGCCCAGGCGCCCGAGCAGGATGCGCCGCTCGAACACCCCCGGCGGCAGGATGTCGAGCACCGGCTGCAGCATCGGCGTGCGGATCTGTCCCGGCGATACCGCATTGATGCGCACGCCGTCGGCGGCCAGATCGTCGGCCAGCGAACGCACCAGCGACAGCATGCCGCCCTTCGACGCCGTGTAGGCGGGATTCGCCGCGTTGCCCAGCGTGGCGTTGATCGACGCGATGCCGACCACCGCCCCGTCCGACGCCGCCGCGAGATCGGCGCGGATCGCCTGCACTATGAACGGCAGCGCACGCAGGTTCACGTTCAGCACCGCGTCCCAGGCCGCCGGCGTCAGATCGTCGAGCGGCACCGGGCTCGATACCCCGGCTGCGTGCACCAGGGCACCGATCGCACCGATCGTCTCGCGCGTGCGCGCCACCGCCGCGGCGATGCCGTCGGTCGAGCACAGGTCGATGCCGATGCCGACCGTGCGCACGCCGTGGCGCGCCGCGAGCTCCGCCGCCGCCGCAGCCGCGCGCGCGGCATCGATGTCCCACACCGCGACCGCGCGCCCCTCGGCCGCCAGCACCCCGGCGCAGGCGCCGCCGATTCCCGAAACCCCGCCAGTGACGATGACACCGCGCCGACCGCCCGAACCGCTGTTTTCCATTGTCTTTTTTCCTCGTGTGATGGATACGGCAGGTGAGCGCACCTGCCGCTGACCCGGAGGGGCGATCATAGCCGCTGCCGCGCGTGCGGTCTGCACATCCCCGGATCGGGGAACTCCGGGCTTCGTGGCGAAAATGTAACACCACTCACTCGCCGATAATGCTGCAATTGCACGGACACTCGGGTCCGGCAGGCAGCGCGGAGACACGGCATGGGCGAGGCATCCACGAGCAGGCGCACGTTCCTGAAGTTCGCAGCGGCGGGCGTGGCCGCAGGCGCGGTCGGCCTGCCGCTGTATCACTACCGCTTCCGTTCGCCCGAGGAAGCCGTGCGCGTCGGCCCGCGCGGCACGCCGCCGCTCGGCAGCTGGGAAGACCTCTACCGCCAGCGCTGGACCTGGGACACCATCGCGAAGGGATCGCACGGCTGGGCGAACTGCCGCTCGGCCTGCGCATGGGATCTCTACGTGAAGGACGGGGTCGTGGTGCGCGAGGAGCAGACCGCCACCTACGAGCAGTCGGAGCCCGGGGTGCCGGATTTCAACCCGCGCGGCTGCCAGAAAGGTGCCTGCTACACCGAAGTGATGTACGGTCCGTCGCGCACCAGCGTGCCGCTGAAACGCGTGGGACCGCGCGGCTCGGGACAGTGGGAGCGCATCGGCTGGGAGCAGGCGATCGGCGAGATCGCCGAAAAATGCATCGCCGCGGCGAACCGCTGGGGCACCGAGACGCTGTACCAGGACCTGGGGCCGAACTTCGACTTCGGCCCGTCCACCGCCGGGCGCTTCAAGTTCCAGTTCATGGCCGGCGGGATGTTCGCCGACAACTGGGCCGAGATCGGCGACCTGAACATCGGCGCCTCGATGGCGATGGGCTTCGCGCACGTCGGCGGCTCCGCAGACGAGTGGTTCCTGTCCGACTACCTCGTCGTGTGGATGATGAATCCCTCGGTCACCCAGATCCCGGACGCGCATTTCCTCTACGAGGCGCGCTACAAGGGCTCCGAACTGGTGGTGATCGACCCGGTCTACTCGGCCACCGCGGTGCACGCCGACCAGTGGCTGCCGATCGCGGTCGGCACCGACGCCGCGCTGGGCCTGGCGGTGGCGCGCCACCTGCTCGACGTCGGCGCGATCGACCTGCCGTACGTGCGCGAGCAGACCGACCTGCCGCTGCTGGTGCGCCTCGACACCGGACGCTTCCTGCGCGGCGAGGACCTCGTCGAAGGCGGTCTCGGGACGCAGCTGTACATGTGGCACCCGCAGCGCAACGCAGCGGTGGCAGCGCCCGGTTGCGGCGGCCACGAGACGCGCTCGCTGGTGCTCGACTTCGAACCGCCGATCGACGGCCAGTGGCTGGTGCGCCTGAAGGACGGCGCCGAGGTGGGCGTGGTGCCGGTCGGCGCGATGCTGAAGGAACACCTCGATCCGTGGACCTTCGACTACACGGCGCAGGTCACGGGCCTGCACGTCGAGCAGATCCGCCGTTTCGCCGAGGGCTGGGCGCGCGCCGAACGGCCGATGGTGCTGTCCTCGTGGGGTTCGAACCGCTACATGCACTCGGACCTGATGAACCGCGCGAAGATCCTTTGCCTCGCGCTCAAGGGCGCGCTGGGCCGCAAGGGCGCCGGCTACCAGGCGACCGGCTGGGTCGATCTCGACGGCTTCGCCAACGCCATGCAGATGCAGCGTCCGGGAATCGCGGGGCGCCTCGGCGCGCTGCTCGGCACCATCGAGCCGGCGCAACTGTTCGACGCCATGCTCGACGTCGCGATGAAGCGCAAGACGCAGAACGAGGTCGAGCGCATGGGCGAGCACTTCTACACGAAGAACCGCCTGTGCACCACCGACGTGGTCGAGGTGAACTTCACCGCCCCGGGCTACCTGGACGCGCTGAACCGCGAGCAGGAAGGCATGTCGCCGCGCCCGCTCGCCGCATACCGCGAGGAATCGCGCGCCAACGGCTGGGGGCCGGGCGTGCCGGTCAAGGCGCCGCCGAAGGTGTTCTTCAGCGGCGGCGCGAACCTGCTCAGGCGCAACAACCTGCCGCAGTACCTGAAGGCCTTCGTCTGGGACGACATGGAGTTGATCGTCGACATCAACCCGAAGTTCTCCTTCACCGGCACCCAGGCCGACTACATCCTGCCGGCCGCGGGCTGGTACGAGAAGGCCGGCATCAAGTACACGATGTCGTACATCCCCTACGTGCACTACTGCGACGTCGCGGTGCCGCCGCTCGCCGAATCGAAGGGCGAGTTCGAGATCTACTGGCTGCTCACGCGCGAGATCGAACGCCAGGCGAAGGCGATGGACCTGCCGGTGTTCGAGGGCTGCGGGCGCGGCAGCACGGACTGGAAGACGCTGCACCAGCGTTACAGCAACCGCGGCGACCTGGGCCAGCACGACGCCGAGAAGGTGGTGCGCGAGATCCTGGACAGCAGCGCCACCAAAGGCGTGACACTGGAGGCGCTGAAGCGCGACGGCATCGCCCGCTTCACCGCCACCGGCACCAGCGTGCAGGCCAGCGCGCTGCACAACCCCGACTGGACGGGCCCCGGCGTACTGAACACGCTGACCCGCTTCACCGAGCACAAGGAACCGTGGCCCACCTGGTCCGGGCGCATCACCTCGTTCATCGACCATCCGTGGTTCATCGAGATGCGCGAGCAGTTCCCCGTCCACAAGGACAGCCCGAAAGCCGGCGGCGACCACCCGTTCCAGTTCGTGAGCTGCCACGCGCGCTGGTCGATCCACTCGAGCTGGCGCGACACGCCGATGATGCTGCGCCTGCAGCGCGGCGAGCCGCAGGTGTGGATCAACCCCGCCGACGGCGAGCGGCTCGGCATCGCCGACTACGCCTACGCCGAGCTCTACAACGACTACGGCTCGGTGCGCATGCGCGTGAAGTACTCGACCGCGGTGCGCCCCGGCGTGGCGTACTACCACCATGCGTGGGAGCCGCACCAGTTCCCGAACCACGAGTCGTACAAGTGGCTGATCCCGGGGCTGGTCAACCCGCTGCACATGGCCGGCGGCTACCAGCAGATCGACCACATGATGAACCGCTACCAGCCCGGCAGCGCCGTGCAGGACACGCGCCTCGGCATCCGCCCGTGGACCGGGCAACCCACCGGGGCGAAACCGGTGGCAACCTCACGCAGCGATGGTGAACCGACATGAAATACGAGACCCCGGCCCCGGACCGTCAGATCGCGATGGTCCTCGACCTGAACAAGTGCCTCGGCTGTCACACCTGCACCGTGGCGTGCAAGAAGATGTGGAACACCGACGCCGGCACCGACTACGCGTACTGGAACAACGTCGAGACGATGCCCGGCAAGGGTTTCCCGGCCAACGTGCACGATCCGGCCACCGCCGGCCGCGACCTCGACGGCACGACGAAGCGCGGGCAGATCCCCGACCTCGACACCGGCTACGGGCGCGCGTGGACCTTCAACCACAAGGACGTGCTCGCCTCCACCGGCGCGCCGGTGAAGGAATGGCTGCGCCCGCGCGAGGAAGTGAAGTGGGGGCCGAACTTCGACGAGGACCACGGCGCCGGCGAGTATCCGCGCGAGAACCATTACTTCTACCTGCCACGTCTCTGCAACCACTGCACGCACCCGGCCTGCCGCGACGCCTGTCCGCGCGGCGCGATCCACAAGCGCCAGCAAGACGGCATCGTGCTGGTCGACCAGGACACGTGCCACGGCTACCGCTTCTGCGTCGAGGCCTGTCCGTACAAGAAGGTCTACTACGACCACGTGCGCCAGGTCTCGAGCAAGTGCATCTTCTGCCTGCCGCGCATCGAGGAAGGCGTGGCGCCGGCCTGCGCCCGGCAGTGCCCGGGACGGCTGCGCTTCGTGGGCTATCGCGACGACCCCGAAGGCCCGATCCACAAGCTGGTCGACCGCTGGAAGGTCGCGATCCCGCTGCATCCGGAGTACGGCCTCGGGCCGAACGTGTTCTACGTGCCGCCGATGAGCCCGCCCCGGCTCGACGCCGACGGCCGCCCGACCGAAGAGCCGCGCATCCCGCTCGCCTTCCTCGAGTCGCTGTTCGGCAAGGCGGTGGGTCCGGCGCTCGAGGTGCTGCTCGCCGAGCGCGCGAAGACGCGCAACGGCGGCAGCAGCGAACTGATGGACCTGCTGATCGCCTACGACTGGAACCAGAACTTCAAGCTCGACGCGCACCAGCGCGAAGTGCTGAGCTGAGCCGCGCGGGGGACTACCGACCATGAACAAGACCATCACCCTGAGCGCCGCCCCGACCGGCATGCAGCCCGGCGGCTACGTTCCGGTCGCGTTCGCCGACCGCACCGAGGCGGCAACGCCGTCGGCCACCATCGAGGCGGTGGCGGCAGGCAACGGCTGGCGGATCACGCTGTCGTGGGCCTGCGCCTCGCCGGTGCGCCACACCGCCAACGAGACCGACCGCTTCCCCGATGCCTGCGCGGTGCTCGCGCCGGTCGCGCCCGATTCGCCGTGGATCACCATGGGCGAGCCGGGCAAGGCGGTCGAGGGCTTCCTGTGGAAGGCCGACCGCGAGCAGCCGTTGCACATCCGCGCCGAAGGATTGGGCAGCGCGCAGCGCGCCGCACCGCCCGAGGGCACGCGCGTCACCGCCGACTGGCGCGACGGCCACTGGCAGGTGGTGTTCGAGATCCCGGCCTGGTCCGCGCTCGCCGCGCAGCGCCAGCTCGCCGTCGCGGTATGGGCCGGCGCCGCGCAGGAACGCGCCGGGCTCAAGTCGGTGAGCCCGGGCTGGCTGCCGCTGGGATGAACGCCGCCGCCAGCGGACCGAAGGCCGCGACGCTGCGTCTGCTCGCGTGGGGGCGGTTGTGGAGTCCGCTCGCCGCCGACGACGAACACCGTGAGGCCTGGCAGGCGCTGGGGCTGCCCGGCGAGTTCGCCGCGCAGCGCGTCGCGTACTGGAACACCTTCCACGCCGGCACCCCGCAGCCGCCGGTCACGTTGCTGCTGCACGCGCTGCTCGGCCGCGAGGGCGGCTCGGTGCGCGAGGACCTGATGCGCGCCGCCGACTACCTCGGACTGGAGGGTGGCGAGCGGCGTCTGCCGCCCGATCACCTCGCTCCCGCCTGCGAGGTGTTCGCGCTCGCGATCGAGCGCGAGGAACCGGTGCTGGTCACGGGGCTGCGCGAACGTTACCTCGTACCGTGGGTCGCCGAGGCCGCCGCGCGACTCGCCGATCTGCCCCCGATGCTCGCACTGGTGCAGCGTTTCGCCGCCGATATCGCCGCCTGAGCACGCGCCGCGCGCATCGGCGTGGCGGGCGCGCTATGCTTGCGCCACCACAGCCACCGTGGCCACCCGCCGCCGATGAACACGACCGCCACGCCTCGCCTCGACCTCGCGGTCTGCACGCTGTTCGCGCTCGCGCTGCTGCTGGTGCTGCAACTGCACCTGCTGCCCTCGCTGCTCGCCGGGCTGCTGGTCTACGCGCTGGTCGGCGCGCTGGTGCCCCTGATACGCCTGCCGCGCTTCAGCCACGAGGGCGCGCGGCTGGCGGCGGTGGCGCTGATCGCGACCGTGGTGATCGCGCTGGTCGCGCTGGCGCTGGGCGGGCTGGTGTCGTTCCTGCGCCACAGCGGCGAGAGCGTGCCGCTGCTGATCCATCGCATGGCCGAGATCATCGAGGACTCGCGTTCCAGCCTGCCGGCGTGGCTGTTCGCCTACCTGCCGCCGGACGCCGACGCGCTGCGCGCCGCGGCCGTCACGTGGCTGCAGGAGAACGCCGCGTTCTTCCAGGTCGCGGGCACCGGTTTCGGGCGCGCGCTCGCGCACATCCTGCTCGGCATGGTGATCGGCGCGCTGCTGTCGCTGGAGGCCGCGAGCTCGCACCGCCGCCCGGGGCCGCTGACCGCCTCGCTGGGGGAGCGCGCACAGCGCCTCGGGGATGCGTTCCGCCGCGTGGTGTTCGCGCAGTTCTGGATCTCGACCATCAACACCGCGCTGACGGCGGTGTTCCTGGTGTTCGTGCTGCCTGCGCTCGGCGTCGCGCTGCCGTTCACGAAGACGCTGATCCTGGTGACCTTCCTGGCCGGGCTGATCCCGATCCTCGGCAACCTGATCTCGAACACCGTGATCTGCGTGGTGGGGCTGAGCCAGTCGCTGTTCGTGGCGCTCGGCGTGCTGCTCTACCTGATGGCGATCCACAAGCTGGAGTACTTCCTGAACGCGCGCATCGTCGGCAGCCACATCCACGCGCGCGCGTGGGAGATCCTGATCGCGATGCTGGCCATGGAGGCGGCGTTCGGCATCCCCGGCCTGATCGCCGCGCCGATCTATTACGCGTACCTGAAGCAGGAACTCGCCAGCCGCGAGCTGATCTGAGGCCCCTCAGAGCAGCTCCTTCGCGACCAGTTCCATGTTCGCGATGCTGCGGTCGTAGTCGTTTACATGGCCGATCAGCAGCGAGGTCACGCGGGTCTTCTTCCAGTCCTGCAGGCGCTCGCGGATGCGCCCGAGCGGGCCGAACAGCGAGATCTCGTCGACCAGCGCGTCGGGCACCGCCTCGACGGCCTCCTGCTGGCGACCGGCGAGGAACAGGTCCTGGATCTTCTGCGCCTCGTCGGCGTAGCCCATGCGCCCGAGCAGGTTCTGGTGGAAGTTCATCCCCTTCGCGCCCATGCCGCCCAGGTACAGCGCCATCGTCCACTTGCCCGGCAGCAGCGCGCGCTGCAGGTCGTCGTCGACGGCGAAGTTCACCATCGCCGCGATCTCGAAACCCGGCTTCGCCGCCGCGAGACTGTCGTCGAAGATGTGCATCTTGTACGGGGAGCAGAAGATCGGCAGCCAGCCGTCGAAGCGCTCCGCGGCCAGCGCGACGTTCTTCGGCCCCTCGGCGCCGAGCAGCACCGGGATGTGCTTGCGCAGCGGTTCCGTGATGCTCTTCAGCGGCTTGCCCAGGCCGAGCCCGCCGGCGCATGGCAGTTGGTATTGCGCGCCCTGGAACGCCACCGGCTCCTCGCGCGCGATCACTTTGCGGAAGATCTGGATCCACTCGGCGGTGCGCTCCAGCGGTTTGGTGAACGGCTGCCCGTACCAGCCCTCGACCACCTGCGGACCGGACACGCCCACGCCCAGCACCAGCCGGCCGTTGGAGATGTGGTCCAGCGTCAGCGCCGACATCGCCGCGCAGGTCGGCGTGCGCGCCGAGATCTGCATCACCCCGGTGCCGAGGCGGATGCGGCTGGTGTGGGCCGCGATCGCGGCCAGCGGCGTGAAGCAGTCCGACCCGTAAGCCTCGGCGGTCCACACCGAATCGAAGCCGATGCGCTCGGCGGCCTGCGCCAGTTCGATGAAGCGTGCCGTGGGGTGTTTCTGCCAGTAGCCGAGGTGCAAGCCGAGTTTCATGTCCGGTCTCCATGGCGAACGTGCGCGAGGCGGCGAGTATAAAGGCCCGCCCCGCGTGCCCGCAGTGACCGGTGTTGGACGCGCGCGCTGACAATAGCGGTCAGCGGCGCGGCCCGGCTCACGGCGCGCTGGGATAGTCCGTGTAGCCCTTCGGCCCCGGCGTGTACAGCGTCGCGGCGTCGAAATCGGCCAGCGCCAGGCCCTCGCGCATGCGCCGCACCAGGTCCGGGTTGCCCAGGTACGCGCGGCCGAACGACACCGCCGCGGCCTCGCCCGCGGCGAGCACGTGCTCGGCGCGCGCCTGGTCGAAGCCGTCGTTGACGATCAGCGGCCCGCCGAAGTGCGTGCGCGCCAGCGCGAAGGCATCGAGGTCGCGCCGCGGTGAGCGGATCACGTGCAGGTACGCCAGCCGCAGCGGGCGCACCGCGTCGAGCAGGGTCGCGAAGGTTTCGTTGGGGTCGTCATCGTGCAGGTCGTTGAACGGATTGCCGGGGCAGATGCGCATGCCGACGCGGGCGCTGCCGGCCACCGCGATCATCGCCTCCAGCGCCTCGATCACGAAGCGCACCCGGTTGGCGACGCTGCCGCCGTAGGCGTCGCTACGCCGGTTGGTGCCGGTGGAGAGGAACTGCGCCGGCAGGTAGCCGCTGGTGCAGTGCAGCTCGACGCCGTCGAAGCCGGCCACCAGCGCGGACCGCGTGGCGTGCGCGTACTCGCCGATCACGCCGGAGATCTCGTCGAGGCGCAGCGCGCGCGGCTCGTCGAAATCGACCATCCCGGCCGCGTCGGTGTAGATCTTGCCGTTTGCGCGCACCGCCGACGGCGCCACCGTCTCGGCGTCTGGATCCTTGTTCAGGCGGCTGCCCACGCGCCCGCAGTGCATGATCTGCGCGACCATGCTGCCGCCCTCGGCGTGCACCGCCCCGGTCACGGCGCGCCAGCCGGCGATCTGCGCCTCGGTGTGGATCCCCGGCGTTCGGCAATAGCCCTTGCCGTGGATGCTGGGCTGCGCGCCTTCGCTGACGATCAGGCCGGCGCTCGCGCGCTGGCGGTAGTACTCGGTGTTCAACGCGGTCGGCGCGTCGCCTTCGCCGGCGCGGCTGCGCGTCATCGGTGCCATCACGATGCGGTTGGCGAGCTTCAGCTCGCCGAGTTGAACGGGTTCGAACAGGTGTGCACTCATTCCTCGGGACTCCGGTCTGCGGATCGGCTGGACACGCGGCCGCCGGTGCCGGCGGCCGCAGCGGTTCAGCGCACGCGGATGCGCGGCTCGGCCGCGCTGCGCCGCATGCGTTTCAGGAACTCCCCGACGGGCGCCGGAGCGGCGACCTCGGGTTCGTCGGTGGACGGCGGGTTGGCCCAGAACTCCTTCCACGACGGAAACAGTTCGTGGTACGCGCCGTCGTAGGGCTCGCGGCCCGGCCAGCGCATCTTCTTGTCGCCGATCGGCGGCTTGTTCAGGTCGGTCGCGTACCAGTAGCACGGCAGCCGGCGGCGGAAGTACCAGCTGCCGTCGATGCGCTCGTAGTTGTCCCAGTACAGCATCTGCATGATGACCCACTCGGGCCCGGTCTCGTGCTCGTTCTTCGAGTACACCACGCCGTGCGCGTGGTCGGCGTCGTCGAACTCGATGATGTGGTTGCCGATGTGGTGCGAGGTTCCGGTGAACTGCAGCCTGAGCGTGTCGTCGAGCCAGCGCTTCAGATGCGCGCGGCCGACCTTCTCGCGGCTCACGCGGATGTCCGGCGCGAACAGGTTCACGTGCGCGTCCAGGTCACGCATGTCGAGCGACAGCGCGTAGCGCGCGGGGAGCTGGCGGATCGCCTCCAGCGACTCGAGGCGGTCGATGCGCGCCAACAGACCGGAATCGGGATTCATGCTGCCTCCGCCTCAGACCGCGTCCATGTTGTTCATCGCGGCCGAACCCGTCTGCAGCTCGCAGGTCTTGCCGCCGTCGACCACCAGCTGCGTGCCGGTGACGTACGAGGCTTCGTCCGAGGCGAGGAACAGGATCGCGTTCGCGACCTCGACCGGATCGGCGATGCGCCTGAGCGGCACGCCGGCCGCGGTGGCGAGCTGCGCCTCGCGGCTCGGCAGCGCCATTTCGGTCCCCGGGGTCATCACCACGCCGGGGATGATCGAGTTGACGCGGATATTGTGCGGCGCGCCCTCGAGCGCGGCGGTGCGGGTCAGGCTCAGCACCCCGGCCTTGGCGGCGCCGTAGGCGGCCGTGTACATCGAGCCGAGCAGCCCGCAGACCGAGGACACGTTGACGATCGCGCCGCTGCGCTGGTGCTCCATGACGCGAAACGCCGCCTGGATGCCGTAGAAGGTGCCGTCGAGCGAGACGCGGAAGCTCGCGTGCCAGTCCTCCTCGCTCATGTCCGCGATCGTCGCGCCGACCATCGAGTAGGCATTGTTCACCAGGATGTCGAGCCGGCCGTCCTCGCGCTCGATGCGCTGCACCACGTCGGCGAAGGCCTGGCGGTCGCTCACGTCGAGCAGCGCGGTGCGCGCCGTGCCTCCGGCCTCGCGGATCGCGCGCACCACCTGTTCCAGCGGTTCGATGCGCCGCCCGCAGACGGTGACCGTCGCTCCTTCCTGCGCGAAGCGCTGCGCGGTCGCCGCACCGATGCCGGTGCCGCCGCCGGTGATCAGCGCGACCTTGCCTTCGAGTCTGCCTGCCATCTGTGCTTCTCCTGCCTGTGTTGTTCCCGCGCGCCGCACGCTCAGAGCATGTGGCTGCCGCCGTTGGCGGCCAGCGTCTGTCCGGTGAAATACGAGGATTCGTCGCTGGCGAGGAACAGCGCCGTGTTGGCCACCTCGACCGGCTCGCCCATGCGCAGCAACGGGATCGCCGCGGTGATCGTCTTCGCGTACTCGGGGTCGAGGTCGGCCATCATGCGCGTGTTGGTCGCGCCGGGGCAGATCGCGTTGACGCGGATGCCGCGCCCGCCGAGCTCGCGTGCCAGGCACTTCGTGAAACCGAGCACGGCGGCCTTCGACGCGCAGTAGTGCACCGCGCCGGTGCCGTTCAGCCCGGAGGTGCTGGCGATATTGATGATCGAGCCGCGCGCGCCGCACTTGATCATCAGGCGGGTGGCCTCGCGGCTGTTGTAGAACACGCCGTTGATGTTGATGTCCATCACGCGCTGCCAGCCGTCGTCCTGCATGTCGACGATGTGGTCGAGGTGCACGCTGGGCGTCTCGCCGCGCGCGAGCTGCGCGTTCAGTTCGCCCAGGCGCTGGTAGAACTTGTCGTAGCCGTCGTTCGGCGCGGTTCCCACGCCGGCGTTGTTCACCAGCACGTCGAGGCGCCCGTAGCGCGCCTCGACCTCGGCGTAGACCCGCGCGACCTGCGCGCTGTCGGACACGTCGGCGGTGAGCGCGCAGCAGTCGCCGCGCGCGTCGATGCGGTTCAACGTCTCGTTCACGTCGCCCGGCGTGAGGTCCACCGCGACCACCGCCGCCCCCTCGCGTGCGAACACCTCTGCCATCGCCCGGCCCATGCCGAGGCCTGCCCCCGTGACGAGCGCCACCTTGTCCTGAAGTCGCATCGCGTGTACCTCCGGTTGTCTTTTTGCAGCCGCCGCGAACTATAACCACCCGCAGGCGGCAGCGGAAGCGCGCATCCGACCGGAGGGAATCGACGTCAGGGTTCGGCGGCGACGTTCAGCCGAGCAGGTCCTCGATCTCGGCGACCGTACGCGCGGGGTCCGGCCCGACGTGGACGCCCCGCATGCCGAGCGCGCACGCGGCCTCCACGTTCGCCGGGTGGTCGTCGAGGAACACGCAGGCCGCGGGCTGCACGTCGCCGAGCTCGGCGAGCGCGATCTCGAAGATACGCCGGTCGGGCTTGCGCACGCCGACGTGGCTGGAATCGACCACGAACTCGAACAGCTCCGCCACCGGGATCAGCGTGCGCCAGGTCTCGCCGAACTCGCGCACGTTGTTGGTGATCATGCCGGTGCGGTAGCCGCGCTGGCGCAGCAGGCGCACCAGCGCGACCAGCTCGCCGCGCGTGCCGCTGCCCGCGGTGGGGTCCGCGGCGGCCATGCGCGCGAACAGATCCCACAGGTCGACCTCGAGCGCACGTTCGCGCCCCAGCCCCAGGATCAGCTCGCGTGCCGCTTCGAGGGCGATCTCGCCGCGCTCGAGGCGGTGCCACGGATGCGCGCCGTCGTGTTCGTAGGAACCGAACACGATCTCGCTCACCGTGCGCGGATCGGCGCCGATCGCGCGCCCGAATTCCTCCACCGCGGTGAACGGCGATTCGGTGAACACGCCGCCGAAATCGAACAGGAAGGCCTCCGGTCGCCGGTGCATGCCGCCTCCGCTCACAGTTTCAGGTTCCAGAACAACGGGCGGTCGATGCCGTAGCGGTCGAACGGTCCGATGAAGCAGTACTCGAACAGCCCCCAGCCGACCTTGCCCGCGGCCTCGAAGCGCGCCGGCGAGTCGACCAGGCCGAAGAAGCGGCCGCGGTCGCGCTCGTAATCGAGACTCAGGCCTTCGACCACCAGCGGCCCCTTGTACATGCCGTGCTTCCAGTCGGCATCGAGCCCGTAACCGGTGCCGATGAACAGGTACATCGGCAGCAGCGGCGTGCAGCGCACCTCGAACGGCCCCTCGGGCGCGGCGGGGAAGCGGATCGTCGAGGCGACGATCATCTCGCCGGCGGCGTCGAACTCGTGCGCGTGCTCGGGCCGGCCCAGCCACTCGGGCTCGCGCTCCGGGTCGGCCCAGATGCGCATCGCCTCCTCGAGCTCGCGCCGCCCGTCGTTCAGCTCGTTGCAGATGTAGAGGATCGAGTGGTCGTCGAACTGCATCGGGCAGTAGTTCCACATGCCCTGCATGCCCTGCGAACCCTGGTGGATGCCGGTCGGCTCGTGCTCGCCCACCGGGCGGATGCCCCACGAACGGTCGCGGCTGCCCTTCCAGCGGTCGGGCGTGACGGCGAAGCGCTCGCCGTCGATCTCCAGCGTCCCGCTCCAGCAGCCGGTCTGCGCGAAGCGCACCGAATCGAAGAACACGCGCCCCTTGCGGCGCACGTACTGGCGGGGCTCCAGGAAAGCCGGTATCGCCCCCTGCCACACCACGTCCATCGCGATGCCCCACTCGTTGGGCTCGAGCACGAAACGCAGCCGGTTCAGCCCGTCGAGCACCTCGACGCGGATCGGGCCGACCGTGGTGTCGAAGCGGTCGCCGAGCTCGCGCGAGGCCCGCACCACGCGGTGGGAATTGCCGCGACGCAGGGCGACGAAGGCGTCCTGCACGGCCAGCGTCGGGTACTGCCCCAGGCCCATGACCATGAACAGCTCGCCGCTCGAGTTGTGCAGGTTGAAGTAGTAGCGGTCGTAGAAGTTGCGATCGCTGGTCTGCACGTTGCGGATCGTGTCGGCGATCTGGTGCAGCGGGTAATCGTCCATCGGCGACAGCGACTGCGCGGCCTGCCAGCGGCTCACCATGACACCACTCCGTCGTTCAGGTACTGCCATTCGGGCTTGCCGAGCACGGTGCGGTGGCGCGGCCCGGGCACGTCGGGGTCGGAACTCTCGTAGCCGGCGTCGCCCGCGTACAGTGACTCCGCCGGGCGGTCCGGGCGCATCATGAAATGCGGCTCGAACACCGGCGGCGCCCGGCGCGCGATGCGCGCGACCGCGTCGTCGACGCCGACGCACTGCGCGAGCTCGACCAGCGAGACGAAGGTCGGCGGCAACAGCTCGATTTCCCCCCGCGCGCGCTTGTCGAGCGCTTCCACCGGGCGCACCCAGAGGTGGTCGTGGATCTCGCCGCCGTCGACGGTCACCGCGTGTTCGTGCGGCGCACGCGCAACGAAGAACCAGGTCGCGAAACGCTTCGGCGACACCGGCGGCGTGGTCCAGTGTGAGTAGTAGTGAAGCGAGGCGGGGTCGATGCGCAGTTGCGCCTCCTCGAGCGTCTCGCGCACCGCCGCGAGCCGCGCTGCCGCCAGCGCGTCGGGCGCCTCCGCGATTTCCCCGGGATCGACGCGACCGCCCGGGAACACCCACGCGCCACCGGCGAAGCCGAGCGCGGAATTGCGCCGCAGCAGCAGCGTGTGCAGGCCGTCCGGCGCGTCGCGGAGCAGGATCACCGTGGAGGCGGGAAGAACATCGGACATGGGGTGCCCCGGGGAAGCCAAAGCCCGGACTATACGCCAGCCGCTCCCGGGCCGGCCATTAACTCTGGTTAAGCGGTCGGTTTCAGACATTCAGCAGCAGGTGCTCCCGCTCCCAAGTCGAAATGGTGCGGTTGAAGGCGTCGTACTCGGCCAGCTTGACCGAGCGGTAGGCGCGGATGAACTGCTCGCCGAGGATCTCGACCACCGCATCGTCCTCGTCGATGTAGCGCAGCGCCTCCTCCAGGCTGCGCGCGACGGTGATCTCTTCCTCGTAGGCGTTGCCGGGGCACGGCGCGGTCGGCTCGAGCCGCTGCCGCATACCGAGATAACCTGCCGCCAGGCTCGCCGCGATCGCCAGGTACGGGTTCGCGTCGGCGCCGGCGAAGCGGTTCTCCACGCGGCGCGAGCGCGCGTCGCTGATCGGCACGCGGAAGCCCGTGGTGCGGTTGTCGTAGCCCCAATGCAGGCTGATCGGCGCCGAGATCTCGCGCGTGAAGCGCCGGTACGCGTTGACGTTCGGGGCGAACAGCGCGATCAGCAACGGCACGTACTTCTGCAGCCCGCCGATGAAGTGCAGCAGTTCGGGCGCGTCGCCGCCGTCGTCGCGTCCGAAGATGTTGCTCCCGTCCCCGAGCCGCAGGATGCTCTGGTGGATATGCATCGCGCTGCCCGGCTCCTTGGCCATCGGGCGCGACATGAACGTGGCATAGACGTTGTGCCTGAGCGCCGTCTCGCGCATCGTGCGCTTGAAGGTGAACACCTGGTCGGCGAGCTCCAGCGCATCGCCGTGCAGGAAGTTCACCTCGAGCTGCGCGGCGCCGGCCTCGTGGATCAGCGTGTCGACGTCGAGCTTCTGCGCCTCGCAGAAGTCGTACATGTCCTCGATGATCGGGTCGAACTCGTTGACCGCGTCGATGCTGTAGGACTGGCGCGCCGACTCGGGGCGCCCGGAGCGGCCCAGCGGCGGCTCCAGCTCGTAGTCCGGGTCGGCGTTCTTCTTGACCAGGTAGAACTCCACCTCGGGGGCGACCACCGGCCGCAGCCCGTCACGCTCGTAGAGTTCCAGCACGCGGCGCAGCACGTTGCGCGTGGCCAGCGGATGCGGGCGGCCTTCCATGTCGTGGCAGTCGTGGATGATCTGCGCGGTGGCGTCGTTGGCCCACGGCACCAGCCGCATCGTGTTCGGGTCCGGACGCAGCACCATGTCGCGGTCGCGCGGGTCCAGCAGCTCCCAGTAGTCGTCCGGGTAGTCGCCGTTGACCGCCTGCGCGAGGATGCCCTCGGGCAGGCGCTGGTTCTCCTGCTTGATGAACTTGTCGGCCGGCACGAACTTGCCACGCGCGTTGCCGGTCATGTCGGGCACCAGCACCTCGACCTCGGTGATGCGGTTCTCGAGCAGCCAGTTGCGGATGGTTTCCATGGGGTTCACCTGCGCACCGCCGCGTGCAGGCCGGGACCGGCGACACGCTTGCAGGCGGCAATAACTCGAATTAATATTCGCATGTAATCGAATTATTGTTCAGTTTATCGATGACCCGCGGTGATTGCAAGCGGGCCCGCCGAGGACGCCCGATGAGCAGCGCCGGACACGTTTCCTCCTGGTACGCGGCCAGTGCGCACGAAGCCCCCGAGCTGCCCCCGCTGTGCGGCAGCGCCCGCGCGGACGTGTGCGTGGTCGGCGGCGGCTACACCGGGTTGTCGACGGCGCTGCACCTGGCCGAGCGCGGCGCCGACGTGGTGCTGCTGGAGGCCGAGCGCATCGGCTGGGGCGCCTCGGGGCGCAATGGCGGTCACGTGGGTACCGGCCAGCGCCGCGCGCAGAGCGAACTGGAGCAGCGTCTCGGCACCGGCCACGCGCGCGTGCTGTGGGACCTGGGACTCGAGGCCGTCGCGCTGGTACGCGCGCTGATCGAGCGCCACCGCATCGACTGCGAGACCGGCAGCGGCATCCTGCACACGGCCTGGAAGGCCTCCGACGACGAGGCGCTGCGGCGCGAGGCGGCGCATCTGCAGCAGCGGTACGGCTACACGGCCTGTCGCCACGTGGAGCGCGCGGAGACCGCGCGGCTGTGCGGCAGCGAGGTGTTCCGCGGCGGCCTGCTCGACGCGGGTTCGCTGCACCTGCATCCGCTGAACTACGCGCTGGGGCTGGCCGCGGCGGCACGCGGCGCGGGCGCCCGCCTGTACGAACACTCGCGCGTGACCGGCTACCGGCGCGGCCGCGGCGTGAACGTCCGCACCGCGCAGGGCAGCGTGCAGGCCGACCGCCTGGTGCTTGCCTGCAACGGCTACCTCGGACACCTCGAGCCGCGTATCGCCGGGCTGATCATGCCGATCAACAATTTCATGATCGCCACCGAGCCGCTCGACGAGGCGACCGCCGATGCGATCGATCCACAGCGACTCGCGATCCAGGACTCGCGTTTCGTGATCGATTACTGGCGGCTGTCGGCCGACCGGAGGCTGCTGTTCGGCGGCGGCGAGAACTACCGCTCCGGCTTCCCGCCCGACATCGCCTCGCTGGTGCGCCGGCGCATGCTCGGGATCTACCCTGCGCTGGCCGACCGGCGCATCGATCACGCCTGGGGCGGCACGCTGGCGATCACGCTGGGACGCCTGCCGGCGTTCGGCCGCCTGGCGCCGGAGATCCTCTACGCACTCGGTTACTCCGGTCACGGCGTGCCGACCGCTACCCTGGCCGGCAAACTGCTCGCCGGCGCCATCACGGCCGAGGCCGCCGGCTTCGACGCCTTCGCGAAGATCCCGCAGCGACGCTTTCCGGGTGGCACGCTGCTGCGCTACCCGGGCATGGTGCTCGGCTTGCTCTACTACGCGCTGCGCGACCGCCTGTGAGCGCACGCGGCAGCGCGCTGGCGCCCGCGCGGCATGGTGGCTAGAATGCGCCGCCCGCCCGAGCGCGCGCCAGCAGCGAGGAGATCCCGCACCACGATGAGCAGCACGACCGGGAGCGCCAGTGCCGCAACGGGTGGCGAGCGCCTGCTGCCGCGCCGCGAGCCGCTGCAGCGGCGCTCGGTGGAGCGCGCACAGCGCATCCTCGACGTCACCGCGGCGCTGCTCGACGACGTGGGCTTCGACGCGCTGACCACGATCCTGATCGCGCGTGCGGCCGGGATCTCGGTCGGCACGCTGTACCACTACTTCCCGAACAAGCACGCGATCATGTGCGCGCTGGCCGAGCGCTGGCTGCGCGAGGTCGAAGCCTCGCTCGACGAGATCGAGCGCTGGCGCCTCGACGCGCTGCCGCTGGCGGAATTCGTCGAGCGGGTGGTCGAGCGCCAGCTCGCGGTGTATCGGGCGCAGCAGGGCATACTGCACCTGGTGCAGGCGATGTTCTCGGTGCCGGAGTTGCGCGGACTCGACCAGCGCCACGACGAACTGGTGATCGCGCGCATGACGGCCGCTTTCGCGCGCCTCGGCCTGCGCGGCACGGCCAACGAACTCGGGCGCATCGCCCGCGCGTGGCTCGAGCTCACGCACGCGCTGCTGCTCGTGGTGGTAAACCAGAACGGCGTGCGCGCCAGGCGCACGCTCGCCGACCTCAAGCGGCTCGCACTGTGCCTGCTGCAGCCCTACCAGGACGACGGAGAGGAGTCGTGAAACAGGTGTTCGTGATCCGCAGCCAGCACCAGCACTACCTCGGGCGCCACCACGAGTGGGTCGACGGCAGCCGCCCGACGGCGCTGTTCCGCACGCCGCACCGCGACGTGGCGGTGAACGAACTGTTCGAGGTGAACGTGAAGGACTTCGCGCTGCGCGCGGAGATCCTCGCCTGCGAGACCGACGAACGCGGACTGCCGGTGGTGGAGGTGCTCAACCCGATCGCGGATGCCGCGCCGGAGGCCGCAACCGCCACCGGCGAGGACGGCGCGCCACCGGCAGCTTGAAACTTCGCCTGCCACGCCCCATCTAAGGCGCGTGGACACCATTTCCCACGAGGTACCGATCACATGATGCGCATAGGGTTGTTCCTGCTGACGAACCTGGCGGTGCTGCTGCTCGCCAGCGTCACGCTGAAGCTGCTCGGCTTCGATTCGTTCATGGCCGCCAACGGCGTGGACCTGAACCTGCAGGCGCTGCTGGTGTTCTGCGCCGTGTTCGGCATGAGCGGCTCGCTGGTCTCGCTGTTCCTGTCGAAGTGGATGGCCAGGCGCGCCACCGGCACCCGCGTGATCGAGCAGCCGCGCACCCGCGAGGAACAATGGCTGGTACGGACGGTGACCGAACTCGCGCGCGACGCCGGGATCGGCACGCCCGAGATCGGGATCTTTCCGTCGCCGGCATCGAACGCCTTCGCCACCGGCTGGAACCGCAACGCCGCGCTGGTGGCAGTCAGCGATGGCCTGCTCGCGCGTTTCCGTCCGGAGGAAGCGCGCGCGGTGCTCGCGCACGAGATCGGCCACGTCGCCAACGGCGACATGGTCACGCTGGCGCTGATCCAGGGCGTGGTGAACACTTTCGTGATGTTCTTCGCGCGCGTGATCGGTCACACGGTCGACCGCGTGGTGTTCAAGACCGAGCGCGGCCACGGTATCGGCTTCTACCTGACGACCATCGTCGCCGAGATCGTGCTGGGCGTGCTCGCCTCGATGATCGTGATGTGGTTCAGTCGCCGGCGCGAGTTCCGCGCCGACGCGGCCGGTGCGCACCTGGGCGGGCGCAATGCGATGATCGCCGCGCTCGAACGGCTGAAGGCCGAACAGGACCTGCCGAAGCAGATGCCCGAGACGCTGACCGCCTTCGGCATCAGCGGCGACCTCAAGCAGGGACTGATGGCGCTGCTGCGCACGCACCCGCCGCTCGACGAGCGCATCGCCGCGCTGCGCAACGGCGCCTGATCCGATGGTACGCATCGCACTCGGCGCGCGCGCCACGCTGCTCCTGATCGCAATCGTACTGGTCTTCGCGCCGGCGCCCCGCGCCGAGCAGGCCAGGCAGTCCACCGCGCCGATCGTCGGCTACGACGCGCGCTTCCACCCGGTGCTGTCGAAGGCCGGGATGGTGGTCAGCGCCGATACCATCGCCAGCCGCGTCGGTGCGCACATCCTCGCCGCCGGGGGCAACGCGGTCGACGCCGCGGTGGCCACCGGCTTCGCGCTCGCGGTCACGTACCCGCAGGCCGGCAACATCGGTGGCGGCGGCTTCATGCTGGTCCACCTGGCGAAGGAAGGCCGCACGGTCGCGATCGACTACCGCGAAGTCGCGCCGCGCGCGGCGCGCCCCGACATGTTCCTCGACGAGCACGGCGCGGTTGCCGACGGCCGCTCGCAGCGCACGCATCTGGCCTCCGGCGTGCCGGGCACGGTGGCCGGACTGCTGCTCGCACACCAGAAGTACGGCCACCTCGACCGCGCCACCGTGATGCGCCCGGCGATCGACCTCGCCCACCACGGCTTCCCGGTGAGCTTCGCGCTCGCGAACACGCTCGCCAGTCCCTGGGGCCAACGCCTGCTCGCGAACCCGGCCGCCGCGCACTACCTGTTCCGCCCCGACGGCTCGCCGTGGGAGCCCGGCGAGATCCTGCGCCAGCGCGACCTGGCGTGGACGCTGACCCAGATCGCCGACCGTGGCGTGGCCGGGTTCTACGAGGGACCGGTCGCCGAGCGGCTGGTCGCCGAGATGAAGCGCGGCGGCGGCCTGATCACGCACGAGGACCTGGCGGCCTACCGTGCCGTCGAGCGCGAACCCGTGCGCGGCACCTTCCACGGCTACGAGATCGTGTCGATGCCGCCGCCCTCCTCGGGCGGGGTGCACCTGGTGCAGATGCTGAACGTGCTCGCAGGCTTTCCGCTGCGCGAACTGCAACTGAACAGCGCCGCGTACATCCACGTGCTCGCCGAGACGATGAAACGCGCCTACGCGGACCGCAGCCGCCACCTCGGCGATCCGGACTTCCACCGGGTACCGGTCGCGGAGCTGACCTCGCCGCAGTACGCGCGCACGATCCGCGCGGCGATCGACCCGCGGCGCGCCACGCCCGCGGCCGAGATCCGCCCGGTGACCGGGTTTCCGCGCGAAAGCACCGAGACCACGCACTACTCGGTGGTCGACGCGGACGGCAACATGGTGTCGAACACCTACACGCTGAACTTCTCGTTCGGCAACGGCATCGCGGTGCCGGGAGCGGGCTTCTTCCTGAACAACGAGATGGACGACTTCGCGGTCGCGCCGGGGGTGGCGAACGCCTTCGGACTGACCGGCGACGAGGCCAACGCGATCGCCGCCGGCAAGCGTCCGCTGTCCTCGATGACCCCGACCATCGTGCTGCGCGACGGCCGGCCGTTGCTGGCCACCGGCGCCCCCGGCGGGCCGCGCATCATCACGGTGGTGCTGCAGATCCTGCTGAACACGCTGGTGTTCGACATGAACATCGCCGATGCGAGCGCGCAGCCGCGCGTGCACCACCAGTGGCTGCCCGACGAACTGTACCTGGAACCGGGGATCAGCCCCGACACGTCCGCGCTGCTGGTGGGCCTGGGTCACACCATTGGCCCCGCCGGGCCGTTGTTCGGCAATGCCCAGTCGCTGGTCTACCGCGACGGGATCATGCACGGCGCCAGCGACACACGCCGCCCGGGCGGCGGCGTGGCGGTGGTGGAGGATGTGCAGAACGCGGCGGAGCTGCGCAAGAAACTGCAGCCGCGCTAGTCCGTGGCGAGCACGGACGGCGCGACCACGATGCCGTTGGCGTCGGCGTAGAGGTACTCGCCGGGGATGAAGTCCACCCCGGCGAAGCGCAGCGCGACGTCGCGGTCCCCGATGCCGCGCTTCCCGGTCTTGAGCGGGATCGCACCCAGCGCCTTCACGCCGAGGTTCAGGCGTGCGAGCGTCTCGACGTCGCGCACGGCGCCGAACACCACGATGCCTTCCCAGCCGTTGGCGCTCGCCTTCTCCGCGAGCTGGTCGCCCAGCAGCGAACGGCGCAGCGAACCGCCCCCGTCGATCACCAGCACGCAGCCGCGACCCGGTTCGGCGACCAGGTCGCGAACCAGCGAGTTGTCCTCGTGGCACTTGATGGTGACGATGCGGCCGTCGAAGGCGTGACGGCCGCCGAAGTCACGGAACAGCGGCTCGGCAACCCGCACCAGCGCGGGATGCCGATCGCAGATATCGCAGGTGCTCGGACTCATGCTGCCCCCGCCCTCAGTGGCTCGAGACCACCGTGAACTGCTCTTCCTCGGTGGAACCCGTCAACGCCGTGACCGAGGAGGTGCCGCCCTGGATGCAGGTCGTGACCTGGTCGAAGTAACCGGTGCCCACTTCCTGCTGGTGGCTCACGAAGGTGTAGCCGCGCCCGGCGGCCGCGAACTCCTTTTCCTGCAGCTCGACATAGGAGGTCATGCCGTTGCGCGCGTAGCCGTAGGCGAGTTCGAACATGTTGTACCACATGCTGTGGATACCGGCGAGCGTGATGAACTGATACTTGTAGCCCATCGCGCCGAGCTCGCGCTGGAACTTCGCGATCGTCGCGTCGTCGAGGTTCTTCTTCCAGTTGAACGACGGCGAGCAGTTGTAGGCGAGCAACTGGTCCGGATACTCGCGGCGGATCGCCTCGGCGAACTGGCGCGCCTCGGCGAGGTCCGGCTTCGCCGTCTCGCACCAGATCAGGTCCGCGTACGGCGCGTACGCCAGACCGCGGCTGATCGCCTGCTCGATGCCGGCGCGTACGTTGTAGAAGCCCTCGGCGGTGCGCTCGCCGGTGACGAAGGGTCTGTCGTTGTCGTCGTGGTCGCTGGTCAGCAGCGTGGCGGCGTTGGCGTCGGTGCGCGCGAGCACGATGGTCGAGGTGCCGCAGACGTCGGCCGCCAGCCGTGCCGCGATCAGCTTCTGCACCGCCTCCTGCGTCGGCACCAGCACCTTGCCGCCCATGTGGCCGCACTTCTTGACCGAGGCGAGCTGGTCCTCGAAGTGCACCCCGGCCGCACCGGCCTCGATCATCGCCTTCATCAGCTCGAAGGCGTTCAGCACGCCGCCGAAGCCCGCCTCGGCGTCGGCGACGATCGGCGCGAAGTAATCGACGTACTTCGGGTCGCCGGGAGCGATGTTGCTCGCCCACTGGATCTGGTCGGCGCGGCGGAACGCATTGTTGATGCGCCGCACCACCGCCGGCACCGAGTCCACCGGGTACAGCGACTGGTCCGGATACATCGTCTGCGCCGAGTTGTTGTCGGCCGCGACCTGCCAGCCCGACAGGTAGATCGCCTTCACGCCGGCCTTGACCTGCTGCACCGCCTGCCCGCCGGTCAGCGCGCCCAGGCAATTGATGTAGTCCTCGTCGTGGATGTAGTTCCACAGCTTCTGCGCGCCGAGCTCGGCCAGCGTGTGCTGCGGTTGCAGCGAACCGCGCAGGTGCACCACGTCGGAGGCCGTGTAGCCGCGCTTGATGCCCTTCCAGCGCGGGTTCTCGGCCCAGTCCTTCTCCAGCAGGGCAATCTGCTCGGCGCGGGTGGAGGTGTGAATGCTCATCGGATCGGCTCCCTGGGGACAAAAGATGGACAGAGTGTAAGGATCGCGGCAGAATCGATCCAATTTATCGTTTCTATCCCGGGCATTCTTGATATGAATATCGAAAGGATCGACCTCAACCTGCTCGTCTACCTCGACGTGCTGCTGCGCGAACGCAACGTGACGCGCGCGGCGAGCTACCTCGGGATCACGCAGCCGGCGATGAGCAACGGCCTGCGCCGCCTGCGCGAACTGTTCGACGACGCGCTGCTGGTACGCACCAGCGAGGGCATGACGCCGACCGAGCGCGCACTGGAACTGCAGCCGGTGGTGCGCAGCGTGCTCGCCGCGGTCGAGCGCGCGGTGCAACCGAAGAAGGCCTTCGATCCCGCGCAGTCGACCCGCGTGTTCCGCATCATGGCCAGCGACTACGCCGAATCGACGCTGGTTCCGGCCGTGCTCGCACGGCTGCAGCACGAGGCTCCCGCGGTGGCGCTCGACATCATGACCCCGAGCGACGTGAGCTACCTGAACGTCGAGCAGGGCAAGGTCGACATGGTGATCAACCGCTTCGACTCGATGCCGCAGTCCTTCCACCAGACCACGGTGTGGCAGGACGGCTTCTCCTGCCTGTTGAGCGTCGACAACCCGCTGCTGCGCGGTTTCAGCCTCGAGTCCTACCTGCAGGCGCAGCACGTGTGGGTCAGCAAGACCGGCATGGGGGTCGGGGTCGGCGTTGACCCGAGCGCGGTGCAGGACCTCGGCTGGGTGGACGAGGCGCTGGCGCGCCTCGGGCGCAAGCGCCGCATCACCGTGTTCACGCGCCACTACCAGGTGGCGGTATTGCTCGCGCGCCAGCCGCACCTGGTGGTCACCGTCCCGAGCAAGCTCGCGCTGCTGATGCGCGACGACCCGCGCGTGGCCATCGAGCAGCCCCCGTTCGAGATCCCGCCGTTCGAGCTCAAGATGGCCTGGAGCCCGCTGCTGCAGCGCAACCCCGGGCACCAGTGGCTGCGGCGCCTGATCACCGAGGTCGCGCGCGGAATCGACGAACAGAACCCGGTATGAGCAATAATTCATGTCGTGAATACCGGGAATCATTCCCATAACTCAGCGACACCGGCATCGCTTCCCTACAATCCGGCCCTCGCGAACCCCACAGGAGCCCCGCCATGAGCGAACGCATCGAACGCCACGGACTGCGAATCGCACGCGTGCTGCACGATCTGGTGGTCGAGGAGATGCTGCCCGGCACGGGCGTCGACGCCGATCGGCTGTGGCGGGCACTGGCCGGCATCGTGCGCGAGTTCGCGCCGCGCACCCGGGCGCTGCTCGCGCGCCGTGACGAGTTGCAGGCGCAGATCGACGCCTGGCATCGCGCGCATCCGGGACCGGACTTCGACCGCGCCGCATACCAGGCCTTCCTCGAGCGCATCGGCTACCTGTTGCCCGAGGGCGAGGACTTCACGATCACCACCAGCGGCGTGGACGAGGAGATCGCGCGCGTCGCCGGCCCGCAACTGGTGGTGCCGGTGATGAACGCGCGCTACGCGCTGAACGCCGCCAACGCGCGCTGGGGCAGCCTCTACGATGCGCTCTACGGCACCGACGCGGTTCCCGAGGACGACGGCGCCACGCGCGCCGGCGCCTACAACCCGCTGCGCGGCGCGCGTGTGATCGCCTTCGCGAAGCGTTTTCTGGACCAGGCAGTGCCGCTCGCGCAAGGTTCGTGGAGCGAGGTGAGCGGTTTTCGGGTACAGGACGGCGTGCTGCTCGTCGAGCGCCCCGGCTCGCCCACCACGCTCGCCGATCCGATGCGCTGCGCGGGTTTCCGCGGCGATGCGCTCGCCCCCTCGGAAGTTCTGCTGCGCAACCACGGCCTGCACATCGAGGTCCGCATCGATCGCTCGCACCCGATCGGGCGCGACGATCCGGCGGGCATCCGTGACGTGGTGCTGGAGTCCGCGCTGACCACGATCCAGGACTGCGAGGACTCGGTGGCGGCGGTCGACGCCGCCGACAAGGCCACCGTCTACCGCAACTGGCTGGGGCTGATGAAGGGCGATCTCGCCGAGTCGTTCGAGAAGGGCGGCCGCACGCTGCGGCGCACGCTGAATCCGGACCGCGAGTACACCACGCCCGCGGGAGGCACGCTGACGCTGCCCGGACGCGCCCTGATGCTGGTGCGCAACGTCGGGCACCTGATGACCACCGACGCGGTACTCGACACCGACGGCGCCGAGATCCCCGAGGGAATCCTCGACGGCGTGCTGACCACGCTGGCCGCCCTGCACGACCTGCGTCGCGCCTCCGGGCCGCGCAATTCGCGCGCCGGCAGCATCTACATCGTCAAACCCAAGATGCACGGACCCGACGAGGTGGCGCTCGCCTGCGCGCTGTTCGGCGCCATCGAGGACGCGCTCGGCCTGGCGCGCGACACGCTGAAGATCGGCATCATGGACGAGGAACGGCGCACCACGCTCAACCTCAAGGAGTGCATCCGCGCGGCACGCTCGCGCGTGATCTTCATCAATACCGGCTTCCTCGACCGCACCGGCGACGAGATCCATACCAGCATGGAAGCCGGAGCGATGGTGCGCAAGGACGCAATGAAGAACGAGCGCTGGATCCACGCCTACGAGGACCGCAACGTCGACGTGGGACTGGCGGCAGGCTTCACGGGCCGCGCACAGGTCGGCAAGGGCATGTGGGCCAAGCCCGACGAGATGTCGCAGATGCTGCAAAGCAAGATCGCGCACCCGCTGGCCGGAGCGAACTGCGCGTGGGTGCCCTCGCCCACCGCCGCGACGCTGCACGCGCTGCACTACCACCAGGTCGACGTGGCCGCGCGCCAGCGCGAGCTCGCGGCACGCACCCCGGCGCGGCGTGAGGACATCCTGGAGATCCCGCTGCTGCGCGAGCGCGCCTCGCTCGACGCCGCGGCCATCCAGCAGGAACTCGACAACAACGCGCAGGGCATCCTCGGCTACGTGGTGCGCTGGATCGACCAGGGCGTGGGTTGCTCGAAGGTGCCCGACATCGCCGATGTCGGCCTGATGGAGGACCGCGCGACGCTGCGCATCTCGAGCCAGCACATCGCCAACTGGCTGCACCACGGGATCTGCAGCGCCGGACAGGTGCGGGCGACGATGCAGCGCATGGCCGCGGTGGTCGACGCCCAGAACGCCGGTGACCCGCTGTACCGCCCGATGGCGCCGGACTTCGATACCAGCATCGCGTTCCGCGCCGCCTGCGACCTCGTGCTCGAGGGCCGCGCACAGCCGAACGGCTACACCGAACCGCTGCTGCACCGCCACCGCCGCGCACGCAAGGCGCTGGCGGCTGATTGAGCACCTACGGTGCGGGAATGTCGCCGGCGCGGATCGCCATGTCGTAGGTGAAGGCGGTATCGGCCTCGCCGCGGTCGAAGCGCGCGCGGCGACGGTACGGGAAGGTATCGAAGATGTAGCCGGCGCCGATCGCGTCCTGCAGCCGTTGCCAGTAGCGGTAGTCGTAGAGGTCCGCGTGCTGCGCCTCGAAGGCGGCCCTGGCGCGCGGATTGCCCGAGAAGAACAGCCGGAACTCCTCCGGGAACACGTCGTTCTCGGCCACCGTGTACCACGGGCCCGCCGCCAGCTCGTCGGCCTCGTCACGCGGTTCGGGGATCCTGCGGAAGCGGCAGTCGGTCAGCGCGCAGATCTCGTCGTAGTCGTAGAACACCACCCGGCCGTGGCGCGTCACGCCGAAGTTCTTCAGCAGCATGTCGCCCGGGAAGATGTTCGCCGCCGCCATCTGCTTGATCGCGTTGCCGTACTCGTCCATCGCGTCGAAGATCTCGGCGTCGCCGGCGTCGCGCAGGAACAGGTTCAGCGGCACCATGCGGCGCTCGACGTAGAGGTGGCGGATCATGATCCACTTGTCGTCCATCCACACCTTCGACGGCGCGACCCGCAGCAGTTCCTCGATCAGCTCGGGGGCGAAGCGGTTGCGGTAGAACAGGAAGTTCTTGTACTCCTGCGTGTCGGCCATGCGGCCGGCGCGATCGGCGCGCGAGACGAAGCGGTACTTCTCGCGCACGATCTCCTCGGTGACCTGTTTCGGCGGATCGAAACGGTCCTTGATGACCTTGAACACCACGCCGTAGGACGGCAGCGTGAACACCGTCATCACCATGCCGCGGATGCCGGGGGCGATCGCGTAGAGGTCGTCGCTCCCGCGCATGTGCCCGATGATGTCGCGGTAGAACTCGGTCTTGCCGTGCTTGTTGAAGCCGATCGAGTTGTACAGCTCGGCCGAGGTCTTGTGCGGCATCAACGAGCCGAGGAAACGCACGTAGCGCGACGGGATCGGCGCGTCGACCATGAAGTACGAGCGCGTGAAGCTGAACACGATGCTCGCGCCGTCCTGGTCGTGGATCACGGTATCGACGTAGATGCCGCCGCGCTCGTTGTTCAGGCACGGCAGGATCAGCGGGATCACGCCTTCACGATGGCTGGCGCGCCCGACGATGTAGGCGGCCTTGTTGCGGTAGAACACCGACTCGAGCATCTCGACGCGCAGGTCGCGCAGCGGGCAGTCCAGCCCCGGCAGCAGCTCGCCCTCGAGGCGATCGACGATGTGGCGCACGTCGCGGCGCTTGTCCTCCCACGGCACGGTGAAGGCGAAATCGTCGAGCACGCGCGAGACCAGTTCCACCAGCCCGTCGCGCAGGTCGTAGCGCACGTAGATGCTGTAGTCGGGCAGCGGGCGCGAATCGGTCGGCTGCGAGGAGGTGACGAAGGTGTAGCGGTCGTGGATCGGAAAGTGCTCGTGGATGCGGCAGTAGATGCTGTTGAAGAAGGTCTCCGCGATCTCGTAGTTCGCGTGGCTGGCGACCAGCTGCGCGTAGGCCTCGCGCGCGTCGTGCCACAGGTCCAGGTCCGCGAGGTCGCGGCTGGTAACCTCGCGCACCAGCCGCGCGACCCGCCCGACCATGCTCTTGTAGAGGTCGATGCGCTCGGTGCTCGCCTCGTGAACCCCGCGCCAGTTGGCGGTCTCGAAGCGCCGCTTCGCGCCCAGCGTGATGTTCTGGTACTCGGCGAAGTACGACTCGAAGCCGTTCAGTATGGTGCGCGCCACGCGGCGCGCCGGCGCCGAGAGCTTGCTGCTCTGCTCCCTGTCCATCGGCGCCCTACCAGCTGTAGCGCGCCTCGACGCCCCAGGTGAGCGGGTCGAGTATGCCTACGTGGGTGGTGCCGAAGACCGAGCGCGTGATCGAGCGCACCCCCGAGATCAGTTCGCGATCGAGCAGGTTCTGCCCCCACAGCGCGACCTCGTAGTGCGCGTCCTCGCTGATCCACGAGACACGCGCGTTCAGCAGCTTGGAGTCGTCGAGGTAGTGCGGCAGGCCGCGCAGTTCCGGGAAGAAGTTCGGATCGTCCGGGTCCACCGTGTTCTCGGCGAACACGTAGTCCACGTGCACCAGCAACTCGCCGAGCGGTATCACCGGCGCCCAGTCGAGCTTCAGCGTGTAGTTCGTGGCGGTATCGCCCGAATCGTTGAGGTCGGTGAGTTGTGCGTCGGCGTCGTAGAAGCTCGCCGAACTCGTTTCGTCCTCGCGCACCGTGGTCAGCGCGCCGAGGCGCAGCGTGTCGGTGACCAGCCAGTCGAGCGTGATCTCGAAGCCGCGGTTGCGGTTGTCGACGTTGATCACGGTCGGGATCGCGTTCGCGTCACCGGGCCGACGCGACTCGACCGAGGTCTGGCGACCGTCGACCTCGAGCTCGAACAGTGCGAACTGCACCCGCAGCCGGCCCGTGAACAGGTCGCCCTTCAGGCCGAGTTCGATCATTTCCGACTCCTCCGGCTCCAGCGGCGCGACCGCGGTGCCGATCTGCAGCGAGTCGAAGCCACCCGACTTGTAGCCGGTGGAATAGCTGAGGTAGGCCATGAAATCGTCGCTCAACGCGTACTGAGCCACCGCGCGGCCGGTCACCTCGTTCCAGCTGTCGCGCGCGACCAGCGGCGTCGTGTAGGCCGAGACGAACGGTGCGTCGGGCACGAAGATCTGGTTGCTCACGCCGGCGCGCAGCCCCGTGAAGCTGGTCGGCGGGTAAAGCCACGAGAACTCCTTCTCGTCCTCGCTGTAGCGCAGCCCGCCGATCAGGTCGAGCCGCCCGGTCGCATGCCATGCCAGGTCGCCGTAGATGCCCCGGTTGGTGAACTCGCCCTCGTTCTGGATCGCCTCGGTCCACTCGCGGCCACGGAACGAGGGGCCGAATACCATCGGCTCGCCGAGCGCGCCGGCGACGGTGTCGTACCAGAAGTCGCCGGTCGAGGCGATGTCGTCGCCCGTGACCGGAATGCCGAACAGGTTCAGCGCGGAGGCGAACTCGGCCGGATTCCAGATGTGGTCGAGCGACAGACCCAGGTCACCGTTCAGCTGGTTCGTGACCAGGCGCGCGATCGACTCGCCGAGCGCGTTGGCGTCGGTGCTCTGGAAGGTGTTCTCGCGGCTATAGTTGGCGCCGAACACGGCATCGAAGCGCTCGTCGGCGAAGTTGAACTGGATCTCCGAATAGAAGATGTCGGAGTCCTCGCGGTTGTTGGTGTCGAAATAGCGCGTCGGGTCGGCGGTGCCGTCCTCGTCCTGGCGGTTGGTGGTCTCCCACTCGCGGTAGGCGAGCGTCGCCCGCGCGCTCCAGCGCTGGTCGAACTCGTGCCGCAGCTTGCCCGTGATGCCGTACATGTCGCGCGTTTCCTCGGCGTGGCGCACGTCGTTCTCGTACTTGCCGGCGAAGGGGTCACGCCCGTACCCGTACGGACTGATGCCGATCGCCATCGTCGGCGACTGGTCGAAGCGGTCGCCGTCCCAGGCGAGATAGACCTGCGTCGAGTCCGCCGCTTGCCACGCCGCCGCGATGCGCAGCGCCGTGTTGTCGCGGTCGCCCGCCTGCGCGGCCGACGGGCCCACGTTGTCGGCGATGCCGTCGCGGCGGTTCGACAGCGCATTGACGCGCACCGCGAGATCGTTCCCGAGCGGCACGTTCGCCATGCCTTCCACGCGCAGCAGGTCGTAGTTGCCCGCCCGCAGGTTCACGAAGCCCTCGAAGACATCGGTCGGCGCGCGCGGCACCATGCTGATCACACCGACCGCCGCGTTGCGCCCGAACAGCGTTCCCTGCGGCCCCATCAGCACCTCGACGCGCTCCATGTCGGCGAAGGCGACCGTGGTCGCTGCGCGCGGCAGGTAGACCCCGTCGTAGAACGTCGCCACCGAGGGATCGCCGCCGGTGGAGATGTTGGGGCTCGAGATCCCGCGCACGTTGTAGCTCTGCTGCGTGAAGGTCTCGCCATCGGCCTCGAAGCCGGGGATGAAGTCGTCGATCTGCTGCAGCGTCAGCGCGCCGGTGTTCACGATGTCACGGCTGGTGAAGGTGCCGACCGCGACCGGAACGTCGAGCGACTGCTGCTCGCGCCGCTGCGCGGTGACGATGATCTCCTCGAGGTCGATGCGCGAAGCCTTCGGCTGTGCCGCCGCGGGAACGGCGACGGCGAGACCCAGCAGCGCCGGCGCGGCCAGCAGCGCGCCCGGCACTATGCCTGTCGAACGATGGCGAACCCTGATGTCCATGTCTTCCCTCTCTTGTGGTGGCGATTATTGTCACGGGAACGGTTCGATCCGGACGTCACGCTCGCGGGGAACGCAACGTGATGATGGTAGCATCGCCCTCGTGGGCGGTCAGCACGCAACGGAGGAACGCGACGATGGAACGGTCTGCGGCGGGAACACGGCTGCTCGATTGCATGCGGCGCGCGGCGGACGCTGGGCTGTCGCGCGGCAGCGCCGGCAACGCCTCCATGCGCTGCGCCGCGGGGATGTGGATCACGCCGAGCGGGATCGAACCGCAGGTGATGCAGGCGACCGACACCGTCACGCTGGACCTGCAGGGGCGCGTGCTCGAGGGCACCCTGCGACCCTCCAGCGAATGGCCGATGCACGCGGCGATCTACCGCGAGCACCCCGACGCACTGGCGATCGTGCACTGCCACTCGCGCCACGCGACCGCGCTCGCCTGCTGCGGGCGCGCAATCCCGGCCTTTCACTACATGGTCGCGGTCGCCGGCGGGGAGTCGATACGCTGCGCCCCGTATGCGCTGTTCGGCAGCACGGAACTGGCCACGCACGCGCTGCGCGCGCTCGAGGGGCGGCGCGCCTGCCTGCTCGCCAACCACGGGCAGCTCGCGCTGGGCGCCACGCCGGAGGCGGCGCTCGCGCTGGCGATCGAGGTCGAGGAACTGGCGGCGCAGTACGTCGCCGCGCTGGCGGCCGGCGAACCGCGGCTGCTCGACGCCGCGCAGATGGCGGCGGTGGTCGCGCGTTTCGCGGACTACGGACCCGGCCGCGGCGATCAGCCCGTGCAGTCGGGCAGCCGCAGCTCCTGCGACGGACGGATCGTGTAGCGCGGCGCGCGGATGTTGTTGGCGCGCGCGATCGCCTCCGGACTCGCGCAACCGTGCCGGCGCGCGATGCTGGCCAGCGTGTCGCCCTTGCGCACCACGTACTGCTTCCCGCCACCGTTCGAGACCCCGCCCGGCTGGCGTGCGTCCTGCAGCAGTGCCGCGAGCTCGGCCATGCGTCCGTCCACGCACTGGGCCTGGTAAACCGGGACCAGCCGCGCCGGCAGCGCCACGCTCGCGCCGGCCGGCAGCCGCCGCTCCGGATTCACGCGCGGGTTCAGGTTGCGCAGTGTGCGGAACCAGCCGTCGCGGCTGCCCGCCTGCCCCAGGCAGATCGTCAGCTCGCCGAGCGTCATCGCCTGCGCAAGACGCACCTCTCCGGGGGAGCCGTCGACGCTTGGGAATTCCAGCCCGTAGTCCTCCGGATGCAGGAACAGCCACGCCGCCGCGAGCACATACGGCACGTACTCGCGGGTCTCGCGCGGCAACTGCGTGAAGACGCCGGCCGACCAGAAGCTCCGCCCGCGCGACTGCGCGGCGAGGCGGCGCATGCGGCCCTCGCCACCGTTGTACGCGGCGAGCGCCATCTCGAGATTGTTGTTCAGGTGGCGGAACTGCTCCTGCAGGTACGCAACGTTGGCCTGCGCCGCCGCGGCCGGGTCGTAGCGGGTGTCGAAGCCGCTGGAATTGTTCAGCCCGAAACGCAGGCCGGTGTGGTACATGAACTGCAGCGGGCCGGCCGCGCCCGCGGGCGATACCGCGTGCACCTTGCCGCCGGACTCCTTGGCCAGGATGCCGAACAGCAGCGCCTCGGGCAGCCCCGCCTTCTCGTAGGCCGGCCACATCTGGTGGCGCAGGTACGCGTAGTTCTCCCACGCGTCGACCAGATTCGGTCGCATCCACGTGAGCCAGTCGTGCAGCGCGGCCTTGACCGGGCCGTTGACGCGGATCACCTTCGCGAGGTCGTGCCCGTGCAGCAGGTTCACGCTGCGCGCCGCTTCGGGGACGTCGTCGCTCAGCATGCGCGCCTCGCCCTGCAGGCCCGGCGACACGCCGGCGAAGCCCTCGGCGTCGCCGGTCAGCACCGAACTGCGCAGCGACAGCAGGTTGCCGTAGGCCGCCATGAAGCGCTGCGGTTCGCAGCCGGGCGTGCTCACGCAGGCGTTGCCGCCCGCGGCCAGTGCGGCGCTGGCGCGCTCCATGCGCTCGCGCCCACCGTCGACATCGCCTTCGCGCAGGCGCTGCAATCCCTCGCGGTAGCCTGCCAGCGTCGCCTCGAGCCCGGCATACAGCGCCTCGGGACCGCGAGCCGCCGCATCGCGGCGCGGTTCCCCGGCGCACGACACCAGCGCCAGCGCCGGCATCAGCACCGTCGCGGCCAACCGTGCCGCACGTCGCCCCAGTCGCCCGTGTGTTCCGCGGTCCATCCCTTCGCCCTTCCCGTTCGCGTCGTCGTTTGCTGCCGCGAAGGGTAGTCGCATGCCCGGTGAGCGGCAACACCGGCCTCAGTTGCGCACCTCGAGCATGTACTTCGCCACCGCCAGCCGCGTCTCGGGGTCGAGGTAGTCCTGGGGCGGCATCTCGGGGTAGTCGTCGCGCTTCCTGACGGGATTGGCGATGTAGTCGGCGAGCGCCTGCGGGTCGTCCATGTAGAGCGCCTGGATCGCCTGCACCGGCGGGCCGACCATGCGGCCGCCGTAGATGTGGCAACCGCTGCAGATGCCCAGGTACGCGATCTTGCCGCGCTCGCCGGGCTCGATCACGCGCGGTGGCACCGGCGGCAGCAGATACGTCACGGTCGCGTCGGTGTTGCCGAAGCCGCAGACACCGAAGTCGTCGAGCCCGACCGTGACGTAGCGCGCACGGTTCAGGATGCAGCTGCCGGCGCCGGGGCCGACGCGCACGATATCGGGCTCGCCGCGCTGCAGGCCGGACAGCATCAGCGCCTTGACCTCGGGAATGGTGTCGTAGCCGTTGCGGAACATGACGTTGTCGAGGATCGCGACGCGATCGGGATTGGGGTCGGACTCCGGATCGACGGTGAGGTTCGCGGCGTTGGTGTGGTCGACGATCAGGATGCCGGCGGTCTTGTGGTCGGAGACGATGTTGTCCTCGATCACGACGTCGTCGGCCGCCATCACGAGGATGCCGGTGCCGGCCGGGATCCCCGCCACGATCGAGCCCGGGGCGCCGAAGTTCGGGTGGTTGTTGCGCATCACGAAGTTGTTGCGGATGATCACGTCGGAAGTGGTCTTGATCGGCAGCCCCGGCGTGATGAACGCGAGGATGCCGCCGGTGTTGTCGTAGACGTGGTTGTTCTCGACGATCGCGTGCCGGCTGTTCTCGATCTCGATCCCCGCGACGTTCTCGAACACCACGTTGTGCGCGACGTGGATGTTGTCGCTCATGCCGATGTAGATCGCGGCGTCCTCGATTCCGCTGAGCACGTTGTGCTCGACGATGCCGTTCTTGCCGAGCTGCGGGAAGATGCCGTAGACGCCGGTGTCGATGATCAGGTTGTTGCGGATCTCGAAGTTGTTGCCGGCCTGGCCCATGATGCCGTTGCCCTTGTACCTCGTGATCGTGAAGTTCTCGACGACGATGCCGTTGCCCGAATAGAGCACCGCGTCGTTGAGCTTGCCGTGGCCGTCGAGCACCGGGCGGCGCCCCTGCTCGATCACACCGACCAGGCGGATGGCGTCCTTGTCGATGTAGACGGTCTCGTGATACGTGCCGGGCCGCACGCGGATCACGGTGCCAGGAGCCGCGCGCTTGACGGCCTCCTGAATCGATTCGCCGTCGGCGACCACGATCTCGTGCTCGCCCGGAGTGCCGGCGACGGCCGTGATGCTGCCGCTGGCGAGCCGCTCGCCCACCGCAGCCGCGGACTCGCGGTCGGCGCGGAATCCTCCCTCGTAGCTGGCCGCGACACGCGCCGCGTCGGCCTCCCGCGCCGGCGTCCCCTGCTTCGTGTACCAGTGGCCGGCGGCGAAACCGGCCAGCGCGAACACGAACGCAAGCACGATGGTCCTGGTCATCGCAGTTCTCCCTGGTGCGTGGATGGCGCCACCGCAGCGCCGGCGAGGGCCGGCGGCAACGGCGAGGTGCCCACCGGCTCGAGTCCGGACGGCACCCGCGGCGGAATCGGCGGACTGAAGGTCTCGTCGGTCAGCGTCTGCAGGAAATCGACCAGGCGATCGAGTTCCTGCTCCGACAGATCGGGTTCCCAGATATGCCAGTGCGGCTGCATCGCGACCCCCGGCGGAATCGCGTGTCCCCGCCCCTTGGTGTAAAACCCGACCGCCTCGCGCAGCGTCGTGAAGCGACCGGAATGCATGTACGGCGCGGTCTTCGCGATGTTGCGCAGCGTCGGCACCTTGAAGCCGCCCTTCAGGCGCGGTTCGCCGAAGGTCTTCTCGGCGCCCACGTCGAGCGGCCGGCCCTCGGGTTCGGGCGTGCCGAGCACCGCGACCTGCTGGTTGGTGAACAGCGGCGGCGTGTGGCACTCGGCGCAGCGTGCGACGAAGGAGCGGAACACGTTCAGCCCCTCGAGCTCGTTGGCCGAGAGCGCCGCATGGTCACCGTGCGCATAGCGGTCGTAGCGGCTGTTCAGCGAGACCAGCGAACTCTCGAACGCGGCCAGCGCCGTGTGGACCTGGGTCGCGGTGATGTGCCCGTCGTCGCGCGGGAACGCCTCGCGGAACAGCCGTGCGTACACCGCGTTCGCGTTCAGCGACGCGACCAGTTGCTCCGGCGTGTTGCCCATTTCCTTCTCCGCGTACAGCGGGCCGGCCGCCTGCTCCTCGAGCGAGTGCGCGCGCGCGTCCCAGAAGAAGGTGTGCAGGAAGGCCACGTTCCATACCGTCGGCGAGGCGCGCCCCACGTCGACGCCGCCCATGCCGAGCGCGCGCGGACGCCCATCGCTCCAGCCGAGCTGCGGATGATGGCAGCTGGCGCACGACAGCGTGCCGTCGGCCGAGAGCAGCGGATCGAAGAACAGGTAACGGCCGAGGTCGATCTGCTGCGGCGTGAAGCCGTCACGCTGTGCCGGCAACGCCGTGCGCAGCCCGCCCACGCCGCGCTCCTGCAGCGAATCGTAGAACTGGTACAGCGTACGCAGCAGGCAGCCGCCGGCGGCGCTCAGTTCGAACCCAGGCGGACAGGTGGCCGCAAGGCGGAAATCCGCCGGCGAGGCCGACGGTTGCGCCCGCGCGCACGTCATCGACACCAGCATGCACAACGCGACCACCAGACTCCGCTTCATGCCCGTTCATTCCTGCTGCGATTGCGACGCGATGAAGCCCAGCACGTCGCGCAGATCCGTCTCTGCCGGCAGCGCCGTGGCCATCAGGCGCATCTGGCGCCCGTAGCGGTCCGCGGGGTCGGTGCCGCGCAGGCCGGCGGCGAAGTTGCGGTACTGGCGAGCGAGGTAACCGGCATCCAGTCCGGCGAGGCGCGGGGCGAACAGCGCGGGGTTGCCCTCGGCGCGCGCGCCGTGGCAGGCGCCGCACTTCGACTGGTAGTAGTTCGAGCCGTTACGTAGCAGCGCGCCGTCGACCGCCGCCGCACGCGGCGCAGGCAGACTCGCCAGCCACGCTGCCACGTCGTCGATCGCCGCGTCGTCGGGCAGCGGCGCGAGTTGCGCGCGCATCGTCGCCCCGGCCGTGTCACCGTCGGTCGCGCCGCGCGTGCCGGCACGGAAGTTCCGCAGTTGCCGCGCCAGGTAGCCGGCGTCCTGACCAGCCAGCGCCGGCGCCTGCAGGGCGGGGTTGCCCAGTGCCTGCGCGCCGTGGCAGGCCGCGCACGGCGCGTACAGCGTGGCGCCGCGAACGGCGTCGGCCGCCGCTGCCGCGGGTGCGGCCAGTGCGCTGCAGCACAACAGCAGGGCAGGAAGAGGGAGTCGCCACATGTGTCGATGCTCCGGGCGGCGCTCGCCGGCGCCGTGTCTTATTGGTACGTTTGTACCACTAGCGACGCGCGTCGTTCAAGTCCCGCGGCGGCGCGCATCGCGCGCGGCGAGCAGCTGGTGCAGGTGGCGCGCGAGCACTTCGCGCACCGCGACGTCGCCACGGGTAAGCAGTGCGATCTTCTCCAGACCGAGCAGCACGCTGTGGGTGATCAGCGCGTCGCTGTCCGGTGCCGGCGAGCCGAGCGCGGCATGGAACTCGCGCAGGAAACCGATCTGCCCGCGCTGCTGCGCCTCGAGCGCCGCGCGCAGCCGCGGCACCCGCGCCGCCTCGTGCAGGAAGGCGTATTCGAGCACGCGGTCGGCGCGCCGCCGGCGCGCCTGGCGCAGCACATAGCGGCTCGCCACGTCGGCCAGCGCGTCGGCCGGCGAGACACCGGCGGCATCGGCCGCCCCGAGCAGCCGCGCGGCCCGCGCGCGCAGCGCCTCCACCGCCCGCCGCTGTCCTTCCGACCAGTGCAGGAACGACTCGACGATCAGGTCCTCGAGATCGCGGAAATGGTAGGTCGTGCTCGCCAGCGGCACCGCGGCCTCGGCGGCGACCGCACGATGGGTGACGGCACGCAGGCCGTCGCGCGCCAGCACGCGCAGCGTCGCATCGATGATCGCGGCGCGCCGGCGCGGCGCGCCCGCGCGGGCGCCTCTCAGGCGATCGCCTGCGCGGCGGGGATCCACGGGAGCTCCAGCGCCTGCGCCACGGCCTCGCAGGTGAGTCGGCCTCGGTGCACGTTCAATCCGTTGCGCAGGTGCGGGTCGTCGGCCAGCGCCCGGCGGTAGCCGTGGTCGGCGAGCGCGAGCACGAACGGCAGCGTGGCGTTGTTGAGCGCGAAGGTCGAGGTGCGCGCCACCGCGCCCGGCATGTTGCTGACGCAGTAATGCACCACGCCGTACTCCACGTAGGTGGGATCCGCGTGCGTGGTCGGCCGGCTGGTCTCGCAGCACCCGCCCTGGTCGATCGCCACGTCCACCACCACCGAGCCCGGCCGCATCGCGCGGACCATGTCGCGCGTGACCACCTTCGGCGCCGCCGCACCGGGGACCAGCACCGCGCCGACCACGAGGTCGGCGCCGGTAACGTGGCGCTGCAGCGCCTCGCGCGTGGCGAAGATCGTGTTCAGCATGCAGCCGAACTGGAAATCGAGCTCCTTCAGTCGCGCGAGCGAGCGATCGATGACGGTGACGTGCGCCTCCATGCCCATCGCCATGCGGATCGCGTTGGTGCCGACGACGCCGCCGCCGATCACTACCACCTTCGCCGCCTCGACGCCGGGGACGCCGCCGAGCAGCACGCCCGAGCCGCCCTGCTCCTTCTCCAGGCAGTGGGCGCCAGCCTGGATCGCCATGCGCCCGGCCACCTCGCTCATCGGCGACAGCAGCGGCAGCGTCTGGCCCGTGCCGGTGACGGTCTCGTAGGCGATCGCGATGCAGCCGGAGTCGAGCAGCGCGCGGGTCTGCGCGGGATCGGGCGCGAGGTGCAGGTAGGTGAACAGCACCTGCCCCTCGCGCAGCAGGCGGCACTCCTGCGGCTGCGGCTCCTTGACCTTGACCACCAGGTCGGCACGCGCGAACACCTCGGCGGCGTCGGCGACGATCTCGGCGCCGGCGCGCCGGTACGCCTCGTCGCCGAGGCCGATGCCGGCGCCGGCCTGCGTCTCGACGATCACGCGATGGCCGTTATGCGCCAGCTCGCTGACGCTGGCGGTCGTCAGTCCTACCCGGTACTCGTGGGTCTTGATCTCCCTGGGCACGCCGATCAGCATCCGGGAATCCTCCGCGCGGTCGAGGCAAACGCTCTGGTCATCGGTCTGCGCGCAGTATAGGCAGGCCACACGTCGCGCGTGACCGGGGCACAGCACCCATTCCGGGGTAGGCGCGACGCGGGCGGCCGTCGTCAACCCTCGCGCCACGCGCCAGTGCCGGCGTACGGCGGCAGGTTCACACCTGTGGGACGCCGTGAATACGTCCCTGTAGGCTCGAACGCCGCATCCCTGCGGCGTACGCCCACCGGTGCGAACCTGCCGCCGCACGCCTCATATGGTGCCGTCGGCGCGCAGCGATGCGATCTCGGCATCCTCGAGGCCGAGCACCTCGCGCAGCACCTGGTCGGTGTGGCTGCCGACGGCCGGTCCCGGCCACTCGGTGGCGCCCGGGGTGTCGGCGAGGCGCGGCATCAGCGCCGGAATCTCGAGCGGCTTGCCGTCGACCTCGACGCGCTCGAACAGCCCGCGCGCGCGAAAGTGCGGGTCCGCGCACAGATCGGCGACGTCGTAGATCGGTCCGACCGGCACCCGCTGGGACTGCAGCAGCTCGAGCACCTCCGCCGCCGGCCGCGCGGCGCACCAGGCACCGAGCGCGGCGTCGATCTCGGGCTCGCGCGCGACGCGCCCGGCGTTGTTGGCGAGCTGCGGGTCCGCGCCGAGGTCGCTGCGCCCGATCGCGTCCATCAACCGCCTGAAGATCGAATCGCCGTTGCCGCCGATCACCACGCAACGCCCGTCGCTGCAGCGGTAGGTGTTGGTCGGCACGATGCCGGTCACGGTGGTGCCGGCCGGCTGGCGCACCACGCCGGCGCCGGAGTACTCGGGCACCACCGCCTCGAGCAGGTTGAACATCGACTCGTACAGCGCCACGTCGACCACCTGCCCCGTGCCGCCGGGCAGCGCGTCGCGCGCGCGCAGCGCGAGCAGGATGCCGAGCACCGCGTGCAGCCCGGCGATGGTGTCGCCGACGCTCAGGTTCGCGCGCACCGGCACCTCGCCCGCAAAGCCGTTCAGGTAACGAAAGCCGCTGATGCCTTCGCAGACCGAGGCGAAGCCGGGGCGCGAGGCGTACGGCCCGTCCTGCCCGTAGCCGGAGATGCGTGCGACGACCAGCCGCGGGTTCGTGGCCTTCAGCACGGCCGGAGCCAGCCCCCAGCGCTCCAGCACGCCCGGGCTGAAATTCTCGATCAGCACGTCCGAGCGTTCGGCCAGCCGGCGCACCGTGTCCTGCCCGCGCTCGCTGCGCAGGTCGACCGTGATGCACTTCTTGTTGCGTCCCAGTGAGCGCCACCAGTACGAGGTGCCGTCGTCGTCGAGCACGCGCCAGCCGCGGATCGGGTCGCCACCGGGTGGCTCGACCTTGATCACCTCGGCACCGAAATACGCCAGTATCGATCCGCAGAACGGACCGGCCAGCAGTTGCCCCAGTTCCAGCACGCGCAATCCGGCCAGCGGCCGTGCGGTCGTCGTCATCGGCGTGTCTCCACCCGGCGATCGTTCATGTTTCACCGGCCACGCGGCCGGCCATCGCGGCGGCGACCACCGAGCCCTGCGGGACCGCGTTGACGTGGTGTACCAGCGGCTGTCCGCCGGCGGCGCCGGTGCGCAGCCGGTGCAGCGCGACCAGCCCGAACACCAGCGCGTGCACCAGCGCGACGAACACCAGGTACGCGCGCGCATCGATCGCCTCCATCAGCCAGGCGACCAGCACCGGCCCCAGCGCCGACCCGGTCCCGTTGACCAGCAGCACCTTGCTGCTCGCCGCTACCAGTTCCTCGCCGCGCAGCACGTCGCCGGCCAGCGACAGGAACACGCCGTAGAGCGGGAACGACAACCCGCCGTAGACGAACATCAACCCGTACACGGTCCACTCCAGACCGGCCGGCAGCACCGCCAGCAGCAACGCGACCACGCAGACCGCGGCGCTCGCCCACAGCACCACCAGCCGCCGGTCCATCCGGTCCGACAGCATGCCGACCGGCCACTGCAGCAGCGCGCTACCGACGATCGCCGCCGCCATGAACCACGCGATCTGCCCGTGCGCGAAGCCGGCCTGCAGCGCGTACACGGGGCCGATGGCATAGAACGCGCCGTAGGTCAGCGAGACCAGCAGGATGCCGGCCAGCGTGAGCGGCACGCGGCGCAGCAGCACCGCGAGCCTGATCGGCACGATCGACTCGTGGCGCGGCGCGGCGCGGCGCGTCAGCGCGATCGGCACCACTGCCAGCGAGCACAGCGCGGAAATCAGCACGAACAGTTCGAAACCCAGCGGGTCACCGAGCTGCAGCAGGAACTGCCCGCCCGCCATCGAGCCCTGGCAGACGATCAGGTACAGCGAAAGCAGGCGGCCGCGGTTCTGGTTGGTCGCCTCGGCGTTCAGCCAGCTCTCGGCGATGATGTAGACACCGACCATGCACGCGCCGCTCAGCAGGCGCACCAGCGCCCAGGCGAGCGGATCGACGAACAGCGCGTGCGCCAGTGGCGCGAACGAGACCAGCGAGGCCAGCGCGGCGAACACCCGGATCGGACCGACGCGCGCGATCAGCCGCGGCGTGGACCACGAGCCGAGCAGGAAGCCCACGTAATAGCACGCCAGCACGGCGCCGGTGACCCCGGTGTCGAAACCCGACAGGCTGGCGCGCACGCCGAGCAGCGTACCCTGCAGCCCCGCACCGACCACGATCAGCGCGAGCCCCGCGAACAGCGCCCACAGGGACAGCACGACGGCACGCATGACACCCGACACCCGTTGTGGCAATGGATCATGCTAGCAGCGCCGGGCCGGTGGCGGCTGTGAGGAATTACCGCGCGCGGAAGCATCCGCTACACTGCCGCCTCCACCAACCGCACGCGACTCCCCGGGAGGATCCCCCATGGCAACCGATATCGGCCGTCTCGGCGTCTGGGCTTTCATCGACAACTTCAGCGCACCCGAGCTCGCGGCCTTCGCGCGGCGTCTCGAGGACTGGGGCTACTCGGCGCTGTGGATTCCGGAGGCCGTGGGCCGCGACCCGTTCGCGACCATGGGCTACCTGGCCGCGCAGACACGCTCGCTGGTGCTCGCCACCGGCATCGCGAACATCTACGCGCGCGATCCGATGACCATGCAGGCGATCCGCAAGACGCTGGCCGAGATGGCTCCGGGCCGGATCGTGCTGGGGCTCGGGGTCTCGCACGCGCACCTGGTGCAGAACGTGCGCGGGCACGAATACTCGACGAAGCCGGTAGCGACGATGCGCGCCTACCTCGAGGGCATGGAGAAGGCGCTCTATCTCGGCAGGCAGCCCGCCGAGGAAGCGCCGGTGGTGCTGGCCGCGCTGCGCACCAACATGCTGAAGCTCGCGGCCGAGAAGACGCGCGGCGCTCACCCCTATTTCGTGACACCTGAGCACACCGCGCGCGCCAGGGCGACGCTGGGACCCGACGCCTGGCTGTGCACCGAGCAGATGGTCGTGCTCGACACCGACCCGGCCAACGCGCGCGCGGTCGCACGCAAGCACATGGCGATCTACCTCGGGCTGCCGAACTACCAGAACAACCTGCGCGAGTACGGCTTCACCGACGCCGATTTCGCCGACGGCGGCAGCGACCGGGTGGTCGACGCGATCTGCGCCTGGGGAACCGAGGCGCAGTTGCGCGAGCGCATCGCCGCGCACCATGCGGCGGGCGCCACCCACGTCTGCGTGCAGGCCTTCCGTCCCGACGGCGAGATGGGGCCCGACGAGCGCGCGCTGCAGCTGCTCGCACCCGGTCGCGGCTGACTCCGCGCGCGGAGGTAATCACACGACCGGGGGCTGCAAATTGCCATGACAGCGTTCGGCCGGCGTGGTTAACTTGGCGCCGAAGGGAGTCATCACCACGGGATTACGATCATGCGCCAGCTGGGAGTCATCGACGCCGCGTTCATCAACCTGGAGAACCCCACGGTCCCGCAGCAGATCGGGGGGCTCGGCATCTACGATCCGTCGACCGCACCGGGCAAGTTCGTGCGCTTCAAGGACGTGCTCGCGAACTTCGAGCAACGCCTCGCGAAACTGCCGATCTTCCGCACGCGTCTGGTCGAGGTACCGCTGGGTCTGGACCGTCCGTACTGGGTACTCGACCCGCATTTCGACGTCGAGTTCCACATCCGCCACATCGCGTTGCCCAAGCCCGGCGACTGGCGCCAGCTGTGCATCCAGGTCGCGCGGCTGCACTCGCGTCCGCTCGACATGAGCCGCCCGCTGTGGGAGGCCTACATCATCGAGGGGCTGGACAACATCCCGAACCTGCCGCCCGGCTGCTTCGCGGTCTACACCAAGATCCACCACTCGCTGGTCGACGGCGCCGGCGGCCAGAGCTTCATGGCCGCGATCCACGACCTCGAGCCGGTACCCTCGCACAGCGGGGAGTCGCACGAGCCGCCGGCGCGCTTCGCCGACGTCCAGCCCTCGGACGTGCGCCTGCTCGGTCAGACGCTCATGAAGGCTGGGCCGCGCTTGTGGTCGTACACCAAGGGCATGGCGAAGATCGTTGGCGGTATGGGCTCGATGGCCAAACGCATGCTGAAAGAGGAACTGCCGCCGCTGCAGATGACGGCGCCGAAGAGCCGCTTCGACCAGCCGGTGGGCCACAACCGGGTGTTCGAGGCGCGCGAGTTCCTGCTGTCGGAATTCAAGGAACTCAAGAACGCCGCCGGGATGACGATCAACGACGTCGCGGTGGCGGTGGTGGCCGGTGCGATGCGCAAGTACCTGATGGCGCACAACGAGCTGCCGGCGGAATCGCTGTGCGCCTCGATGCCGGTCAACATGCGCTCGCGCGTGGGCGAGACCGGGGACAACAACCAGGTCGGCGCGATGAGCGCGATGCTGCACACCGACATCGAGGATCCGGTCGAACGCCTGCAGGCGATCAAGAAGAGCCTCGACGACGCCAAGGCGTACATCGACACCCCGCTGACCAACATCGTCAGCCTGCCCGGCGCGATTCCGCCGGCGATCGCCAAGCCGCTGGCCCGCATGTACGTGCGCAACAAGCTCACCCGGCACATGCCGATGGGCCAGGCGACGGTGATCACGAACGTTCCGGGGCCACCCTTCGACCTCTATTGCGCCGGCGCGCGCATGGTCAGCTATTACCCGCTGGGGCTGATCAACCCGGGGCTGGGGCTGTTCCACGCGGTGTTCAGCTGTGGCGGCAAGATCGCGATCTCGGTGCTCGGCGACCGTGACCAGATGCCCGACCCCGAGTTCTACCGCGCCTGCCTCGACGCCGCGTACGAAGAGTTGCGTGCAGCGCTGCTCGGCAGGAGCGCGCAGACGGTGGGCACCCGCAGGAAGCAGCGCGTCACCACGGCGGTGAAGACGCGAGCGGCCGCAGCCAGGACGAAGGCCGTGGCTGCCAGGGGGAAAGCGAAGTCCGCGACGACCGGGGCAAGAGCGAAGGCCGTCACGGCGAGGACGAAGGCGAAGGCCGGGGCGGCAGCGAAGGTCGCAGCGAAAGCGGCGGTTGCGGCAAGCACCGGCCGCCGGCGTGCCCGCGCCGCGATCGCGGCTGCGGCGACGGAACCCGTGAGCGCCTCCTGAGAGCTCGCGCGTGCCGCAGCCCGGTCAGAACTTGCCGGTGCGCAGCAACACCAGCGTGCACGCGTCCTGGGTGGCGATGCCGGCGGAGCGCAGCGCCACCTCCAGTTCCGGGTTCTCGGTGCCCGGGTTGAAGATCACACGCTTCGGCCGCAGCGCGAGCAACTGCTCGCGCTGCGCGCTCGATACCGCGGGACGCACGTAGACCGTCACCGTATCCACCGCCGCCGTGATCGCACCGAGTTCCGGTACCGCGGCATCACCGTCGATCGCCTGCTCGCGCGCGCTGACCGGCACGACGCGGTGGCCGTGCTCCTTCAGCAGCTGTTGTGCCTTGAAGGCATAGCGCTCTGGGTCCGCACTTGCGCCCAGGATCGCCACCGTTTCACCACCGCTCATCGCGCACCCTCCCTTGCGTTCGTCATTCGGTATACAGCTCGACCAGTGTCGCCAGATCCTCCTCCGGCCGCGCACGCAGCGCCTGCTGGCGCAGCAACTGCGCGGTCAGCGCGGCCAGCGGCAACGCGGCGCCGCTCGCGCGCGCGCCGTCGAGCGCCAGATCCAGGTCGCGACGCAACGCGACGGCAGTGGCCAGCAGCGGCTCGAACTCGCGCACCGCCATGCGCGTTCCCACCCGCTGCAGCAGCGGCGAGTCGGCCGGCGCCCCGGCCAGCGCTTCGGGCAAGCGTTCGGTATCGACGCCGTTGCGCTCGGCCCACGCAACCGTCTCGGCAAGCGCGAGCACGCCGGCGCCGGCCAGCAGCGCGTGGCAAAGCCGGGCGGCCTGTCCGGCGCCCGCCTCGCCCATGTGCGTGACGCGCGAACAGAAGCGCCCGAGCAGCGGCCGCGCACGCTCGACGTCGTCCTCGTCACCGCCGGCGACGGCGACCAGCGTGCCCTGCTCGGCGTCCTCGAGGTCACCGAGCACCGGCGCATCGACCCATCCCATGCCGCTGCGCTGCGCGAGCTCGCGCGCAAAACGGCGCGTCGCGGCCGGCCCGGTCGCGGAGAGGTCGATCAGCAACTGCTCCTCGGTCGCGAAGGCGGCCACGCCGCCGGTGCCGAACACGACCTCCTCGACCGCATCGGCCCCGTCCAGGCACAGCAGCACGAGATCGCAACGCTCCACGAGTTCGGCGACCGAGGCGACCGGCTCGGCCCCGCGCTCCGCGACCGCATCACAGGCTTCCGCGCTGCGGTTCCAGACCAGCAACGTCGCGTCGTCGTCGAGCAGTCGCGCCGCGATCGCCCGCCCCAGGTGGCCCAGGCCGAGCAGGCCGGTCACCACTTCAGGCGAACCCACCCGCGCCACCCGCCGGACCGAAGATCGCGAGCAGCGTCAGGTCCTCGCGGATGTCGAAAAACGAATGGTCGGTGGTCGCCCCGACGAACAGCACCGTTCCGGCGCCGACGTCCTGCTCCTGCCCGTCGACCCGCAGGCGCGCGCTGCCTTCCAGCACCACGTAGATCTCGTCCTCCAGATGCGGCGCCTGCATGTCGCGCGCGCCCGCCGGCAGACGGTAGATCGCGCAGGACATCTGTTCCCCGCGCAGGAATTCGAGGATCCGCGGCTCGGCACCGGCGACCCGGCGCTTGAGCTGTTCCAGATCGAAGACCTTCCAGACTGCGGACGACATCGGCCTGACCCCTGGGTCGAATGAATCGGAAAAGAGCGGGGAACTCTACTGTGCCCGGACCCGTACTGCCAAGCGCCGCGCACACCGCGGCCGCCCTGGATCAGGACGATCGCGCGGGGAGCGCCAGTCGCGCCTGCAGGTGGCGCCGCACATCGGCCCACTCGGCGGCGAGGATGCTGTACATCACGGTGTCGCGCACCGATCCGTCGCGCCGCGCCATATGATGGCGCAACACGCCCTCACGCTGAGCACCCAGCGCCTCGATCGCGCGCTGCGAGGCGAAGTTGAAGCGATCGGTACGCAGGCCCACCGCGGCGCAGCCCAGCGTGTCGAAGGCGTGCCCGAGCAGCAACAGCTTGCAGGCCGCGTTGACGTGCGAGCGCTGCGCGCTGCGCGCGTACCACGTGTAACCGATCTCCACGCGCCCGATCGCCGGCGCCATCTCATAGAAACGCGTGCTGCCGACCAGTGCGTCGCGGCGCAGGTCGCGCACCGCCCACGCCAGCGTCGTCTCCGCTGCCACGCCCTGCAGGGCCTGCGCTATCCAGTCGCCCATCTCGTGCGGTGCGGGCACCGATGCGTACCACAGATCCCACAGGCATCCGTCGGTCACCGCGAGCGCCAGAGCATCCCGATGTTCGATCGCCAGCGGCTCGAGCCGCACCCCGTGCGCCTCGAGCGTGACCGGCCCGCTGCTGTCCATCCGCGGTTCTCCTGTTCTCGTGCTCGTCCGGCTGCCGGACAAGAGGCGCCGTCAGCATGTGCCCGAACATGTGTCCGCAGGTTCGGCCTGTGGCCGAACAATGTCGGTGGCCGAACCCCGTCCGGGCACGCCCCGGACGGCGCCAGCCGCATCCGCGGCAACGAACCGGACGTGTCGTCTGGCATGATCGCCGCGGGCCTGGCGCCTGGCAAGCCGCAGCGCCCGCTCCGCGGACACCACGGCGGCAGCTTTTGATACAAGCGCGCGCGGGCGCGCCGTTGTGATCGCATCGGCGCTGTGATTGGATGCGGCCTGTCCGGTCACATCGTTCGCACCAGGAGCGCGCACCATGGCATTACGCGTAGAAACGCCGCTGTTCGGCCCCGACACCAACCAGTACGCCGGCCAGGGCCAGCCGAGCGTGACGCTGGAGCAGCTGGCTGCCACCTGCCGCCTGCTCGAGCAGCTCGGCTTCGACGGCATCACGACCGCCGAGGCGGGCCACGACGCGTTCCTGCCGGTGATGATCGCGGCCGCGAACACCCACCGCCTGGCGATCGGCACCAATGTGGCGGTCGCGTTCCCGCGCAGCCCGATGGTGACCGCGCAGATGGCCTGGGACCTGGCGCACTATTCCGGCGGGCGCTTTACGCTGGGACTGGGCACGCAGGTCAAGGGGCACAACGAGAAGCGCTACAGCACGCCGTGGCCGAGCGCGCCGGGGCCGCGCATGCGCGAGTACCTGCTGTGCCTGAAGGCGATCTTCGCGAGCTTCCAGAACCCCGCCAAGCCCACCTACTTCAAGGGCGAGTTCTACCAGTTCACCCTGATGGCACCGTTTTTCAATCCGGGGCCGATCGCGCACCCCGACGTGCCGCTCTACATCTCGGCCGTGGGCCCCTACATGGCGCGCCTGGCCGGCGAGATGTGCGAGGGCCTGCGCCTGCATCCGATCTCGACCTTCCGCCACACGCGCGAGGTGATCCTGCCGGCGATCGCCGAGGGCGCGGCACGCAGCGGACGCGACCCGGCGAAGTTCGACCTGGTCGGCGCACCGTTCCTCGCCACCGGTCGCACGGAGGCGGACGTGGAACAGGCGAAGAACGCGGTGCGCAAGCAGATCTCGTTCTACGCCTCGACGCGCTCCTACCACCGTGTGCTCGAATTCCACGGCTGGGAACAGACCGGACAGCGACTGCACGAGCTGTCGGTGGCCAACCGGTGGGCCGAGATGCCGGCGCTGATCACCGACGAGATGCTCGAGGAGTGGGCGGTAGTCGCCACCTACGATCGCCTCGGCGACGCGGTGCGCGCGAAGGCCGACGGCCTGTTCGACACCGTCACACTGACGCTGCTCGACGAGGCACGACGCGACGAAGACCTGATGCGCGCGACCATCGCGCGCCTGCACGCGGCATGAGGGCAACGACCATGAGCGATGTACTGCTGGAGCGCGACGGTGCCGTCGCGACCGTGACCCTGAACCGGCCGCAGCAGCTGAACACGATCTCGCACCCGATGCTGCTCGCGCTGTCCGAGGCGCTGCTCGCCTGCGAGCACGATCCCGAAGTGCGCGCGGTGGTGCTCACCGGCGCCGGCAAGGCGTTCTGCGCCGGGCTCGACCTGCAGGACGCCGCGAGCGCCGAGGGCGTGGCGCGCGGCGGCTTCGCGCTGGCCACGACGCTGGACCTGCGCACGTTCCCGCCGGTGGTGCTGCACCGCATGGACACCCCGGTGATCTGCGCGATCAACGGCGGCACGGCCGGCTTCGGGCTGGACCTCGCGCTCGGTTGCGACGTGCGCTTCTGCAGCACGCAGGCGAAGCTGTCGGTGGCGTTCACGCGCCGCGGCGTGCTGCCCGAGACCGGCGGCACCTGGCTGCTGCCGCGGCTGATCGGCTGGGAGCGCACCGCCGAACTCGTGTTCGCCGGGCGCACGCTGAGCGCAGCCGACGCCGAACGGCTGGGGCTGGTCGCGCACGTCGTGGAGCCGCAGGACCTGCTCGCGGCCGCACACGCACTGGCCGGGGAGATCGCCGCTAGTGCGCCGCTGGCGGTGCAGGCGGCCAAGCGCATGATGCGCTCGGGGCTCGGCGAGGACTTCGCCACGCACATCGAACGGGTCTACCTGCAGACGCTGCCGCTGATGCGTTCGCGCGACTTCGAGGAAGGTTTCCGCTCGTTCCTCGAGAAACGCGAACCGCGGTTCGAGGGCCGCTGAGCGCGCAGCCTCAGGAACTGCAGGACAGCTGCGAACACCCGGGCCGCTCGCGCGCCCAGTCGGGACGGCGACGCGCGAAGCGCTCACGTCCGGGCTGCTCCTCGTACGGACGGTGCAGCAGCTCCAGCAATTCGTGGATACCGCAGTCGTCCCCCTGCTCCGCGCGTTCGATCGCCTGCTGCGCCAGGTAGTTGCGCAGCACGTAGAGCGGGTTCGCGCGCCGCATCCGTGCACGGCGCTCCGCCACCGGCAGCGGGTCGCCGGCGAGGCGCGCGGCATAGCGCCTGAACCACGCCGCCAGCGCGCCAGCGGCCGCGTCGCGCTTGCCCCCGTCGTAGCAGGCCGCGTCGAAGGCCGCCCAGCGCGGCGAGACGGGGTCGATGTCGGCAAGCGCGCGGAAGAACAGCGTCATGTCCAGCTCCGCGGCGTGCAGCAGCGCGCACAGATCGGCCATCAGTTCGGGATCCCCGTCACGGCACTCCGCCAGCCCCAGTTTGGCCGCGACCGTGTGCCGCGCGGCAGCGTGCGCCGCCTCGTCGTGGCGACGCAGCCCGTCGCGCAGCGCCTCCCCGTCGCCGAACAGCGGCAGCAGCGCACCGGCGAGTCGCAGCAGGTTCCAGCGTGCCACCTGCGGCTGGTGGCCGAAGCGGTAGCGTCCGCTCGCCGCATCGGTTGTGTTCGGCGTCCAGTCCGGGTCGAAAGCGTCGATCCAGCCGTACGGCCCGTAATCGATGGTGAGCCCGAGGATCGACAGGTTGTCGGTGTTCATGACGCCGTGCACGAACCCCACCCGCATCCACTCGGCGACCAGCCGCGCGGTGCGCTCGCCGACCTCGGTGAACCACGCGGCGCGCCGCTGCCCGGGCGAACCGGTGAGCTGCGGGAAATCGCGCGCGATCGTGAAGTCGACCAGGCGCGCGAGCAGCGCGTGGTCCGAGCGTGAAGCCGGCAGTTCGAAACTGCCGAAGCGGATGAACGAGGGCGCCACGCGGCAGACGATCGCCCCCGGCTCCTCACGCGGGTGGCCGTCGTAGAACATGTCGCGCACCACGCCCTCCCCGGTCGCGACCAGGCACAGCGCGCGCGTGGTCGGCACGCCGAGGTGGTGCATCGCCTCGCTGCAGAGGAATTCGCGGATCGAGGAACGCAGCACCGCGCGCCCGTCGGCGTGGCGCGAATACGGGGTCGGGCCCGCGCCCTTCAACTGCAGCTCGCGGCGCTCGCCCCCCGGCGTGATCGCCTCGCCGAGCGAGATCGCGCGCCCGTCGCCGAGCTGCCCCGCCCAGCTGCCGAACTGGTGGCCGCCGTAGTTGGCCGCCCACGGGTCCATCCCGGGCAGCAGCGCGTTGCCCGCGAACACCTGCGCGAACAGCGGGCTGGCGATCGTCGCCTCGTCGAGGCCGAGCTCGGCCGCCACCTCGGCGGAATACGCGAGCAGCCGAGGCGCCGCGACCGGCGTGGGCAGCACGTGCGAATACAGCGCCCCGTGCACCTGCCGCACGCGCGGACCGGATTCCGGATCCGCCGGCAGTTCGGCGACGAAGCGGTTGTCGAAACGCAGCAGGGATTCCATAACCCCTCGTACGCCCTCCCGAAGCCGACGGATCTGCGCGCGGCGGGATGACACAGCCGCGTGGCGGTCGCGCCAGCGCGTGGCGGCGGTTCCACACCTGTGGGGCGCCGTGAATACGTCCCTGTAGGCTCGAACGCCGCATCCCTGCGGCGTACGCCCACCGGTGCGGAACCGCCGCTACACGATTCATGAGCCGTTGCCGCAGCCGCGCGCCGCTCCTCAGGTTTTCTCCAGCACGTGGATCACGCAGGCGCTGCCGATTCCCTGGCCGCCGCCGACCACGTGCGTCAGCCCGATCCGCGCCCCCGGCACCTGGCGCGCACCGGCCTCCCCGCGCAACTGCATCACGATCTCGCACACGTTCGCGATCCCGGTCGCGCCCAGCGGATGCCCCTTGGAGAGCAGGCCGCCCGAGACATTCACCGGGATCCGCCCGCCGAGCGCGGTTGCACCGCTATCGATCAGCGCGCCGGCCTCGCCATCGGCGCACAGCCCGAGGTTCTCGTAGTGCACCAGCTCGGCGGTCGCGAAGCAGTCGTGCAACTCCACGAGGTCCAGATCGTGTGGCCCGAGCCCGGCCTGCTCCCACGCCGAGCGCGCCGCGAGCCGCGTCACCGCGCTGAAGTCCGCCGATGCCAGCGCGCGCGGCCCCCAGGGGTCACTCGCCATCACCGAGGCGCGGATCAGCACCGCGCGCGCGCCCAACCCCAGCCGCCTGATCGCCGCCTCGGACGCCAGTACCGCCGCCGCTGCGCCGTCGACGTTGACCGAGCACATCGGGCGCGTCAGCGGATAGGCGATCATCGGCGCGCTCATGACCTCCGCGAGCGGCGTCTCGACGCGGTACATCGCCTTCGGGTTCAGCGTGGCGTGGTGGTGGTTCTTGACTGCCACGCGCGCGAACTGCTCGAAGGTGGTGCCGTAGCGGCGCGTGTGCTCCTGCCCGATCAGCGCGAACATCGCCGGCATGGTGTCGGAACCGATCACGCCCTCGGCGACGAAGCCCGCGCCCGTCCCGGCGCCGAGCAGTCCCTTGTCCATCTGTTCCACGCCGACCGCGAGCGCCAGATCGCAGACGCCGGCACGGATCGCGATCCACGCCTCGCGCAACGCGGTGGCGCCGGTCGCGCAGGCGTTGGCCACGTTGACGACCGGGATCCCGGTCATGCCGATCTCGCGCAGCACGCGCTGCCCGACCATCGCCGCCGACTGGTACAGGTTGCCGCAGTAGAGCACCTGCACGTCGCGGATCGACAGGCCGCAGTCGTCGAGCGCGAGCAACGCCGCCTCGGCCGCCAGATCGGGGACGCTGCGCTCGGGGAAACGGCCGAAGCCGATCATGTCGGCCCCGACGATGTACACGCTGCTCATGACATGGCCTCGCGGTCGGGAACGAAGGAAAACGCTATCCAGGCCGCGCCACTGGCGTCACGCTGGCCGCTGTCGCCGAACACCACCCGCACCGGCAGGTCGAAACGCAGTTCGGCCGCGGCCGCGTCACGCAGCGTGCCGCGCAGCGCGGGCCCACCGTCGAGGTCGACCACGGCCATCACGAACGGTACGGGCACGCCGGGAAAACTGCGGTGCACGGTCGTGAAACTGTGGACGCGACCGCGGTCACGCAGCACCTCCGGCAGCATGCGCCCGCGCGCTCCGCAGGCCGCGCAGACCCGCCGCGCGCCGAGGAATACCGCCTGGCACGCACCGCAGCGCGAACCGGCGAGCTGCCAGCCGCCGTCGCCAGCCACGATGTAGTCCTGCGCCGCCCGCTGCCGTTCGCCCATCTGTCCCCCTCGAGCGCCGCGCTCGCACCCAACGTCCGCGAGCGTACCTGCCACCCCGAGCGGGAACTTATACTGCGCCGCCGTGCGCCGGCAAGGCGCGCGCACCCTTTCACCGATCGGCAGGAGACTCCGGCATGCTGAAACACAACACCTACTTCGACGGCCAGGTGCAGAGCATCGGCTTCACCCGCCACGGGCTCGCCGCGACGGTCGGCGTGATCGCACCGGGCACGTACCATTTCGGCACCGTGGCGGCGGAACGCATGAGCGTGTTGAGCGGCGACCTGCGCGCGCGGGTCCAGGGTGGCGACTGGCAGCACTACCCGGCCGGCACCCGTTTCGAGGTCGCTGCGAACAGCGGCTTCGACGTGCAGGCGGTCGGCGGCCCCGCCGCGTACCTGTGCGAGTTCCTCGGCGACGAGTGAAAACGTCGGGAATCTTTACATTCTCCGCGTACCCGGACGCAGACATCGTAAGCCGAATTGACCAATCCGGCGAATCACGGATCGCATCCCGCCAAATGGCAAAGCGTGACGAAACTGCTTTACTGTGGCGGCGATCAGGGCCTCGTTTATTGCGTGATTGACGGGTCCTGTCCAAACCACCGCCGGCAACTACGAACAAGGAAAGATCATGGCCACATTCAACGCCTCTTCCACCGGACTGAATCTCGCGCTGATGGACGATACCTTCACGTACTGGATCCCCGCAGGGACCGGTCTGCCGGCGCTTGCCACGCTGGAAACTCCGGTCACGCTACCGACCACCTTCATCGAGTCGGATCCGGCCGGCCTGGGGATCCAGGCGATCTGGGGTGGAACCGGCTTCACCTACGCGGCGCCGGTCAGCTACTACAGCGGCTCCAGCCCGGCGGTGGTCCGCTTCGAGCTTACCGGCGGCACCGCGAAGACGCTCAGCGTGCTCGACGCGCAGAACAATACCATCTACACGCTGAGCGGGTTCAGCCTGGCGCTGAGCGCAACGCCGCGACCGGCCATGGCGGACATCTTCGCCGGCAACGACTCGATCCTCGCAGGCGCAGGCAACGACACGCTCGAGGGCGGTACCGGCAACGACTCGATCCTCGCGGGCGCAGGCAACGACACGCTCGACGGCGGCACCGGCAACGACAGCATCGACGGCGGCCTCGGTGACGATCTGCTCCACGGCGGCGTCGGCGCCGACTCGCTGCTCGGCGGCGGCGGCACCGACACGGTGTCCTACCAGACCGCCAGCGCGGGTGTGAACCTGAGCCTGAACACCAACGGCACCGGCACCGCGGTGATCGGCGCCGAAAGCGACACACTGCGCACCCTCGAGAACGTGCTCGGCACCAACCACAACGACACGCTGACCGGCGGCACCGACACGCTGAACGGCGCCTCGCAGCACAATCTGTTCCGCGGACTGGACGGTGACGACGAACTGAGCGGCGGCGCCGGCAACGACACGTTGATCGGCGGCCTCGGCGCCGACACGATCGCCGGCGACGCCGGCAACGACACGATCTCGTTCGAGGATGACATCGCGGTCGTGATCGACCTGAACGCGACCACCCACACCGTCGGCGGCACGGTGGAAAACCATTCCGGCATCGAGAACGTGATCGGCGGCAACGCCAATGACAGCATCACCGGCAGCACGGTCGCGAACATGCTGAGCGGCGGCAACGGCAACGACACGATCCTCGGCGGGGCAGGGCCCGACACGCTGGTCGGCGGCGCGGGAGCCGACAACCTCGCGGGCGGCACCGGCAACGACCGCCTCGATGGCAGCACCGACGGCTATTACCAGAGCGTCGCCGACACGCTGGCCGGCGGTATCGGCAATGACTACTACGTGATCGAGAACCTGTACTACTACAGTACCTTCGACCAGGTAGTGGAAAACGCCGACGAAGGCACTGACACAGTGGAACTCGTCACGACGACCTCCGCGAACTCGAGCTACGTGCTGGCGGCAAACGTGGAGAACCTGATCGTCGCGTCGAGCTACTACTATTACGCTGCGACCGCCTCCGGCAACGCGCTGGACAACGTGATCACTGCAAAGAGCGCGTACTCGAGCTACTACTACCTCACGGCAGGCTTCAAGCTCTACGGTGGCGCGGGCAACGACACGATCACCGGCAGTTACGGGGCCGATACGCTGGCCGGCGGCAACGGCGCCGATATGATGGTCGGCGGGGACGGCAGCGACGTGTATTACGTGAACGCCGGCGGGGACGTGATCCAGGAGCGCGTCGGCCCCAACTACGGCAACGACACCGTGGTCAGCTCGCTGAACGTCACGCTGGCCAACGGCCTCGAGAACGCCACGCTGCTCGGCGTCAGCACCGCGCTGAACGCCACCGGCAACGCGAGCAGCAACGTGCTGCGCGGCAACCAGTTCAACAATTCACTGAGCGGCCTGGACGGGTCGGACAGCCTGTTCGGTGGCGCCGGTGCCGACACACTGCAAGGCGGGCTCGGCAACGACACGCTGAACGGCGGTATCGGGGCCGACATCATCAACGGCGGCGACAACACCGACACGGTCGACTTCTCGAACCTCGGGGTCGCGATCACACTGAACCTGGGCACCGTGGCGGCGCAGAACACCGGCGCCGGTTCGGACACGATCACCAACATCGAGAACGCCAACGGCGGCATGGTCGACGATTCGCTGACCGGCAGCGCGGAAAGGAACGTCCTGCGGGGCAACGCCGGCAACGACACGCTCGTTGGCCTGGCGGGTGACGATTTTCTGATAGGGGGCGTCGGCAACGACGTGTTGCGGGGTGGCGGCGACGCCGACCTCTTGTCCGGCGACGACGGCGACGACAATTTGTTCGGCGGTGCGGGGCAGGACAGTTATAAGGGCGGCGCCGGTGCCGACATCTTCTATTTCGACGTCATGGAAGCCGGGTGGGGGGAGGGCGAGGCGGTCACGGACTTCGTCAGCGGCGAGGACAAGCTCGCTATCGATATGTCGGCCTTCGGCATCGGCAACGGCGACACCACGATCAACGGCGGTCTGATGAAATTCGGTCCCGGCGGTTTCGGTCCCGGCGCCGAGCTGGTGATCTTCACACACGGGTACAGCGAGTCGTCTTTCCCCACGACGACCGCCGCCGCGGCCGCGATCGGCAACGCCTCGGCCGCCTACGGGGTGGGTGACAAGCGCCTGTTCGTGCTCGACAACAGCAGTTCCGCTGACCTGTACCTGTTCACGTCGGCGGCTGCCGACGCCACAGTCACGGCAGCGGAACTGCAGTTGATCGGGGCACTCCAGAACACCCCGAACACCACGCTCGGCGACTACCTGTTCGTGGCCTGATCTGCTGTCCAGCCGGCTGAGCGCCCACGGCCGCTCAGCCGCTGATCCCGCGCCGACGCCGCCCTCGGGCGGCGTCGGTCGTTACGACAGGGCGCCATCGCCCCGGGTAGCTGTCACTTCGGCACCGCAACCGGCACCCGTTTCGAGGTCGCTGCGAACAGCGGCTTCGACGTGCAGGCGGTCGGCGGCCCCGCCGCGTACCTGTGCGAGTTCCTCGGCGACGAGTGAAAACGTCGGGAAACTTTACAATTCCCGTGTACCGGGAAGCGCTAGTCGTCAGCCGGGTTGACCAATCCGGCAATCGAAGGATCGCATCCCGCTGAATGGCAACGTGTCACGAAGCTGCTTTACTATAACGACGACCAAGGGCACGCTTATTGCGTAGTTCGAGGGTCACGTCAATTCCACCGCCGGCAACAACCAACAAGGAACCGCCATGGCCACATTCAATGCATCCTCCACCGGTCTGAATCTTGCGCTGATGGACGGGTCGTTCACATACTGGATCCCCGGAGGGGCCGGCCTGCCGGTCCTGTCCACGCTGGAAACCCCGGTCACGCTGGCAACCACCTTCATCGAATCGGACCCGGCAGGCATGGGCATCCAGGCGATCTGGGGCGGCACCGGCTTCACCTACGCGGCGCCGGTGAATTCCAGCTCGGCCGTGGTCCGTTCGGAAGTGACCGGCGGCACCGCGACTTCGCTGAGCGTGCTCGACGCGCAGAACAACACCGTCTACACGCTGAGCGGATTCAGCCTGTCGCTGAGCGCGACGCCGCGGCCGAGCATCGCCGACATCTTCTCCGGCAACGACTCGATCCTCTCGGGCGCCGGCAACGACACGCTCGAGGGCGGCACCGGCAAGGACAGCATCGACGGCGGCCTCGGTGACGACGTGCTCTACGGCGGCGCCGGCGCCGACTCGCTGCTCGGCGGCGGCGGCACCGACACGGTGTCCTACCAGAGCGCCAGCGCGGGCGTGAACCTGAACCTGAACACCAATGGCACCGGCACCGCGGTGATCGGCGCCGAGAGCGACGCGCTGCGCACGCTGGAGAACGCGATCGGCAGCAACTACAACGACACGCTGACCGGCGGCACCGATACGCTGAATGGCGCCTCGCAGCACAACCTGTTCCGCGGGCTGATGGGTGACGACAACCTCAGTGGCGGCTCCGGCAACGACACGCTGGTCGGCGGCGTCGGCGTCGACACGATCACCGGGGGCACCGGCAACGACACCATCTCCTTCGAGGACGACTACTACTACAGCGCGGTCGTGATCGACCTCACGGCTGCCACCCATACCGTCGGCGGCACGGTGGAGAACCATTCCGGCATCGAGAACGTGATCGGCGGCGGTAGCAACGACAGCATCACCGGCAGCACGGTCGCGAACATGCTGAGCGGCGGCAACGGCAACGACACCATCCTCGGCGGCGATGCTGCCGACACGCTGATCGGCGGCGCGGGTGCCGACAACCTTGCCGGAGGCACCGGCAACGACCGTCTGGACGGCAGCGCCGACGGCTATTACCAGAGCGTCGCAGACACGCTGGCGGGCGGGTCCGGCAACGACTACTACGTGATCGAGAACCTGTACTACTACACGACGTTCGACCAGGTGGTGGAAAACGCCGACGAAGGCACCGACACGGTGGAAATCGTCACATCGACCTCCGCGAACTCCAGCTACGTACTGGCCGCGAACGTCGAGAACCTGGTCGTCACGTCGAGCTACTACTACTACGCCGCCACCGCCTCCGGCAACGCACTGGACAACGTGATCACGGCCAAGTCGCCCTATTACTCCTATTACTACTACGCCGCAGCGTTCAAGCTCTATGGCGGCGCGGGCAACGACACGATCAGCGGCAGCTACGGCAGCGACACGCTGGTCGGCGGCACCGGCGCCGACCTGATGGCTGGCGGGCGCGGCAACGACGTGTACTACGTGAACGCCGGCGGGGACGTGATCCAGGAGCGCATCGATCCCAACTTCGGCACCGATACCGTGGTCAGCACGCTGGACGTCACGCTGGCCAACGGACTGGAGAACGCCACGCTGCTCGGCGTCAGCACCGCGCTGAACGCGACCGGCAACGCCAGCAGCAATGTGCTGCGCGGCAACCAGTTCAACAATTCACTGAGCGGTCTCGACGGTTCGGACAGCCTGTTCGGCGGTGCAGGCACCGACAACCTGCAGGGCGGTCTGGGCAACGACACGCTGAACGGCGGTATCGGCGCAGATATCATCAACGGCGGCGATGGCGTGGATACGGTCGACTTCTCGAACCTCGGGGTCGCGATCACGCTGAACCTGGGCACCGTGGCGGCGCAGAACACCGGCGCCGGTTCGGACACGATCACCAACATCGAAAACGCCAACGGCGGCATGGTCAACGATTCGCTGACAGGCACCGCGGGCGCGAACTTCCTGCAGGGCAACGCCGGCAACGACACGCTCGTTGGCCTGGCCGGCAACGACTCGCTTTACGGCGGCGCCGGCAACGACCAGCTGCAGGGCGGTGGCGACGCCGACTACCTGTTCGGCGACGCCGGCGACGACAAGTTCTTCGGCGGCGCGGGTGCGGATATCTATTACGGCGGCGCCGGGGCCGACACCTTCAACTTCGACGTCAAGGAAGCCGGGTTGTTCGAGTCGGTCAGCGACTTCGTCAGTGGCGAGGACAAGCTCGCGATCGATATGTCGGTTTTCGGCATCGGTAACGGCGACACCACGATCAACGGCGGGGCGACACGCTTCGGTGCCGGCGGTTTCGGTCCCGGCGCCGAACTGGTGATCTTCACGCACGGCTACGCCGAGGCGTACGTTCCGGTCACGACGACCAACGCGGCAGCCGCGATCGGCAACGCCTCGGCAGCCTACGGAGTGGGTGACAAGCGCCTGTTCGTGCTCGACAACGGCAGCAACGCGCACCTGTTCCTGTTCACGTCGGCGGCGGCCGACACCACGGTCACGGCGGCGGAACTACAGCTGATCGGGGTACTGACTAGCGTCCCGGACACCACGCTCGGGGATTACCTGTTCGTGGCCTGATCCGCCCTCCGGCCGGCTGATCGCCCACGGGCGATCAGCCGCTCATCCAGCGCAGACGCCGCCTCCGGGCGGCGTCTGTCGTCAGGGGCGGGCGCCACCATCAGCTGCGGCGGGCGC
>WBZY01000149.1_pt1 | contig 66725 bp, 62 predicted proteins | sample 5204191 | NCBI WGS metagenome assembly WBZY01 (sample SAMN12344363, study PRJNA552823) | activated sludge metagenome | biome: Activated sludge suspended growth; feature: Anammox Sidestream; material: Wastewater; isolation source: activated sludge from anammox sidestream of wastewater treatment... | reverse complement strand
CGGTATTTGCTTTAGAAATCTACTTCGAACATCGAAATTACCTTCCTGCGGCTGGATTGTATCTTTCTGTCGGGGTGGCTTTGGCGCAGGGTTGGGAGCGTTTTCCGCTTACGCGCTCCGCGATGAGCTGGGCGATTGCAGCTTGGTTTGGGGCGGCAGTGACTTTTACCGGGATTCAGTCGGCCATTTGGTCGCGCGAAATCATTCTGTCACGCGATGCATTAAACAGCCATCCGGCATCTGTGCGAGCAAATGCTGCCATTGCCACCAATTTTGCGCGAATGGGTGCCGTCGAGCAGGCCCTGCGGTATATGGATCGTAGTGCTGAACTTCGCGATCCCCTACATTTGCGAAACACCATTCGCAAGCTGGCGCTATATTGTATGGCAAACCGGCCAATCGATCCTCATCTGCTGGCTGAACTCTCCGATCGAATGAACGAGCCCGCACTGGGAGATGCCGGGGTCTCGGAAAGTCTCCAAAATTTCGTGGAACGTGCCAATAGAAGCCAGTGCGAAAGGATCGATCTGCGCCCAGTTCTGGCAGTGTTCGAGCATAAGCTCCTTGGCGTCAGTCCATTCCAAGCCGTGCCGCGAGTATACGCACTGTTGGCAATTCTCGAGCATTACACTAAAAATAGGAGCAATACGTACGCATACCTTGATCGATGGATCCGGAGAGAGCCCAACTCTGTAGAGGCATGGCTGATCCGACTTACGGTGACGACGATGTATGGCGATAAGGACATGCGAGTTCAGTCGCTAACGGCTCTCGACAGGTTGGCCCGGAGAGGAGAGGTGACCAGGGAGCAACTCGACGATATTCAGCTGTTCAGAACGGTTACTGAAGACTAGTGGTCGCGTAGAGCAGCGACGAATCCCTGTAATGACGGGATCGTTCAGATCAAGTGAGGTTGATGTGCATTCGTCTGTTACTGTCGTCATTCCGGCCAAAAACGAGTCGATGCAGATAGGTGATGTTGTCCATCGAATCGCCTCTCTGCATCCAGATTTTGAGATATTGGTCGTTGATGATGGATCGACAGACGATACGGCGGCCGTTGCTCGAGCATCGGGCGCTTCAGTCGTATCGCACCCGTACTCAAAGGGCAACGGTGCAGCGATAAAAACTGGAGCCAGACACGCCGGCGGAGATACTGTTGTGTTCATGGATGGTGACGGGCAGCACCGGCCGGAGGACATCGGCGCGCTGCTTCAAAAGCTGCAGTCCGGTTACGATATGGTGGTGGGTGTTCGTGGCGTGTCGGGGCAGGCCAATGCGGGTCGTTACCTGGCCAACTCAATCTTCAATCGTTTCGCATCCTGGATGGTCGGACACGAGATACAGGATCTCACGTCCGGATTTCGCGCAGCCAACCGTGAGCGGTTCGTGGAGTTTCTTTATCTGTTGCCGAATGGTTTTTCGTATCCTACCACGAGCACGATGGCTTTCTCCCGGTCCGGCTATTCGCTCGGCTATGTGCCGGTCCGCGTGATGCCGCGTCGAGGTGCGTCCCATATCTTCGCGTTGCGAGACGGCGTAAAGTTCCTGCTGATCATCTTTCGGGTGGGCACTCTATACTCGCCGTTGCGCATTTACTTCCCCATTGCTTTCATACTGGCGATGATGGGCATTGGGTATTACGCATACACGTTTTTTGCGCAAGGCAGGTTCACCAATATGAGCGCCCTGCTGCTGACCGGCGCTCTCGTGACGTTCCTGTTCGGTCTCTTGTCAGAGCAGATTACCTCGTTGATCTACAAGCGCGATCGCATGTGACGGTACGCGAGTGTTCGATCGGAGGTGATAACGAGAGTGCCGTTGCATTAGGTGATTGACGAGTACTATCGGGTGCATGGGTGCATGGGTGCATGGGTGCATGGGTGCATGGGTGCATGGGTGCATGGGTGCATGGGTGTGGAAGGAGTACTTGCGTGGCCAATTTCGCTTTGATCGGTGCAGCCGGGTATGTCGCGCCGCGGCACATGCGTGCCATCAGTGAGACGGGTAATCGCCTCATCGTCGCCTATGATCCGAGCGACTCGGTCGGTGTGCTCGATAGCTATTTTCCGGATGTGCATTTTTTCACCGAATTCGAACGTTTCGACCGTCATATCGATAAGTTGCAACGACGGGGTGGCAACCATCGTGTCGATTATGTGTCCATCTGTTCGCCGAACTATCTTCATGATGCCCATGTCCGGTTCGCCTTGCGATGTGGAGCAGACGTCATCTGCGAAAAACCTTTGGTGCTGAATCCATGGAATCTGGAAGGATTGAAGGAGATTGAGGCGGCGACGGGCAGGCGGGTCGCGTGTGTGTTGCAGTTGCGGCTTCATCCCGCCCTGCTCCGGTTGCGTGAGCAACTGCCGGCTCGGCCGGGGAAGCGCCATGTGGTCGATCTGATTTACGTGACTCCACGCGGAAGATGGTACCTGGCTTCATGGAAGGGGGATGAGTCCAAGAGCGGAGGGGTAGCGACTAACATCGGTATTCACTTGTTCGATCTGCTGTTGTGGCTGTTCGGCCCTGTCCGCCGTAGCGATGTGGCAATGCGCGAGCCGTTGCGTGCGTCGGGTAGGCTCGAGTTGGATCGCGCGGATGTGCGCTGGCAACTGTCCGCCGATGAGGCGGATTGCGCGCGTCACGGTCGCGGTAGAAATGCATTCCGTCAACTCACGGTCGATGGCGAGCGGGTCGAGTTCTCGGACGGCTTTTTCGATCTGCACACACAGACATACAGACATGCAATCGAAAATGGCGGTTTCCGGATCGATGATGTCGAACCCTCGATAGCTTTGGCGCACCAGATCCGTAATTGCGCGCTAAATCCGTCAGCGCTACCAGCGGACGGCATATGGTGAGCGGCCCCGTAGTGCACCCGAGCGCGATTGTCGATCCGGGCTCTGCCATCGGAAAGGGAACCCGGGTATGGCATTGGGTGCATGTGTGTTCCGGGGCCATAATCGGTGGAAATTGTGTGCTAGGCCAGGGAGTCTACGTCGGGCCCGGAGCCATAATCGGTGACAACGTGAAGATCCAGAATAATGTTTCGGTTTTTGATGGGGTAATTCTCGAAGACGATGTATTTTGCGGCCCGAGCATGGTATTTACCAACGTGATCAATCCCCGATCGTTCGTGGATAGAAAGCAAGAGTTCAGGACGACGAGAGTCATGAGGGGGGCCAGCCTGGGAGCGAATTGCACAATCGTTTGTGGCGTAACGATTGGGCAGTTTGCAATGGTCGGAGCAGGAGCAGTGGTTACGCGAGACGTTGGAGATTTCGAACTCGTGATAGGCGTTCCGGCACGGAGAGTCGGCTGGGTGAGCCGGATTGGCGAACGACTCGATCTTTCTGTTGATGAAGAGTCCACAGTCGTCTGTCCGATTACAGGTGAGAGCTATAGACTTGAGAACGGGCGTGTCAGTCAGGAGACCAGATGACTATCGAGTTTGCGGGCGTCAAGGTGCAGCTGAAACGGCTTCGTCACGCAATCGATGCGCGAATGGCGGCGGTAATCGACCACGGGCAATTCGTTCGCGGCCCTGAGGTCGAGGAACTCGAACGGGTGTTGTCGTCTTTTGTCGGCGTTCCATACTGTGTTTCTTGCGCCAACGGAACCGATGCGCTGCAGTTGGCTTTGATGGCGTTGGAGGTTGGTCGCGGAGACGAGGTCATAGTCCCCGCGTTCTCGTTCTTTGCGACCGTCGAAGCGGTGTTCGCCGTCGGTGCCGATCCGGTGTTCGTGGATATCGACCCGGTGACGTTCTGTATCGATGCGTCGCAGGTGCGGCGCGCCATTACTGAGCGCACGCGCGCAGTGGTCGCGGTTTCGCTATTCGGACAATGTGCGGATGTCGATTCGTTGATGCGTCTGACCGGGGCTCGCGGCATTCCGTTGATCGAGGATGGTGCACAAAGTTTCGGGGCGAAACATAACGGTCGGCGGTCGGGTTCCTTGGGCGATATCGGGTGTACCTCCTTTTTCCCAAGCAAGCCGCTCGGCTGTTTCGGTGATGGTGGCGCCATATTCACGCGAGATCCGCTGTTGGGTGAACGATTGCTTGCCCTTTCTCAGCACGGCCAGGTTGCACGCTATCGCCACGAATATCTAGGCATGAATAGCAGGCTGGACACACTGCAAGCCGCTGTACTGCTCGAAAAGATGTCGGTGTTCGAGGAGGAAATGGCAGCCAGGGCGCAGATTGCCGAGTGGTATGCGATGGAACTCAGGAGTATGCCGCTTGTGTTGCCGACAATCGCCCCAGGCAATGAGAGCGCGTGGGCTCAATATACGATTCGGACACCAGGCCGGGATTCCCTGGCGGATGCGCTGCGTGCCGCCGGTATCCCGACAGCGGTTCACTATCCCGTGCCGATGCATCGACAGCCGGCAATTGGATCCAAACGGGTGATTCCGGTCAGTGACCTTGCGGCGCGGGAGGTGCTCAGTCTGCCAATGCACCCGTACCTTGGTCGTGACGATATCGCACATATCGGCAGCCAGATGCGCAGCTATTGGGCCGGCGATGAGTAACACAACGCGCGAATCCGCTCCGGATGCGCGGAGACCGCTGCATGTGTTGATAATCGCCGCGCACTATCCGCCGATTAATTCAGTCGCGGCCACGCGGCCGGCTCAGTGGGCACGTATTCTTCAACGACGTGGACATACTGTCTCGGTCCTGACGACCAAAGTCCGTGGTGGTTCGTTGCAGGGATGCGATCTGAGTGTTCCGCCAGGAGAAGTCATTCGTGTCGCTGTACCGTTTGCAAAGCTGATTCGGTGGTTCGACCGAGCATCGCGAGAGACGGGCGACGCAAACACGAAAGATGCCTCGTCGCGACTATCGCCGCTGTCCCGATTGGTGCACTGGACGCGCCGCGTCAGAGGAGCATTCAGTTCTGCGCGCATGCCCGATCATCACGACCTCTGGGTGATAGCGGCGCTGTGGCGGATACGGCGCGAATGTTGGGATGTGGTGATAAGCACGCATGGACCTTATGCCTGCCATCTCATTGCGTACCGTTTGAGGCGAACTCAGCGTGCGAAACGCTGGATAGCCGATTATCGAGACCTGTGGGTGGATAACCACATCTACCCGGGACTCTTTCCCTTTACCGTTCTGGAAAGGCGACTGGAGAAGACCTTCTGCGTTACTGCCGATGCGATCACCACCGTCAGCGAAGGTTTAGCGTCACGTCTTGCGCAACGCTACCGTCGGAGTGTAGAGGTCATCCCCAATGCGGTAGATTTGGATGTGTTCCGCCGACTGGACGTCACTCCGGCGTTTCCAGCAGATGGTCGGGTGCGTCTGGTTTACACGGGAACAGTGTACCCTCACGGCCAGTCGCCAAATCTCCTCTTCGATGCCATGGCTGTAGTGCGTGAGCAGGCTCCCGCAGAGTTCGCCCGTATCAAGTTGGTTTTCGTCGGCAAGTCGCAGGCCAATGTCCGAGATCTGGCGACGCGCTATGACATGATCGATATGTTAGAGCAACCCGGGCAGGTCGCTCGGGACGACGCATTGCGGATGCAGCGAGATGCAGACGCTCTCATTTTCTTTAGTTTCTGCTCGGATCATTATCCAGGCATTCTGACGTCGAAAATATTCGAATATCTAATCTCTGGTACACGCATTCTATCGATTGGCGCTCGGCGCGACGAGTCGACCGCGCAATTGTTGGAGCAGAGCGGACGAGGTTTGGATTTGGAGTCGAATGTCGCAAACATCGCTGCAGAAATTCTTCAAGTCGTGAAGAATGTATCATCAGCACCGAAATATGTTCTCAGATCAACCTTGGAAATCGTGGATTCTGAGCGAAGTGAAAATGCACTGCACGGCCTTTTGTTTAATGATCACATGGAAATGTTGCAGTCCGGCAGATGAGCTTCTTGCAAAACCTCCGTCGCGCTTTGCCGTGCGCAACCGCCTGGTGTGTCCCGCTGTCTGCCATCACCGGAACAAGTGTCCGCCATGGTCGGAATGCGCAACCGAGACCGTGGTGCGCCATCGGCAGCCGGTTCGATCTGTCCTTTGCCGAACTCACAACGACTCGACCCCCATGCTCCTCCTCGGTACCGAACCGCGCAAAGAACTCGGGCATCGAAAGCCCCGGTTGGAACTGGATGCGGGGATTCATGGCCATGGTGAATCCCCTCCTGATTGGATGCCGGCACAGAATACGCCGACGGGGCATCACCAGGTGAGACTGGCTGATGATCATTGCTAATCATGTCAGTAGATGAGCAGTTCCTTTTGATGGCAGTTTAAATTCGAACAATACGAGGCAAGCCACTTGTTATCAGCATTCGTGCTTTTTGAGGAACGGTACGAAAGCGAGATAAGAAGCGCGAATAAGTGACTTGTCGGATGCTTGACATTAATTCATTTGCGTTCCTTTGTGTCTTGCCTCGCCACCCGACGTCACGGATCGCATTCCAGTAAACATCTTTCAAAATCCCGGGGTTTCGGTTAATCGCAGATACAAGAATCGCTTCCGCTAATAGGACGATCAAATGGGTGGCGACTGCGGGAAGCAGAAGCCACCAAGGATAGAACATCAACATCAGACGTGTCCGATTGCGTTCGCTCAGGTAACGGCGACGAATTGTGGTAGTCAATTCGTCGGCGTGTCGGTTTCGGTCACTGAGTGTCGCGCCAACGCGGTGCAGGAAACCGGACTTGTTTGGTACGAAAACGTCGTATCCGCGCAGACGGGCCGCGCAGCACAAGTACACGTCCTCAGCGTTTGTGTGAAACCATTCCGGGAATCCTCCCAGTTCGTTCCACAGTGCGCGCGGAATCCACAGACAGGCGCCAATCACCATGGCTGGATGCGTCACTTCGTCGCGCTTGATGGGAATGGGGCTCATGAAGATGTCGAGCCATGCGCCTGCGTCGATGAGTTCCTGTGAATGGTAGTCGTACTGGCGAAGGCCCAGTATTGCGGGCGCACCAATCGTTGTAGCGGACTCCATCAGGGTGCACAACGCATCCGGCCGCAATACCGCGTCGTTATTCAAGAGCAGCAGATACTTTCCTCGGGCAGCGGAGGCCATGCGGTTGTTCGCCACGCAGTAGCCGACGTTGTCTGCGGCGCGAATGAGGCGGACCATTTCGTAAGACATGATCTGTTCTATCGATCCATCGGTGCTTGCATCGTCATGGGCGATGATCTCGAAGGATGGGGAGTTGGTTTGGCTCAGAACTGACTCCAGACATTCGCGTACGAACGCTTCGCCGTTGTAATTGGCTATACAGACGGAAACCAAAGGCGGGTCTTCGTGTGCCGTTGCGCGCACGCCGTTTGACCAGATTGCTGAGCGGAAAGGGGACGCGTCTACAATCTCCATCTGGCCAACCCGTTTTGATAGTTAAAACGATCAATATGCAGTCGTCCGAATCGATTTCAATCCGGTGTGATCAGTTGTATAAGTTTGCGGTGCAGGTTCTTGCCAGTGGAATGCCTAATGCCCAATGCAATTTTTCCCTAAATGCCGACCAGTTATACCTTTGCGCAAAAGCGGTTGCGCAGATTTGCCATTTTTTTGTATCAGTATTCAACACTTGAATTACGGCTCGGGCCAAGGCGGTATAGTCGTCACGCATGACCAACTCTCCTGACAGTCCGGGCGCAACTGCATCCACAATGCCGCCGCTGGCAAACGCCACAGTAGGTAAGCCATGGGCCGCGGCTTCAATGGCCACCATGCCAAAGCCTTCCGGGTCACCGGGTAGGCTGCGAACGGGAAAGACGTGCAGCGCTGCGCATTCGTAAGCGCATGTCAATTCCATATCAGATATCCGTCCTAGGAAGCGCAGGTGTTGGCCTATACCAGCGGCATTTGCTGTGGCTTGGATGCTTTCGCGTGTTTGTTCGCAAGTATGCAGTGCGTCCGCAGGCGCATCACCAACCACAACAAGTAGAGCATCGGGCGCAGCGTTCACTATGACAGATAGCGCGTGTTGTACGAATTCACGCAGCCCTTTCCGAGTGGTGAGACGACCAACGGAAAGAATGATTCGGGCATCACCGAGGTTGTGGCGCTGGCGGAATGTCTTCAGGGTGGCCGCAGATTGTGGTCCGTCGGGTAGTTGCACCCCTGGATGCACGATATGCGTCTTGCTGGCGCCCACGCCCAGAGTGTGCGTCAGGCGCGCTGTAGCGCGACTGTTGACTATCACAGTATCCATGTGACGGATGGCTGGGTGCCACAGGGCACGATAGATGGGATGCCGCACCGCCACGTCGAGCCCGTGGAGGTAAACGCTGGCGCGTGCGCCTGCCAGCCGAGCCGCAATCAATGCGGCCGGCGCGGTTAGACCACTGCCAGCCAGCACGATATGGGGCTTGATGCGGCGCGCTATCGAAATCGACTGATGACCCGACGCAAGCAAGAACTTCCGCAGCGGACGCAAAGGCACTTCGGTCACGTCCACGCGTTCTGGGCGCTGGGCAGCGGCGCCTGTGGGACCGATCACATGCACTTGTGCGTGGCGCGATAGTTCATCCGCAATGTGCCAGTTTAGGCGTTCCATGCCACCCACCAATGGTGGCAGATTGCGGGTGACGATCAGTATCCGTGTCGCTCCAGCGCTGCCGCTTCCGATCACATGGGATGAATCCGTCCGTGCCACTTGATCGCTCAAAATCCCCACCCCTATAATGCGCCGCCCACGCCGGTGTAGCTCAGTTGGTAGAGCAGCGCATTCGTAATGCGAAGGTCGTAGGTTCGACTCCTATCTCCGGCACCATCTTCTCTCCTTCACGCTTCTGCGCCTTCACAGCAGATCCAGTTCGCGCTTGCCCACGCGCGCGTCCACGCATTCGGCCAGGAAGCGTTCGATTTCGGCGACCTGTCGATCGACGATCGACCGCGTGCCCGCCGCGACCACGAAGCTCCATTCGGCCCGTTGCAGCGCGTCCTGCTCGCCGCTCTCGCAGACGGCCACGCTCGGCAGCCTGCCGAAGCGGTCGCGCAGGCCGGCCAGACGCTGGCGCTTCTCCTTCAGCGAGGCGCAACCTTCGAGGCGCAGGCCCACGGTGAGGACCGCGATGTGCATCACGACAGTCGCATCGACAGATCGATTGCCTTGCAGTCCTTGGTCAGCGTGCCGATCGAAATATAGCCCACACCGGTCTCTGCGATGGCGCGCAGCGTGAGTTCGTTGATGCCGCCGCTCGCTTCGAGTGGTGTGCGGCCGGCCGTGAACTGCACCGCTTCGCGCATCTGCTCCAGGTTGAAGTTGTCGAGCATCACCGAGTCGGCGCCGGCGGCGAGTGCATCGGCCAGTTGCGACATCGTCTCCACCTCCACCTCCACCGGCTTGCCGGGCGCCTGTGCGTGGGCAGTGGCGATCGCATCGCGAATCGAGCCGCAGGCGGCGATGTGGTTCTCCTTGATCAGGAAGGCGTCGTAGAGCCCGATGCGGTGGTTGTGGCAGCCACCGCAGCTCACGGCGTACTTCTGCGCGATGCGCAGCCCCGGGATGGTCTTGCGGGTGTCGAGCAGTCTGGCGGGCAGTCCGGCGACGATGTCGGCGTAGTGCCGACAGCGGGTGGCGACTCCCGACAGCAGTTGCAGGAAGTTGAGTGCGGTGCGTTCGGCTGTGAGCAGCGAGCGTGCGGGACCCGCGGCTTCGAACAGGATCTTGCCGGGGTCGGCGGCGTCGCCATCGGCGCAATGCCAGGTGATCTGCACGGCCGGGTCGACCTGGCGGAACACCTCGTCCACCCACGCCCGGCCACACACCGTCGCGCGTTCGCGGGTTATGACGTGCGCGTGCGCGAACTGGCTCGCGGGCACCAGTTGCGCGGTCACGTCGCCGCTGCCGATGTCCTCGGCCAGCGCGGCGCGCACGTTGGCGGCGATCACCTCGGGTTGCAGCAGATCGGGATTCATCGATGGGCTTCCGCGCGGCGGTTTGGCCGCATTCTAGTCTGTAATTGCGCTGATCGCCCGAGTTCGACACCAGGCGGTGATTTTTCGCACATTTTCGTGGGCTGTTCTCTTTTGAATCAACACGTTACGGATTCTGTCGAAAATCTCGTGTAGTGACACGAAATTTTCCTTACCCCCTTGTTTCGCCGATTTTTCGCCGCTAGTGTGGCGACATGTTCGTGAAGATCACTTCCTCGGGTGGACGCCAGTACGTCAAGCTGGTCGAGTCCTATCGCGCCGGAGGCGGCACGCCGCGCCAACGGGTCGTCGCGACGCTCGGACGCATCGAGGCAGTGCGCGCCGGCGAGAGCAACGCCCTGATCAACGGGCTGCTGCGCGCGACAGGTCGACCTGCCCTGGAGGATGGCACGGGCGAGGTGGCTTTCGCACCGGCGTTGAGCGTCGGCGACACCTGGATGCTCAGCGCGTTGTGGAAGGAACTCGGTTTTGCCGATGTGTTCCGACGCGTGTTGCGCCCACGCCGGCAGTTCGATGCGGAGCGACTGTTGCGGGTGATGGTGTTCAATCGCCTGTGCGACCCGGAGTCGAAGCTCGGCATCGGTCGTTGGCTCGAGGGCGTACTGGTGCCGGAAGTGGCACCGGCAGAAGTGACGCACCAGCGACTGCTGCGCACCATGGACACGCTGGTCGAGTGTGCCGATGCGATGGAGGATAGGCTGGCCGGTTTGCTGCGGCCGCTGATCGACCAAGAGCTGTCGATTGTCTTCTACGACCTGACGACGATCCGTACCGAAGGCGCCACCGAAGTCGATGGTGAGCTTCGCCAGTACGGGATGGCCAAGGAGGGCGACATCGCTCGCCAGGTTATGCTCGGCGTGGTGCAGACGGCCGAAGGCTTGCCGATTCACCATGAGGTGTTTGCCGGCAACGCGGCCGAGACGCACACCCTGGTGCCGACGATCGAGAAAGTGTTGGCGCGCTTTCCGATCCGGCGCGTGGTGCTGGTGGCGGACCGGGGGCTGCTGTCGCTGGATAACCTGGAGGCGGTGCGGGGCATCGAGGTACAAGGCCAACCGCTGGAGTTCATTCTGGCGGTGCCGGCGCGCCGGTACGGGGATTTCGACCACCTGCTCGACGCGTTTCAACGTGACACCTGCACCCATGCTACCGATGAGGTCGTCGGGGAGTTCGCGTGGCAGGGGTATCGACTGATCGTCGCGCATCGGCCGGCGGTGGCCAGTGAACTGTCTACCCGGCGTGATGCGCGCATCGCTGAACTGGAGCACGAAGCCGATCGGTTGGCCGGCAAGCTCGATGCACAGGACGCGGGCTGCCGTCATCGCGGGCGGGCGCTGTCGGACAGTGGTGCCAAGGCGCGCTTCTACCAGAACGTATGCGAGGCCAGGCTGGCCTCGATCATCAAGGTCGATCTGAAGTCCGATCTGTTCGCCTACGACATCGATCAGCGTGCCCTGGCGCGCGCCCGCCTGATGGACGGCAAACTGGTCCTCGTGAGCAACGTACCCGATCTGTCCCCCGAGGAACTGGTCGCCCGCTACAAAGCGCTGGCGGATATCGAGCGCGGCTTTCGCGTGCTGAAGTCGGAGATCGAGATCGCCCCGGTATTCCATCGCCTGCCCAACCGTATCCGTGCGCATGCGCTGATCTGTTTCCTGGCCCTCGTGCTCTATCGCGTGCTGCGCCTGCGACTGCGAGACCGCGGCAACCCGTATTCGCCCGAGCGGGCGCTCGAAATCGCCCGCCGCATCCAGTTTCACCAGGTCACCCTGAATCGCCACCAGCACGCCACCGGGCTGACGACGTTGAGTCAGGAACAGAAGGACCTCTTCGCCACCGTACGACTACCCACACCGACTCCGAACGCCTTGTAGTGCCAAAATCGCTGGCCGTGTACCAGTAATATCAATGACTTACGCGAAAAACTGTCGAACTCGGGTGATCGGTGTCCACGTCAACCGTTGAAATGGAGCGGCGATGGTAACAGAGGCAACATTATGGCCGGCTTTGAGCCTTCGATATCGATCCTCATCAGCCCGCATTGTTGGTCCCTGTAGAACCCCCTATGCGCAGCACATTCAATGCACTGCGGATTTCTGCCGGCTCCAGCAATCTCAGTCGAACAATGCCATAGGAAAGGACCACAAGCACCGCGCCCCTGACAACCCAGTCAAGCCAGGAAACAAGGTCTGCATTTCCCGCCAGTACGATCACGATGACAACCATGACAAAAGCGCAAAGGAGACTTCCCCATTGATGCGGGACGGGATAGAGCTTCTGGCTAAACCGCATATAAACGCAGAATGCACAAAAGAACGAAACGGCGGTTGCCAGTGCAGCGCCTTCGATACCCCATGCTGGAATGAACGCAAAATTCAGTGTGGTATTGAGTAAGGCCGCCGACAGATTGATGAGGGCAATCATGCCCGTGCGCTTCTCGATATCGAGTCCTGGTGCAAAAATATACATATTCGAGAATAGCACGGCCAAGACCAGAATTGGCACCACTGAAGCCGCAGCCGAATACGAATCGGGAGCCACTACCCCAATGATCCGACTCGCAAACAGGGCCAGGCATGCAAACAGCACCAGGGCGAAAGCACAAAATATTCTGAAGATCCGAGCCAGGTCGAGCGGTGTAGCCGCTTTCCTGTAATGCGCGTACACGAGCGGCGTCAGTGCTCCGCGAAAGCCCGCCAGCGCCAGCGACGCAACCATAGCCACTTTGTAGCCGACACCAAACAGCCCGACATCCGAAAGTGACAATAGTTCTTTGATGGCCAAGCGATCAACATACAAGGCAACTATCACCCCCACACTTGAGGGGATCAGCGGAACCGAAAAGACGAGCATTCTGCGCAGATGCCGCCAGTCGAACAATAGCCCATAACTCGAACGCGTAAGGTAGAACCCCAGAATCAGGGCGATGACGCCGCTTGCAATCTGCGCCATCAAGACTCCTACCACCCCCCATCGCAGCGCTACCACCGTGATCAGTGAAAACACGATCATCAGTGCTGCCACAACGATGGAAAGCAGGCCGCTGTCCTTTGCCCGAAGTTCCCACCTCAATTGACTTTGGATGAGGTAGACGAGACCGTTTACCCAGAAGGCAATGGATGCTACGACAATCAGATCTGCCTTATGCCCCGACTCCAGCAATATCTCGGCGAGTTCGCGCCGGAAAATAACCACCAAGACGACCATCAGGGTGTGGCTGGAAATCGTAAACCAGAGAGACGTCGATGCATACGCGCGTCTGGCCCCCGGATCGTCGACGTGTTCAGGGATGAAGCGGGCAAGTCCCTGCGCGATCTCCAATGCGACCGTAACGGAAACGAAACTGCCAACCGCCATGAGGTAATCAAGTGTGCCGAATTCTTCTGGGCTGAAGACTCGCGTGTAGAGCGGCAGTAAAAGAAACCCCAGCCCCCGTGTAAGGACATTGGAAGCCGTGTAGAGCAGCGAATCTCTCAAGAGTGCCCTGAGCATCACTACTCAACCGTGCCGCCGAGTCCCAGAATGCGTCGCAGCCGTCTGGATGATGCCTCGTAGGTGGAATATTTCTCAGCCCAGCCATAGCCTGCATCGGCATACGCCTTGATGAGATCAGGGGAGTCCAGCAACGCTTTGAGCTTGTCGTATATCTCCCAATACCGGGTGACACACCATGCCTGATTCGAGCCAGCCGGAAGCGAAGGCTCGATGTGCTCGTCGGCCGAAGTCAGCAGGGCGCAATGCGCGGCCATCGCCTCAATGCCGAATTGTCCGGGCACGAAGGCATAAAACTCGTTAAGAACAATATGGGCATTGCGTAGTTCCTCGAGCACGACCGTATTCGAAGCCCCGATCAGTTCCCTGTATTCGAAAGGATAGCCTTCCAGCTTGAGTTTCTTGATGGCGGCACGGACCAGCGGCGTGCCCTTGATCAAGGGAGATGACGGGGCGTGAAGTATCTTGAGCGGCCCCGTACCCGCGAACTTATCGTCCTCTTTTCTGAAGTGTCGGGCCGGATGGAAATACATGAACGGGTGCACAGTACGCTCTATGTAGGACATCTGATCAACAGGCGCATTGAAGATATGGTCGGCGTGCCGGTTCGCACTCGTGGCCAGAAGATAGCGGATCCTCTCCCTGTAATCGGAAGCTATGAAGGGCTGAGCAATCACCTGATAGGTGGTCACAACGTCCATGTCGTGTTGCCTGGAAAACGCCTCCATCAGCTTGATCGAGCGAATCTCGCTGCCGCAGAAATAACACGCTATCGTCTTGCTTCGTTTCCTCAAGAACGAGAACTCGTAATCCCTTCCGTCAACCTCGTTGACAAGAAAACCCGATCCGCCGACATAAAAGAATGAATTGCTCCTGTTTACTAGATAACCGAGCAAAACAGGCCCATAGAACAGGCGAACAAGATGCAGGAGGAATCTGTTCCTGACACTGGGGCAATGGTCGTACTTGTAGTCATAGAAAGGATGTCTCGAAAAGCTCACCTTGATGGCAGGCGTGAGAACTTCGCCGATATTGAACACGTTCGCCGCTACCTCATCGACCCCCACAACCCATGGTCGTTTCTCCGGGTTATCGTAGCGGAGCCAACGAAAGACGAAGCAAGACGCAGCCAGCAGCAGCTTCTGCAGATCAAAAGCCCGCCTGACGATGAAGTTTCTGAGCGGAAAAAGGGATGCCAACATCTTCGTGGCGCCGGGGGCGCGATTCAGCTTTTCGCTGTGTATTTCATGTAGAAGCTTTTCGGCACCAAATCCATCTTGTACATCAGCCAGAAGAAAGGCCGCATGGATTCGAACGTGTGCTTGTACGTTTTGTAGTCACAGTACGTTTTTTTAGGCATTGTCATCAATGACTCGAATTCCTCGTTTTTGAGCCCCAGCCGTTTGATGACATATTCGAGGAGATCAGACTCCATGTACGGAGACTCCTGCATGAGGCGCAAGCCATCCTGGCGCGACATCCACCCGTTGCGACAGTAGGCTGCGTAGCCCGCAATGCGAAAATCGATATTCCAGCGTCGCGGCAGAAAATAGCTGTGATAGAAGGCCGTGAATCGGTTTTCCAGATGGTGCCCGCCATACCAGCGCCAGTTGTACTTGTCCGCCAACAGCGTCTTGGCTGCCTCCTTGTTGTAATCCATATAATAGAGGGGCCTGATCTTCTTGATACGTCCCAAAACCATCCAGCGCAGAAAATCCTTCATCCAGAGATTAGGAAAAGTTTTAAGCGGGTAGGTGCCGAACTGCTTCTGCACCGATTCGATGTATTTTCCATCCATATAGATCCACCCCAGCGGCGCGATACCCTCGGTCCGGAACGAATGGCCTTCGATCATGTATTTCACGCCGAACTTTTCCGCCGCTTTGTATAAGGTAGTCGCAAGCCCGATATCCGTCGGCGTCTCCAGATCCTTCACGCCGGCCTTGAAGAACGATCGGTAAATGTCGTCGTATTCTTTGTTGTCAACGACAATCGTGAACAGGTCGATGTTGAGTTTGTCCAGGATGTTGTGAATATTCTCGGTCGCGATTGTCGAGTTCCATGTGTTGTCGAAATGCGCGGCCAACAGGCGGACACCCTGCTCGTGCATCCGGTGCACAAGGTACGAGGAGTCGCAGCCACCGCTCACCCCGATGATGGCGTCGTATTTCTTGCCTCTTCCGGCGACCTTGATCTCATCGATCATCCGGCGTAGGCGTGCCTCGCCCTCTTCTCCTGTCGGATACTCCTTTTCCAGCGCATCGATTTGTCGGCAGTAGCTGCAGACGCCTTCTTCATCGTACGCAATATTCGGCACGGATTCATCGTAGATGCAACGGCTGCAAATCAGTTTTGACATAGTCCACTCACTCAAATAATGCCTCTTGCTGCTCACGGGATGGAAATTTGATCAGAACCCCCAAGCCTTTCCCCTGAAAAACCGCCATACTGCCAATGGCAGCTCCTGATGCCCCGCCCTCCCTAATCACATCACGCACATCAGGCAGTGTTCCTCCGCCGCCACATGCGATTACTGGCACGCCCACTGCAGCGCTTACTTCGCGAATTAGATTCAGGTCGAAGCCAGACCATGTGCCATCTCGGTCGATGGCGTTCAGCAGAATCTCGCCCGCGCCGGCAGCTTCCAGTTCACGCGCCAAGTCCACCGGATGCCGTCCGATGTTGGTGCTCCCGCCATGGGTGCGGACAGAATATTTACCGAACAGAGTTTTCTTGACATCCAAGGTGACGACTACTGCCTGGTTGCCAAATTCAGCAGCTGCCTCGGTCACGAAGCGCGGATGTTCTATGGCTGCGGAACTCAGCGAAATCTTCTCGATACCCAACGCGTAAAGGCGACGCATATCCTCGGCAGTTCTGACGCCGCCGCCGTAGCAGATTGGCATGAAACATTCGCTGGTCAGTTTTTCAAGCGTCTCGAAATCAATTCCGTGACGCCCTGTCGTCGCGGTGATATCCAGCAGGATCAGTTCGTCCACTTCCTTCTCGTTGAAGATCCTGACTGCATTGACAGGATCGCCGACATAAATCGGGTTCTTGAACTGCACTGTCTTGACCAGCGCCCCACGCATCATGAGCAAGCAGGGCATGAGGCGGGCCGCTAGCATTGATTAGATCTCGACAAAGTTCTTTATCAGTCGCATGCCATAACGATGGCTCTTCTCGGGGTGGAACTGTACACCCATCACGTTTTCCCGCTGCACACCTGATGTGAAGCTGTAGCCGTAGGTGGTTTCCAGCAGGGCATCTTCCTCGCTTTGGCACTGATAGTGATAGGAATGAACAAAATAGAATCTCGAATTATCATCCAGTCCATCAAGCAGAGGATGTGCCTTGCGTTTTCTGATTCGGTTCCATCCCATGTGTGGAATCTTCAAATTCTGCCATTCCGGGCCAAACGAGAATCGGCGCACGCTGCCCGGAATCAGGCCGAGGCCTGGGAGCACCCCCTCTTCGCTCTTGTCCGCGAGCAGTTGCATGCCGAGGCAGATTCCCAACAGTGGAACACCTTCGCGCGCTTTGCTCCGCAACAGGTCTGGTAAGCCTAGCTCTGCCAGTTTTCGTGCGGCATTGTCGAAACTGCCTACACCCGGCAGAACCAGTCTTCTCGCCCTAGATAGTTCGTCTGCGTTACCGCTTGCTCGCGCCTCGCCTCCTACCTTGCGAATCATATTGAGCACCGATCCGACATTGCCGGTACCATAGTCAATCACGAGGATTTGACTTTCCATCTTCGCTAATTTTTGGATTGCAGTTCGCGCTCAAAATCAATCATCTGGCGAATATATACATCGTCGATGCCTCGAATATTGCGAGCCGGCGATCCCCCGACCATGGTATTGTCAGGTATGTCCCTAGTAACCACGGACATGGGTAACACAACACATCGATCGCCAATTGTTACCCCGGGGTAGATGACCGATGGACCACCAATAAACGTCCCGCTTCCGATCACCGTCTTCCGGCGTAGAATGTAAGAATTACCTGAGCTATTGTCCATCATGAGATTAGACAAGACGCTCGAATGGGTCCATACAAAACATCCTGAAGCGACCGTTGTATGCGAGCCAACTTCAAGGCCGCCCGTCGCATCTAGTATTGCACCTTCGCCTATCCATACATATTCCCCGCATTTGAACTGTTCCGGAGACAATAGCTTGGCATTCTCACGTATACGACACCCGGTCGGCAGCCCGTATAGTCGGGCTCGCTCATCGTCCGTCATCATTTGACTTAAAAGGCGTGTTAATAGCTCCTTGCGCAACCTCCGTGTTCGTTCTGAATCGACTACAGTGAATTCTTCTGAATCCCAAATCGATTTCAGCAGCTCGATAACATCATCTTTTAAGTTCTTTCCCATAAGGTTTTACACGTTCATGACTTCGCATATTGCCGAAACTACCCGGCCTACATCGATACCTGAATAGCATGGCAATGTGACCGCAATACCATCCAGTTTGGCGGCATTGGGCTGCGTATCGTGGTAACGGTGCAGGTGGTATGTCGTGGCACTCAACGCATAGGTTCCGATTGTCGCTTCCACGCCGCGCGACCTCAGTCCTGCAATCAGGCGGTCACGATCGCAGCGGCCCCCGACCCTAAAGACCAGGGATTGGACGTTATGGCGCACTTCTGCGCCCACATGCTGCGGCTCGAATCCGTATGCTGCGAGCGCTGCCGCATAGGCGCCACGTATTGCATTGCGCTCGTCGACGATGGCTTCCAGCTTGGCCAGCTGTTTCCGCCCCATGACTGCTTGCAGTTCGGACATGCGGAAGTTGTAGCCGTAATCGACGAAGTCGAGGCCGGGCCCCTTCGTTCCCCGTGCCCCGTGCGCGAGCTTCATTTCCAACCACGCTGCCCAGTCGTCCCGATTGGTGGTAATCGCTCCACCCTCACCGGTAGTGAGCAGCTTCCTTGGGTGGAAGCTGAAACAGGTCAGGTCCGCGATGCCGCCGCACCGAAAACCGTTCTCTGAACTGCCGATGGCACACGCTGCATCCTCGATGAGCGGCAATCCATGGTGTTCGCAGATCGCCTTGATTCGAGAAAGCCCGGTTGGATTGCCAAATGCGTCGACGAAAATGACGGCTTTAGTGCGCGCGCTGATCCTGCGTTCGAGTTCCTCGGGAAGCATGTTGAAAGTCTCAAGGGAGACATCCGCGAAGATCGGCCGTGCGCCCAGATCCTCGACGACGTTGGCAGTGGCCGGGAAGGAAAAGTCCGACACGACGACTTCATCCCCTGGGCCGATCCCAAGCAGCTTCAGACAAACCCAGAGGGCAGTCGTGGCCGACGTCGTCAGAAATGCGTGCCGTGCGCCGGTATACACAGCGAGTTCGCTGCGGAACTCCTCGACATAGGGGCCGCGAGTGAAAATGCCGCTTTCGAACACGTTGCGGAAATCGGTTTCCACCTCGTCGAAGCTGATATAGGGGCGGATAAGTCTGATTGCGGGGGCGTTCATGGCTTGATCTGCTCCCTGTACCATAGCAAGGTCTGGCCCAGTCCTTCCTCCAATGGGGTCAGAGAATAGTCGATCATGCGCCGGACCTTCTCGTTGCTGGCGTTGTGGCACAGCACATCCGACTTGCGGCCGGGTTTGCTGACGATCTCGCCCACATAGTCCATTTTCAGGCAGATCATTTGGAGAAGTTGCCTGACGGTTACTTGGTTGTCCGTCGAAATGTTTACGGAGTCGCCTGGATCAGCGACGTCGTAGAGCTTGATCACGGCGTCGACGGTGTCATGGACATAGATGAAATCGCGGCTCTGCTCGCCGCTGCCGTGCAGTTCGGGTTGGCGACCGGTGATGATGCGCCATGCCGTGATGGGAATGACACCCGCCAGCAGCCCCAGGTAATTTTGTCGCGGTCCATAATTATTGAAGGGACGGACGATGAATGCGTCAACATCGAACATGCGCACATAGCTCTCGATCGCCATGTCGGCCGCTGCCTTGCCTGCCGCATAGGTCGTCGTTGGATTGCGCGGATGCGATTCATCCATCGGTTCGTAGACTGCCGACCCGTAGACCTCGGAGGTCGAAAAATGGCACAAGGTCCGGAATGCATTCCTCCGCTGCAATTCGAGTAGATTCAGTGCCACCGTTACATTGGTCGCGAACGCATTCGCGGGATTTAGAAACGAATAGTTGAGCGCTTTGGTGGCGCAGTTGAACACGGTATCAATCCGGTGCCGCTCGAAAATGTAGGCAAGGCTGCCCGGCAACTCGGCATCGTCGCAGAAGAACTCGCAGCGTCCGGTCGCCATGGCCTCAGCGAGGTTCTTCTCGGAACCGATGAACAGGTTGTCGATGACCAGCACCCGTGATGCGCCTTGCCGAAGAAGCCGGTCGACCAGATGGCTGCCGATGAAGCCTGCCCCGCCTGTTACCAGGATCCTCTGCCCTGCGAGGGGAGTGCGCTTACCCATGCAGGATAGCCCCCTTGATACTGGCACAAACCCGCATCGCCTCGAGACCGGCGCGCGCGTCCGGCAAGCCCTCGTTAGCGCCAAAGGTGCAACTTTCAATGAACGCCTGTAATTCGGAAAGCAAAGCTTCCTGAGGCTTCACCTCCACCGCTTCTTCGATGGCACTTATCGTGTAGGGTTCACCGTCGACCTGGCGGATTTCCGACTGGCGGTTGATGACGATTTCCTTGCGCACAAGTTCGCAGTCGACAAACATGTCCAAACAGGTGGCCTGGATGGAGCGCATCTTTTTTTCAGTGATCCGGCTTGCCTGGATTCGGGAGAAACGCCCGTTCTCGTGGGTAAGCAGGGCTGAGGCGAAGTCGATCATGGCTCCGCGGGCCATGCCGTGTGCCTCCATGGATTTGATCGGGCCGTTCAGATAAAGGGCAAGATCGATATCGTGGATCATCAGGTCGGTGACGACGTCGACGTCCGTGATCCTCGAGCTGAGTTTGTTGGTGCGTGTAAAGTCGATGCTGACGACCCGGCTCGAACGGTCGAGCACCCTTTTGAGGCCCTGCACCGCTGGATTGAATCGCTCGATGAATCCCACCATGAGGTTTATTTTTTCAGCCACCACATAGGCTTGCAGATCCTCGGCCTCCTGCAGGCTGGCCGCTAGCGGCTTCTCGACCAGGATGTTCTTGACTTTGCCACCGATCTTCTTGATGTATTCGGTATGCGTGCTGGTCGGCGCCGCGATCACCACCGCATCGACGGCGTCCAACTCGGAGGCTGGACCGGCGCTTTCGGGTATGCCGTACTGCCCCGACAGACGTTTCGAGACCTCTGCGTTGGTGTCGAGGATAAACACCAGTTCCACACCTTTTAGCATCGACAGGACGCGGAGGTGATTCTGTCCCATCGTGCCCAGGCCGATCAGGCCGACCCTAATGGAATTGGTGGTCATCCCTCCATCTTCTCAACGCGATTTCCGTCCTTATCGACAGTGCCTATTCTGCGTGCCGGATTGCCCGCCACGAGTGTGTATGGCGCCACATCTTTGGTAACGACTGCACCTGCTGCGACCATGGCGTACTCCCCAATGGTGATTCCGCACACGATTGTTGCATTGGCCCCGATGCTGGCGCCGCTTCTCACAAGCGTCGGCGTGACATTCCATGTTGCGGTGAAGGCGCGCGGAACCTTGTCGTTCGTGAACACCGCATTGGGCCCCACGAACACCCTGTCCTCAATGGTCACCCCATTGTAGACGGAAACACTGTTCTGGATTTTGCAGCCGTCTCCAATCTTCACGGAATGATCGATGTAGACATCTTTTGAGATGTTGCAGTTACAACCGATCACTGCGTTTTCACGGATCTGCACATTGATCCACACCTTAGTGCCGTCACCGACCACTGCCGAATCTGCGACATTTGCCGTCGGATGAATATACAGGTTGCCGGCCATATCCTGTTTCATTTCATTGCGCAGACAATGTGTCCATGCGCTTGGTTTGTCAAATACGAATGCATGAACACACAAACTATCCGATCGGATATGCAACGGATCAATGCCCCTCTGACCTGACTCAATCCGAACCGTCCGGCGTCCTGCCGTGTCCAACCGCAGCGCACGGCGTATTTCTGCGCGAGGCGCAGCCCCGGTATCGTCTTGCGCGTGTCGAGCAGCTTCGTGGGCAGGCCGGCGACGATGTCGGCGAAGTGGCGGCAGCGGGTCGCGGTACCGGACAGCAGTTGCAGGAAGTTGAGCGCGGTGCGCTCGGCGCTCAGCAGCGAGCGGGCGCGGCCCGCGGCGTCGAACAGCACCTTGCCGGGGTCGACCGCCTCGCCATCGGCGCAGTGCCAGGTCAGCACCACCTCCGGGTCCACCTGGCGGAATACCTCGTCCACCCACGCGCGCCCGCACACCGTTGCGCGTTCGCGGGTGACGACGTGCGCGTGCGCGTGCTGGCCCGCGGGCACCAGGTGCGCGGTCACGTCGCCGCTGCCGATGTCCTCGGCGAGCGCGCTGCGCACGTTGGCGGCGATCACGTCGGGTTGCAGCAGTTCGTGGTTCATCGCTGGGGTTCCGCGGCGGTAGGGGGGCATTCTAGCCTTTATTTGGCCGATATCGACGTCCTGGGTCAGCAGGGCTGCACTTGGTGCGGAGAATCCGGCGTGCTTTAGGGCGCACCGTGTTCGAAGGCCACAGGTAAATCGCGAGCACCGTGCAGGATGCGAACGATGGAGACCTCACGCGGTTCGGCGACGAAGAAGATTACGTAGCTGCCGTGGGTGCAGGAGCGGATGTCCACGCCCAGTTCCGGACGTAGGCGATAGCCAACCGGGTTCATTGTGATCTGTTTGCATTGCGCCCGAAGCTCACGAACAAAGGAAATTGCGCGTACCGGGTTGTCGGCGCCAATGTAGTCGGCAATGGCCTCCAGATCCTGCTCGGCAAGCGGAGTGAAGGTTAGCCGCATCAGCGCGCTTCACCACGAGCCTGTGCGCTGTATTTGGCTTCCAGCCGGTCAAAAACCTCGTCGGCAGGCTTGCGGACGCCGCTGGACAGGCCTGCCGCGATCTCGGCGCGCAATGCCTGCAGTTCCAACTGCTGGCGTTGCTCACGCTCCTCCAGCAGACGCAGGCCGGCGCGCACTACTTCGCTGACGTTGTTGAAACGACCGCTGCGTACTTGGTCGCGGATAAAGGTTTCAAAGTGGCTTCCAAGAGCGACGCTGGTCGGCATGACACGGCTCCTAACTATTAACAACAGTTATGGTAGCCACTTGGCATCGGGCGTCAATCCTGCGCTATTGCCCCGGGTCCAGTTGTCCGTCGTCATTGTTCGGAAAACTGGTGAATCCTTGTCTCGGTGGGCTGGGTTTTGTGACGCGTTTCCGGTCTCCCGCGGCGTCCGCCGCTATCCTGACCGTTATGTATACTTCCTCACACAAGACGCTGTTTACGGCGCCGGAAACGCGAGCCGAAGGCCGCGCGCCGGCTTTCCCCTGGACCGATGCGGACAACGTGATGGCTGATGCGCCCCCGGACCGGCTCGCGACGCTGCGCACCCACGCGCGCCGTGCCCTGCGCTACCTGCTGAACTACATGAACGCCAACGCCGAGCAGTTCCTGCAGGGCCTGGCGATGAAGACGCCGAGCAAGGTCGAGAAGGCGGATCTGCACATGGCCGCCCGCGAGTGGCAGATCAAGCGGCCGCGGCTGGAAGAGGCGTTCACGACGGCCGTGCTGGCCGAGTTCGACCAGTTCGTGCCCGCGCCCGCGGACGCTCGCGGCGCGGGCGCGAAGACGGACGCACCGTTCGAGCTCGCGCTCGAGCCGAAGGGCCTGGGGCTGGTGCAGGACGAGCGGCTCGAGGAGAGCATCGCGGTCGAGAACCTCGCTACGCGCGCGCTCGCGGACCATCGCGAGGCGCTGCTCGCGATCGGGCGCCACATCCTGCAGCAGACCGGGCAGCGGCGCCTGGACCCGACCACACTGCCGCTGGCGCCCGCGGTGCTGGGGCGGCATTTCTTCGCGGCGGTGAATGCGGTCGAGGTGATTCCCGACGCGCGGTCGGCGTTCGTGAAGCTGTTCGCCCGTTTCGTGCTCGACGAACTGCGGCCGTTCTATGCCGAATGCATGAGCGGGATCGAACCCGAGCCGGAGGAAGACGCGGGCGACGAGGCCACGGATGGCGGGGATTCCTCGCTCGCGCTGGAGGAACTGCCGACCGGCGCGCGTCCCGACGAGGAGCTCGATCCGCTCGCGCAGGCCGCGCCCGAGATCCTGTGGGACATCACGCGCACGCCGTTGCTGGCCGCCCCCGGCAAGGCGATGGCGCTGCCGCGCAGCGTGCTCGACGATGTGCTGCTGGGTCTGCAGCGCGCGCCCGTCGAGGGCGGCAAGTCGCTGGCGAATCTGAACCCGAAGGCGGGGATCCTGCCGTTCGAGGTGTTCGAGCTGGTCAACGGTGCGCTCGAGGAACTGGGGCACCAGAAGCCTATGGCGCTGACGCTGGAGGTGATCGAGGCGGTCAACCTGGTGCGCTTGCTGTTCGACCGCGTGCTGCGCGACCAGCGTCTGGCGCAGCCGGTACGGCGCCTGCTGCGCCTGCTGCAGATCCCCGTGCTGCGCGCGGCGCTGCGCGATCCCGAGGTGCTCAGCTCGGCGGCGAATCCGGTGCGGGTGTTCTTCGCCGAACTGGCCGAGGCCGCGATCGACTGGACACCGCAGGGTGAGCTGGCCAGCGACGCCTTTTTCCGCACGCTGCAGCATGCGGTGGGGCGCATCGTGACCGGGTACGGTGCCGATGCGTCGGTGTTCACCGGCGCGCTGGGGGAGTTGCGCGCGGCGGTGCGCTCGCGCGAGGCGCGGATCCGGTTGCTGGAGCAACACACGCTGATCGCCGAGATTGGCCGCATGGAGCGCGAGACCGCGCGGGCGGCGGTGGCGCGGGCGGTCACCGCGGCGCTGGGCGATGCGGCGTTGCCGCGCGTGGTGGGAGACTTCCTGCGCGGTGCGTGGAGCGATGCGCTGTTCGTGATCTTCCTGCAACACGGCATCGACAGTGCCGAGTGGACCGATGCGCTGCGCACCACGACCGGTCTGGTTGCGGTGGCGGCCAAGCGGCCCGGCGCGGATCTCGCGGCCGTGGCTCCCGGTGCGCTGCGGTCGCTGCGCATCTTCGGCTTCGGCGAGGACGAGGCCGCGGCGGAGCTGCGCGGGCTGGAGCAGGCCTTGGGCAGTTCGCGGCCGTTGACGCCCACGCCACGCGAGCGGGTCGAGCCGACCGAGGAGTACCTGCATCTGGTCGACAAGCTGGCGCCGGACACCTGGATCGAGTTCCGTCTGTCGGGTCACGCGACGGTGCGCGCGCGGCTGCTGACCAAGTTCCCGAAGACCGGCGAGTTCGTGTTCGTCACCGGTGAGGGCGGCAAGGCCGGCAACTGGGAGCGCGCCGACCTGGCCGCCGCCCTGCAAACCGGCGAAGCGATCGTGATCGCGGGTCCCAACGCGCCATCCACGCCCCGGCGGCCGTGAGTTGCCTGGATGGCGGGTGCTGGGCACGGCTGACAAACTACCGCACCAGGTGATACAGTGCGCCTTGATGGAAAGGATATTCCGAACGCGCACCTTTACCCGCTGGATGCGGAAGACCGGCCTGAACGATGAGGCTCTGGACGGCGCTGTCTTTGAGATGGCGCTGGGGCTCATCGATGCCGATCTCGGTGGATACGTGGTGAAAAAGCGAGTTGCGTTGCCGGGGCATGGCAAACGCGGTGGCGCTCGAACCATCGTGGCGACCAAGCTGAAAGGCCGGTGGTTTTTTCTTTACGGGTTCGGCAAGAACGAGCGGGACAATATCGACAAGGAAGAGTTGAAGGCGCTTCAGGAAATGGCCAGGGAACTCTTGGGTTTCGATGAGCAGCAATTGGCAGCCGCTCTGACGGCGGGTGAACTAGTCGAGGTGAGCAGTGAGAGTGGTCAAGCGTAAGCGCCGCATCCTGGAGGAAGTGCACGAGACCGCGCGAGGGCTGAAGAATGCCGGAATCATCAGCAAGCGGCGCATGGCCGAATTCGACGCGTTGTGCCATCTCGATGTGCATGAGATGCCGCCGCAGCAGATCAAATCCTTGCGTGAGCGCGCTCACGTCAGTCAGGCCGTGTTCGCGGCCGTGCTCAACACCAGCGTCTCTACGGTGCAGAAGTGGGAAATTGGCGACAAGAAGCCGAGCGGCCCCTCCCTGAAGCTCCTGAACCTCATCGAACGCAAAGGGTTGGATTCGGTGCTGTGACGCGCCGGGGTGTTGGTACGTTCGAATCGGCATGAGCGCCGACTCGTCGTTTTCAGTTCAGCATGGCCTTCAGATCCTCGAGCATCAGGAACAGGTGATACGGATCGGTGGGGCTCGGTTCGAAATCCCAGCTTTCGTACCACTGGCGCGCGGCATCGTCCTTCGCGTGGACCAATAGACACCGGATTCCGGCAATGTCGGCGGCCTGCGCCCGGACAAATGTTCGGCCGCAGGCCGAACCTACGGGCATCGTGTAGGTCCGGGCTGTGCCCGGACAGGTGCCCGGACAAATGTTCGGCCGCAGGCCGAACCTACGGGGCATCGTGCGGCCGTAGGTCCGGGCTGTGCCCGGACAGGTGCCCGGACAAATGTTCGGCCGCAGGCCGAACCTACGGGCATCGTGTAGGTCCGGGCTGTGCCCGGACAGGTGCGCGGACAAATGTCCGGCCACAGGCCGAACCTACGGGCATCGTGTAGGTCCGGGCTGTGCCCGGACAGGTGCCCGGACAAATGTTCGGCCGCAGGCCGAACCTACGGGGAGGGCTGGAACGCTGCTTCGATCGTCTGGCGTGACAGGCCGAATATCTCCGGCTCCGGTGCGCGCTCGTTGCGCCCGCCGTGGAGTCCGCCGGCGAGCAGCGCATCCATCGCCTGCCGTGCTGGCGCGGACAAGGGTTCCCCCAGCGCGTCGTAGATTGCCTGCACCACGGCCATCGGATCGCGCTGCAGCGCCGGCAGTCCCACCGTGTACCAGGGAATGCCCGGGTTGGCGCGCCGCCAGCGCGCCAGTTCCGCCGCCGAGCGTGACCAGATCGCCAGCGCCTGCCGCCCGATGTCGTGCGCGTTCGCGGCGGGATCGAGCAGTCGGCGCCAGCCGCAGACCAGCGCGCAGATCGAGGGGATGTATTGCACCGGATCCCGCGAGGTGTGGATCACGCGCAGATCGGGAAATTCCGCCAGCAGCGCATCGAGCGAGGCGAGGTGGCTGGGGTCCTTCAGCACCCAGCGGCGGCGCGTGCCGCCGTCGATCAGCCCCAGCAGCGCGCGGTAGCGCGCATAGCTGGGGCGCAGATCGTGCTGCCACAGCCACGCTTCGTACGCGGGCAGCGGCGCATTGAAGGAAAACGAATGGTTCGTGAAGCTCTGCATCAGCAGCAGCCGGCACTCATCGACCTCGTCGACCGCGATCGGGTGCAGCGCGAACAAGCCGGGGTGCTGCAACCGCAGCACCTCGAGTGTGGCGCGCTCCTGCCGGTAGTCCGGGTTGCGTGGCCACTCGCCGCGCGGCGGGCGCGGTTGCGGGTGCATGCCCAGCCAGTACTCCAGGCCTTGCGCGCGCGGGTCGGCGCAGAGCAGGCGGTGCAGGGCGGTGGTTCCCGAGCGGGGCATGCCGAGGATGAACCACGGCCGTTCGACAGGCGCCACCGCGGTGGTCTGCAGCCGTTGCTGGCTGCGCAGACGCTCTGCCAGCAGGTCGATCAGCGTGGTCTGGATGGCGATCGTCTGCTGTTCGTTCAGGTCCGCGGCCCGGTAGCCGCGCAGCAGTTCCTCGAGGCCGGCGAGGTAGTCGGGCGGTCCGAAGTCCTGCAGTCCGGTACGGGTGCTGGCGGTGTGTTCCAGCGCGCTGCGCGACCAGTCCATCGTGCTAGGCGCCGAGCGAGGCCACCGCGCACACGCGGCAGTCGAGCGCCGGCGGTTCGTGTCCTGCGGCGAGTCCCACCCAGCGCATCGCCAGGCAGCCTTCCCGGTGGCCGACGGTGTCGATCCAGTTGTCCACGCCCGGACACTCGGGCGTGATCACGGCGCGCACCCGGCCGTTCGCATCGGCCTTCGCCGTGTAGTGGTTGATGTGTGCCGGTTGCCGCAGGATGTCCAGTGACTCCAGCCAGTGGTTGCAGGCCTGCAGGTTCCAGTAGTCGCACGGCGGCGGCGTGAATTCGACCACCAGCGCCTCGCCCGGCTGCAGGCGGTAGTAGCCGTTGAAGTAACGCGTGCCGGGGTCTCCCTGCGCCGCGCCGAGCAGGGCCGGATCGAGCGGGCGCACGGCGTTGGGAAAGCGGGCGAAGCTGGCGCTCCAGCCGATGAACTGGCGCACCGTGCCCGCCAGGAACTGCCGCGCATGCGCCATTCGGGCTAGCAGTTCGTCGCCTGCAACGGGACGCAGCTCGACACAGTCCGCGCCCGACAGGCATTCGATGGCGATCTCGGCCGGCCGATGCGCCTGCGGATCCAGCACCAGTTGGCGGATGATCAGGCTGTTGGTTCCGGTGGCCATCGGCAGCCAGTGGCCCGGCACCGTTTCGGTGGACAGGATCAGTTCGAAGCGGCCGCTGTCGTCGACCATCCGGGCATCCACGTTGACGTAACCGGTCCCGCGCAGCCCCTGCGCGGTGCCCAGTCCGCCGGCGTAGGTGCCGATGCCGAGCCGGTAGGCATCGTTGAGGCGGCCGGCCACGCGGTAGCGCAGGCGTCCGTCCAGATCGGCGGTGCCGTAGCGGTAGTCCGGGTTGTCGCCGCCGATACGCGCGGTTTCCTGGCTGATGACCGGGCGGGCGGGGGAACCGGTGCGGTCGATATGGCGGCCGATCGCATAACGCAGCAGGCGCGCCAGATACCGCTGCGCCTCGGCGTGCGCCAGCTCGCAGTCCGGTGCGATGGCGAGCAGTTCCTGCTCCAGTTGCGCCATGTCCTGCATGAATGCCTGCCACGGTTGCGCGTGCGCGGTCATCGTTGCGTCCTCCCGGGTCGGGTTGCAACGATAACCGATAATCCCGCCGCGCACGTCCTGCCGTCCGCCTGGCCGGACTTCCGCCGATCTGTAGCGTGGAAGCCCGCCGATCTGTAGCGTGGAAGCCTGCCGATCTGTAGCGTGGCAGCCACCCGTCTTCCGGCAGCCGGTGGTGACAGGAACGTCGGTCCGACGGGTTTTGATCGATAATCGTCGCACCGATGGGCTGCGGGGCAGGATACCGATGATCGACGCCGGGGGATGGCTGCGCGGAGCGCGGCGGCTGGAGTCGGACAACGCGAACGCGCGTCCGGGCGCCGAGATCAGCCTGCTCGTGATCCACAACATCAGCCTGCCGCCGGGGCGCTTCGGCGGCGGATTCATCGAGCGCCTGTTCCTGAACACGCTCGACTGCTCGGCGCATCCGTACTTCGGGCAACTGCGCGCGCTGCGGGTCTCGGCACACCTGCTGATCGACCGCCGGGGCCGGGCGACCCAGTTCGTGGCCTTCGGACGGCGCGCCTGGCACGCGGGCGAGTCGTGTTTCGCGGGGCGCACCGGGTGCAACGACTTCAGTATCGGCATCGAGCTGGAAGGCACCGACCAGCGCCCCTACACGCGCGCGCAGTACCGGCGGCTGCTGCGCGTGACGCGCGCGCTGATGCGCCACTATCCTGCGATCACCATCGGGCGTATCGTTGGCCATGCGGACATCGCCCCGGGGCGCAAGACCGATCCGGGGCCCGCCTTCGATTGGACAGGTTTTCGTGCTGCGCTGAAAGGCCGCTGAGACGGTTCGCGCAAGGGGAGCGAGGTCGTGGAGTTCCTGGCGATTCTGGTCGCGGTGGGTTTCCTGCAACTGCGCGGCACCGGTGCGCCGCTGCAGCAGGACGGCTGGTTTTTCACGCTGCGCGGGCTGCTGGGTGATCGACTCCCCGGCACGCTGCGGCACGTTGCGCTGATCGCGCTGCCGGCGCTGCTCACGCTGCTGGTACAGCTGGCCGTGGAGGCGCGCGCCTACGGGCTCGCCGAACTGGTGTTCTTCGTCGTGGCGCTGACCTACTCGCTGGGTCGCGGCGACCTGGCGCTGGAGCTCGGCGCCTACCTGCAGCGCTGGAGCCGTGGCGATTTCCACGCCGCATACCGCCAGCTCGTCACCGACCCGGGCGTGCACCTCGGCGAGGAGGAGAGCGTCGCGCACCCGGGCGGGCTGCACGACGTGGCGCGCCGCAGGCTGTATTACCGCGGCTTCGAGCGCGTGTTCGCGGCGCTGTTCTGGTTCTTCTTCCTCGGGCCCGCGGGCGCGATCGCCTACCGCGCGGCAGTGCTCGCAAACGACGCCGCACGCGCCGAGGCTGCGCCCGATGCCGATTCGGCGCCGCTGCACTGGCTGGAGTGGTTGCCGGTGCGCATCTGCGCCCTGGCGTTCGCGCTGGTCGGGGATTTCGACAAGGGTCTTTATGCGTGGCAGCGCGTGCTGGCCGATGCGCGCATCGCGACGGACGAGGCGCTCGAGCTCTGCGGCAACGCTGCCCTCGGCATCGCGGCACCCGCCGCCGACGAGGCCACCGGGGAGCTGGTCGCGCGCGGGACGCGCGAGCTGCAGGCGATCGCGACGCTCGCCGGCCGCGCGCTGATCGTGTGGCTGGTCATCATGGGCGCGCTGGCGATGATCTTCTGAGGCCGGGCTGGCGATGATGCGCATCGGCATCGATCTGGGCGGCACCAAGATCGAGGCCATCGCGCTCGATTCCTCTGGCACGGTGCTGTGGTGTGAGCGCATCGCCTCGCCGCGCGACGACTACGCCGGCACGCTGGATGCCGTCGCGGGGCTGGTCGGGCGCATCGAGTCCGGGCTGGGGCGCACCGGTACGGTGGGGATCGGCACGCCCGGGTCGGCGTCGCCGGCCGACGGTCGCATGCGCAACTGCAATTCCACCTGGCTGAACGGCACGCGCCTCGCGGCGGATCTGGCGGCGCGGCTGGGTCGCGAGCTGCGCATCGCGAACGACGCGGACTGCTTCACGCTCTCGGAAGCCACCGACGGTGCGGCAGCGGGCGCCGCGAGCGTGTTCGGCGTGATCCTCGGCACCGGTGTCGGCGGTGGCGTCTGCGTGGGCGGTCGGCTGCTCGCGGGGCCGAACGCGATCGCCGGTGAATGGGGGCACAACCGCTTCGCGGGGCCGCTCGGTGCGCTGGCGCCCGGGCGCGCGTGCTACTGCGGACGCCGTGACTGCATCGAGACCTGGCTGTCGGGCCCGGGGCTTTGGCGCAGTCACCGCGAACTCGCCCGCGGTGAGGCGGGCGCACGCGATGCCGCCGCGGTGGTGGCGCTCGCGGCACACGGCGATCCGGTGGCGCGGGACGTGCTGGACCTCTACGTGGAGCAGCTCGCGTTCGCGCTCGCACAGGTGATCAACGTGCTCGACCCGCACGCGATCGTGCTCGGTGGCGGGTTGAGCAACATCGAGCGGCTCTACACCGAGGTGCCGGCGCGCTGGTCGCGTTACGTGTTCTCCGACGTGGTGCGCACGCCGCTGCGGCGCGCGCGTTTCGGCGACGCGAGCGGGGTCAGGGGCGCGGCGTGGCTATTTCCGCTGCTGCCATAGCACTTCCTGGCCACCGTTGCGACGCGCGATCACGCGCGCGGCGACGAACAGCAGGTCCGACAGCCGGTTCAGGAACCGCTGGCCAGCCGGATTGACCGTGTCGGTGCCGGCCAGCGCGACCATCTCGCGTTCCGCGCGCCGGCACACGGTGCGCAGCAGGTGGCAGGTCGCGGCGGCGCGCGAACCGCCCGGCAGGATGAAGTTCTTCAGCGGCGGCAGGTCCGCGTTCAGTTCGTCGGTGCGCTGCTCGAGCCAGTCCACGCGTTCCTCGTGCACCAGCGCGTGCGGGGGCATCGACAGTTCGCCGCCCAGATCGAACAGGTCGTGCTGAATCGCCGTGAGCATGGGTACCAGCGGATCGTCGGAGGCGAGTTCGGCGATCAGCAGTCCGACCAGCGAGTTCGTTTCGTCGACGGCACCGATGGTCTGCATGCGCGGGCAATCCTTGCGCACGCGATCGCCGCCCGTCAGTCCAGTGGTGCCGTCGTCACCGGTGCGTGTGTAGATTTTCGAAAGCCGGTTACCCATCGCGAGCCCCCTCGTTGTCGTCACCACAATCCATTGCCGCCCGTGTCCCGTAGGTTCGGCCTGTGGCCGAACGATGTGCGGAACACGTCCGGGCACAGCCCGGACCTACGCGAACAATGTCCGGGCACAGCCCGGACCTACAGGCGGTAGCCGACCGTAAGGTACATGGTTCGTCCGGCGGCCGGATAGACGCTGCGCGCGTGGATCGCGGTGCCCAGCGCGGGGTCGTACCACTCGCTGGTCAGCGTGTCGTAGTCCACGTCGGTGAGGTTGTTGGCGCGCAGCGTGGCGTTCCACTGGCCCGCGTTCCAGCGCAGCGCCGCGTTCAGCAGGCCCTCGGAATCCACCCGCTCGAACACGTTCTGGTCGTCGCCCAGCGCGCGCCGCGAACCGGTGTACGCGTACTCGGCGAACAGGCTGAAGCCGTAGCCGACGTCCCAGTTCGCGTTCAGCGCGGCGGAATGCTCGGCCACGTACGGCACCTCCTTGCCGTCGGCGTTGCCGGCGGTCAGTTCGGCGTCGGTCCACGTGTAGCTGCCGCCCAGGCTCAGCCTTTCCATCGCCTGCCAGCGCCATTCGAGCAGCGCACCGCGCCGGCGCGAGGACTCGAGGTTGATGTTCGCGCCCAGCATGCCCCACTGCGCGCCGGGGCCGAGCGCCGCGGGGTCGTAGAGGATCTCGTCGTCGAGTTCGAGCTCGAACAGCATCGCGCGGCCACCGGCCTGCGTGCCGAACCATTCCACGCCGCCCTCCCACGACACGCCGGTCTGCGGCGCGAGGAAATTCACCGACGGCAGCGTGAAGCCGTTCTCGTCGACGTTGGCGTAGCGCAGCACCTCGTCGCGGCGCAGCAGCACGCGCAGGTCGGGGCGGAACTGCCAGGCGACCGATGCGGTGGTGATCGTCTCGCCGTCGTCGTGTTCCAGCCCGGAGACGTAATTGCGGTCGTCCACGCGCGAGCGGCGGGCGCCCAGCGAGGCCTGCACCGTGCGGCTGAGCGGGTACAGCAGTTGCGCGTAGGCGTCGCGCTGCTCCTGGCGGATGTCGGTGCGGAAGAAGAAGTCGGGAATGTCGAGTACGTACTCCGCGTTGGTGGCGTCGAAACCCATCGTCAGCGTGGCCGTGCCGGCGTCGCGGGCGAAGCGGCCGACCACGCGCGGGTTCGCGCTGGTGATGCGCGTGTCGCTGGTGTTGGCCGCGGACTGGTAGCCGCGTCCGTCGCTGTCGCGCTCGGTCAGTTCCATTTCCAGCGACCACACCGGCGTCAGCGCGTAGCTGGCGCCGACACGCGCGGTGGTGGTCTCGAGGTCGGCGAAGTCGCCGCCGTTGAGGCTCTGGCGCCGGTTCCGGCGCGCGAGCGCCGCCGGCAGCGCGCCGGGCAGTTCGAGCTCGTCGTCGATGCGCTGCACTTCGGCGAACAGCGTGCCGTCGCGCCATTCGTAGTCGAGCACCAGGCCGGCGCGGCGGTAATCGGAGGCGTTGTTGTCGCGGTAATTGTCGGCTTCGCGGCGCTCGGCGCCGAAGCGTGCACCGATGCCGTTCGTGAAGCGCTGGCTCGCGTTCAGCGCCAGCCGCCGGTTGTCGTGCGAACCGCCGCCGGCCTGCACGTCGACTGCGGCGTGCGCGGGCCGGCGCGTGATCACGTTCAGCACGCCGCCTACCGCCTGGTCGCCGAACAGCACGCCGGCGCCGCCCTGGAGGATCTCGATGCGTTCGATGTCGGCGAGCGCGATGCTGTTGAGGTCCGGCGCCGCCAGCGAGGGGTTGTTCAGCCGGCGGCCGTCGACCAGCACCAGCGTGTTGTTCGCGGCGTTCTCGCCGAAGCCGCGCATCGCGACCAGTACGCCGCGGCCGCCGTCGCCGATGGTGTCGCGGATCTGCAGTCCGGCACGCCCGCGCAGCACGTCGGCGATGGTCAGCGCGCCGCTGCGCTCGATGTCCTCGCGCGTGATGACGCTGATGGCCACGGGGGTCTCGAGCAGGCTCTGCTCGGTGCGCAGTCCGGTGACGACGATCTGTTCGATGGTGTTCGCTGCGGCGGCGTCGAGCGTGGTGATGGCGCCGAGCAAGGCGAATGGAATGATGCGATGGTTGACGTTCATGGTCCCTCCCCGGGCCCTGTGTCGTGACGTGGTGCGACCGGGGGAGGGGGAGGAGGGATGAGGCGACCGGCAGGTACGCGCCACCCGCCGAGCCCGCCGCTCGATCGCAGTGATACGCGGAAGGCCGGTCTCCGGGCTCGTGAGCGGATCCTGCGATCCGGACCCGGCGCCTTCCCATCCGACGCCCGTGGCGTCTGCGACAGTGGCTCGTTGCCGGTCCTGTTCTCACTTACCGTTGCGGGGGCAGCGCTGGATTCGCACCAGACTTCCCGTTTCATCCCGCGCCGCCGCCGGCCCTGGCCGAGGCGCCGCAGGACACCGTCCGCGACAGGGGCGGCACCTTAGTGCCCACGCGTTGCCCGTGTCAACCGGACGGTGCAAGGGCGGATGCGTGCGACTGGATGATTTTCAACCATTGAATGGTTGATTTTCGGCCGCCGCTGTCTCGTAGGTTCGGCCTGTGGCCGAACAAATGTCCGGGCACAGCCCGGACCTACGCGAACGCGTTCGGGCACGGTGCGCACGGCCTCGTTCCCGTACGGTGCATGCATCCCGACGTTGTCCATCGCGGCAACTTCGTTCACGGGTCCGACGCCAGCGCCTCGGCTGCCTCGGCGATCTGCGGGCCGCCGCAGATCCAGGTCGCGGTCGGTATCGTGCGCGTGGCGACGTGGCGCCGCAGCGCCGGATGGCGCAGCAGCTGTTGCGCCATCGAGGTGTGTTCCAGGTCGACGGCATCGAAGATCACGAGCTGCGGGCGGTGCAGCACCAGGTCCTCGAGCGCGATCGATCCGTAGCCCTCGACGCCGCGTTCGCGTGCGAGGTTGCGCCAGCCGGTGAGTGCCAGCAGTTCGTCCTTCAGGGTGCCCGCCCCCGGGCTCAGCCCGTTGGGCAGGTAGATCAGCGCGAGGCCGGGCGTGCGCGTACGCGAGGCGCTGCGTGCCGCCTCGAGCCGGTGGGTGGTGCGGTCGATCAGCGCCCGTCCCGCGGCCGGCTCACCGACCAGCGCCGCCACCTGTTCGATGAACGCCAGCGTGTCCGCGATGGTCTCGGGCATCGCGATCGTGTGTACGGGATACCCGAGGCGCTGCAGCGCGTCGATGCTGTCGCGCGAGGCCAGCGTGCCGGCGAGGATCAGCCCGGGTTCGAGTTGCACGATGCGCTCGACCGAGCCGTCGAAGCGGGCGATGCCGCCGGCCTGACCCGCGACCCACGACAGCGAGCGGTCGGTGGCGAGCTGGCTGAGCATCGCGATGCGTTCGCGCGGCAACAGCATCAGCAGCAGTTGATCGGTGCACAGGTTCAGGGACACCACGCGCTGGGGCGTTGGCGCGTCGGCCCGGCCGGCCAGCGGAAGGCAGAGCAGGAGCAGAAAGAGAAGACGTGTCATGTGGGCGTGGCATCGCGCGTCAGCGCATGCACTCGCGTACACAGCAATTCGTTGCGCGGGCAGGCCACGCCGGCCGCGTGTGCGCGCTGCACCAGGAAGCCGTTGATGCAGTCGATCTCGGTGCGTCTTCCGGCCAGCACGTCCTGCAGCATCGAGGAGCGGTTCGCCGCGGTGCGCCGCGCCACGCTCGCTGCCAGTTCCGGCAGTTCGGCGGCCAGCGCCGGGTGTCCGAGTGCCGCGAGGATGACCACGATCTCGCGGCACAGCGCGTCGAATTCCTCGCCCTGCGGCCCCGGCTCCAGCAGCGCGCCGTTAGGGCAGCCGTGCAGCGCGGTCAGCGCGTTGATCGCGCAGTTCACCGCGAGCTTGCGCCAGAGTTCCGCTTCGACGTCGGCCACCGGGCGGATTTCGAGCCGATCGTGCGGCAGTTCGGCCGCCAGCGCGGTGGCATCGGCCAGCGTGCCGCGAGGATAGCGGCCGAGCAGCGTGAAGCCGCGTCCCGCGTGGCGCACGTGAAACGGTGCCGGGCACCACGCACCCTCGGTGCTCAGTGCGCAGTACAGCCGGGCGCTGCCCGCGAGTTCACGGGCTTCGTCGTGGAAGCCCATGCCGTTCTGCAGCAGTACCACCGCGGCGCCGGCCGCCAGCCGGTGCGCCACGCCGCCGAGCGCGCCGCTCACGTCATAGGCCTTGGTGCACACCAGCAGGCGATCGATCGGCGTCGGGCCGTCGGCGCATTCGAGCGCGACCGCGAACGGCTCGGCGCCGGCGGCTGTCTCGAGGGTGATGCCGTGATACCCTGCCAGCCGCGAACGGTCGCGCGCGATCAACGTCACGTTGCTCCCGGCGGCCGCCAGGTTCGCGGCCCACAGGCAGCCCATGGCACCGGTGCCGAGCACGTGCCAGGGTGCGGTCAGGGGTTCGGGCGGGGCGATCGTCATCGTGTCATTATCCACCATCGGTGTGCGCTGCAGTGGGCTGCGCCGCGCCGCTTTCGTGCCAGGGGAGGAGCCGATGCCGTCTTTCGATGTGGTGTCCGAGGTGGACCTGCATGCGTTCACCAACGCGGTCGACCAGGCCACCCGCGTGATCGCGAACCGCTTCGACTTCAAGGGCGTCGACTGCGGTTTCGAGCGCAAGGAGCGCGTCGTCACGCTGCACGCCGAGGCCGAGTTCCAGCTGCAACAGATGATGGACGTGCTGCGCGGCGCGGTCACCAAGTGCCAGATCGATCCGCGCGCGATCAAGGAGGGCGAGGTCCAGAAGTCCGGCAAGGTCGTGAAGCAGGACGTCACCATGCAGCACGGGCTGGACGCGGACCTGTGCCGCAAGATCGTCAAGCTCGTGAAAGATGCGAAGCTCAAGGTGCAGGCGGCGATCCAGGGCGAGCAGGTGCGCGTGACCGGCAAGAAGCGCGACGACCTGCAGCAGGCGATCGCGCTGCTGCGCGCGAGCGACATCGCGGTGCCGCTGCAGTACGAAAACTTCCGTGACTGAGGGTCCCGCCGGCCAGCGCACCGCCGCCGTGCGCAGCTGGCGCGAGGCGCTGCTGGTCTACACGCGCCCGCGCGTGTTCGCGATGATCTGGCTGGGTTGCAGCGCCGGGCTGCCGTTCCTGCTGATCGGCCCCACGCTGTCGGGCTGGCAGCGCGACGTGGGGGTGGAGCGCAGCCTGATCGGTTTCTTCAGCTGGATCGGCATCGTGTATTCGGTGAAGGTGCTGTGGGCGCCGGTGGTCGATCGGCTCGCGCTGCCGCTGTTCACGCGCCTGCTCGGCAAGCGCCGTGGCTGGATGCTGGCCGCACAGATCACGATTGCTGTCGGGCTGGTCGGCATGGCGTTGGCCGATCCGGTCGCGGACCTGGTGCTGGTCGCCGCGCTGGCCTTGCTGGTCGCGCTCGGCTCGGCGACGCAGGACATCACGATCGACGCCTACCGCATCGAGGCGATGGATCCCGAGTTCCAGGGCGCGATGGCCGCCGCCTACGTGTTCGGCTACCGGGTGGCGCTGCTGGTCGCCGGCGCCGGGGCGTTCTACATCGCCGAAGGCGCGTCGTGGGCGAGCGCCTACCTGGTGATGGCGGTGCTGATGGGCGCCGGCATGTTGACCACACTGTTGCTGGGCGAGCCGGAGCATCGCGCCGACGCGTCGGCCGCGGCGATCGAGGCGCGCGTGGAGCAGGCGCTGGGTGCGCGCGAGCGGCGCGGGGCAGCCGGGCGTTTGCTGGCTTTCCTCTCCGATGCGGTGGTCGCGCCGTTCGTGGATTTCTTCACGCGCAACGGCCGCGAGGCGCTGCTGATCCTGCTGCTGATCAGCGTCTACAAGCTCAGCGACATCACCATGGGCGTGATGGCGAATCCGTTCTATCTGGACCTGGGGTTCAGCAAGACCGACATCGCCGACGTCACCAAGGTTTTCGGCTTCCTGATGACCATCACCGGCGCGGCGCTGGGCGGGGTGCTGGTGGCGCGCTTCGGTATCGCGCGACCGTTGCTGCTGGGGGCGGTGCTGGTCGCGGTGACGAACCTGCTGTTCGCGGCGCTCGCGGTGCTCGAGCCCGATCTCGCGCTGCTCGCGGTGGTTGTCAGCGCCGACAACCTGAGCGGCGGCATCGCGGCGGCGGTGTTCATCGCCTACCTCTCCAGCCTGACCAATACCGCCTACACCGCCACCCAGTACGCGCTGTTCAGTTCCCTGATGACCCTGCCCGCGAAGGTGCTCGGCGGCTTCTCGGGCGTGGTGGTCGACGCACACGGCTACATGGCGTTCTTCCTGTACGCCGGCCTGCTGGGGATTCCCGCCATCGTGCTGTCGCTGCGCCTGACGCGTCCGAGGCCGTAGACACTCCGTTCGGAACACAGACTGAACGGTGCAGCCGTCTTGGACTTACGTGCCTGTCGGTCCTCGACAGGTCTGATTATCTGGCATCTGACACATGGGTGTCGGATTTCTTTACAAGCCCAGGTAGCGAACGGTCCGTCCCAGATGCAAGTGTCTGTATTCTTGATCAACCGCGGGCATGGCACGCAATTCGCTTGGTGACGTTGCCTCGCCCACCGCCACAATGATCGGATTGCGACCGGTCAACCGTCACCGCCTTGTGGTGTCGAGTCGTACGGAACGTAAAGCAGACCTTCGCCCCGACCGTTCGTGGATCGGATGCTGTGCGGCACCAACAGATGCAAACTCCGTCTCGGTTCGACAAATCAAATTTGGGAAAATACCGCCGATCGGCTGGAAAAATGTGAGTTGACGCTTAAGCTCTACGGGCGGAAACGGTGCTTTCTTTGATTTCCGGTGCATCTAATGACAGTCATTTGGATTCTTTGTGCTAGCTTCCCTCAGGCGTGGGGCCGATCCGGATGGTAGATCACGTCGTTACGCGAGCGGGCGCCTCAGGCTTCACGCTGGTGGAAATGTTGGTAACGCTGGTCGTGGCGGTCACGCTGTTGACACTTGCGGGGCCGGGTTTTCAGGACCTCGTTCTGAACAACCGTCTCACGGTGGCGTCCAATGGCTTGGCAGGCACCCTTAACGCCGCACGATCGGAGGCGATCGCGCAACAGCGCACGGTAACGGTCTGCGCCAGTTCGAACGGATCGGCCTGTACCGGCACGTGGTCAGAGGGATGGATCTCGTTCATCGATGTCGATTCTGACGGTACCGTGGATGCTGGTGATACGATCTTGCGGCGGGGCCAACCGGTCAACGCGACTGTCGATGTGTCGCTCGTCGATGCGGTGCGGGTGCGCTATGGAGGCCAAGGGTTCGCATTGCCGAATTCCGCAGGCCATTTCGCTCTGTGCGACGACCGGGGAGCCGGTCACGCCAAGGCACTGATCGTAGCTGCGACGGGGAGGGTCGTAGTAGCAACGGATACCGACGCGACTCCGGACGGAATCGTGGACGACGCTGACGGAGACAATGTTGTATGTCCATGATGATGCGGTCTGCACTTTTTGTCTCGGGGCCGCCGATCCGCGGGGTTCGAGGTTTCACTATGGTTGAGGCCATGATCACTGTATTGGTGCTCTCGGTTGGTATGTTGGCGATCGCGTCCCTTCAGGCTACGGCGAAGCGGTCCACGCACCAAGCTTGGCAGCGGTCTCTGGCAGTAAGTATCGCGGACAGCATCGTCGAGCGCATCCGGATCAATCCATCGGAAGCCGCCGCATATCACACCGGCTTGGGGAATTCTGCGCTTGGTGGAGGGACGATAACCGACGTCCCGACCAGCTGCCGCACGAATAACTGCACTCCGGAGCAGGTCGTGGAGTGGGATCTTTGGCGGTGGGAGCAATTGCTCGATGGGGCTGCGGCTGTCGATGATGACGGTGAGAGCGTTGGTGGCCTGATACAGCCTCGCGGATGCATCGTTTTCGAAGGGGTGGATGCTGGCGCCCCCAACACCGGGAAAATCCGTATATTCGTAACATGGCAGGGTCTGACGGAAACCTCGGATGCCGTGCAGGATAACGTGTGCGGCACAGGTAATGCAGGGACTCAGGCATCGCGACGCCAAGTGATCGTGAGTTCGTATGTGATCGACGAAGGGGAACTGAACCCGTGAATATCCCCGCGAGGTGGCGGCGCTATGCCGGTGTGACCATGGTCGAATTGCTGGTCGCGATGGTGATCGGCATTTTCCTGATTGCCGGTGCTGTGTCGATTTTCATCGCCTCGAAGCGTTCCTACACCGAGGTGGAGCGTTCGGGGCGAATGATCGAGAACGCCCGATATGCGCAACAGGCACTTTCCATGGATCTGCGGCACGGAGGTTTTTTCGGTGAGGCGGCTCCTCCGGGCATCGATCTCGATGATGAGCTGGACGACGTGGAGGACGACTGCACAGGGCGGGCTGCGGCGTACGATGTGGACAACTACGTGTTCGTTGCGCGCACGGACGGTGCAGGATCGGCGGTGGGCTGTATCGATGATGCCGTGCCGGGTTCGGACATCGTCGTGATTAAAGGTGTACGGCCACGACCGATGTCCGACGGAGACAGGGACGATCCGGATGACGACGATGGGGTTATCGACAACCCCGAGGGACTGGACGCCACCAGGCCGTATGTGTTGGCCAACGCTATCTCGGGGTTGCTGTTCGATGGTGCCGATACTGTTCCCACGATGAGCACGGGGGGGGATGTGCCCGGAGGAAATGCATGGGAGTATCGGTTCATGGTCTATTACATCCGGGCGGGAAACGTGCCAAGACTCAGCAGGAAGGTGCTGGGCTGGGACGGCGCCTCGATGCGTGTGATTACGGAGGACATCGTCGACGGCGTCGAGAACCTGCGCGTCAGGGTGGGCGTGGATGGCGACGACAACGGGGAGGTAGATTCCTACCTGGCGGCCGACGACGGTGCGATCGACTGGGGGCGTGTGCTGTCGCTGGAGGTGTACTTGCTGGTGCGCAGTGTGGATGCAGATGCGTCCTATACCGATGGCCGCAGCTATGACCTGGGTGGTGAAGTATTCGCGCCGGGAGGTAATTTCCATCGCACGGTGGTCAGCTTTTCAGTGTCGCTCAGGAATGCGAAGCTTCTGATCAGAGGCAACATATAAATGAACGCGCAGCGTTTCCATCAGAGGGGCGTTGCTTTGGCAGCTGCCTTGGTCATCTTGACGGTAGTCGCATTGATCAGCATCTATGCCGCGTCCGGCGGAGCGCTGGGTCTGCGCATGGCGAAGAACATGCAGGACGCGTTCGATTCCTTTCAAGCAGCGGAAGCAGGCGTCGCCGCCGTGGTGAGCCTGGCCGGTGTGGGCACCGATCCGTTCGACGGCGACGGTGAGTCCGATCCATTGGCGGATGATGACGAACTACTCGATGAACTGAACGATGGCGCTGCCGCGGTCGATACCGAGGTGGTTCTCAAGCTGCGAGCTGCTGTTTGCCCCCGTTCGGAAACGGCAAGCAGCACCGATCTGATCGCATGCGACCACTACAGGGTCGAGGCGGAGCATGTCGGGGATGGCGCACGCTCCCGGGTGGCACAAGGTGTCGTCAAGTCCGTCATTGGCAATGCAACGCTCTAGGCTTACGGGGAGACAGCAGACATGAAGTCGATACATTATGCCGGGTCAGATTACCTTTGGACCGGGGTAAGGGCCTCGCTACGACGCTTTCTCATGGCGGCCTGGACGCTAGGTTCAGGACTTCTCTGCGCGGGAGTGCCCGGTGCAATTGCCGATGACACCGAGATCTTTAGAGCGAGTTTCGACCATGAGAGCGAAGGTGGGCGACCAAAGGTTCTCATCATGTTCGACGATTCGGGGAGCATGGACACGATTGCCGAGGAGAAGCCTGCGTATGATCCGTCCATTACCTACGATACTGTGTCTGGCATAGCGTCGGGCAGGTTGTACTGGGCAACTGGAACAAGTGGAAATCCGCCCGCTGCCGACACCGGGGCGTGGGTTTACGAGACCAAGAACCGCTGCGCAACTTCCTATACCCCGCTCGCGAATCAGGGGTTCTATATCGACAGGCTCGCTCGCTGGGCTTCGTCCTCGTCGACGTCGTGGGCGGATCTCTCGTCCGATTCCCGTCGACGGAACCCGCTGCACTTCGACTGCAGCGGGGACGTCGTGAACTCCAACAACGGCAATGGAGCCGGAACCGGAGCGCCTGGCAACGGATACCCACGTTCGAGTACGCCGCGTCCTTATGGAAGCAGCCGGCAGACTTCGGTAGACGATAGCTGGACCAGCTATCGTCTTTATACTGCGAATTACATGAACTGGTATCACAGCACGACTGTGGTCCCCCGCACGCGCCTCGAGGTGGCTCAGGACGTCATAACGAGTCTGATTTCGGCGAATCCGGGAGTCGATTTCGGCCTCGCGGTGTTCAATCGCAACTACGATGGAACGTGGAGTGGCTCCAGTGCTTATGACGGCGGACGAATCGTGCGCCGTATCATCGAGGACATGGACGAAAGTCAGCGGGGCCAGTTGGTCACGATCGTCGACGGTCTCGTTGCGGAGGGCTCGACACCGCTGTGCGAGAGCACGTACGAGAGCTATCGATACCTTGCCGGCAAGACGGTTCTTTACGGCCTGGAACGATCGAGCAGTTACGACACTCCGGCGCGTGACAGCGCCGCTGAAAGCCCCTCCGGAACTTATGCGTCCCCGGCAGGAGAATGCCAGTATACGTACGTTATCCTGATGACCGACGGCTACCCGCAGATGGATACCGACGCGAACAGTCGCGTGGAGACGCTGACCGGGAAGACATGCGCGAAATATCTGGATGCGGACGGAGACTCTACGAAAAACTGTCTGCCCGAGATCACCGAGTACATGTATACCCACGATCTCGATGACGACGAAGACAATGGCGAACAACTCGCGGTCACGTACACGATCGGTTTTACATCGGATCAGGCGTTGCTGGGTGATGCGGCACGCCGCGGTGGAGGACTTTACTATACGGCGAATTCTGCCGACGAGTTGGCGAACGCGTTTCAGGGAGCCATCACTTCAATTCTGTCCAGCTCGAGCGCTTTCACCGCACCGTCGGTGGCGGTAGATACGTTTACGCGTACAGAGAGCCGCAATGAGGTTTTCTTCGCAATGTTCGAGCCGCAGAAGGGTACAGACTGGCCAGGCAATATCAAGAAGTTGCGAATTTCGATAACCGGAGGAGAAGCCAAACTCAAGGACGCCGACGATGTCGATGCGATCGACTCGGACGGTAAGATCGCGGATACGGCGCGCACTTACTGGAGTAGCGTCGATGACGGCTCCAGCGTGATGAAGGGTGGGGTCGGGCAGTTGCTCATCGAGCGGGATCCGGATGATCGCGAGATCTGGACCAACAGTGGTACGAGCGGCGCACTCGAGTCGTTCGAGTCCGGTAACGTGACTGCGGAGAAGTTCGGGTTCGCGGATGAGGCAGCGCTGCTCGCCGCCTTCGGTGTGGCAAGTCGCGCAGAGCTTGACAATCTGCTGGATTGGGCCCGCGGCTGGACAGACAGCACGAAGAGCGAGGTTCGATCCTGGATACTCGGGGATATGCTCCACAGTCGCCCGCTCGTTTTGAATTATGGGGCACGTGGCGGTCACACTCAGTCCGCCCCGGATATTCGGGTCGTCGTTGGAACGAATTCTGGCTTCCTGCACATGTTCGATAACGAAGACGGCCAGGAAAGTTGGGCTTTTTTCCCCAAGGAGCTTGCGTCGGTCCTCAGTCATCGGTTCAACAATGTTGCGGGCGGCGACACGGTCTGGGGGATCGATGGTTCGGCAATCATCTACAGCAAGGATGTCAATAACGACGGCACGATCGACTCCGGCGCAGGCGACAAGATGTATGTCTATTTCGGACTGCGTCGAGGAGGCAGGGCTTATTATGCTCTGGACGTTTCGGATCCCGACAGCCCGGCACTGTTATGGAAGATCGACAAGAGCACTGCAGGTTTTGCTGAACTCGGCCAGACGTGGTCGGTGCCTGTACTGACTTATATGCCTGGGTACGCTGTCTCGGGCGTTCCGAAGCCCGTGCTGGTTTTCGGCGGCGGATATGATGTCAGTAAGGACAGTCGTGGCGATGTCGCAGGAGACGATACTGAAGGGCGTGGAATCTACATAGTCGATGCCGTAACTGGCGCCAAGGTGTGGAGCGTGACACCGGCTGCCAGCACTTTTCTCAACATGCAGGCATCGTCGCTGAACCGATCGATCCCCGCGCAGGTTACGGTGCTCGACAGCAACGGTGACGGACTGTCGGATCGAATTTATGCGGCGGATACGGGTGGCAATATCTGGCGTATCGATCTCTCCGGCAACACGCGTCCCACGGCAGCTCAGGACAAGTGGTTGATCACCAGGCTGGCGGCCTTGAATACGTCCGCCTCGGATGGGCACGCGGGCGACAGGAGATTCTTCTACCCCGTGGATCTGGTTCGCACGATGTCGCGGCGTGATGGGGTGTTCGATGCGGTGCTGGTCGGCAGTGGAGACCGGGAGAACCCGAATGCTCTCGACAACGATGATCGCTTCTACATGATTCGTGATCGGAACACCGGGATTTATTCGACCTCCACTCCCACGGAGGCGGAGTGTGACGGGGGGAGTCTCGATTTTCGTTGCGATCTGCCGATCACCGATGCCGACCTCTACGACATCACCGATAATCTTCTGCAGAGTGGAACGGACGAAGAAAAATCCGCTGCAGAACTGGCGCTGAAGGCAGCCTCCGGGTGGTATATCGACCTGGAAGCGGCAGATGGGGAGAAGGCGCTTGCTCGCTCGTTGACAATCTCCGGGAAGGTATATTTCACGACCTTTGCGCCGGAGGTCAATGACGACAACATCTGTGAGCCCGCCGCCGGTACGGGAAGGCTGTATGCCGTGCGTTTGCTGGATGCATCCTCCGTGATCGACTTCGACGGAGATGGTCAGTTGTTGAAGGGTGACCGTCTGGCTCCGCTCGGTGTGCTGATTCCGGATACGCCGGCGCCGCATTTCGGTAGCGACAAGCACATCAGGTTGCTGTTCCCTTCCGGGGGGGGATTGCAGGGCATGAGCAATCCGCTCGACACGGGGGCGGAACTGCGTGCGCCGTTCGGAACGTACTGGTACAACGAGGAATACTGACGTGTATGAGCGGTTGCAGGGCATGGTCGGAGACCGCGCGGTTCGGTCAGGGGGCTTCACGCTCATTGAGGTGGTGATAGTCGTGATGATCGTCGGGCTTCTTGCGGCGATTTCATATCCGTCCTATCAGGATCAGATGCGCAAGGCGAGACGCAGTGACGCGAAGAATGCGCTGATGGATGCGGTGAATCGGCAGGAGCAATTCATCCTGGACCGGTCCACTTACACGACGGATATGCGTGATCTTGGTTATGCAGCGGATCCTGCGGTATCGGATGACGGGTATTACACAGTCGACGCCGCGGTTGGCGCCTGTGGTTCGATAGTGCGCTGTTATACGTTGACTGCTACTCCGATCGGCACCAAACAGCAGGTGTCCGATACGAAATGCACGGGCTTCTCCGTGACGTCGAACGGTGCACGTACGGCAACGGGAACGTTGGGCAACGAGTGTTGGTAGTTTTTGAAGAGGTAAGTGTCATGGACGAATTACGCGTTCGCCAACTGCGATTCGTATTGGGTGCCGTCCTGGCCTCCGGGCTATCCTTCAGCGCCAATGCGGTCGAATACGTTTGCAGTGTTACGACAAGAGTGGGTTCCCCTACCTTCGTATTGGTTGAGACTCATGCGCGTGACTCTGCACAGCGGATCGCTGCGGCTGCAAAAGTCCGTGTTTCGAATGGTGTGCGGTCCCCTGTTGTTGAGGTGCATCAGTGCATCGACCGGCTGCACGAACGCTTTGCCGACAGTGAGACGCAGCAGCGGTTGGAGCGGTATCCGCTCTGACGGACAGCGACCGAAGAGTCTGCGGTCGCCGGACGCTGACAGTGAGTGTGACAGTTACAGACGAATACCACCGTCGATCTCGAACACCCGGCCGGTGACATAATCGTTCTCGAAGATGAAGCGCGCGGTGTGCGCGATCTCGTCCGGCGCGCCCATGCGGCGCAGCGGGATGCCGGCGGTCATCTTTTCGAGCGCTTCGGGCTTCATACTCGCGACCATGTCGGTGGCGACGAAGCCGGGGGCGATCGCGGCGGTGCGGATTCCGTAGCGCGCCAGCTCCTTGGCCCAGGTGACGGCCATCGTCGCCACGCCGGCCTTGGCGGCCGAGTAGTTGGTCTGGCCCATGTTGCCGGCGCGCGAGACGCTGGAAATATTGATGATCACGCCCGGGTTGCCGGCCTCGATCATGCGCGTGGCCGCCTCGCGACCGCACAGGAACACGCCGGTCAGGTTCACATCGATCACGGCCTGCCACTCGGCGAGCGACATCCGCCTCTCGATCTTGCCGTCCTTGACCTTCAGCAGCAACCCGTCACGCAGGATGCCGGCGTTGTTGATCAATCCGTGCACCGCGCCGGTGTCGGTGACGATACGGTCGAAGGTGGCGATGACCTCTTCCTCGCGTGCCACGTTCGCGAGATAGGTGTGCGCCGCACCGCCGGCGGCGCGGCAGTGCCCGGCGGTCTCGGCGAGTTTCTGCTCGTTGAGGTCGATCAGCGCGAGCGTGGCGCCGCTGCGCGCCAGGTACACGGCCATGGCCCGGCCGAGCCCCTGTCCGCCGCCGGTTACCACGATCGTCTTGCCCTTGATGTCCATGCCGAGTCTCCTGGTGCGCCGGTCAAACCGGCAGAGTGTTGTGAATGAAAGAGTCATACAGTGAAGGTGTAGCGACCCACACTGGCCCCGAGTCATGCGATGTCGTTCGTGAGGACGGCGCCGAAGCGTTGACAGGGGTACGTGCGGGCCGGGTATCGAGCCGCGAAAGATTACTTCGGAGTGCCGACGCCGTCAGGAGAGGCGGAAGGCCACACCGCACACGTCGATATCGCGAGACGTGGGCGGACTCCGCGCGGTCTGAGACCCCGAGCACGTACGGAAACACTCTGCGCGGGAACCGGGAGGTCCTGTGCTCACCCGTGGCGGATGGCGCTGCGGGTCGTGTCGTGAAGCCCCAGGGCGTACGACGACAATGAACGAGCACAGGAAGTCGGACAGACCCGTAGTACCCGGGAAGCCCCCGAACAAGGCCGGACAACCGGTGGCGGAGGAGGTGGAGGGAAGGGGTTTGGCCAAAGGGAACCCGGACGAGCAAAACGCGCCTCGGACACAGAGCCGAGAGGGTGCGCCCAGTGCGCTCGAACGGGTACGTCGAGTAGCAAGAAAGGACAGGAAGGCAAAGTTCACGGCGCTGCTGCACCACATCTACGACCTGAACACCCTGCGCACGGCCTACTTCTCCTTGAAGAAGGAAGCCGCCCCCGGGGTGGATGGCGAGACGTGGCGGCACTACGGGCGGGCACTGGAGGACAATCTCCGGGACCTGTCCGCACGGCTGCAACGCGGCACGTACCGGGCGAAGCCGGTTCGACGGGTATTCATTCCCAAGTCCGATGGGCGGCAGCGGCCGCTCGGGGTGACCGCGCTGGAGGACAAGCTCGTCCAGCGCGCCACGGTCGAGGTGTTGAACGCCATCTACGAAACGGATTTTCTCGGCTTCTCGTACGGGTTCCGGCCCGGACGCAGCCCGCACCGGGCGCTCGATGCGCTCTACACGGGGATGCTGACGAGAAAGGTGAACTGGGTGCTCGATCTGGACATCCGTGGGTTTTTCGACGCCATCGACCACGGCTGGCTGGTGAAGTTTCTCGAGCACCGCATCGCGGATCAGCGCGTCGTGCGGCTCATCCAGAAATGGCTGAACGCCGGTGTGTTGGAGGATGGGAAGCGAATGCGTACGACGGAGGGAACGCCACAAGGAGGCAGCGCCTCGCCGCTCCTGGCGAACATCTACCTGCACTACGTGTTCGATCTCTGGGTCCAGGCATGGCGGAAGAAGCAGGCCACGGGCGAGCTGATCGTCGTGCGCTTTGCCGATGACATCGTGCTGGGTTTCGAGAGCGAGGGGGAGGCCAAGCGGTTTCAGTGCGAACTGACGGAGCGATTCCGCCAATTCAATCTGGAGCTGCACCCCGAGAAGACACGGCTGCTGGAGTTCGGACCGTGCGCGGCCCGACACCGGCAACACCGTGGTGAGGGGAAACCCGAGACGTTCGACTTCCTCGGCTTCACGCACATCTGTGCGAAGAAGCGGAGCAACGGACGGTTCACGGTGTTGCGCCAGACCATTCGCAAGCGGCTGCAAGGGAAGCTCGCCGAGGTCAAACTCGCGTTGCGACACCGCATGCATGCTCCCATCCCGGAACAGGGTCAGTGGTTGCGCTCGGTCGTTGCAGGGCATATCCGATACTACGGGGTGCCCATGAACGGCCCGGCGCTGGCGTGCTTCCGGTTTCAGGTCGGCCGGCTCTGGCATCGTGCGCTGTCGCGCCGCAGTCAGAACGGTCGTGTGAGCTGGGAACGGATGCGCCGTCTCATCGCCCACTGGCTGCCTCCGGCGCGCGTGTGTCACCCCTATCCGCTCCGGCGACTTGGCGTCATCACCTGAGGCAGGAGCCGGATGCGGTAATCCCGCTCGTCCGGATCTGTGCAGGGGGCTATGAGTGATCATGGTTCCTACTGCGACAGTCGAAGAGTGAATGCGGGTCGCAGCGGGCAATGGTAACGGATCACGGGGGCGCCGTCCGCCCGATGCCATCACCACACGAGCTCGTATGCGCTACTGCGCCCGCCCTTGCCGGTGGGACGCAAGCAACCCTTCTCGACCAGATCGGCCAGCTCCCGGTAAGCGGTGGCGCGGCTGGTTCTGGTCAGCCCCGTGTACTTGCGGGTGTTGATACCCCCCTCGAAGCCGTCCGGGCCGGCGTCCAGCAGGCGGTTGAGTGCCTTGCGCTGGCGCTCATGGAGATCGGTGGCCTGGTGCCGGAGCCAGAAGCGGGCCTTCGCGAGGGTGTTGGCCACGGTGTGCTCCGTGGCGGTTGCGGCGGCCTCGATCTGGGTGAGGAACCAGGCGATCCACTCGGTGACGTCCAGCCCATCGCGCTGGGTGCGCTCCAGGATGTGGTAATAGCCCTCGCGCTCGCGCTGGATCTGCGCGGAAAGGCTGAACAGCCGCATGGTCTGACGTTCGTCCTGGGCGAGCGCCAGGTCGGTGATGGCGCGGGCGAGTCGGCCGTTGCCGTCCTCGAAGGGATGGAGGGTGACGAACCAGAGGTGGGCGAGAGCGGCACGAATGAGGCCGTCGAGGCTTGCGGGAGACGCGTTGAACCAGGCGAGGAAGCGATCGACTTCCGCCTCCAGCCCTGTGCGGGGTGGCGCAATGAAGTGGACCTTCTCCTTGCCGATGCCGCCCGAGACCACCTGCATCGGCTCATTACCGCGCAGCGCCCCCACCCGGATGGCATGCAGGCTCGAGTAGCCGCCCGGAAACAGGGCTGCCTGCCAGCCGCACAGGCGCCCGGTGGTCAAGGGCGCATCGTGCTGTCGTGTGGCATCCAGCAGCACGTCGATCAGTCCGTCGACTGCGCGCGGTGATGCCGGGAGGCCGGCAGTTGGCAACCCCAGACGGCGGGCCACGGAAGAGCGTACGGCGTCCAGATCGAGCCGTTCGCCCTCGATGGCGCTGGTGGTCAGGCCATCCTCCACCAGGATGGCGGCCACCGCCTCCAGCGAGAGATTGGCATCGAGCAGTCGGGCGGCGCCGATGAGCTTGCCCTGGGCAAGTCGGGCGCCGGCGAGCCGCGACGCCAGACGGGCCGCGTCCCAGCGGAATTCAGGCCAGTCGGGTTGCTGCCAGATCCAGACAGGAGGCGTTTGCACGGCTTTTCGCTCCAATATATGAAGCGATTGTTGCGAAGAATCGCCTCACGGGCAAGGTATCCGCCTGGGCCCACCGCGCATTTCAGGTCGGATTGCCCCTTGAAGCCTTCGATTCCGCCCCCATCTACGCCTGCGCGAAGCGTGCGGCGGTGGCTCGCAAAGCCTTGACGCCGGACGTTTCCTGCCTATGATTGGCACTCCCCGAAGGAGAGTGCCAATCGGCCCGGGCCGAACAGGCCTTCTTTCGAACCTGAATTCGGGTGTTTGCAACCACAGACCATTGATTGGGAGAGAAACGATGAAAATCCGTCCGCTGTACGACCGCGTCGTTGTGAAGCGCAAGGAAGAAGAAGCCGTCTCCGCCGGCGGGATCGTGCTGCCCGGTACCGCCAAGGAAAAGCCGACCCAGGGTGAAGTGCTCGCCGTAGGCACCGGCAAGGTGCTGGACAACGGCGATGTGCGTCCGATGTCGGTGAAGGTCGGCGACAGGGTGCTGTTCGGCCAGTATTCGGGCAACACGGTGAAGATCGACGGCGAGGAAGTCGTGATCCTCAGCGAGAGCGAACTCTACGGCGTGATCGAGTGAGCGACGGCGGCCCGCGGGTCGCAGCGCACTTCGGTCACTGGACAAGACAATCTGCTGTAAACAGAGAAGGAAACAGACATGGCTGCTAAAGACGTGATGTTCGGCGACGCCGCTCGCCAGAAAATGCTCAAGGGCGTGAACCTGCTGGCCGACGCCGTGAAGGCCACGCTGGGACCGCGCGGTCGCAACGTGATCCTCGACAAATCCTTCGGCGCCCCCACCGTCACCAAGGACGGCGTATCGGTTGCCAAGGAAATCGAGCTGAAGGACAAGTTCGAGAACATGGGCGCGCAGATGGTGAAGGAAGTGGCCTCGAAGGCCTCCGACACCGCCGGCGACGGCACCACCACCGCCACCGTGCTGGCGCAGGCGATCGTCAACGAGGGCCTGAAGGCCGTCGCTGCCGGCATGAACCCGATGGACGTCAAGCGCGGTATCGACAAGGCCTGCGCACTGGCCGTCACGGAACTCGAGAAACTGTCCACGCCGTGCTCCGACAGCAAGTCGATCGCACAGGTGGGCACGATTTCGGCCAACGGTGACGAGAGCATCGGCAAGATCATCGCCGAGGCGATGGAGAAGGTCGGCAAGGAAGGCGTGATCACGGTCGAGGAAGGCAAGAGCCTCGACAACGAACTCGACGTCGTCGAGGGCATGCAGTTCGATCGCGGCTACCTGTCGCCGTACTTCATCAACAACCAGGAGAAGATGGTCGTCGACCTGGACAACCCGTTCATCCTGCTGGTCGACAAGAAGATCTCGAACATCCGCGACATGCTGCCGCTGCTCGAGCAGGTGGCGAAGTCCGGCAAGCCGCTGGTCGTGGTCGCCGAGGACGTGGAAGGCGAAGCGCTGGCGACGCTGGTCGTCAACAACATGCGCGGCATCATCAAGGTTGCCGCGTGCAAGGCGCCGGGCTTCGGCGACCGCCGCAAGGCCATGCTGCAGGACATCGCGATCCTGAGCGGCGGCACCGTGGTAAGCGAGGAAGTGGGCCTGGAACTCGAGAACACCACGCTCGAGCACCTGGGTTCCGCGAAGCGCGTGACCATGGACAAGGACAACACCACGATCATCGACGGTGCCGGCGACGTCAAGGACATCGAGGCACGCGTGAAGCAGATCCGCGTCCAGATCGAGGAAACCACCTCCGACTACGACCGTGAGAAGCTGCAGGAGCGCGTTGCGAAGCTCTCCGGCGGCGTGGCGGTGATCAAGGTCGGTGCGGGCACCGAGGTCGAGATGAAGGAGAAGAAGGCACGCGTCGAGGACGCGCTGCACTCGACTCGCGCGGCCGTCGAAGAGGGCGTGGTTGCCGGTGGCGGCGTGGCGCTGGTGCGCTGCGTGCAGACGATCAAGGACCTCAAGGGCGACAACGAAGACCAGAACCACGGCATCGCGGTCGCGCTGCGCGCGATGGAAATGCCGCTGCGCGCCATCGTCGCCAACGCCGGCGAGGAGCCTTCGGTGATCCTGGCCAAGGTCAAGGACAACCAGGGCAACTACGGCTACAACGCGGCCAACCACGAGTTCGGCGACATGATCGCGATGGGTATCCTGGATCCCACCAAGGTCACGCGTACCGCGCTGCAGGCTGCCGTTTCGGTCGCCTCGCTGATGATCACCACCGAGGTGATGATCGCCGAGAAGCCGGAAGACAAGCCGGCTCCGGGCGGCATGCCGGGCGGCATGGGCGGCATGGGCGACATGGGCATGATGTAAGCCCTGCGCCTTCCGCGCGAGGACGAAGAACCCCGGCTCCGGCCGGGGTTTTTTTTGGCCGTTCTCATTCGTTGCCGCGTGGCAATCGGCAGAGTAGGATTCAATCCTGCCTCTCGAGACCATGTGCCATGCGATCCACCCAGCAACTCAGCATCACCCTGCCGAACGAGATGGCCGATGTCGTGAAGGCGAAGGTTCGGACAGGTGAGTACGCCAGCGAGAGCGAAGTCATTCGCGACGGGTTGCGTGCACTACTGGCGCGCGATCGAGCAGTCGACGCCTGGCTGCACAATCGAGTTGGACCGGCGTTCGATGGACTGACGGCAGATCCGGAACGGGCTGTTACTCCTGGCGCGGTGAGAGCCCGCCTTGCCGCCGAGCGCAGCAAGTCACGGTGAAGTACCGTGTAGTCCCCCCCCCGGGCAATTTTCCAGGAGGTCGGGCGGAATGCCGGAAATCTCGCAGGCCGGGCTGGAATTCCTGATACGCGCAGGCCACCTGCTCGCGGGCATCGTCTGGATCGGACTGAGCTGGTACGCCAACCTGATCCAGGCCGGGTATTTCCGCGAAGCACTGCCGGACGCCCGCGCGGACGTGATTCGCAAGCTGGTTCCGCCCACGCTGACGTGGTCGCGCGCGGCCGCGCTGCTCGCCTTCCTGAGCGGTGTGCTGTTGCTGGTCTCGACCGGCGTCGCATCGCTCGGCTGGAGCCTGGACATCGCGGTCGGAGCGCTGCTCGGAACGCTGATGTTCCTGAACGTCGTGTTCGTGATCTGGCCGCAGCACCGGATTGCCTGCGGCCTGATGGTGGGCGATGCGGCGCTCGCGGGTCCGCGCGCGCAACTCGCCTCGCGTACCAACGTGGTTTTCTCGCTGCCGATGCTGCTGTTCATGACCTCGTCGGCGCATCTGCCGGGCGTGCCCCTCGCCGAGGCAGCGCCGCTGGCGGTCGCGGCGCTCGTGCTGATCGTCGGTGTGCTCGAAATCAACGCGCTCGTGGGGCACCTGTGGCGGCCGCTGCAGACCGTGCGCGGGCAAGCGGGCAGCGCGCTTGTGCTCGCCGTGCTCCTGTGGGGACTCGTTCGCGCGGCCTGATTCCGTACTAGTTGGGTAATAAAAGAAGGCCAGCGGGCGCGCCCGGCTGGATATAATTCGCCGATCCACGATTGCCACGCGTGCGGCGCTGCCAGCGATGCCTGACCACGACGACCACTTGAGTGATCTCCCGCGCATCGTCCCGGAACGGGACGAACTGGCGTCGTACCGGCGTCAGCCGCAGGCCGACACCCCCGAGTCGCGCAAGGCCGAGGCGCGCAAGACCGAATCCCCTGCACGCGCGGAGACCGCGGCCGGCGTGCCCGGCGCGTGGCGCGTGCTGGCGGTCGCCGCCCTGCTGTGTGCGCTCGTCGCCGGAGCCGCGGCGGCCGTGCTGCTGCGCCACACGCAGGCGCTCGGTACGGCGCTCGAACAGTCGAATCTGCGTATCGCCGACCTCGAGGGCCGTCTGTCGAGCACCGACGACAGCGTGAACCAGTCGAGCGCGGCGATGCAGGTCAAGCTGAAGGAGGTCGCGGGCGAGGTCGACAAGCTGTGGGCATCGGCCTGGCGCAAGAATGGCTCGCGCATCGATGAGCTCGATGCGGCACTGAAGAAAGCCGCCGGCACCACCGACGCGAACCGCAAGCAGATCGGCGAACTCGCGTCGGCGCAGGAAAAACTGCAACAGCGGGTGGCGTCGAGCGAGGAGATCGCCGCACAACTGAAGACGTTGAAGGAGCAGCAGGCCAGCCTGCAGAGCGCGATCGGGCGCCTGAACAGTACGATGAACACGCTCGCCAGCACGCAGAGTGCGCAGGAAGCCCGGCTCAAGGAAAGCGAGCAGTGGGTGCAGTCGAACGTCGAGTTCCGCCGCCAGGTCAACCAGCGCCTCACGCGCCTGGAAAACCCGCCGTCGGCGCTGCAACCCTGACACCGCACCGCCGTGGCGCCTCGAGGCGCGCGGAGGCGGTTGCACACCCGTGGGACGCCGTGAATACGTCCCTGCAGGCTCGAACGCCGCATCCCTGCGGCGTACGCCCACGGTGCTTTTGCGACACCCTCTTCAACCCGACATTGGAGAACCCTAATGACCGTGATTCGCCAGGATGACCTGATCGCCAGCGTGGCCGACGCGCTGCAGTTCATTTCCTATTACCACCCGGTGGACTTCATCCAGGCGATGCACGGGGCGTGGCAGCGGGAGCAGAACCCGGCGGCGAAGGACGCGATCGCGCAGATCCTGATCAACTCGCGCATGTGCGCGCAGGGCCATCGCCCGATCTGCCAGGACACCGGCATCGTGACCGTGTTCGTCACCGTGGGCATGGACGTGCACTGGGACGGCGCGACGATGAGCCTCGACGAGATGATCAACGAAGGCGTGCGCCGCGCATACCTCAATCCCGACAACGTGCTGCGTGCCTCGATCCTCGCCGACCCGGCCGGCGCGCGCAGGAACACGAAGGACAACACGCCGGCGGTGATCCACTACCGCATCGTGCCCGGCAGCACGGTCGATGTGCACGTCGCCGCGAAGGGCGGCGGCAGCGAGAACAAGTCGAAGCTGGCGATGCTGAACCCGTCGGACTCGATCGTCGACTGGGTGCTGAAAACGGTGCCGACGATGGGCGCGGGCTGGTGTCCGCCCGGGATGCTCGGCATCGGCATCGGCGGCACCGCCGAGAAGGCGACGCTGCTCGCGAAGGAGGCGCTGCTCGACCCGATCGACATCCACGAACTGATCGCACGCGGACCGTCGAACCGGGTCGAGGAACTGCGTATCGAGCTGTACCGCAAGGTCAACGAGCTCGGCATCGGCGCGCAGGGACTCGGCGGCCTCAGCACCGTGCTCGACGTGAAGATCAGGGATTACCCCACCCACGCGGCGAGCCTGCCGGTGGCGATGATTCCGAACTGCGCGGCCACGCGCCACGCGCACTTCGTGCTCGACGGCAGCGGCCCGGCGCTGCAGGAGCCGCCGTCGCTGGACGCCTGGCCCGACATCACGTGGGAGGCGGCCGATGCGCGCCGCGTGAACCTCGATACGGTCACGCGCGAGGATCTGGCCCAGTGGAAGACCGGCGAGACGCTGCTGCTGTCGGGCAAGATGCTGACCGGCCGCGATGCGGCGCACAAGAAGATGACCGATATGATCGCCGCCGGCGAGAAGCTGCCGGTGGATCTCGCCAACCGCTTCATCTACTACGTGGGACCGGTCGACCCGGTGCGTGACGAGGTGGTGGGGCCGGCGGGTCCGACCACCGCGACGCGGATGGACAAGTTCACGCGCACGATGCTCGAGACGACCGGGCTGATCGGCATGATCGGCAAGTCCGAGCGCGGTCCCGCCGCGATCGAGGCGATCCGCGACAACCGCGCGGTGTACCTGATGGCCGTGGGCGGCGCGGCGTACCTGGTGTCGAAGGCGATCACCGCAGCAAAGGTGGTGGCGTTCCCCGAGCTCGGCATGGAGGCGATCTACGAGTTCGAGGTGAAGGACATGCCGGTGACGGTGGCGGTGGACTCGCGCGGCGAGTCCGTGCACACCACCGGCCCGAAGACCTGGCAGGCCCGCATCGCCGCCGAGCACATCGAGGTCGTGTAGGTCCGGGCTGTGCCCGGACATTGTTCGGCCGCAGGCCGAACCTACGCGGACCGTCGCCCGTAGGTCCGGGCTGTGCCCGGACATTGTTCGGCCGCAGGCCGAACCTACGCGGACCGTCGCCCGTAGGTCCGGGCTGTGCCCGGACATTTGCCGGGGATCGCGTAGGTCCGGCCGTTACGAGAGGTTCGTATGCCGCCCGAGCACAGTTTCTACTGGCACGACTACGAGACCTTCGGCGCCGACCCCGCCAGCGACCGGCCGGCACAGTTCGCCGGCCTGCGCACCGACGCGCAGTTGCGTGAGATCGACGAGCCATTGGTGGTGTACTGCCGGCCGCCGCCGGACTACCTGCCGCATCCCGAAGCCTGCCTGATCACCGGCATCACGCCGCAGATCGCCGCCGAACGCGGACTGACGGAGCGCGAGTTCATCACCCGCATCAACGCCGAATTCATGCGCCCGGGCACCTGCGGCGTCGGCTACAACAGCATCCGCTTCGACGACGAATTCACGCGCCACGCGCTGTACCGCAACTTTTTCGATCCCTACGCGCGCGAATGGCGCAACGGGAACTCGCGCTGGGACCTGATCGACGTGCTGCGCATGGCGCGCGCCCTGCGCCCCGAGGGCATCGCGTGGCCGGATCACCCGGACGGGCGTCCGAGCTTCCGCCTCGAGGACCTCGCGCGCGCCAACGGCATCGAACACGGCAACGCCCACGACGCGCTCGCCGACGTGCGCGCCACGCTGGCGCTGGCGCGCCTGCTGCGCGACTGCCAGCCGAAACTGTTCGAGTACGCGCTGCGCGCGCGCGACAAGAACTGGGTGCGCGGCCAGCTCGATTACTCCGGCCAGAAGCCGCTGCTGCACGTCTCGGCGCGCTTTCCCGCCGAGAACGGCAACATGGCGCTGGTGTTGCCGCTCGCGCAGCACCCCGCGCAGTCGAACAAGGTGATCGTCTGCAATCTGCTGCTCGACCCGTCGCCGCTCGAACGCCTGGACGCGCCTCGCCTGCGCGAATACCTCTACACGCCGAGCGCGGAACTGCCCGCGGACATGGGGAGGGTGCCGCTCAAGGAACTGCACCTGAACCGCAGTCCGATGATCGCGCCGCCCGCGATGCTGACGCCCGACATCGCCGCACGCTACGGCATCGATCTGGCGGCCTGCGAGGCCAATCGCCGGCGCGTCTGCGCGATCCCGGGGCTGCGCGCCAAGCTGGGTGCCGTCTACGCCGAGGCGGCGGTGCGCGCCACGGTCGATCCCGAACTCGCGCTCTACGGCAGTTTCCTGCCCGACATCGACCGACCCCTGCTCGAACGCGTGCGTGCCTGCGACGGCGCTGCGCTGGCGGGGCAAAGCTTCCCGTTCGAGGACGCACGCCTGCACGAGTTGCTGTTCCGCTATCGGGCGCGCAATTTCCCGGATTCGCTCGACGCCGGGGAACGCGCGCGCTGGCGCGAACACTGCGAGGAACGCCTGCACCGCAGCCCGCTGCGCGGCGGGCTCGACTGCCAGGCCCTGCGTGAGCGCGTGGCGGCGTTACGCGCCGAGCGCGCGACCGATGCCCGTGCGCAGCGGATTCTCGATGCGGTGGCGGCATGGGGCGAGCAACGCTGCCGCGGCGACTGATCCCGTTTGGCTCCCGCACGGCTGCCGGGTAGACTGCGCGCGCGTCCCGCCCCGGCCGGTGGCCGTACAGGGGTATATGTTCGGCCACAGGCCGAACCTGCGGACTATTCGGCTGTACGGAAACGGGAGACACCAACCGATGGACTTCGCCGGCTCGCACATCCTGTCGGTCGACCAGTTCGAGCGCGCCGACATCGAGCGTGTGTTCGACGTCGCCGACTCGATGGCGCCGTACGCGCACCGGCACCGCATCACGCGGGTGCTGGAAGGCGCGATTCTGGGCAATATGTTCTTCGAGCCGAGCACGCGCACGCGCGTGAGCTTCGGCTGCGCGTTCAACCTGCTGGGCGGCGAGGTCCGCGAGACCACCGGCTTCGAGAGCTCGGCGATCTCCAAGGGCGAATCGCTGTACGACACGGCGCGCGTGATCAGCGGCTACAGCGACATCATCGCGATGCGCCACCCGGCGGCCGGCTCGGTGGCCGAGTTCGCCGCGGCGAGCCGCGTGCCGGTGATCAACGGCGGCGACGGCGCGAACGAACACCCGACGCAGGCGCTGCTCGACCTCTACACGATCCGCAAGGAGATGCGCCATCGGGGCCGCGAGATCGACGGCCTGCGGCTGGCGATGATCGGTGACCTGCGCTACGGGCGCACCGTGCACTCGCTGTCGAAACTGCTGGCCTGCTTCGAGCGCGTGCACCTGAGCTGCATAGCGCCGGCGGAGTTGCGGATGCCGGCGGAGATCGTCGAGCTGTTGCGCGCACGCGGCCACACGGTGGTCGAATCCGACGCGATGGAGAACTCGATCGCGCACGTCGACATCGCCTACTCCACGCGCATCCAGGAAGAGCGTTTCGCGAGCCGCGACGAGGCGAACCTGTTCCGCGGCCGCTACCGCCTGAACCAGGCGATCTACACGCAGTTCTGCGAGCCGAACACGGTGATCATGCATCCGCTGCCGCGCGATTCGCGCGCGGAGGCCAACGAGCTCGACCCCGACCTGAACGAGAACCCGAACCTCGCGATCTTCCGCCAGACCGACAACGGCGTGCTGGTGCGCATGGCGCTGTTCGCGATGGTGCTCGACGTGGTGCACCTGGTGAACCGCTACGAGTCGCGGGTGAGCTGGTACACGGGCAAGCGGTTCACGGAGTGAGGCATGCGCGGTTTCGGTCGTGAGGACGTCGAGTTCGTCGATGAGAAAACCGTCTGGAGCGGCTTCTGGAAGCTGAAACAGTTCCGGCTGCGCTTTCGCCGCTTCGCGGGCGGCTGGTCCGGGGTGGTGAGCCGCGAGCTGCACTGCCGCGGCGAGGCGGTCGGCGTGCTGCTGTACGACTCCGAGCTCGATGCGGTGGGGATGGTCGAGCAGTTCCGTATCGGCGCCGCGTTTCGTGCCGGCAGTCCGTGGCTGCTCGAACTGGTGGCCGGGTTGGTGGAGCCGGGCGAGACGCCGGCCGAGGTCGCGGTGCGCGAAACCGCCGAGGAATCCGGCTGCACGGTGCTCGAGCTGGTTCCGGTGGCGGGCTACTACTCGAGCCCGGGCGGCACCGACGAGTATTTCCATCTGTTCTGCGCACGGGTGAGCCTGCGCGACGTGCGGGAGCTGCACGGCATGCCGGGCGAGAGCGAGGACATCCGGTTGCACGTGATTCCCTGTGCGCAGCTCGAGCAGATGCGCCACGACGGACGCTTCGACAACGCGCACACGCTGATCGCGCTGCAGTGGCTGCGGCTCGAGCGCGACGGGATCCGCCGCGCGTGGACCTGATCCGCGCCTTCCTCGCGATCGACCCCGGCGAGGCGCTGCGCGCGCGCTTCGCCGCACTCGGGCACGCGCTCGGCGCGCATTTTCCGTTCCCGACGCTGCGCTGGACGCAACCGCAGGATTACCACCTGACACTGGTATTCCTCGGGCAGGTGCGCCTCGGGGAGATCGTGCGCGTGCACGACTGCGTGGCGCAGGTGGCGGCCACGCTCGCCCCGGTGCGCTACCGCTTCGACCGGGTATGCGCGTTTCCGGATCCGCGCGCCCCGCGTGTGATCGCGGCCTTGCCGTCCGATCCGCAACCGCTGAAACAGTGGCAGGCGCCGCTGGCCGCGCTCTTGGCGGACGCGGGCTTCGCGATCGAGCGGCGCGCGTATCGGCCGCATCTCAGCCTGGCCCGCTGGAAGGGGCGCGGGAGTTGCGCGCAGGAAGCGGATTTTGCGCTGGACCTTGGCGCCGAGGCGCGCGCGATCACGCTGTACCAGAGCCGCGGTGGGCATTACCTGCCGCTGTTCAGCGAGCGCTGCGCGGGAGGTGCCCGCCGTGAATGAGTCGGCCGCGCGCGCGCAGACCGGGCGGCGCCTGTTCCGTTCCAGCCTGGTGGTCGGCGCGATGACGATGATCTCGCGCGTGGCGGGGCTGGTGCGCGACGTCGTGATCGCCTCGATGTTCGGCGCCGCCGCGAACGCGGACGCCTTCTTCATCGCGTTCCGCATCCCGCAGTTCCTGCGCCGCCTGTTCGCCGAGGGCGCGTTCTCGCAGGCCTTCGTGCCGGTGCTGTCGGAGTATCGCGCCACGCGCACCGTCGCGGAGGTGAAAGCACTGGTCGATGCCGTGGCCGGGGTGCTCGGCGCGGCGCTGCTCGCGGTGACTGCGCTGGCAGTGATCGGCGCGCCGGTGGTGACACTGGTGTTCGCTCCCGGCTTCGCGCAGATGCCGGAAAAGATGGCGCTGACCGCCGAGATGATCCGCATCACCTTCCCGTACCTGTTCTTCATCTCGATGACCGGTTTCGCCGGGGCGGTGCTGAACAGCCACGGGCGCTTCGCGGTGCCGGCGGTGACGCCGGTGTTCCTGAACCTCACGCTGATCGCCGGTGCGCTCGTCGCGTCGCGCTGGTTCGCCGAACCGGTGTTCGCGCTCGCCTGGGCGGTGTTCATGGCAGGCCTGATCCAGTTGCTGTTCCAGGTGCCGTTCCTGGCGCGGATCACCATGCTGCCGCGCCCGCGCTACGACACGCACCACGCCGGCGTGCGCCGGATCCTCAAGCTGATGCTGCCGGCGCTGTTCGGCGTGTCGGTGAGCCAGATCAACCTGCTGCTCGACACCGTGCTCGCCTCGTTCCTGCCCACCGGCAGCGTGTCGTGGCTCTATTACTCGGAACGCCTGACCGAGCTGCCGCTCGGGGTGTTCGGCATCGCGATCGCGACGGTGATCCTGCCCGGACTCTCGCGCGAGTACTCGACGCGTTCGCCCGAGGAGTTCCGGCACACGCTCGACTGGGCGATCAAGATGATCCTGCTGATCGCGCTGCCGGCCATGCTCGCGCTGCTGCTGCTCGCGGCGCCGATCCTGAGCGCGCTGTTCGGCTACGGGGCGATGAACCCGCGCGATATCTCGATGGCCTCGCTGAGCCTGGCTGCGATGGCGCTGGGCCTGCCGGCATTCATGCTGATCAAGGTGCTGGCCACCGCGTACTACTCGCGCCAGGACACGCGCACGCCGGTCGTCATCGGTATCAAGGCGATGGTCGCGAACATGGGGTTCAACCTGCTGCTCGTGATCCCGCTGCATCTGTTCTGGCAGGTCGGGCACGCCGGGCTGTCGCTGGCGACCACCGGCGCGGCGTACCTGAACGCAGGACTGCTGCTGCACGGACTGCTCGCGCGCGAGGTGTATCGGCCGCAGCAGGGCTTCGGGCGCGACATCGGCAAGATGGCTGCGGCAGCCACCCTGATGGGCGTGTTCCTGGTGTTGTTGCTGCCGTGGCTGGCGGACCTGGGCGCACTCGCCTGGCACGCCCGTGCCGCACGGATCGCGGTGGCGTGCGCGGGTGGCGTGGCGCTCTATTTCGGCGCGCTGGCACTGCTGTTCCCGGCCGCACGCGGCCAGCTCCGCTCGCTGCTGCGCCCGTAGGTCCGGGCTGTGCCCGGACATTGGCGGGGAACCGTGTTCGGCCACAGGCCGAACCTACGACCGACATTGCGCACGTCCGGCGTCCGGCGTCCGACGTCCGGCGTGCGACGGGCATCGCGTAGGTCCGGGCTGTGCCCGGACATTTGCGGGGAACCATGTTCGGCCGCAGGCCGAACCTACGGGCGCGCGGCTGCGCGCTATAATCGCGCGCTCGATTCACGGCCCGGGACGGGAGCGGTGTATTGGAACTGATCAGGGGGTTGCACAACCTGCGCGACCGCCACCGTGGCAGCGTGGTGACCATCGGCGCCTTCGACGGCGTGCACCGGGGTCACCAGGCCGTGATCGCCGACCTGCTGGCGCGCGCGCGCGCGCTGGAGCTGCCGGCGACCGTGATCGTGTTCGAGCCGCTGCCGCGCGAGTATTTCGCGCCGGTGCAGGCGCCGCCGCGGCTGATGAGTTTCCGCGAGAAATTCACGGTGCTCGACGGGCTGGGCGTGCACCGGCTGCTGCGCATCCGCTTCGACCGGCGATTCAGCTCGCTGTCGGCACGCGCGTTCATCGACGCGGTGCTGGTGCGCGGACTCGGCGCGCGCTACGTGGTGGTGGGCGACGACCTGCGCTTCGGGCACGACCGCGAGGGCTGCGTGGAGCTGCTGCACGAGGTGGGCGAGGGCGCCGGCTTCGAGGTGCGCTCGACCAGCACGGTCGCGGTGCAGGGCGAACGGGTCAGCAGCACGCGCCTGCGGGCGGTGCTCGCGGGCGGCGATTTCGTCGCCGCCGAGCGGATGCTGGGCCGCCCGTACAGCATGCTCGGCAAGGTGATCTACGGCCGCCAGCTGGGCCGCGAGATCGGCGTGCCGACCGCGAACCTCGAACTGCGGCGCCACCGCTCGCCGCTGGCCGGGGTCTACGTGGTGGAAGTGTGCGTCGACGGACGACTGCTGCCGGGGGTGGCGAACGTGGGCACGCGACCCACCGTCAGCGACGGCATCAAGGCGAATCTCGAGACGCACCTGCTCGACTTCGCCGGCGATCTGTACGGGCGGACGATCGAGGTGATCTTCCGCCACCAGGTGCGCGAGGAGCGCCGGTTCGGCTCGCTGGAGGAACTGCGCGAGCGCATCGCGGACGACATCGGGGTGGCGCGGGCGTATTTCGCCGCGCGCGGCCCGCAACGGAACCAACGGAACCCATGAGCGATTACAAGCACACGCTGAACCTGCCGCAGACCGAGTTCGCGATGAAGGCGAACCTCGCGACGCGCGAACCCGAAACGCTGGCGCGCTGGCAGGCCGAGGACGTCTACGGCCGTATCCGGGCCGCGCGCGCGGGCCGGCCGAAGTTCGTGCTGCACGACGGACCGCCGTACGCCAACGGCGAGATCCACATCGGGCACGCGGTCAACAAGATCCTCAAGGACGTCATCGTCAAGGCGCGCACGCTCGACGGCTACGACGCGCCGTACGTTCCCGGCTGGGACTGCCACGGGCTGCCGATCGAGCTGAATGTGGAGAAGAAGGTCGGCAAGGCCGGCCTGAAGATCAGCCACCACGAGTTCCGCACCCACTGCCGCGATTACGCGCGTGGCCAGATGCAGCGCCAGCGCGACGATTTCATCCGCCTCGGCGTGCTCGGGGACTGGGAGCGCCCGTACCTCACGATGGACTTCGCGTTCGAGGCCGACATCGTGCGCGCGCTGGGGCGCATCGTCGCCAACGGGCACCTGCTGAAGGGCGTGAAGCCGGTGCACTGGTGCATGGATTGCGGTTCGGCGCTGGCCGAGGCGGAGGTCGAGTACCAGGACAAGACCTCGCCCGCGGTGGACGTGCGCTTCCGCGCCATCGATGCGCGCGCGCTGGGCCGCGCGTTCGGCATCGAGCTCCCCGCGGACGCGCGGGTCTCGATCCCGATCTGGACCACCACCCCGTGGACGCTGCCGGCGAACCTCGCGGTCGCGCTGCATCCGGAACTGCCGTACGTGCTGGTGCGCGCGGGTGCCGGCGCGGACGCCGAGTATCTGGTGCTGGCCGAGGCGCTGGCGCGCCCGGTGCTGGCGCGTTGCGGCATCGAGGTGTTCGATTTCCTCGGCGAGTGCGCCGGCGGCGCGCTCGAGCACCAGTTGTTGCAGCATCCGTTCCTCGAGCGCCGGGTGCCGGTGATCCTCGGGCAGCACGTCACCACCGACGCCGGCACCGGCGCCGTGCACACCGCGCCGGGCCACGGCGTGGACGACTTCCTGGTCGGGCAGATCTACGGGCTCGAGGTGCTGAACCCGGTGGACGGGCAGGGCGTGTTCGTCGACGGCACGCCGTTCGTCGCCGGCCAGTACGTGTTCAAGGCCAACGCGACGATCGTCGAGTTGCTGCGCGAGCGCGGTGCGCTGCTGCACGACGTGCCGTACCAGCACAGTTACCCGCATTGCTGGCGCCACAAGTCGCCGGTGATCTTCCGCGCCACGCCGCAGTGGTTCATCGGCATGGACGCCGGTGCGCTGCTGGCCACCGCGCGCGATGCGATCCAGGACGTGCAGTTCGTGCCGTCGTGGGGCCGGGCGCGCATCGAAGGCATGCTGGAGAGCCGCCCCGACTGGTGCATCTCGCGCCAGCGCACCTGGGGCGTGCCGATCGCGCTGTTCGTGCACCGCCAGAGCGGCGAGCTGCATCCGCGCACGGCGGACCTGATCGAACAGGTCGCGCTGCGCATCGAGCAGGGCGGCATCGACGCGTGGTTCGCGATCGATCCGGCCGAGCTGCTCGGCGAGGAGGCGGCGCAGTACCAGAAGATCACCGACACGCTCGACGTGTGGTTCGACTCCGGCGTCACGCACGCCTGTGTGCTGACGCGCCGTCCCGAGCTCTCGTTTCCTGCCGATCTGTACCTCGAAGGCTCGGACCAGCATCGCGGCTGGTTCCAGTCCTCGCTGCTGACCGCGGCCGGAATCCACGGCTGCGCGCCGTACAAGGCGGTGCTCACCCACGGCTTCACGGTGGATGCCGCGGGACACAAGATGTCGAAATCGCGCGGCAACGTGATCGCGCCGCAGCAGGTGATGAAGACGCTGGGCGCCGACATCCTGCGGCTGTGGGTGGCGGCCACCGACTACCGCGCCGAGATGACGGTTTCCGACGAGATCTTCAAGCGCACCGCCGATTCGTACCGCCGCATCCGCAACACCGCGCGCTTCCTGCTGTCGAACCTCGCCGGCTTCGATCCGGCGCAGCACCTGCTCGCGACGGGCGAGCTGCTCGCGCTCGACCGCTGGGTGGTGGATCGTGCCGCGCGCCTGCAGCGCGAGATCGTCGAGGCCTACGACTCGTACCAGTTCCACCTGATCTACCAGAAGCTGCACAACTTCTGCGTGACCGACCTCGGTGGTTTCTACCTCGACGTGATCAAGGACCGCCAGTACACCACGCGCGCCGACAGCCGTGCGCGCCGTTCGGCGCAGACCGCGATGTACCACGTGCTCGAGGCGCTGGTGCGCTGGATCACGCCGATCCTGAGCTTCACGGCCGACGAGATCTGGCGCTGCATGCCCGGCGACCGGTCGCAGCCGGTGTTCACGGCCCAGTGGTACGACGCGCTGGACGAACTGCCGGCCGAGGACGAACTCGGCCGCGACGTCTGGCACTTGCTGATGCAGGTCAAGGGCGAGGTGAACCGCGAACTCGAGCGCCGGCGCAACGAGGGCGTGGTCGGCAGCACGCTCAGCGCGGTGGTGACCGCGTGGTGCAACCCGGCGCTGGCCGCGCAGCTCGGGCGGCTCGGGGAGGAGCTGCGTTTCGTGTTCATCACCTCCGAGGTGAACGTGGTGGCGGACGAGAATGCGCCCCCCGACGCCGTGGAAACCGCGATCCCGGGGCTGAAGCTGCGCGTGGACGCCTCACCGGCGCCCAAATGCGTGCGCTGCTGGCACCACCGCACGGATGTGGGCACGCACGCAGCACACCCGGAGCTGTGCGGACGCTGCGTACAGAACGTCGACGGCCCCGGCGAGACGCGGCGCTATGCGTGATCCGATGGCCAGAACGGCGACGGTACCCGGTCCGACGTGTTCGACGCGCCCCGTAGGTCCGGCCTGTGGCCGGACACGCGCCAACGCCGTAGGTCCGGCCTGTGGCCGGACATGTTCGGTCACAGACCGAACCTACGGCCGGACATGTTCGGTCGCAGACCGAACCTACGGCCGGACATGTTCGGTCGCAGACCGAACCTACGGCCGGACACGTGCAACCATCGTAGGTCCGGCCTGTGGCCGGACATGTTCGGTCACAGACCGAACCTACGGTCGGACATGTTCGGTCACAGACCGAACCTACGGCCGGAGATGTTCGGTCGCAGACCGAACCTACGGGGGGGTCGGCGTGGAGCGGGTACCGGCATGAAGGTGTTGCGCTGGTACCTGCTCGCGCTGGCCGTGATCGTGCTGGATCACGTCACCAAGTACCTCGCGAGCGCGAACCTCGAGTACGGCGAACTGGTGCCGCTGCTGCCGGTCCTCGACCTCACGCTGCTGCACAACCGCGGCGCCGCCTTCAGCTTCCTCAGCGACGCCGGCGGCTGGCAGCGCTGGTTCTTCACCGCCGTCGCCGTGGGCGTCAGCGCCTGGATCGCGCTGTGGCTGCACCGCCTGCCGGCCGGCAAGTGCTGGCTGGCGGCCAGCCTCGCGCTGATCCTCGGCGGCGCGCTGGGCAACCTGATCGACCGGGTGGTGCTGGGTTACGTGGTCGATTTCATCTTCTTCCACTGGAAGGACAGTTATTTCCCCGCGTTCAACATCGCGGACGCGGCGATCACCACCGGTGCGATCATGATGATGATCGAGGTGCTGTTCCTCGACCGGGAGGATCGCGATGCGCATCCGGCTGGCTAACCCGCGCGGCTTCTGCGCCGGGGTGGATCGTGCGATCGAGATCGTGAACCGCGCGCTGGAAGTCTTCGGCGCGCCGATCTACGTGCGCCACGAGGTGGTGCACAACCGCTTCGTGGTCGATGACCTGCGCGCGCGCGGCGCGGTGTTCGTCGACGAACTGGACGAGGTGCCGGACGGCGCGATCGTGATCTTCAGCGCGCACGGCGTTTCGCAGGCGGTGCAGCGCGAGGCGGTGCAACGCGGGCTGAAGGTCTTCGACGCCACCTGCCCGCTGGTCACCAAGGTGCACATGGAGGTCACCCGCTACAGCCGCCAGGGGCGCGAGTGCATCCTCATCGGCCACGCGGGGCACCCCGAGGTCGAGGGCACGATGGGGCAGTACGACACGGCGAACGGCGGGGCGATCTACCTCGTGGAGAGCGCCGGGCAGGTCGGCACGCTGCCGGTCAGGAACCCGTCGGCGCTGTCGTACGTGACGCAGACCACGTTGTCGGTGGACGACACGCGTGCCGTGATCGATGCGCTGCGCGCGCGTTTCCCGGACATACGCGGCCCGCGCCGTGACGACATCTGCTACGCGACCCAGAACCGCCAGGACGCGGTGAAGGAACTGGCCGCCGACTGCGACCTGGTGCTGGTGGTGGGGTCCCCGAACAGTTCGAACTCGAACCGTCTGGCCGAGCTTGCCCGTCGCATGGACGCCGAGGCGCACCTGATCGATTCGGCCGACGACATCGACCCCGCGTGGCTCACCGGCAAGTCCGCGATCGGTGTCACCGCCGGCGCCTCGGCGCCGGAGGTGCTGGTGCGGCGTGTGATCGAGCGCCTGCAGGCGCTCGGCGCCACCGCGCCCGAGGAAATGGCCGGCCGGGTCGAGACCATCACCTTCTCGATGCCGCGCGAACTGCGCCCGTAGACACTCCGTTCGGAGTCAAGCGTTTTCTATGGTTGCATAGAGCTTGGCTCCGTCGTAGGGCTGAGGGTTCCTGATCATTGCCCAGGCGGCGGTG
>WBZY01000148.1_pt1 | contig 67549 bp, 61 predicted proteins | sample 5204191 | NCBI WGS metagenome assembly WBZY01 (sample SAMN12344363, study PRJNA552823) | activated sludge metagenome | biome: Activated sludge suspended growth; feature: Anammox Sidestream; material: Wastewater; isolation source: activated sludge from anammox sidestream of wastewater treatment... | reverse complement strand
CGTGGCCTGCCCGGCCGCCAGCGACTGGCAGACGGTGAAACGTGCCACCGCCATGTTCCTGCGCCCGGACGGCAACGGCTGCACAGGCACCCTGGTGAACAACACCGCCAACAACGGCATCCCGTACTTCCTGGTGGCCAACCATTGCTACCAGCCCAACACCAGCGGCTGGGTCTTCTACTTCAATTACGAGTCCACGGGCTGCTCGGGCAGTACCGGCTCCACGAGCCAGACGATCACCGGATGCACCTTGAAGGCGAGCGACCATTACGACGATTTCGCCCTGGTGCAGTTGAGCAGCGCCCCTCCGGCGAGCTACCAGCCGTACTACGCGGGTTGGGACCGCAGCGGGACCACACCCACGCGCACCGTCACCATCGAACATCCGCTCAACGACGTGAAGAAGATCGCCTTCGACGACCAGGCACCCACGAGCTACACCAGCGGTGGCACGGGCTTCTGGCGGATGTACTGGGACAGCGGCATCGTGCAGAGCGGATCGAGCGGCTCGCCGCTGTACGACCAGAACAAGCGGCTGGTGGGCCATGTGGTGACCGGTGCACAGACCTGCACCAACGCGGCCGGCACGCCCAGCGGGGCGGTGAAGCTCACCAGCAGCTTCGAGGGCACCGCGCCCAGCAACCGCCTGCGCGACTGGCTGGACCCGGCGAACAACACCACCGTGCTCAACGGGTACGACCCCGGCGCAGGACCGGCCCAGCCCGTGCGGGTCAAGTTGAAACTGATGCTGGAGGGGGCGTACGAGAGCAGCACCGGTTTGATGCGGGGGGCGCTCCGCAGTGCGGGCCTGGTGCCGCTGACCGAGCCCTACACCGCGCTGGGTTTCGCGATGCCGAACGGCGGCGGGGGCGAGACCACCACGAGCACGGTGCTCGCCACCAGCGGCAGCGCCTCGGTGGTGGACTGGGTGCGTGTGGAGTTGCGGGACAAGACGGACGGCGGCGTGCTGGTGGCCGTGCGCCATGCCCTGCTGCTGCGCAACGGCAGCGTGGTGGACGTGGACGGCACGAGCGATGTCGCCTTCGCGGTGCCGGCGGACAGCTACCACATCGCGGTGCGCCACCGCAACCATCTCGGGGCCATGCTGGCCACCCCCCAGGCCCTCGGCAGCACCGCCACGCTCAAGGACCTCACGGTGGCGGCCACCGCGCTCTACGGCGGAAGCTCGGCCACCAAGGCGGTGAACGGCGTGCGCTGCCTCTACGCCGGGGATGCGAACCTGAGCGGGCATGTGAAATACAGCGGGGCCGACAACGACCGCGACCCCATCCTGGAGGCGGTGGGTGGCCAGGTGCCCACCGGCACCGTGAGCGGGTACCACGCGGAGGACCTGAACCTGGACGGGGTGGTGCGGTACACGGGCGGTGCGAACGACCGCGATCTGATCCTGAACAACATCGGTGGTACGGTGCCCTCCGCCGTGTTGGTGGAGGCGATGCCGTGAACGGGTTCAGTCCACGAAGTGCGCGGCCAGGCCGGGGCCAGGCACCGTGCAGGTGGCCGTGCGGCCGAACCACCGGTAGCGCCGCCGGGCCACGGCCGCGTAAGCCGCATCGCGCAGCGGGCGCGGGACCGCCATGAACGCGAAGAGCAGGGGCCAGGCGCCGTCCAGGTCGCGGGCCAGCCAGAGCGCCGCGCTGCTGCGGGTGAGCGTACGGCCGCGGCGCACATAGATCAGGGTGCTCAGGTCCGCGGAAGCCATGTTCTGCCCGGCCAGCACCCGTTCCCCGGTGCGGCCCTGCAGGGTTGCGAAGCGGATGTGTCCCCGGCGGTCACGGGCCGCCACGAAGCGCACCAGGCCGTTGCACAAGTGGCATACACCGTCGAACAGCAGCAGCCGCTCGGGCAGGGAGGTCCCGGCCATGCTCAGGGCCTGGCGAGCACGCCGCACAGATGCCACAGCAGGCGCGCGCCGACGTTGGCGTCCCACTCGTCGCGGCCCGGCGTTACCTCCACCAGGTCGAAACCGATGAGGGTGCGGCCGCTGGCCACCAGGCGGCTCAGCAGGTAGGTGGCCTCCTCGAAGGCCAGCCCGCCGGGCACGGGCGTTCCCGTGTTGGGGCACAGGGCCGGGTCGAGCCCGTCGATGTCGAAGCTCACGTACACCTTGTCCGGCAGGGCCGCGAGGATGGCGTCGCATTGGTCCCGCCAGGTGATGCCCTCGTACTGCTGCCTCCGGATGTCCGCCGAACGCACCACCTTCACCCGGCCACCCTGGTCCAGGAAGGCCTGATTCTCCTCGGCGCAGAAATCGCGGATGCCCACTTGCACGAGGGTGGTCACCTGCGGCAGCTGCAGCGTGTTGTGCATGATGCTGGCATGGCTGTACGTGAACCCTTCATAGGCTTTGCGCAGGTCCATGTGCGCGTCGATGTGCAGGATGCCGAGCCGTTTGTGACGTTGTGCCAGGGCGCGATGGAAGCCCAGGGGGGTGCTGTGGTCGCCGCCCACCAGGCCCACGAGCTTGCCGGCATCGAGCCATTCGCCGGTGCGTGCCTCCACCCATTCGTTCATCACCGCGCATTCGGCGTTCACCAGCTCCAGCGCCTTCCTGGCCTGGGCGAGCTCCTTCTTGGATCCGCCCTCGGTGAGCCACGCGATCACTTTGTGGGCCTCCTTGCGCAGGGCCTTGCTCTGTTGCAGCAGGGCCTTCGGCATTTCGTCCAGGGCGACCCCGCGCTTCCACAGGTCGGGGAATTCGGGGTGGAAGAGGTCCACCTGGAAGCTGGCGTCGAAGATGGCCTGCGGCCCGTGGGCCGTGCCGCCGCCGTAGCTGGTGGTCACTTCCCAGGGCACGGGCACCAGCACGATGTCCGCCTCTTCGCAGGTGAAGGGCAGTCCGTAGATCTGGGCGTGGGCATCCCCGGGGGCGTTGGGGTCGAAGGCTTTGGTCTTGGCGGCTTTGCTCATGGGAAAGTGCGTCGGTGAGGGCTTGCGGCGCTGCGAAGGTCGGCGATCGCGGGCGCCCGAAGTGTCCCGGAACAAGCCGCCCCGCCCTCCGGTGGAGAGCGGGGCGTTCCCGGACCTGGCGACCTCCCCTCGTTGCCGCCGGTGCGCGGGGTTCAGGAGAGGCTGAAGATGGCCGTGAGCAGATCGGGCGCGCTGTAGGTGCGGTGGGCAGCGGGGCCGGGCGTGGTGACGCCGGGTTCCGCTGCAGGGGCGGGAGCGGTGGCCGGGGGGGCGGGGACCGGCGCCGGAACGGGCAGATCGTCGGGGATCTGCTCCGGGGTCACGCTGCCGCTCAGCCCACCGGAGGTCATGGTCCAGGTGCGCCCCACCATGTCCTCATCCCAGGTGTTGGTCACGTTGTCCACATCGTCCAGCATGAAGCCGATGCCGCTGTTGAAATGCACCGCCCGGCCCACGGGGACCTGCACTTCGAAGCGGACTTGCTGGGCGCGGAGCTTGTCCGCCTTGGGCATGGAAACCCAGGGCGACAGCAGCAGCAGGGAATCGTGCTGTACGTGGGTGAACCCGGTGTGGCTCGCGCGCGCCAGGGCCATCTTGCTGGTGCGGCCGTTGGCCTCGCGCTCCACCAGCAGGTGGAAGAGGCTGTCCGGGCTGGGGGTGACGTCCAGCTCGGCCCAGGCCCCATGGATGCTGTCCGCCGTGGTCATCAGGCCCTCCATGTCCCATTTCACCCGGCCGTCGTTGTAAGCCACCTTCCAGTCCCTGCTCAGGCCGCGCATGTCGCCCACACCCAGGTGCAGGGTCTGCCCGGCCGGCTGGGTCAGCGCCACTTCCTCGCGCAGCTTCTGCCGGTGCATGAAGTCGTTGCCCAGGCGCAGGCCGGTGACCAGCACCACCATCAGCGCCACGAACCACAGGGTGCCGAGCGTCCAGCCCAGCCACTGGGGCGCGCGCAGGCCGGTGAGCAGGCGCAGGCCGCCGATGAACAGGCCCAGGGCCGGGATCAGCAGCAGCAACACCGCGCACAGCACGCTCCAGAAGGCCTGCGAGGCGCTGTCGAACACCAGGTCGCTGAGGTCGAACAGGCGCATGCCGTCCAGCCCGCTGAAGCGGTCCAGGGTGATGCTGCCGCCGCCCACCACGACACCCACCAGGGTGAGGGTGAGGATCGCGCCCAGCACCAGGGTGAGCACGCCCACCGCTTTGGAGGCGGCCCCGGCCGCACTGCGGGCGAACTGGCCGGCCCCGTGGCGCACATGACGGCCGTAGGTGGCGCCTGCCCCGCGGCCCCAGCGGCGCCCCAGCGCGTCGGCCTCCCGCGCCATGCGCTCGGCGCCCTGTTTCACGCGCTCGGCCCCTTCCTCGAAGCTGCGCTTCAGGTTGTCCACCGTCACCGGCTCGCCCTGCATCATCAACCGGTCGGCGGCAGAGGAGGCCTGGGGGATCAGGATCCACAGGATGATGTAGATGAGGATGGGCGAGCCCACACCGAAGATCACGAGCAGGATGAACGCGATGCGCATCCACAGCGGGTCGGTGCCGATGTAGGCCGCCAGACCGCCGAACACACCGCCCACCCACTGGTCCTCGGGATCGCGGAAGAGGCGTCGGCGTCCATCGGCCGGTGGTGGTGGGGGCGGGGGCGTGGTGCCCTCCCCGTCGCCCGCATCGGCGTAGTCCTCGGGGCGGCCCATCACCGCGATCACGTGGTCCACGTCGGCGATGCCCACCACCTGGCGGCCCTGCAGGCGCTCCTGGAAGAGCTCGGCGATCCGCGCCTCGATGTCGGCCATGATCTCATCCCTGCCTTCGCTGCCGCTGAAGCGCGAACGCACCGTGCCGAGGTAGCGATGCAGCTTGTCGTAGGCGTCCTCCTCGATATGGAACACCGTGCCGCTGATGTTGGCTGTGAGGGTCTTTTTCATCGGGCGTTGCGTCGGGTCATCTTTTTCACCGCCTGGGCCAGGTCGTCCCAGGTCTCGTCCAGTTCGTTGAGGAACTGCCGACCCACCGGGGTCAGCTTGTAGTACTTGCGCGGAGGGCCGCTGCGGCTCTCCTCCCAGCGGTAGGTCAGGAATCCGGCATCCTTCAGCCGCGTCAGCAGGGGGTACAGGGTGCCCTCCACCACGATCAGCTTCGCGTCCTTGAGCTTGGCGATGATGTCGGGCGGATAGAGTTCCTCCTGCGACAGCACCGACAGGATGCAGTACTCCAGCACGCCTTTCCGCATCTGCGCCTTGGTGTTCTCGACGTTCATCCGGGCTGTGTCTGGTACTTGACGATGCAAACATACTGGTTCGGGATGGTACTATGCAAGACAAAGTACCTTTTTGTGATGAATGGGTTCGGGGTGAGGATGGGCGGTGCCATCCCCGGCCGGACCCCGTCGGCTACTTTTGGCCGTGTTCCGTCCGCAGCGCATGGTCCTCCTTGCCGCCCTCCTGCTCCTGCTCCTGGCCGCGCTGGCCTGGGGGCTGGCCCGCCTGGGGTTCGCGCCGGTGAAGGGTTATGTGGACGGGCTGGCGCCCGATGGTGCGGTGGAGACCTACAGCCCGGCGTTCCACGAGCGGGTGCGGGGCAACCTGCGGGCCCTGGCGGCGGGGTGCGCCGGGGTGGCGGGACTGCTGCTGGCCGGGGGGCGGCTGCTGGCAAGGTCGCTGCCCCGGGACGGGATGCAGCGCGGCGCCCTGTGGGCCGACCTGCGGCGGGCCCTGGTGAAGCTCCACAAGCGCACCTCGCGCACGCACAAGCTGTTCGTGGCCGGCATCATCGCGGTGGGGGCCGTGCTGCGCCTTGTGCAGCTGCAGGCGCCGATCATCTACGACGAGGCCTTCACCTATGTGTACTACGCCGTGCGCCCGCTGGCCGTGATCGTCTCGGACTACAGCTACCCCAACAACCAGGTGTTGCACACCATCCTGGTGAAGCTGAGCACGGCCGTGTTCGGGGTGCACCTCTGGAGCCTGCGCCTGCCGGCGTTGCTGGCCGGCATCCTGGCCATGCCGCTGGCCTACCTGTTCGTGCGGGCCCACTTCAACCGCTACATCGCCCTGTTGATGCTGGCGTTCGTGGCCTCCAGCGGAGCCCTGATCGAGTACAGCGCCCTGGGGCGGGGGTACAGCATCGTGTGGTGCATGCTGCTGCTGGGCTGGCTGGCCGGGCGCCATTTCGCCAAGACCAACGCGCTGGGCAGCGCCCTGGCCGTCGCCGTGGTGAACGCGCTGGGCATGTGGACGGTGACCACCATGCTGTACGCGGCGGTGGCCTGCTACCTGTGGCTGCTCCTGCACCTGATGGTCAGTTACGACACCACCCTGGCCAAGCGGTTGAAACGACTGGCCCTGTCCTTCGGGGTGTTCGTGGTGCTCACCGCCGCACTTTACATGCCGGTGATCGTGGTCCACGGCCTGGGCCAGCTGTTCCACCACCCCACCATGGGCGACAACAGCTGGGAGGTGTTCTCGGCCACGCACCAGGACAGGGCCTTCGACCTCTACGCCTACTTCAACGACACGGCGGCCACCTGGATCAGCCTGCTGGGCATGGCCGGGATGGTCTACGCGGCCTACATCAGCTCCAAGTTCCGGCTGCTGCTGGTGGCGATGGTGGCCGGGGCGGTGCCCATCGTGATCGCCCAACGGCTGGTGGCCCCGCCGCGGGTATGGACCTACACCCTGTTCGTGCTGCACCTCAGCTCGGCCATCGCCCTGTTCTACCTCCTGAAGCTGGTGCAGGAGACGCTCGTGCCCTCCCTGAGCAAGCGCCTGCGCACCAGCGTCACCGCCCTGGTGGTGCTTGCGGGGCTCTCGTACACCGGCATGCGCGGCATCCACGACCGCATTGAGCGCTTCCCGGAGGCCGCCCTGGCCACCGAACACTTCCGGGGCGCCCTCGGCCCCGCCGATCGGGTGATGGTGGAGTTCCCTTGGGAGGCGCCCGTGGAGTTCCATTTCATGGACCGTGGCATCCCCATCGATGCGCTCTACCGCACCCCCGCCTCCGGCGCCGCCGTCTACGTGCTGGTGAGCCCGGCCCGGGAGCAGACCTTCGACGGCGTGTTGTTGCACCACCGGTTCCGCACCGATCAGCTTCGGGAACCCACCAAGGTGAAGGACTGGAAGCGGCTGGAGATCTGGCGTGCCACCGTGCGGTGAGCAGCACCCGCCGAACGATCGCCCCGAAACCCGACCTTTGCGGCCCCGTTGCCGCCCACGGTCCGCGGCGCGGTGCTTAACCGACAACCCCAGCGCACATGGCAGAAGAAGGCCGCCAGATCATCTTCAACATGGTGAAGGTGGGCAAGACGCTCCCTTCCGGCAAGAAGATCCTCAACGACATCTACCTCGGCTTCTACTACGGGGCCAAGATCGGCGTGCTCGGCCTCAACGGATCGGGCAAGTCCACCCTCATGCGCATCATCGCCGGCAAGGAGAAGAGCTTCGAGGGCGATGTGCACCTGAGCCCCGGCTACTCCATCGGCCACCTGGAGCAGGAACCCGAGCTCGATGAGAGCAAGACCGTGATCGAGATCGTGCGCGAAGGCGTGAAGCCCATCATGGACCTGCTGGCCGAGTATGAGGAGGTGAACAACAAGTTCGCCGACGAGGAAGTGCTCAACGACCCGGACAAGATGGAAAAGCTCATCGCCCGGCAGGCCGCCCTGCAGGACCGCATCGAGGTGAGCGACGCCTGGAACATCGACCAGAAGCTGGAGGTGGCCATGGACGCCCTGCGCTGCCCGGACGGCGAAACATCCATCAAGGTGCTCAGCGGTGGGGAACGCCGGCGTGTGGCCCTCTGCCGCCTGCTGCTGCAGAACCCCGACATCCTGCTGCTGGACGAGCCCACCAACCACCTCGACGCCGAGAGCGTGGCCTGGCTGGAACTGCACCTGCAGCAGTACAAGGGCACCGTGATCGCCATCACCCACGACCGCTACTTCCTGGACAACGTGGCCGGATGGATCCTGGAGCTGGACCGTGGCGAGGGCATCCCCTTCAAGGGCAACTACACCAGCTGGCTGGAACAGAAGACCGCCCGCCTGGCCCAGGAGGAGAAGCAGGAGAGCAAGCGGCAGCGCGTGCTGAAGCAGGAGCTCGAGTGGGTGCGCAGCAATCCCAGCGCGCGCCGCACCAAGAACAAGGCCCGTCTGGCCAACTACGAGAAGCTGCAGGGCGAGAGCGTCAAGGAGAAGGAGGCCAAGCTGGAGATCTTCATCCCCAACGGCCCGCGCCTCGGCGACAAGGTGATCGAGTTCAAGGGCGTGAGCAAGGGCTTCGGCGACCGCCTGCTCATCGACAACCTGAGCTTCGCCCTGCCGCCCGCCGGCATCGTGGGCATCATCGGCCCCAACGGCGCCGGCAAGACCACGCTGTTCCGCATGATCATGGGCGCCGAGCAACCCGACAGCGGCACCATCACCATCGGCGACACCGTGCAGATCGCATACGTGGACCAGAGCCACAAGGACCTGGTGGCTGAAAAGACGGTGTACGAGGTGATCAGCGGCGGGCTGGAGAACATCACCTTCGGCAACGTGGTGATGAACACCCGCGCCTACCTCAGCCGCTTCAACTTCAGCGGCACCGACCAGAACAAGAAGGTGGGCGTGCTCTCCGGCGGAGAGCGCAACCGCCTGCACCTGGCCATGACCGTGAAGCAGAGCAGCAACGTGCTGCTGCTGGACGAACCCACCAACGACCTCGATGTGAACACGCTGCGCGCCCTGGAGGAAGCCATCCAGGACTACAGCGGCTGCGCGGTGATCATCAGCCACGACCGCTGGTTCATGGACCGCGTGTGCACCCACATCCTCGCCTTCGAGGGCGACAGCCAGGTGTACTGGTTCGAGGGCGGCTTCACCGACTACGAGGAGAACCGCAAAAAGCGCCTCGGCGGCGACATCGTGCCGCACCGGATCAAGTACCGGAAGCTGGTGCGGGGGTGATCGTTCGGCTCGAATGAAGGGAGGCCCGGTCGTATGCGACCGGAGTTCATGCTGTCGTTGCCTAACTTTCGGCCATGGCCAAGCGGCTTGTCGTGGAAGTGCCCGACTTCGTCCAATTGGACGTGATGGAGTTGCGGATGATCCTTGCGGCACGTCTGTACGAGCAAGGGCGATTGGCGTTGGGTCATGCCGCCAAACTGGCGGGAATGACCAAGCGATCGTTCATGGAGCGGCTAGGGGAGTACGGTGTGTCTGTCTTCAACTACCCGGCGAGCGATCTGGAGAACGACCTGAAGAATGCCTGAGGTCGTCATCTCGGACAGCAGTTGCCTGATCGCTCTAACGAACGCCGGTCATCTGGGAATTCTGCACAAAGTCTACGGGGTCATCATCACAACGCCGGAAGTGGTGGCCGAATACGGGCTCGAAGTGCCGGAGTGGATCCATGTGAGGTCACCGAAGGACAGCAGCCTGACCGAGCGGTTCTCTGCACAAGTGGATCCAGGCGAGGCCAGCGCGATCGCCTTGGCCATGGAGATCGAAGGAAGTGTGTTGATACTCGATGACTGGTCCGCACGCCGTTTGGCCGCTGACCTGTCACTGCCACACACCGGAACAGTTGGAGTTCTCCTGAAGGCCAAAGCGCTCGGTGTCATTCCCTTCATTGCTCCCATCCTGAATGACTTGGAGCGGGTCCAATTTCGGTTGTCCCCAGGGATCATTCGTGCCTCGCTTAGGCTGGCCGGGGAGTGATCCTTCAGGATCGTGCTGAGAACCGCAAGAAGCGCCTGGGTGGGGACATCGTGCCGCACCGGATCAAGTACCGGAAGCTGGTGCGGGGGTGAGCGGAACGAAGCCACAAGAAAGCCCGGTGAGGAACCGGGCTTTTCCTTTTCCTCATGAGCCGGGTCTTTCCCGACGCACTTGCCGGTGACGGTCGGCCCGCCGACCAAGCCGTCTGACCGGTATATACCGGCGCGATCCTGGCTTGGAGCCGGCATCATGGGCACCTACCCTTGTTCCGCGAAGCGTCCCCTCCGGGGGACATTCTGGTGGGTGGACCGTCCTTGGGCACAGCCTGGGCGGTCCACTGCCGTTGGGGGCGGTACTTTCGCGGCCGCATGGCCACCAAGCCCTCCATCCCCAAAGGCACCCGCGACTTCGGTCCGCAGGAGATGCTGCGCCGCAAGTACATCTTCAGCACCATCGAACGGGTCTTCCAGAAGTACGGCTACCAGCCGCTGGAGACCCCGGCGATGGAACACCTGGAGACCCTCACGGGCAAGTACGGCGAGGAGGGCGACCGGCTGATCTTCAAGGTGCTGAAACGGGGTGCCGAGCTCGAACGCGCCCTGGAGGATCGCAGCAAGGGCCTGGCGGATGAAGCCCTGCGCTACGACCTCACGGTGCCCTTCGCGCGGTACGTGGTGCAGCACCAGCAGGAGCTCACCTTCCCCTTCAAACGCTACCAGGTCCAGCCCGTGTGGCGCGCCGACCGCCCGCAGAAAGGCCGCTACCGCGAGTTCTACCAGTGTGATGCGGACGTGATCGGCAGCACCGGTTTGCTGAACGAGGTGGAATTGGTGATGCTGTTGGACGAGGCGTTCACCGCGCTCGGCCTGCAGGTGACGATCAAGCTGAACAACCGCAAGGTGCTCAGCGGCATCGCGGAGGTGAGCGGGCAGCCGGAGAAGGTCGTGGACATGGTCACGGCCATCGACAAGCTGGACAAGATCGGGCGCGAGAAGGTGGCGGAGGAGATGCGGTTGAAGGGCATCACCGAGGCGTCCATCGCCCGCATCGCACCGCTGTTCGAGCTGAAGGGCACCTGGAAGGAGCAACGTCCGCAGCTGGAGCAATGGCTGGCCTCAAGCGCGGTCGCGCAGGAGGGCTTGCAGGAGCTTTCGTTCGTGTTCGACACCGTGGGCGGGTTGAAGAGCGCGGCGGTGGAGTTCGACCCGACGTTGGCCCGCGGCCTTGACTACTACACCGGCGCCATCTTCGAGGTGAAGGCCAACGAAGGCACGCTCCAGAGCAGCATCTCCGGCGGCGGTCGCTACGACGACCTCACCGGCGTGTTCGGGCTGAAGGGCATGAGCGGCGTGGGCATCAGCTTCGGCGCCGACCGCATCTACGACGTGCTGCTGGAGACGGGCAAGTTCCCGGCCGAGCTGGGCAGCAGCACGAGGTTGCTCTTCGCCAACTTCGGCGAGGCCGAAGCACTGCACTGCCTGCAGCTGTTGCGCGCGGTGCGCGACGCGGGCATCGCCGCCGAACTCTACCCGGACAAGGCCAAGATGGCCAGGCAGTTCAAGTACGCCGACGACAAGGGCATCCCCTTCGTGGCCATCATCGGCGAGCAGGAAATGAAGGACGGCACCATCACCGTGAAGGACATGAAGAGCGGCGAGCAGCGGGCGGTGACGACAGCCGGGTTGATCGCAGCCATCGCTTGATCATCCACGATGTACCGTCGGCCCATCGGTTCGACCATATCCCAGCCATGAAGCCCCATCCCATCCGCACCATCGGCCTGAAGCTCGATGGCGCTGAGATCAGCGTCCGTCATACGTAGGGGATCTGCCTGTATACGTATATTTGAGGAATGAAGGAGAACCTCACCATCAGTGTGGACCGCGCCGCCAAGCGGAAGGCGGAGGCCTACAAGAAGCGTACGGGCGTCACCCTCGGCCGGATCTTCGAGCTGGGTGTCACCTATGCGGTGGGCATCGCAGCCGCACAGGACACCTCCACCAAGGTGCTTTGGGCCGATCGGGAAGTGGGTGTGGCGGCCGATGCCTTCAAGCCGTCCGACCATGAACGGGACGATATGCTGGGTGCCTTGCTTCGGAAACACCTTCCCCGCAGGCGATGAAACACATCCTGCTGGATACGAACATTCTCCTGGACCGGTCCTTTCAACGTGCCCCCGCGAATACGGCAAGCATGGAAGTGTTGCGCCGCTGCCAGTTGGGCCAGTTGCACGGGTATGCCACCGGTTGGACGATCATGACGCTTATGTACTTGATGGATGCTGCCCGCGATGCGAAGGGCCAACGGATCTGGACCAAGCCGCTGATCATTGCGGAAACGAGCATGCTGCTCACCTTCATCACGGTCATCGAGGCGAACAATACCGCATTCGCCAACGGGCTGGCCATGGGTTGGACGGACTGGGAGGACGCCGTCATCTATGCCGCAGGCGATGCCCATCCTTTGGTGGAGGCCGTGGTGACCAAGGAGAAGAAGTTCGTGGCCCGGACCGGGAAGTTGCCGGGTATCAAGGCCGTGTACCCGTCCGATGTGCTTTAGGCGATGGCGGATCGAGTTGAACGCAGCCATCCCTTGATCATCCACATGCCAACGACCATGCCGCGTCGCGCAGCCGGTTCGACCATATCCCAGCCATGAAGCCCCATCCCATCACCACCATCGGCCTGCGGCTCGATGAACTGGAGGCCATCCTGCGCGCGCATCGGCCCATCACCCTCGCCAGCGATGCCCGGCAGGCCGTGAAGCGCAGCCATGCCTACCTGCGCGACCGGCTGAAGCGCAGCGACGCCCCGATCTACGGCGTGAACACCGGCTTCGGCGCGCTGTATGACAAGCCCATCGCGAAGAAGGACCTGGCCCAGCTGCAGCGGAACCTGGTGATGAGCCATGCCTGCGGCAGCGGCGAACCGGTGTCGGCCGACATCGTGCGCGCCATGCTGGTGCTCAAGGTGCAGAACATGGCCTTCGGGCACAGCGCGGTGGCCCCCGCCACGGTGCAGCGGTTGGTGGACATGCACAACGCCGACGTGCTGCCCGTGGTGTACGAGCGCGGTTCGCTGGGCGCCTCCGGCGATCTGGCCCCGCTGGCGCACCTCTGCCTCCCGCTGCTGGGCCTGGGCGAGGTGGAATGGAAGGGAAGGCGCATGCCGGCGGGCAAGGCCCTGAAGGGCATGGGCTGGGAGCCGCTGGAGCTTGGCCCGAAGGAGGGGCTCGCCCTGCTGAACGGCACCCAGTTCATGAACGCCTACGCCGCGCTGCTCACCCTGCGGATGGCCCGCCTGGCCGACCTCGCGGACCTGATCGCCGCCGTGAGCCTCGACGCCTTCGACGGGCGCATCGAGCCCTTCCACGCCTCGGTGCACGCCGTGCGCCCGCACCCCGGACAGGCCGTGGTGGCGGCACGCATGCGCGGCCTGTTGGAGGGCAGCGCGCTCATCCGGCGGAGGAAATCCCACGTCCAGGACCCGTACTCCTTCCGCTGCATCCCGCAGGTGCACGGCGCCAGCCGCGACGCCCTGGCCTATGTGGAACGCGTGGTGGAGCGCGAGCTCGAAGCGGTCACCGACAACCCCACCGTGTTCGACGACGAGGACCTGATCGTGAGCGCGGGCAACTTCCACGGCCAGCCCCTGGCCCTGGCCCTGGACGTCCTGGCCATCGCCGCCGCCGAGCTGGGCAGCATCAGCGAACGACGCCTCTACAAGCTCATCAGCGGCCAGCGCGGCCTGCCGGCCTTCCTGGTGGCGCGGCCCGGCCTCCACAGCGGCTTCATGATCCCGCAGTACACCGCCGCCTCCCTGGTGAGCGCCAACAAGCAGCGCTGCATGCCCAACAGCGTGGACACCATCGACAGCAGCAACGGGCAGGAGGACCATGTGAGCATGGGCGCCGCGGCGGCCATCAAAGCCTGGCAGGTGGTGCACGATGTGGAGCGCATCCTGGCCATCGAACTGTTCGCCGCCGCACAGGCCCTCGAGTTCCGCCGGCCCGCCCGGAGCTCGGCACCGGTGGAATCCCTGGTCGCGGCCTTCCGCGCGCAGGTCCCCTTCCTGAAGGCGGACGAGGTGATGCACGACCACATGGAGGCGGCGCTCGCTTTCGTGCGCGGTGCTTCCATGGACCGATGGACGTTCACCTGATCCCCGGGCTCGGCACCGACCACCGGCTGTTCGGCCGGATCGAGCTGCCGGGTCATCGCATGATCGCCCGGGACTGGCCGACGATGCCCCACGGCAGCACCCTGGCCGACTATGCCTCCACACTGGCCGCCACGGTGGACCGTGAACGGCCGCACGCCCTGGTGGGCGTGAGCATGGGCGGCATGGTGGCGCAGGAGATGGCCGCCCTCACCGGCCCGCGCCATGTGGTGATCATCTCCAGCTGGAAGGGGCCCCACGAGATGCCGACCTCCATCCGGATGCTGCGCGGCACACATCCGGAACGGCTGATCTCCCGCACGCTGATCCAACGCGCCAAGCCCTTTCTGCGCTGGCAGATGGGGGCCACGACACCGGAGGACATCGCGTTGATGGACGCACTGCTCGATGTGCATGCCGTGGACCAGATGCAGCGGCAGGTGGATGCCGTGCTGCGGTGGAACGGTCCGGCGAAGCCTGTGGCAGGGCTGGTGCACCTGCACGGTGACCGGGACCACCTGATGCCCTTGGGACCCATCCGCGATGCGGTGGTGGTGAAGGGCGGCGGGCACCTGATGGTGCACACCCTGGCGCCCACGATCTCGGCCCTGCTGCAACGCGCGCTGGCCGGTGAGCCGCTCAGTTCCGGCCCAGCTTGAAGCTGATCGGCAGCACGTAGAAGACGGAAACGGCCTTGCCCCCGTGCCGCCCGGGTTTCCACTTGGGCATGCGCTTCACCACCCGCACGGCCTCGGCATCGAGCGAGCGGCTCACCCCGCCGATCACGCGCACCTCGCCCACGCGGCCCTCCTCGTCCACCACAAAACCCACCAGCACACGACCTTCACGCCCGGCGGTGCGGTCGATCTCCGGATAGTCCACCCACCGGCCCAGGTCGCGGTACAAGGCTTCCATGCCGCCGGGGTATTCCGGCAGCTCCTCCACGGCCATCATGCCCATGGGCCCGGTGGTGCCTGTGCCGCCATCCGTTCCGCCGCTTCCGCCGCTGCCGGTGGGGCCGGCCGTCGAGCTGCTGTCCGTGCTCGACCCCGTGGTGCCCGTGCTGTTGGAGGCGGTGGTGCTGGTGTCCACGGGCGCGGCGGCGCTGCTGTCCACGGCGATCGGCACGAAGCCCTGGCCCTGCCGCCGTGCGGCCGGGCCTGCGGAGCGCGGCGCTGTTGCGGGCGGTGCAACGGGCCCCGCGGGCGCGGCGATGTACCGGTCAAGCTCCACCTCGATGGCCCGTCCCGACACCCGGGCGCCCCCTTCGCGCGAGGCGATCAGCAGCCGGGGCAGCGATGCGATCAGCGCGGCGACCGCCAGGGTGATCGCCACGGCGATGGCCAGCACGCGCGGGTGGTCGCGGCGCAGGCGGTAGGCGCCGTACGCCTGGTTCCGCCCGGCGAAGACCAGGTCGTTGCGGGCGGGGGAGAGCACGTTGCTCCATCCGTCGGCGTGGAGCAGCAGGGGGAGGACGGCGATGAAGGCGAGGAGCAGCAGGAGCCACATGGTGCAGGGGTTTGCAGGGGGAACGATGCCCGTTCGCCCCTCCGTACACGCGGACCGGCCGATCCGTTCGATCGTTATACCGGTCCGGACGGTCTGCGGACGGGTGCACAGGTGGTCGCTTCACCGGTTCGCGACCGTGTTCGCATCTTCGCCGCATGGAAGACCTCTTCACCGTCGGTGCGCTCATCAGCCTGTTCACCCTGGCCGTCCTGGAGGTGGTGCTGGGCATCGACAACGTCATCTTCGTGAGCATCATCCTGGGTCGCATGCCCGAGGGGAAACGGCTGCTCGGCCGGCGCATCTGGATGGTGGGCGGCATCCTGCTGCGGTCCGCCCTGCTGCTGGGCATCGGCTGGCTGGTGCACAACGGGGAACGCGCCCTTTTCTCGGTGGCGGGCTATCCGTTCAACCTCCGCAATTGCATCATGTTCTTCGGCGGGCTCTTCCTGCTCTACAAGGCCGTGAAGGAGATCCACCACAAGCTGGAGGGGGAGGATGCCACCGCCACGGCCAGCACCAAGCCTGCCTCGTTCGGCGCCCTGATGGCCCAGATCCTGCTGGTGGATGCCGTGTTCTCCTTCGACAGCATCGTCACGGCCATCGGGCTGGCCAAGCATGTGGAGATCATGATCGCCGCCGTCATCATCGCCATGGTGGTGATGTTCTTCTTCGCCAACGGCATCAGCGGCTTCATCGAGAAGCACCCATCCCTGAAGATGCTCGCCCTGTCGTTCTTGGTGCTGGTGGGTTTTATGCTGTTCTTCGAGGGGCTGGAACCGGTGCACCACAGCGAGATCCCCAAGGGCTACGCCTACGTGGCCATGGCTTTCAGCTTCACGGTGGAGATGCTCAATATGCGCTACCGCAAGCGGGTGGTGCGGCTGAACAAGTGAGCTGGAGGGGTGCGCGGCGGGTTGACATCCCCGCAGCAGCGCACTCGCCACGCGCGGTGCTTACGGCACACCCGCGAAGACGTACCGCACGATGTTGGCCCCCATTTGCAGCGCCTTGGTCCGCACCGCCTCGCTGTCGCCGTGCACGTCGGGGTCCTCCCAGCCATCGCCCAGGTCGCATTCCAGGTCGTAGAAGCAGACCAGCCGACCATCCCAGATGAGGCCGTAGCCGCGCGGCGGCTTGCCGTCGTGCTCGTGGATCTTCGGAAGCCCGGAGGCGAAGTCGAACTGCTGGTGATAGATGGGGTGCGCGAACGGCAGCTCCACCAGGTCGAGCTCCGGGAAGACGCGCTTCATCATGGGCCGTATGTACGGGTCCATGCCGTAGTTGTCGCTGATGTGCAGGAAGCCGCCACCGATGAGGTAGTTGCGCAGGTTCTCGGCCTCCGCCGGGCTGAACACCACGTTGCCGTGCCCGGTCATGTGCACCAAAGGATGGTTGAAAAGGTCGCTGGACCCGACCTCCACGGTGGGCACATCGGGGTCCATGCGCATGCCCATGCTGGTGTTGCAGAACCGCACCAGGTTGGGCAGGCTGGTGGGGTTGGCGTACCAGTCGCCGCCGCCGTTGTATTTGAGCAGGGCGATGCTGTAGGTGTGTTGTGCGAAGGCGCCGGGGAGCACCAGGACCAGCAGGGCGAGCAGGACCGACCGCGGTATCATGGGCGCAAGTTACCGCCGTTGGCGGGCGAGGCTCATCCAGGTGCAGGCCGCCAGGGCCGCCGTTTCGGTGCGCAGCCGGGACGCGCCCAGCCCCACCGTGCGGAAACCGCGTTCGTGCAGGATGCGCAGCTCCTCGTCCGTCCAGTCGCCCTCGGGGCCCACCAGCACCAGGGCGTCCTGCGCCGGGTCGAAGGTGTCCATCAGCGGTGGCGGGTTGCCGCCGCCATAGGCCACGAAGCGCTGGCCGGGCACCGGCTGCGCGATCAGGTCGGCGAGCGGTGTCAGCGGGTCGATCCGCGGCAGCCAGGCGCGAAGGCTCTGTTTCATGGCGCTCACGGCCACGCGCATCAGCCGCTCGTGGCGCAGGTGCCCTCGCTCGGTGCGCGCGGTGGCCAGCGGTGTGATGCGCTCCACGCCCACCTCCACGGCCTTCTCCACGAACCACTCGAAGCGCTCGGCCTGCTTGGTGGGCGCCACGGCCAGATGCACGGCGGTGGCCGGGGCGGCTGCGGTGCGCCGGGCGCCGATGGTCGCATGCACCGCGTGGCGGCCCTGGATGCGCAGCACGCCCCGCGCCTCCATCCCCGCGCCGTCCACGAGTTCCACGGTGTCGCCGTCGCGCAGTCGCAGCACCCGCAGGGCATGGGCCGCCTCGTCCGCAGGCAGTTGGACCTCGGGCGCGTGCAGGCCGGTGCAGTGGAAGCGGTGCATCAGGATCGGTGCGGGCGCGGGCGTTCCCACCACCAAAGAAAGGCCAGGACAGCACCAAGGGCCACCACGAACAACGCGGATGACACGGCGGGTGTGAGGCCGAAGGACACCGGCACCTGCATGTCCGTCCACGCCCCGTCGCGGACCGCGGGCCACAGCCGGTCGCGCAAGGGCCGCAGCACCTCGGTGGGGAAGGCGTAGCCCACGGTGTTCTTCGCCGCCACGGCCATCCCAAGGCCCGTGAGCCCGAGCGCGGCCACGGGGAGGCGCATGCGGCGGTGTGCGGCCACCAGCGGCAGCCAGCGCCACGCCAGCAGCACGGCCACGGCCGTGAGGTGGCGGGGACCGAACGCCCAGCCGCCCCACCACATGCGGTAGCTGGCGATCACCACCAGCAGCAGCAGCGCCGCAGGCAGCACCGGGTCGTGGCGCCACACCTGGGACCGCCGCACGCCGGGCAGCCAGACCACCAGGCCGGCCACCAGCACGGGCATGTACACGAAGAGGCCGCGGTAGCCGCCGAAGGTGAGGCCCCACAGCGCGGACCACGACGGCAGGGCCAGGCCGAAGGAATCGTGCATGAAGGTGTAGTGCGCCTCGTGCTCGTAGCCTATGCTGAAGGGCGAGCCGGTGAGCACCGTGTTGTACGCCAGCAGCAGGGCCACCGCAGGGATGCCGCCCGCGAGGAAGCGCACCACGGTGCGCACCCGCCGGTCCCACGTGCCTTCGCCCCAGAGCGGCCGCAAGGCCCACCAGCCGCCCAGCACGGCCAGGGGGTATTCGCACAGCACCGCAGCCCCGCACCACAGCCCGGCGAGGAAGGGCCGTTCGTCCTCCACGGCCATCAGGGCCAGCAGGGCGAAGAGCGCGCCGGTGAGATGCGCATTGAAGCTGCCGCTGTACACCAGCAGGAAGGAGCCCAGGAAGGCCACGGCCGTCAGCAGAGCGGGGGAGAAGGTGCCCGCGGTGCGGCGAAGCCGCCGCCAGCACAGCGTGATGATCAGCGCCAGCGGCAGGCTGCCGCACAGGAACCCGCCCAGCATCAGCAACTGCGGGGTCAGCAGCCCGTCCGGCCCGGGGGCCACCGCGCCGGTGGCCACCAGCACCGCGTAGCAGGGCGCCACCAGCAGGGCGGGCAAGGGGGCCTTGTCGCTGTAGTGGCGCCCGTCGATCAGCGACTTGTCCTGCGTGTGCGTGTGGTACGGGTCGATGCACAGGCTGCGGTGCTCCACCAGGGCGGCCACCATCGCCGCGCGGCTCATGGTGTTGTCGTTCGGTCCGCGGTCCAGATGCCAACTGCAAAGCAGCAGCATCAGCAGGAACAACAGGGTGGTGGACCGCCCACCGCCCCGACCGGCCGTGCTCATTGGCGCTTGAAGTCCAGCTTCCAGAAGTGGAAGTCGGGGCTGTGCAGGTCCACTTTGAAGCCGGTCACCTTGTGGTCGGCATCGAAGTGGAAGGTGATGTATCCCGGCTCCAGGAAGGGGTCGGCGTGCTCCCAGCGGAAGGTGTCGAAGTGCCAGTGGGTGAGGGTGCCGGTCAGCAGGTCGGCCGCCGGCGCGAACGTGAGCCGCAGGGCGCCGTTCACCTCGGCGATCGTGGCCGCACCGTACACCTTGTCGTTGTAGGCCCCGGCGTAACCCGGGAGCGGAAGGGAGGGTTTGGTCTTCGCCACCCGCGCGGCGGTGCGGTCGGCCACACGCCGGGCGTCGCGTTCCTTGCGCTTGGCCACCCGCGGCATCATGTCGCCCACGGGATCGGCCTTGCCGTCGCCGAGCCAGGCGTCCAGCAGCTTCTGCGTGGCGGCGAACACGCTGTACGTCTCGCCGTTGCCCAGGGCGATCACGGCCAGGTCCTGGTCGGGCACCACCGCGTGGTTCAGGATGAAGCCCGGCATGCCCCCGCTGTGCGTGATCACTGCGTGCCCGTTGAAGTCCTCCAGGAACCAGCCGAGCCCGGCACCCTCGGTGCCCATGGGCAGGTGGCTGCTGGTGATGGTGCGGAAGCTGGCCTCGCTCAGGAAGGGCTTGCCGTCCACCTTGCCCTCATCGGCCCACATGGCGTCCCACCGGGCCAGGTCGGTCACGCAGCTGTTCACCCCGCAGGCGCCATCGGCCCCGCGCAACGCCTGGTACGCCATGCTGCGCTGCGGGGCGGCCGGGTCCTGTCCCTTGCGCACATGCGGCAGCGCCACGTCCGTGAAGCGCGCGAGGTCGGCGGTCTCCACCGTGGTGCGCGTCATGCCCAGCGGCTGGATGATCCGTGCGGTCAGGAACGCATCCCACGTCATGCCGCTCACCGCCTCGATCAGCTGCGCGGCGGCGATGAACATCAGGTTGCTGTACCCGAAGGCATCGCGGAACGGCAGGGTGAAGGGCTCGCGGGCGTGATGCTCCAGGATGGTGCGCTGGTCGTACTGCGTGCCGTACCACAGCAGGTCGCCGTCGAAAGTGATCCAGCCGCTGCGATGGCACAGCAGGTCCTTCACCAGCATGTGCTCCGTGACGTACGCATCGGGCGTGCGGAACCAGGGCAGGTGCTTCACCACCGGGTCGTCCCAGTCCAGTTTGCCCTCGTCCACGAGCAGACCCACCGCGCAGGCGGTGAAGGCCTTGCTGATGCTGGCCATGTAGAAGATGCTGTTCGGCGTCACCGGATCGGCCTTGGCCAGGTCGAGCTTGCCGTAGCCCTTGCTCCACACCAGCTGGCCGTCCTTCACCACCCCCACGGCCAGGCCGGGTTGGTCGAACTTGGCGACGGCATCGGCCAGGTAGGCGTCCAGCGCCACGAGGTCGGGTTGGGCGAACGCGCCGCCGGAGCACAGCGCGGTGAACAGCAGCAGGAGGGTGGGGCGGAGCTTCATGGTGCGAAGGTGCACAGAACCGGCAGCACACCATCCCGGCGCATGTCCGGTCGCCGCGGTCCGCGGGGTATCTTCGGGGCAAACCCGTTCCCCATGCACCGCCATGCCTTCCTCCTCGCGGGCCTCGTGCTTGCGATACCTCCCGTCCATGCCCAACAGGCGCCCTCCACGGCGGGCACCATCTGGCACGTGAAGGCCATCCTGCCCCAGGGCCGCACGCTGGACGTGAAGGCGTTCGACCCGGCGGGCCGGCAGCACGATGTGAAGGCCATCGAGCACGGCGATGCGCACCTGCTGGATGTCAAGGCGCTCGATGGCGGCACCCTGGTGCCCGTCAAGGTGATCGCCAACGACGATGCCTTCGCACCCGTGAAGGCCATCGGGCCCGACGGAAAGCTGTGGGACATCAAGGCCCTGACGCCTGAAGGGACACGGCTCGACGTGAAGGGCGTGGCGCACAGCGGCCGCATCATCCACATCAAGGCCATCGGCACGGACGGGGCGGTCCTTGGGGTGAAGGCGATCCATCCCGATGGTCACATGTACGATGTGAAGGGCATCCGCACCAACGACGCCGCGGTGGAGGCGGAGGTGAACGGCGTGGCGGTGGCGGCCCATATCAAGGCCCTGCCCCAGGTGGGCGGCGATGCCCAGGACCTGGTCTGGAACGTGAAGGCCATCGGGCGCGACGGCCATTTCATCGACCTCAAGGCGCTCGACAAGGCCGGCAACATCCATCCGGTGAAGGCTTTCTACCAGGATGGCAACGCGCAGTTCATGGATGTGAAGGCCATGGTGGACCGGAAGCTGCTGGCGGTGAAGGTGCTGGTGAGCGACGATAAGCTGATGCCGGTGAAGGCCATCGGCGCCGACGGCACCATCTTCGATGTGAAGGCCATCCTGCCGGACAAGACCATCCTGGACGTGAAGGGGGTGGCGCAGGAGGGCAACATCATCCACATCAAGGCCATCGCGCCGGATGGCGGCCATCTGGGCGTGAAGGCGATCAGCCCGCACGGCGAACTGCGCGACATCAAGGGGGTGAAGTTCACCGAGGGAACGCTGGAGACCGTGGTGAACGGGGTGCAGGTGCGGGCCCACATCAAGGCGCTGCCCCAGCTTCCGTAGAGGTTATCAAAAGCACCCTTCGGGCTGTGCGAGGGTCTTTCGCACCCATGCTTCGTTGTGAAAAGCCTTATACCACTTCGCACTAAGGAGTAGGCCGATCTGCTCGGTCTTTTTCCACTTGACTTCTCCGTCGTGATCGTTCCGTAGCACCGGCCCTCGGTAGCGGCGCTCCCTGCGGTCCACGCCTTCGGCGTTGCAACGACCCCGTCGTATCGTCCAGTGAAAAAATCCCTTCGCACCTCTAGCCTACGCCTTAATGCGAAATGGTATTACAGCGCTACCGCCCATGCGCGGTTCTCAGGCCTCGCCTGGACGCGAAACACCTCTCGCTCGCTTCCGAAAGCATTTTTGAGGTAGCCTCAAGGGCGGTCGCGTTGCAGGCGTCGGGAGGGCGGCAACCCTTATCCGGGGCCCATGCCTCCGGCCGGTCCTTCGGGCTCCACCTTGGCGCCCTTGAGCTCGGTGTTGGCATCCACGCCATCGAGCACCTCCAGGTTGATGCCGTCGCTGAGGCCGGTGCGGATGTACGTGCGTTGCCAGGCTTCCTCGCCCTGGCCGCCCGGCTTGCGCACGAACACGAAGGCGCTGTCGCCCTTGTCGTTGAACTCCACGATGCTCTCGGGCACGGTGAGCACGCTGTCCCGCCGCTCCAGCACGATGTCGGCATTGGCGCTGTAGCCGCTGCGCAGGCTCTGGCCCTCCTTGAGCTTCACGGCCGCGCGGATCTCGAACTGGATGGCGCCGTTCTCCTCCACCCCCTTGGGTGCGATGTACTCCAGGTCGGCGTCCCACCGGGCGTTCTCGATGGCGCCCACGGTGAGCACCACTGGCATGCCGAGCTTCACCTTGCCCACCTCGCTCTCGTCCACCTTGCCCTGGAAGATCAGGTCGTTCATGTCGGCGATGGCGGCGATGGTGGTGCCCTCATTGAAGTTGTTGCGCTCGATCACGCTGTTGCCCTCCTTCACGGGCACGTCCAGCACCATGCCGTCGATGGTGCTGCGCACCACGGTGTTGCCTGCGCTGCTGCGGCTGATGCCGTCGCGCACCACCTGCAGGGCCTCGCGGGCCGCGGCCACCTCCTGGTCGGCGTTCTTGAGGGCCACGTCGAAGGTCTGCATCTCGGCGGCGCTGATCACGCCCTTGTCGGCCAGCGGTTTGTTGCGGTCGAAGTTGAGCCGTGCGTTCTGCTGTGCGATCTCGGCGTTGCGCACCCGGTTCTCCGCGTTGCTCAGGCTCAGCATGTCGGGCACGATCTTGATCTTGGCCAGCGGCTGGTCGCGTTTCACCTCGTCGCCGGCCTCCACGAACAGCTCGGCGATGATGCCGCTCACCACGGGCTTGATCAGGATCTCCTTGCGCGGCACCATCTTGCCGTTGGCCACGGTCTTCTTCACCACGTTGTTGCGCGCGGGCTTCTCGACCTTGAACTCGTCGGGGCGGCTGGCGCTCTTCCGGTAGAGGAAGTACATGGTCCACACGAAGAGGACGGCCAGGCCGGAGAAGAGCAGGTACTTGAGGATCTTTTTCATGGGTCCGCTGTGTTCTGTCGGGTGGGTGGGGCAGGGGTCATTCGGCGCGTAACGCGTCCACGGCCTTGATGGCGAGCGCGCGGCGGGCGGGCAGCAGCCCTGCCAGGAGGCCGCTGGCGATCAGCACGGCGAAGGCCACCAGGGCCACGAAGAGGTCCACGCCGGGGTTCTTGAAGAAATCGGACTCGCCGGCCGCCGAACGCACGGCCTCCAGCACGCCCACGCCCGCCAGCAGTCCGAAGTAGCCCGCGATGAGGGTGAGGGTGAGGGCCTCCTGCACGATCTGCCCGGTGATGTTGCGCGGGGTGGCCCCCAGGCTGCGCCTGATGCCGATCTCCTTGGTGCGCTCCTGGATGCTCACCAGCATGATGTTGCCGATGCCGATGGCGCCCGCCAGCAGTGTGCAGATGCCCACGAACCAGCTCAGGCCGCCGATGCCCAGGAAAAGGCCGTTCATCATGCCGTAGAACTCCTGCATGTTCCAGCTGCCGAACGCGCTCTCGTCGGTGGGGTCCACCCGGTGCTTGCGCGCCATCAGCAACCGCACCTGCCGCTCCACCCCGCCCACGTCCACCCCCGGCTCGGCCACCAGCGTGAACCAATGGACCTCGTTCAAGGCGTTGAAGGCCTTCTGGAAGGTGGTGAAGGGCACGTAGATCTTCGCATCGGGGTTGTCGCCCATCTCGGCGCTGCTCTTCTTCTTGCTCACCCCCACCACCTGGAAGTACACCCCGCTGATCTTGATGTACCGGCCGATGGGGTCCTCGGGCTTGAACAACTGGTCCACCACGTCCTGCCCGATCACCGCCACCTTGCGCTCCTCGCGCAGGTCGGCATGGTTCAGGAACCGCCCCTGCGGAAGGCGCACGGCCTCCACCTGGATCACCTCGGGCTCGGAGCCGTACACGCTGAAGGCGCCCACCTTGCTGCCGTAGCTCACGTTGTTGCCGCTGCGCCAGCCGCCCAGCTGCAGCTGCGGCGAACACACGGCGATGCCCGGCACGTTGTTGCGGATGATGGCGATGTCCCCGTTGTCGAAGGTGAACCGGCGGCCCTTCTGGAAGCCCGCGAACGGCTTGGTGGTGGGCATGGTCCACAGGAAGCAGCTGTTGGTGGCGAAGCCCTCGAAGCCGCCCAGCACGGCGTTCTTCAACCCGTTGCCCATGCCCAGCATCACCACCAGCATGAAGATGCCCCAGCCCACCCCGAACATGGTGAGGAAGCTGCGCAGCTTGTTCCTGCTCAGCGTGTTCCAGATCTCGCCCCAGCGGTCGTTGTCGAACATGGCACTACTCCTCGCGGAGGGCTTCGATGGGACGGATGGCGGCGGCGCGGCGCGCGGGGATGAAACCGGCCAGCGCACCGGCGATGATCAGGGCTGTCAGGGCCGTGACGGCCACGTCGATCCGGATGGTGGGGTCGCGGAAGAACTCGCTGCCCGGCACAACGCTGGCGATGCCCTCCATGAGGAGGACGCCCAGCACCAGCCCGGCCCAGCCCGCCACGCCGGTGATGAAGACGGATTCGAGCAGCACCTGACCCACCACGTTGGCCGGGGTGGCGCCCAGGGCTTTGCGGATGCCGATCTCCCGCGTGCGCTCCTTCACCACGATCAGCATGATGTTGCTCACCCCCACGATGCCCGCGATCAACGAGCCGATGCCCACGAACCAGAGGAATGAGGTGATGCCCCCGAAGATGCTGTTCATGGTGCCCACGTTCTCCACGTTGTTGTTCACCCACAACGCACGCTCGTCCGTGGGGTCGAAGTCGTGCCGCCGCGCCAGGGTGTGGACGGCCCGCTGCTCGGCCCGCTTGGCCCCCGCGATGCTCGCATCGGCGAAACTGAAGGTGATGTCGTCCACGATACCTTTCGCATTGAACACCTTCTGTGCGGCGCTCAGCGGGATGTACACCGGACTGCGTTCACCACGCTCCGGTCCGCCGGTCTCGTATTCGTACAGCCCCACCACCTCGAAGGGGATGCCGTTCACGTTCACCCACTTGTGCAGCGGGTCCTCCTTCCTGAACAGCTCGGTGCGGCAGTCCCCGGCGATGACGATCACCTTGCGGTCCTGCACTTCGTCCACCTCGTTGATGAACCTTCCGGAGATGATCCGTTGATGCTGCAGATGCTGGTGCGCCGGCTGGATGCCGCGAATGCTGTAGCTGCCCGAGTTCATGCCGTATTGCAGCTTGCTCTGCCCGCGCCACACGCTGTACTGGCCGCTGATGTGCTGGATGCCGGGGATGGCGTTCCGCAACGCTTCGATGTCCGCATCCTCCAGCTCGATGGTCCGGTTGGGGGGCAGCCCCTTCCACGGCTTGCTGGTCTCGTTGCCGAAGATGCGGATGCTGTTGGTGGCCGTGTTGCGGAAGTTGTAGCTGAACCCGTTGCGCAGGCCCGCCCCGGCGCCCAGCAGGATGATGAGCATGAAGATGCCCCAGAACACCGCGAAGCCCGTGAGCACCGCCCGCAGCTTGTTCTTGCCGATGCTGTCCAGCACCTCGGCCCACTTCTCCCTATCGAACATCGCCTTCCGGTTTGCGCACCGCCCGCACCCCGTCCATGCTCGTGCTCAGGCTCTGCGGGTCCAGATGGGCGTTCTCGATCAGCCCGTCGCGCAGGTAGATCACGCGGTGGGTGGCGGCGGCCACGTCACGCTCGTGCGTCACGATCACCACGGTCTTGCCCAGGTCCCGGTTCACCTCGGTGAGCAGGGCCATCACTTCCTGGCTGGTCCTGCTGTCCAGGGCGCCCGTGGGCTCGTCGGCCAGGATGATCTTGGGGTCGCTGATCAGGGCCCGCGCGATGGCCACGCGCTGCTTCTGCCCGCCGCTCAGCTCGTTGGGCATGTGGTGCGCCCACTCGCGCAGGCCCACCCGCTCCAGCATCCCCAGTGCCAGTTCGTTGCGCCGCCGCCGGCGCACCCCCTGGTAGTACAGCGGCAGCGCCACATTCTCCATGGCGTTCTTGAAGGCGATCAGGTTGAAGCTCTGGAACACGAAGCCGATGTACTTGCTGCGCAACAGCGCGTTCTCGGTCTCGCTCTGCCCGTTGATCGGCAGGCCGTCCAGCCGGTACTCCCCGGCGTCGTACGTGTCCAGGATGCCGATGATGTTCAGCATGGTGCTCTTGCCCGAGCCCGAACTGCCCATGATGCTCACCAGCTCTCCCGCGCCGATCTGCAGGTCGATGCCCTTGAGCACCGACAGCACGTTGGTGCCGGTGCGGTACGCCTTGTGGATGCCCTTCAGGGAGATCATCGGCCCGAAGGTACCGGAACGCCCTCCGCAGGCCGGGGGCCTTACACGAACGGTGACGGCCGGGGAGGAACGGCGGACGGCCTTTTCCGGCACGCCGTTGGTGGAAGGCCCGCACCGGCCTATTTTAGCCGGATACGATCCCGATGACCATGACCCGCCCGCTCCTGCTCGCCACCGCCCTGCTCACCGCCTGCGCCCTCCACGCCCAGAAGGTCGATCCGCGGCACACCAACTTCTACCGCGTGCCTGCTCCGGTGGAGAACGAGGTGATCCGCATCGAATTCAAGGACCCCGTGGCCCAGCTGGCGATGTGCAAGGTACGTGTGGAGCTCACCAACAAGACGTCGGACATCCTGATCATCAAAGCATCGGAGATCGTGTTCACGGTGGGCGGCGCCACGTACAGTCCCAAGGACCGCGACTTCGTGATCCGCCCCAACGACCGCATCAACCGCACCCTGGAGATCACCGGCGGCAACATGCACCACGACGCCTTCAGCGTGAAATTCGGCGGCGCCAACCGGCTGTCGCGCAGCGAAGGCGCGCTGAAGGTGCCCGACTTCGACGTGCCCCCCAGCAAGAACAGCTTCACGGCGGGCAACTTCGAGGTGAACCTGGTCAACATGGACAAGGAGACGGCCAAGACGGCCCTCAAGTTCAAGGTGGTGTACCGTGGAAGCAAGGTGGCCCTGGTGGATCCCAGCCGCACGGCCCTGCGCATCGAGTCGGGCCAGGAGTTCGCCAACGCCAGCAGCAAGAGCAAGGAGGTGATCCTGCAGCAGGGCGAGGACGATGCCTTCACCGTCTATGGCGAGATCCCGGGCAAGATCGTGGACATGCAGTTCGCCAACATGAAGCTGGTGTGGAACGACGCCTTCCGCGAGGTGACGCCCAAGCCGTTCAAGATCGGCACGGTGGACTTCACCATCGATCCGGGGCTCACCGAGGGGAAGAACCGCTAGCGCGTCGTACACCGGACCGCCCGGTCAGGATGGCCACACCGGCAGGTGGGCGGCACCACCGGCCTGGGCCTGGACGCGGTAGGCCGTCACCAGCAACAGCAGCAGGGCCAGGGCCACCACCAGGCAGGCCCAGATCGCCACGTCGAAGATCCGTGCGACAAGTCGGCTTCGGTCCATCGTGCGTCCGCCATGCCCGGCGACGTCCCGAAGCAGGGCACGTGGCCGTCCGTTCACAAGGGAAGTCGAGGGAGCGGGCCTGCGACCGAGTGAACGGCGCGCGTCAGCACCCCAGCGCCCGCATCACCTCCTCGCGTTTGCGGCGGCTCATCTCCACCCGCGCACCGCTGCCGAGCACCACGTGCCCGTCGTCCAGGTGCGTCACGTGGGCCTTGTTCACCAGGGCGCTGCGGTGAACCCGGAGGAACCCGAGCGGTGCCAGCATGTCCTCGTAATCCTTCAGGGTGCGTGCGCTCACGAAGCGACGCCCGTCCACGGTGTGCAGCTGGGTGTAATTGTCGTCCGCGGTGCAGTGGCTCAGCTCGGCGGGGGCCACGAAATAGGTACGGTCGCCGGTGGTGAGCGTGAGCTTGAGGTGCTGTTCGTCGCGCTGACGGATGTTCTCCAGGAACTGCCGCTGCAGGGTGGCGCGGTCGCCATCCGGGTGTTTGCTCCGGTAGCGCCTCAGCGCCTCGGCGAGCTCATCGGGCTGCACGGGTTTCAGCAGGTAGTCCAGCGCGCTGAAGCGGATGGCCTGGATGGCGTAGCGCTGGAAGCCGGTGCAGAAGATCACCTCGAAGGGCCAGCTGCCCAACCGTTGCAGCAGGTCGAAACCGCTGCCGCCCGGCATCTCCACGTCCAGGAACAGGAGGTCGGGTCCGCGGTCGCGGATGTTCCGGGCCGCCTGGTCGATGTCGCCGGCCTCGCCCACGACCTCCACTTCGGGATGGGCCGTCAGCAGACCCCGCAGGTAGGTGCGGTTGCCGGCATCGTCGTCCACGAGCAAGGCGCTGATCATCGCAGGTTCCCTGGTCGCAAGATAGGGGGGGCGGGACCGGCCATGAGGCGCCGCAGGGTCGCGTGCGGTCCGCCGCCGGGTTCAGCCAAGCCGCACCGTCACCCTGGTGCCGGCCGCAAGCCCGTCGGCATCCCGCAGGTCCTCCACCTGGATCGCGCCCGCATCGCCCAGGCGTCGGAAGAGGAGCTTTAACCGCTCGCCGGTGAGCTGCATGCCCAGGGACCGGTGGCCCTGTTCGCGGCCCGCATGGTCCCTCGCGGCCTGCGCCCTGCCCACGCCGTTGTCGGTGATGGTGCAGCGGATGGCCTCACCATCGGGCACGAACCGCACGGCGATCGAGCGCCCGCCCTCCTTGTGTGCCAGGCCGTGCCAGATGGCGTTCTCCACGAAGGGCTGCACGAGCAACGCCGGCACGTCGGCATCGCCGTCCAGCAAGGTGCGGTCGGCCTCCACCGTGTAGTGCAGGTCGGGCATCCGCGCGGCCTCCAGCTTCAGGTATTGCCGCAGGAAGTCGAGCTCCTCGGCGATCCCGACGCGGTCGTTCACGCTGTGGTCCAGCACCATGCGCAGCAGCCGGGCGAAGCCCTGCAGGTAGGCCAGGGCCTCCACCTGTTGTCCGACCTGGGTCATGCGGGCGGCGCTGTTGAGGCAGTTGTAGATGAAGTGGGGGTTCATCTGGCTGCGCAGGAGCTTCATCGCCAGCAGGTCGTTGATCTCGCGGATCTCGGCGTTGCTGCCGGCCAGCTGCGCGTTCAGTTCCTCCAGCGCGCGGGCGTGGCGGCGCTTCTGCAGGAAGTTGCGCAGCAGGAGCAAGGCGGCCAGCAGCACCAGCACCGCCACGGCGATGATGGCTTTCATGCGCACCTCGCCGCTGCGCAGCCGTGCGGCCTGCTCGCTGTTCTCGGCGCGCAGGATGGCGTTGTCCTTCTCTTTGCGGGCGCTCTCGAACTCGGTGCGAAGCCGCGCGAGCTCGCGCTGCGTATCGGCCCCCTGCAGGCTGTCCTTGAGCGCGGCATGCCGCTCACACAGGGCGAAGGTGCCCAGGGCATCACCCTGCATGCTCGCCAGGCGGGCGCGCGCCAGCAGGAACTCCAGGACCAGCTGGCGGTCCCCGATGCCCGCGGCCAGGGAATCGCCCCGGCGCAGGTGCGTTCGTGCGGCCGCGATGCGTCCTTCGCGCAGCTCGATGTCGCCGATGCGTCGCAGCACGTACGCCATGTCGGTGGGGCTGTCGACGGCCTCGTAGCGTTCCAATGCGGCCGCGTAGTGGTGCAGGGCAAGCGCGGCGTCGCGGGCACTGGCCAGGTCGCCCAGGTTCTCCTCCACGATGCCCATGCCCAGCTGGTCGTGGATCGACCGGAAGATCACGGCGGCCTGCCCGAAGCGCTCCACTGCCGCCAGCGTGTCGCCGGTATCGCGCAGGGTGTTGGCCAGGGCCGTCAGGCAGTTGGCCTCGGCGTTGCGGCGGCCCAGGGCGCGCTCCAAGGCCAGCGACCGCTCCAGGTATTCGCGCGAACGCGCGTGCTCGCCGACCTTGCGGCAGGCCACCCCGATGGAGTAGAGGAGCTTGGCGGTGCTGGCCGTGTCGCGGGCGGCCTCGCTCTGTTCCAGGGCCTGGTGGAAGAGCTTCAGCGCACCCACGCTGTCGCCCCGCTTGTCGGCCACCCACCCCAGGTTGCTCAGCGTCACGTTGACATAGGCCGGCACGCCCATCCGCTGGAAGATGCCCAGGGCGATGTGCAACAGCGAATCGGCGCGGTCCAGGCGGCCCTGCTCGGCCGCGAGCCAGCCCAGGTTGTTGTGCGCATCGCCCAGCGCCTTCGGATGCTGGATGCGCCGGGCGAGGACCAGGGCCTGTTCGCCCACCAGCCGGGCGCTGTCGGGATCGGAACGGATCAGGTTGAAGCAGATGCGCGCCAGCGCATCGGCGCGGGCCGTGTCGTCCCGGGCCGCCCGCAGGTCCGCCCGCAGGCCCGGCACCAGCGAAGCATCCTGGGCGGTGACGCAACAGGCCGCCCAGAGGGCGGGGAGCAGCAGCAGGGCTCGCATGGTCTCCCAAATGAAAAAGCCATCCGAAGATGGCTCTTTCCAGCGGTCCGGACGGGACTCGAACCCGCGACCTCCGACGTGACAGGCCGGCATTCTAACCAGCTGAACTACCGGACCGGCTGACCGCGCCTTTCGGCGAAGCGGGTGCAAATGTACAGCCCCGGGGCAAGTTTGCAAGGGCCATCGCCAAAGCTCAATAGAGACGCGAGCGTTTCGTGAGGAACTCCAGCAGTACCGGGCCGAAGCCTGCGTTGATGTCGGCCTCCACCAGGTCGATCCGGTACTGCCCGCAGCGCAGCTTCAACCGGTGCCAGCGTTCGGCCACGGCCTGGCGGTAGCCTTCCCGCACCTCGGCGGCATGCGCCTTCACCTGTGCCCCGGTCTCCACGTCCACGAAGGTGTAGGGCCGGTCCTGCAGGTCCAGCTCCAGCTCACGCCGGCGGTCCACCACGTGGAACACGATGAGGTCGTGTTTGTTGAAACGCAGGTGCTGCAAGGCATCGAACACCTCCTCCTCGCGCCCCGCATCCTCCAGCATGTCGCTCAGCACCACCACCAGGCTGCGGCGGTGGGCCCGCCGTGCGATGTCGTGCAGGGCCTCCACCAGGCCGGTGCGATGGCCGCGGGCCGGCGCATCGGCCGTCAACAGCCGTTCCAGGTGCTGGGTGAGGTGGCGCAGGTGCACCGCGTTGCTGCGGGCCTCCTCGGCCAGGTCCACCGCGTCACGGAACACGGTGAGCCCCACCGCGTCGCGCTGCTTGCGCAGCAGCTGGATGAAGGCCGCGGCCGCATGCACGGCGAATTCCACCTTGTTGAACGCCTGCGCCTCACCCCGGACCGGGAAGTACATGGAGGAGGAGGCGTCCAGCACCAACTGGCAGCGCAGGTTGGTCTCCTCCTCGTACCGCTTCACGAACAGCTTGTCCGTGCGGGCGTAGAGCTTCCAATCCAGGTGCCGCGTGCTCTCGCCGCTGTTGTACGCCCGATGCTCGGCGAACTCCACACTGAACCCGTGGAACGGGCTCTTGTGCAGGCCCGCCAGAAAGCCCTCCACCACCTGCCGGGCTTTGAACTCCAGGGCGCTGAGGGCTTGGATGTGCTGCTGTGCGATGGGCATCCGCTCACAAAGAACGACAAGCCCCCCGATACGTCGGGAGGCTTGTCCGGTACACGATCGAAGCGCCGGTCAGGCCAGCTGCCCCTGCAACTTGCCCGCCAGGGTCGCCTTGGGCACGGCGCCCACGCTGCGGTCCACCACTTCGCCGTTCTTGATGAACAGGATGGTGGGGATGCTGCGGATGCCGTATTTCATGGCCACCTGCGGGTTGTTGTCCACGTTGACCTTGCCGATCACGGCCTTGCCTTCGTAGTCCTTGGCGAGTTCCTCCACCACCGGGCCCACCATGCGGCAGGGACCGCACCATTCCGCCCAGAAGTCGACCATCACGGGCTTGTCGCTCTTCAGTACCAGTTCTTCGAAGTTGCTGTCGGTGAATTCGAGTGCCATGTTCTTTCGCTGTGGACGACACGCGTCCGGGTTTGTGTGTTGTTCCTCCCTTTCCTACGCCGCAAGTTGGGGACTTTGTTCCGGGCTGGTGCGTTGTCGGGCCCACGCCTTTCCACCGGCGGCCGTGCAAAGGTACCCCGGTCCCCCAAGTTCCTTGCCATGGAAACAAAACGGACGGAAAGGCAGGATCCCAAGCGAGCGGGGCGGCGGGACCTTGGCGGTGATGAGCGGTGGTGGCCGTCGGCAGGGCGGTTCGGGCCCCGGTGATCGACTGTCAGCCTGTCCGCCGGGCGGACCTGTAGGAAGCTGCCCGGCCTGCTTCCACCGTTCGGATCGATGCGGGCGGGTGCCGTGCTTGATCGGGAGGGCGGACCACCCCCGAGGGATCCCGATCCTCGGGGCGGATCTGGTCAGTTCAGGGCGTAGTCCACATCGCCCAGCCGCTCGATGGCCCGGAGGAGGTCCTCGCTCACGGCCACCGAAAGGCCCTTGCTGGGGACCTCCACGGCCAGGTTCTCTTTCTGGCTGACGATCTGGAAGTTCACCTTGCACTTGCCGGGGCTGGCCTTCAGCAGGGCGCCCAGCTCGGTGGCCAGGGGGGCGTTCACACGTTCGGCCTCCAGCTTCAGGTTCAGCTTGGTGAAGTACTTGTCGCGCACGTCGCTCAGCAGGTCCATGCCGGCGATCTTGAACTCGAGCTGGCCCTCATCGCGGCCCCAGGTGCGGGCGTTGGCCCGGCCCTTCACGAAGAGCAGGGTGCCCACCTGCAGGTACAGCTTGTACTTGAGGTAGTCCTCGCTGAAGAGCATGAACTCGTGCGTTCCGTGGTGGTCCTCCAGGCTGAAGCTGCCGAAGGGTTTGCCGCTCTTGGCGATGCGGTGCTCGGCCTTGGTGACGATGCCGGCGAAGGCGACCTCGCGTCCCACCAGCTTGTCGAGCTCCTTGAGGTCGGGCAGCGTGGTGTTGCACAGGTGCTTCACCTCCAGCCGGTGGTCGTCCAGGGGGTGGCCGCTGAGGTAGAAGCCGATCACATCCTTCTCGTAGTGCAGCTTCTCGAGGGCGCTCCAGCCGTCCACCTGCGGCAGGGGCGGCTCGGGGATCGCGGCGGCGCCCTCGGCCAGGTCGAACATGCTCACCTGGGCGCTGTCCGTGCCGTCCTGGTGCTGCTGGCCGTAACGCATCAGCGTTTCAAGCCAGGTGGGCTTGCCCTCGCCGGTGGTGTGGAAGAAGTGGGCGCGCTGGACCTTGAGCGAATCGAAGGCGCCGGCGTAGGCCAGGCTCTCCATGGCCTTGCGGTTGGCGGCGCGCAGGTCCGTGCGGCGCACCAGGTCGTGGATGTTCCGGAACGGGCCGTTGGCCTCGCGCTCGCCCACGAGGGCCGCCACCGCCGCCTCGCCCACACCCTTCACCGCGCCCAGGCCGAAGCGCACCTGCCCCTGCCGGTTCACGCTGAACTGCAGCTGGCTCTCGTTCACATCGGGGCCCAGCACCGGGATGCCCATGCGCCGGCACTCCTCCATGAAGAAGGTGATCTTGTCGATCTGCCCGCCCGAGTGGGTGAGCACGCTGGCCATGTATTCCGGAGCATGGTTCGCCTTCAGCCAGGCGGTCTGGTAGGCCACGAAGGCGTAGCAGGTGCTGTGGCTCTTGTTGAAGGCGTACTGCGCGAAGGCCTCCCAATCGGTCCAAACCTTTTCGCACACCTTGGCGTCATAGCCGCGCTCGGCGGTGCCGGCCAGGAACTTGCCCTTCATCTTGTCCAACGTGGCACGGTCCTTCTTGCCCATGGCCTTGCGCAGCACGTCGGCATCGCCCTTGGTGAAGCCCGCGAGCTTCTGCGAGAGCAGCATCACCTGCTCCTGGTACACGGTGACGCCGTAGGTCTCCTTCAGGAGCTCCTCCATCTCGGGCAGGTCGTACACGATGGCTTCCTGACCGTGTTTGCGTTTGATGAAGGTGGGGATGTAATCGATCGGCCCCGGGCGGTACAGGGCGTTCATGGCGATGAGGTCGCCGAACTGGTCGGCCTTCAGTTCGCGCAGGTGCTTCTGCATGCCCGCGCTTTCGAACTGGAAGGTGCCGTTGGTCTCGGCGCGCTGGTACAAGGCGAAGGTCTTGGGGTCGTCCAGCGGGATGTCGTCGATGGCGATGTCCAGCCCGTGGTTGGCCTTGATCATGCGCAGCGCATCGCGGATGATGGTGAGGGTCTTCAGGCCCAGGAAGTCCATCTTGATCACGCCGGCGTCCTCGATCACCTTGCCGTCGTATTGTGTGAGCAGCAGGGGGCTTTCCTTGCTGGTGCACACGGGGATGATCTGCGTGAGGTCGCTGGGGGCGATGATGATGCCCGCGGCATGAACCCCGGTGCCGCGCACACTGCCCTCCACCTTCTCGGCCTCGCGCAGCACATCGGCGGTGAGTTCCCCGCTGTCCAGGATCTCCCGCAACTGCTTCACGCCGGCCAGTTCGTCGCTGTTCAGGTTCTCCTTCGTCTTCAGGCTGCCATCACCCTCCAGGGGGGCGTGCAGCACACGGGCCAGTTCGATGCCGGGGCGCTCGGGCACCAGCTTGGCCAGCCGGTCGGCCTCGGGCAGCGGCAGGTCCATCACCCGGGCCACATCGCGAATGCTGCTCTTGGCGGCCATGCTGCCGTAGGTGACGATCTGCGCCACCTGGTTGCGGCCGTACTTGTCCACCACGTAGTCGATCACCCGCTGCCGCCCCTCGTCGTCGAAGTCGGTGTCGATATCGGGCATGCTCTTGCGGTCCGGGTTCAGGAAGCGCTCGAACAGCAGGTCGTACTTGATGGGATCGATGTTGGTGATGCCGATGCAGTAGGCCACCGCACTGCCCGCCGCCGATCCCCGGCCGGGACCGATCAACACGCCCATGTTGCGGCCCGCGTTGATGAAGTCCTGCACGATGAGGAAGTAGCCCGCGAAGCCCATCGTCCTGATCGTGAAGAGCTCGAAGTCCAACCGCTCCTTGATCCTCGGGTCCAGGGCGTCGATGCCACCGGTGAGGCCCGTATCGGGTGAGTGGTGAACGGCAGTTGGTGAATGGGTCGCTCCTCCGGTCGCTGTTCGCCATTCACCGTTCACCTTTTCCCCACCGAGCCATCTCCTGATCGCGCCCTCGTACGTCAGATGCTTCAGGTAGTCATCCTGATCGGTGAAGCCTTCGGGCAGTTGGTAGGCCGGCAACAGGATGTCCTGTTTAAGCTTCAAGGTCTCCACCCGGTCCACGATCAGGCCGGTGTTGTCCAGCGCCTCGGGCAGATCGCGGAAGGTCTCGGCCATCTGCGCCTGCGTCTTGAAGAAGAACTGGTCGTTGGGGAACCCGAAGCGCTTGCCCTTGGTGCTGGCGTCCTCGTCGGTGGCGATGGGCGTGGCCTGCTTCTCACCGGTGTTGATGCACAGCAGGATGTCGTGCGCGTTGCTGTCCTCCTGGTCGGTGTAGTGGCTGTCGTTGCTGGCGATGATGGGCACGTTGTACTTCCGCGCCCACTGCACCAGCACGGCGTTCACCTGCTCCTGCTCGGGGATGCCGTGGCGTTGCAGCTCCACGAAGTAGTCCTCGCCGAAGAGGTCCAGCCACCACCGGAACTCGGCCTCGGCCTTGTCCAGGTCGCCGCGCAGGATGGCCTGTGGTACGCTGGCGCCCAGGCAGCAGGTGGTGGCGATCAGGCCCTCGTGGTACTGTACGATCAGCTCCTTGTCGATCCGCGGGTACTTGCTGTAGAAGCCGTCGATGTAGCCGAGGCTGCACAGCTTGCTCAGGTTGCGGTAGCCTTCGGCGTTCTTGGCCAGCATCAGCTGGTGGAACCGCTTGTCCTTCTCCTCGCGGGTGAACTGCTTCTTGTGCCGGTCGGCCACCACGTAGAACTCGCAGCCCACGATGGGCTTCACCTTCAGCGAGCCGTCGTCGTTCTTGTGCTTGCCCGCCTCGGCCACGAACTTGAACGCGCCGAACATGTTGCCGTGGTCGGTGATGGCCAGCGCGGGCTGGCCGTCCTTCACGGCTTTTTTGTAGAGCGAAGGGATGCTGGCGGCCCCGTCGAGGAGCGAGAACTGGGTGTGGACGTGGAGGTGGGAGAAGGACATGGCGGCAGGGCCACGAAAATACCCGCCGTCGCAGGGCTTTGTCGGGATCATTTTTCCACGATCGGCGGTTGGGCCGGTGGACGCGGCCTGCCTGCCCAACGCCGTGCGCGTGGCCCGTGTGGCCGCGGCCCGAAGCGTCCCTACCTTCACGGCATGGCAGTGCTGGAGGCGTTCTACACGGCGTTCGCACGGCGTGATGCGGCGACGATGGGCGCCCTCTACCACCCGCAGGCCCGCTTCAGCGACCCGGTGTTCCCCGACCTGGACGCCGCACCTGTGCGGGCCATGTGGCGCATGCTGCTCACCAGCGGCACCGATCTACGGGTGGCGTTCACCATCATCAGCGAGGATGAGCGCAGCGGGCTGGTGCGGTGGGAGGCGTGGTACACGTTCAGCCGCACGCAACGCCCGGTGCACAACGTCATCACCTCCACCTTCATGCTGAAGGATGGCCTCATCCTCGTGCAGCGGGACAAGTTCGACTTCTGGCGCTGGAGCCGGCAGGCGCTGGGACCCACGGGGCTGGCGTTGGGCTGGACCGGCCTGCTGCGCGACCGCGTGCGGCGCCAGGCGGCCGCTGCCCTGCGCAGACACATGCTCACCGACCGGCCTGCCGCTTGATCACCACCGTGCGCTGCACCACGGCACCGGCCCGCCGTTCCAGCACATAGGCGCCGGCGCACCAGCCGGAGGCATCCACGGCGTTGGTCGCGCGGGTGCGCAGCACCTCCCGCCCGTCCAGGTCGCGCACGGTGAGGACGGCTTCCGCGGGAGCGGCCCCCAGGTGCAGCACATCGTCCACCGGGTTGGGCCAGGCCGCGAGCCGTGCGGCTTCATCGGGGGCATGCAAGCCGACGTCGGGCGCGAGCATCCAGCCGATGTCCTGCATCACGGCCAAGCCCAGCGGACCCGGCCAGTGGTTGGCATCGCCGGGCGCGCTGAAAGGCGTCATCAGCTCGTTGGGGTTGCCGGGCGGGTAGGTGGCTTCGTTGAAGTGCACACAGCTGCTGCCCAGGGCGAAGGTGGACGGGGCGTACACGCGGGCCCCCTGGCCTCCATTGGCCGCCAGCACCAACGGCCCGTTGAAGCGGAGCTGGCCGCCCGTCATCGCCGCGCCGAGCTGCGTGCCCGGGTTGGCCATCATCGTCAGCGGCCCGTCCTGCTCGTCGCTCAGGAACACGTCGAACACGCCGGGCAGCGTGTCCAGCTGCGGCCAGGGGAAGCTGGTGGTGAGCGGGGCGAAGTCGGCCATCTGCAACAGGCCCAGCGAACCGTCGCCACCCACTTTCTTGGACAGGCCCACGAAACCGAGCCCATGGCCCATCTCGTGCAGGGCCACGCTCACCAGGTCGTGCTGGCCCGCGGGCGGCAGGCCGTCCAGGCCCAGGTACCAGTCCGCGCCGCTGTTGAGGTACACGTCCATGTCGCTCTCCCCGGGGTTGAGCTCCATGCCGGCGATGCTGTTGGCCAGCGCGGTGGCGTACCACGTCAGCGGCAGCGGGGCCCCGGCGAAGTCGCGGCGGCCGTTGGGGAAGGTGACGCCCAGCGTGCTGGCGCCCAGCGGGAACCAGGTCACGCGCACCTTGATGTCCACCGGGCTCGTCAGGATGCCGCCCCAGATGCCGGCCGCGTGGTCGATGGCGACCTGTGCGGCCGCCGGGGTGCCGATGTGGGTGACGGTCACCGTGGCGGCATCGGCGTGGCCGGCGAGCAGCAGGGCCGCGAACAGGGTGCGGGGGCGCATGGACCGAAGGTAGCCGTTCTACACCGAGAGGATGGGCAGGATGCGCAGCAGCTCGGTCTCGGCGGGTTTGCCGCCGGCGATGGCCTCCGCGAACGGGACGAGGGTGAGCTTCCCGTTCACCGTGCCCAGCACCCCGTGGCGATGACCGGCGCACAGGTGCTCCACGGCGCCCACGCCCAGCCTGCCCGCCAGCACGCGGTCCGCCACCGTGGGGCTGCCGCCGCGTTGCAGGTGCCCCAGCACGCTCACACGGATGTCGAACTGCGGGGCGCGCTCCTTCACACGTTGGGCGATGGCGAAGGCCCCGCCTTGTTCGTCGCCCTCGGCCACCACCACGATGCTGCTGCCCTTGCCCTGCGCACCCTGGGTGAGCACGCGCACCACGTCGTCGATGTCCTGGTGCGCCTCGGGCACCATGGCGTATTCGGCCCCGCCGGCGATGGCCGTGCGCAGGGCGATGAAACCCGCATCACGCCCCATCACCTCCACGAAGAAGAGGCGTTCGTGCGACGAGGCCGTGTCCCGCAGGCGGTCGATGGCCTCCATGGCCGTGTTGCAGGCCGTGTCGAAGCCGATGGTGCGGTCGGTGCCGGCCAGGTCGTTGTCGATGGTGCTGGCGATGCCGATCACCGGCATGCCGCTCTCCAGGTGCAGCGCCTGTGCGCCGGCCTGCGAACCGTTGCCCCCGATCACCACCACGGCATCGATGCCCGCCCCCCGCAGGTTGGCCACGGCGCGCGCCCGGCCCTCCGCCGTGCGGAAGGCCGCGCTGCGGGCGCTGCGCAGCATGGTGCCGCCGCGCTGCACGATGTTGCTCACGTCGCGCGGGCCCAGGCCGCGGAACCGGCCCTCCACCAGGCCGTCGAAGCCGTCCAGCACACCGGTGGAGGTGAGGCCGTAGTGGTGCGCGGCCCGCACCACCGCGCGGATGGCGGCGTTCATGCCGGGGGCGTCGCCGCCGGAGGTGAGCAGGGCCAGGTGTCGGGGTTGTTCCATGGGTCGTGGGCTGTGGAGGGTGCGCGGTCGTGCGAACCTACGGCCCGGGGCGTGACGCCCGTGCCGGCGGTGGCTCAGGGCCGTGCCCGTTTCACGTGCCGCAGGGTGACGTACCACGCCGGGTCCACCGCGCTCACACCCGCCCGCTTCCGGACGGTGCCCACCGGCGCCCACCGGTCGTTCACCACCACGGTGCGCACGCTCCCATCGGCCAGGTGCAGCCGCACGGACATGCGCAGCCCGGGGACGGCGTTGGCCCAGCGCGCCAGCAACGTGCCCCGGCGCACGCTCCACTGCAGCTCGGGCACCAGCACGGTGCGCAGGTACTGGTCGAACAGGTTGCGGTCCAGCAGCGTCCGCGTCCGCTCGTCGAAGCCCAGGAGGAAGGCCTCGACCTCGGCGCTGCCGGTGATGCGGTGGCGGAACCGGCGGTTCATCTCCAGCAGCATGGCCCGGAAGGTGCTGTCGCCGGTGATGTGCCGCACCATGTGCAGCAGGGCCGCCCCTTTGTAGTACATGTCGCCGCTGCCCACCCTGTTCACGCCGTACGGGCCGATGATGGGCACGTCGTTGGTGATGTTGCGCCGGCAGCCGGTCACGTAGCGCTCGGCGGCCTCGCGGCCCTGCTGGCATTCGGTGAAGAGGGTCTCGCTGTAGTTGGTGAAGCCCTCGTGGACCCACATGTCCGCGATGTCGGCCGTGGTGATGCTGTTGCCGAACCACTCGTGGCCGCTTTCGTGCACGAGGATGAAGTCCCAATGCAGGCCCACGCCGGTGCCGCTGAGGTCGCGGCCCAGATAGCCGTTCCGGTAGTCGTTGCCGTAGGCCACCGCGCTCTGGTGCTCCATGCCCAGGTGCGGCGCCTCCACCAGCTTGTAGCCGTCGGCGCGGAAAGGGTACGGGCCGAACCAGTGCTCGAAGCAGGCGATCATGGGCCCCACCTGCTTGAACTGCGCGCGGGCCTTGTCCTCGTTGCCCATCAGCACCCAGTAGTCGCAGTCCAGCGGGCCCTCCAGGCCGGCCACCGTCTCCCCGAAGTGCGTGTAGCGGCCGATGTAGGGCACCAGGTTGTAGGTGTTGATGGGGCTGGTGACGTACCAGTGCCAGGTGGTGGTGCCGTCGCCGTGGGGCGTGGTGCCCCGCAACCGGCCGTTGCCCACGGCCTGCAGGCTGTCCGGCACGGTGATGTGCAGGGCCGCACCGTCGTCGGGCTCGTCGCTCTGATGATCCTTGCAGGGATACCACACGCTGGCCCCGAGCCCCTGGCAGGCCACGCTGGCCCAAGGGGCGCCGCCGGCGTCCCGCCGCCAGATCCAGCCGCCGTCCCACGGTGGGTTGCGCGCCGCCCTGGGCGTCCCGTGGTAATGGATGCGCAGGGTGTTGGCCTCCCCGGCCCGCAGGCTGTCCGGCAGGTCCACCCACAGCACGTCCCCCTCGCGCACGAAGGCGAGGGCCCGGTCCGCAAGGACGATGGCGCTGTCGCGGAAGACCTGCACCTCCCAGGTCACGCTGTCGGCCACCAAGGGCTGTTGCAGGTCGATCTGCATCCGCCGGCCCCCGGCCACGGCCGTGAAGGCGATGGCGGTGCTGCCCTGGATGCTGTGCCGGTCCAGGTCGGGGCGCAGGCTCACGTCGTAGTAGGTCACGTCCCACCAGGCGCGCTCCGGCCCGATGCTGCCGCGCAGCGTGTCGGCGCGGGTGAAGGATCCCTGCGTGTCGCCGAGCATCTGGGCGCTGAGGAAGGTGCCCGGGCCCAGGGCGCACAGGCAGGTGAGGGTGAGACGGAAGGCCGTGTTCATCGCATGGACTTGTCCGTGCGATGATACGCACGGCGCGTGCCGCCCCGTCCCGAAGGAGCCCAACAGGCTATCTGAACGAACACCCTTCGGGCTGCGCGAGGTACCCGAATACCTCTCGCTCGCTTCCAAAAGCAGTTTGGAACGAGCCGCTACCGGGGGGGCGGAGCTGTGGCCGGCGCGGGGGCCGGGGCCTCCGGTGCGGGCGGGTCCAGCAGCACCACTTCCAGCTTGCGCACGCCGTACTTGGCCTTCAGGCTGGCGCGGTGGGCCTCGCCCTCCTCCACGGTGGCGAAGCGCATCACCTGGATGTCCGCCGCCGCCGCCATGGCCGGGTGCTCCCGCTTCACACGGTCGATGAGCTGGGCGGTGGTCGCCGCTTCGGTGGTGGCGAACACCGGCGTGAGGTACACCACCGGACCGTTGCGCCAGTTGCCGATGGCCATGGCCTGGATCGCGTTCTGGGCAGGGAGCAACGGGGCGGCCAGCAGGGCGGCCAGGAGCAGAAGGGTGCGCATGGGGGTGGGTGGGGGCAAAGATCGCGGTTCGCGGGGCGCGGTGAGCGGGGTCATTCCACCCGGCAACCACCGTGCCCAACTTCGGGGCCGATCCCACCTTCCCGTCCATGCACCGCTCCGCCCCCCCGACCCGGCCCGGCCTGCCCGCGGGCGCCACCATCGTCGATGTCCGCACCCCGGCCGAGTTCGCCGAGGGCCATGTGGAGGGCTCGGTCAACATCCCCCTGGGCAGCCTGCCGCAGGAGCTGCCGCGGCTGCGGGCCATCCCCGGGCCCATCGTGCTGGTGTGCGCCTCGGGCGGGCGCAGCGCCCAGGCCACGGCCTGGCTGCGGGCCCAGGGTATGGAGCGGGTGGAGAACGGCGGCAGCTGGCTCGACCTGGTCTGACCTGCCGATCTTCGGACGGATCGTCTATCTTTGCGCCCCCTTCGAGCAGGGGGTTAACACAACAAGCGACATGCCGACCCGCATCCGCCTTCAGCGTAAAGGCAAGAAAGGCCAGCCCTACTACCACATCGTGGTGGCTGATCAACGCGCACCGCGCGATGGGAAGTACATCGAGAGGATCGGTGCCTACGACCCCAACCAGAACCCCGCCTTCATCGAGATCGACCGCACCAAGGCGCTCGACTGGATGCAGAAAGGCGCCCAGCCCACGGACACCTGCCGGGCCATCCTGAGCTACACCGGCGTGGTGTACCGCAACCACCTGCAGAACGGCGTCAAGAAGGGCGCCTTCGGTCAGGAGGAGGCCGATCGCCGCTTCGACATCTGGCTCAACGAGAAGAACGCCAAGGTGGAAGGCAAGCGCAACAAGCTGGCCTCGGGTGCCGAGCAGGCCCTCAAGGCCCGCATCGATGCCGAGAAGCGCAAGGCCGATGAGATGGCCGCCAAGCTGAGCGCCAAGCTCGCCGCCGCTTCCGCCGAGGCCCCCGCCGAAGCCCCTGCGGCCGAAGGCGAAGCGCCTGCCGAGGCGCCCGCTGAATGACCGATCACATTCTGGAGAACGGCCCGCGACCCACCTCGCGGGCTGTTCCTTTTCAGCCCCTACCTTCGGGCATGGACCTCGAGAGCCTGCACCGCATCGGCAAACTGGGCAAACCCTGGGGCCACCGGGGCGACCTCACCGTGCACCTCGAGGGCTGCGACCCGGACGACCTGGTCCACGCCGGCTCGCTCTTCGTGGACATCGAGGGCCAGAAGGTGCCCTTCTTCTTCACCGACCTGCGCGAGAAGGGGCGCGATGTGCTGGTGAAGTTCGACGACTTCCACGACCCGCAGAGCGCGGCCATCCTCGTGGGGCGCGACCTGTACGCTCCGCCGGGGCTGCTGAGCGATGGCAGCGACGAAAGCTGGGACCCCGATGAGTTCATCGGCCTGGTGGTGCGCGATGAAGTGCATGGCGACCTCGGTGAGGTCACCGCCATCGAAGGCACCGACCGCAACCCCGTGCTGGTGATCCTCCACGGCGAGCAGGAGGTGATGGTGCCCCTGGCCGAGGAGATGATCGTGGACCTCGACATGGAGGAACGCACGATGACCATCCGGACGCCGGAGGGCTTGGTCGATCTGTACAGGAACACTGGTGGCGGCTGAGGCGAAAGGGCGGATCGGATCCGGGGCCGGCTCGCCTCATTGAAGCGGAGGGCACAGAGCACATCCGAACCGTCACTGCGAGGCGCCTGTGTGGCGGGTGGTCCGAAGCGCGCCGTGGCAGTCTCCCGCGACCGGACGGGAACTCCACCGCCCCCACCGTGTGAAGCCCATGTGAAGTGTTCAACCGACAGCACCACCTGGCACATCTTCGACTACATTCGACCAGCCATGCCTGCCGTGAACAGCATCACCCATGCATGCGGACCGCACGGAACGCCGATGTCGGCGTGGGTCGCAAGCGGGCGGCTGGCGGCTGGAAGCCGCTTGGCCGCTTGGCCGCTTGGCCGCTTGGCATCTGATTCTTCAACTCGCCAAGATATTCAACATAGGTGCGCCTTCGCGCTTCAACGCGATCTTGTTCCCAGCGATCCAGGCCATGGTGCGCTGGCGGCTTGAACGGTTCCCGGTTGCCGTTGTGCAAGGGCGCCGCCGAAAGCACCGCTTGCGACGGCCCCGGCCCGGAGCGGTTTGCTGAGGGCCGGGGTATCTTGCACCAACCAGGGCGCTGCACCGAGCGGATCTCGGGCAGGCCCTCCGCCACCCAAGCGATCTTTTTGGGCGGGCACGCGGAAGGCGCCATGGCCGCGGACAACCCGAACAACCAGGAGGCGGGCCGGACGATGTTCCTGGCCGATACGAACTTGACGATGATGAACTCTGCCAACACTCCTTACCCCACGCGTAGCATGGTGCTCGCCATGGCTGTGGCAATGGTACTGTACGCCATCACCTCCACCGCGCAGGCCCAGAACCTGGTGCCCAACCCGGGGTTCGAAGTGTACGACACTTGCCAGGCGGATGAATTCGGAGTGAATGGTCCGTTCCAGTGGTTTCGTACCAATGGAACACCCGACTACCTGCAAAGCTGTTTGCCATATGGCCACTTCCAAGGGCTGCCTATGAACTTCATCGCCTATCAGTTGCCGTTCGAGGGTGCTTCATGCGCGGGTATGATTACATACTGGCAAAGTGGTTCAACCGAGGGTCGCGAATGGATCATGGTTCCTTTGCTGGAACCCATGGTGGTAGGGCAGACCTACTACTGTAGCTTCCGGGCGAATGCAGGATTTGGCGGTAACGCACAATACCCGCAGATCTGGTTGGCCAACGACATGGTGGGCATGCGCTTTACCACCATGGCCATACCTCCGTGGAACGTGGGTGATCCCTATCCGGTACCGCCGAACCATGCGCACATCCTATACCCGGAGATCCTCTCGGATACCGTGGGGTGGACCTTGGTGAGCGGCAGCTTCGTGGCCGACAGTGCCTACCAGTACGTGATGATCGGGCAGTTCTTCAGCAATGCCCTGACGGATACGCTTCAATTTTCTCCAGAGGGCATTCCTTGGTACTGGTTGCCTCGCGCATACACCTTGGTGGATGCGGTCTGCGTTTCGCCAAGCTTGGAGGGTTGTGATCTGGGCCAAGGGGTTGGCGAAGAACAGGCAATAGGTCCTGTGCTATTCCCCAATCCAGCGCTAGACCAAATGGTCGTTGGCCAAAGGTCCGGGGCCGAGGCACTGGTGCTGGATGCTGTGGGGCGCGTGCTTTGGCAGGGCCGGATCCCGAATGATCGCTGGGTGCTGGAAGTGGGTTCATGGGCACGCAGTACCTATGTGTTGCGCATTGCGCATCGCGGCAGGTTGGAGTCGCACAAGTTCGTATTGACCGAGTGAACGCATCGTTCCGGTCCTTTGAGTGAACAACAAACACTAAAAGGACATGAGGACGAAGAATTTCTTGAAGCACCTGATCCTGGGTGCGCTGTTGCTGACGAACGGGAAGGTGGTGGGGCAATCCACTACGCCCGGGAATGTGGCTCTCTTTGGAACGGATTTTCTGGGCTGGGACAACACCTTTCCGGCGAACAACTTTCCGCTGATGGTGCGGCATGATCTGAACCAACCGATCGAGTTCCATACAGCGATGGACGAGCGGATGCGGCTCTCGCCGATCTTGACCGGCCAGACCATCAACACATACCCGAACCTTGACCTGACCGGCTTCCAAGGCGTGGGGGATTTCGGCAACACCCCATCGATCTTTCAGCATCCGGCGGCGCGCGTCCACGCAGAGAACAACTCCTCTCTGGAGCTTGGTTATCGGCCCATGATCGGCGAGGGCTTTCTGGCCACGCGCGGTGAGTCCTTGTTCTACACGGGCCTGTTGGATGGCCTCACGAGCGGCGTGGTCTGGTCAACGGTGACCGGTCAGAACGCTCCGACAGCACCGTTGCAGTTCATCTACACCGGGCATGATGGAACAAGCACCATGGCGAGCAGTGCGAGCGGCTTGGAGCTGGCGCGCCTGCAACCTGACCCATCCCTGAACGAAGGCTATTTCGGGGTCGGGGATTGGACCACCATCGCGCTGTTACCGGATGAACGGATCGACCTGGCCGACCGCACCATCCGGTTGCGCAACTTCATGGACCCGCTGCCCAACTACCTGACCACCTCCTACGAGAATGCCGCGCTGACCCGCGCGGTGGTGGTGGACCCGGACGATGGCCGGCTTTACTGGAGGGACCTCGGCTCCATTCCAGGCTGTGACTGGGAGGTGACCACGGCCGACCATGTGGTCACCGCGCACTTACCCGGGCCATTGACAGGCTGCCCGGACGAGTCGAACAACGTGGGTATCGGTACATCGAGCCCTGGTGCCAAGCTGGATGTGCTGAAGGTGGTGAACGGCGGTGGCGCAACGGATATCGGGGTGAACGTCCGCATGGGCACCACGTCGGTGAACAACTTCGGCGGCAATGCCGATGTATACACCGGGTCCGGTGGTCAGAATCTGGGATGGCGCGGCAGTGCCATGAACGCTGGGCGTAGCTGGGGTCTTGATGGCAATGCGGCCACGAACAGCTTGGTGAATACGTCCGCGTGGACCGGTGTACGCGTTGTTGGCGTGCGGGGCTTTGCGGATGGTAACTTTCAGCAGCAAACGAACAACATCCGGGGCGTCTGGGGCATCGGATTGAATCCACAGTCCGGTGGATGGGGATACGGGGGCTGGTTCGATGGCTATGCCTACTGCTCGCTGGGGATCTGGTCACCATCGGATGCGACCTTGAAGCAGAACGTGGAACCCCTCACGAACGCCATGGATGTGATCGGTCAACTGCAACCGATGTCCTACACCTATCGGTCAGCGGACTTCCCGACCATGGCGTTGGACGATCGGGCGCACTACGGGTTGATCGCACAGGACCTTGAGAACGTGTTACCGGCGCTCGTGCAGCAATCGGGGCAACCGGCCGTAGTGGACTCGCTGGGTAACGAGGTCTTTCCAGCCGTTGACTTCAAGGCGGTGAACTATGAGGGGTTGACCGCTTGGTTGATCGCAGGGTTGCAGGAGCAACAGACCACCATCAACACCCTGCAGGACCAACTCGCCTCCCTGCAACAGGACCTCGCCACCTGCTGCGCGGCCCAGGGCAGCACGGATGAGCGCAGCATGAGCCCAGGGGCACGCCTTCGACAAGGCTTCGGCGATGCGAACGCAGGAGCTGGAGAGGCCCTACACACCGATCTGTTCATCGTGCCCAACCCGGTGGCGGACCACACGCAGCTGCGGTACACGGTAGCCACGCCCGGTCGCACACGCCTGGAGGTGAGCGATGCCGGCGGAAAGCGGCTGGTGGTGCTGGAGGAGGCCGTGCGTGAAGCCGGTGCCTACACCCACGACTGGACCACCACGGATCTGGCACCCGGCACCTACCACGTCACGCTGTTCCTCAACGACAGCTTCGTGGTGAAGAAGGCGGTGAAGGTGGGGCTATAGGCTTGTGCACAAGATGGGTCAGGGGCCGCTTCGCGATCGCGGGGCGGCTCCTGGCATTTGGTATCATGGTCACCTGATCACGACTTGTCCCGCCCCAGCGGGATGGGCACGACCTGTCTCGCCTCAGCGGGACGTGGAGATGAGGTCATTGTCGGATCCCAAGTCCGACCTTACCACCTTCGTCCCCGCGATGTACGACTTCCGCTTCAAGCAGTTCACCCTTCGTCAGGACCGCTGTGCGCTGAAGGTGGGCACCGATGCCGTGGTGCTGGGCGCTTGGGCCGATGTGGACGGCGCGCGCATCCTGGACATCGGCACCGGCACCGGCGTGCTGGCCCTGATGGTCGCCCAGCGCAACCCGGCCGCCCGCATCGATGCCGTGGAGATCGACGATGCCTCGGCGGAACAGGCCGGGGAGAACGCCGCCGCGAGCCCTTGGGCGCCGCGGGTCCGGGTGCACCGCATGGACGTGCGCCGCCTGCATGCCGATGCGCCGTTCGACCGCATTCTGTGCAACCCGCCGTTCTACGCGGGTGAGATGGGTTCGCCGGATGCGCGCACCGGTGTCGCCAAGCACGGGGGCGGGCTCCGGTTCGCCGAGCTGCTGGATGTGGTGGACCGCATGCTGGCCGAGCAAGGTCGGTTCGCCTGCATCATCCCGCTGAACCGTGAAGCCGCGCTCCGGGCCATCGCCGCGGCACACGGCCTTGGTGCCGCACGCCGCTGTGTGCTGCACTACCTGGAGGGCCGACCGCCGAAACGGGTGCTCCTGGAACTGGACCGTGCCGGTGGGGACCTGCGGGAGGAGCAGCTGCTGGTGGAGCACCGCCCCGGCGTTTTCAGCACGGCCTACCGCGCGCTGCTGGCACCGTTCCTGTTGAAGTTCTAACCCTCCACCTCCTCCTCGGTGAAGCGGATGCCCGCCGTGCCCAGCGCGTCCAGGATGGGGTCGTAGATCTCCGGAGTGATCGGGAGCAGCACGCCGCGCTGCTTGATCCCGCCGCCCAGCACCAGCCGTGCTGCGAAGGCCAGGGGCAGGCCCACCGTCCTGGCCATGCCCGTGTGCACCGGGTCGTCGCCCAGCACCACCAGCGAGGCCTGCAGCTCCTGATGCCGGTCGTCCACCGTGTAGCGGAACCGGTGCCACATCACCACCATGTCCTTGTCGCCGGGGGCGAGCTTCCACCGGGCCTCCAGCAGGTGTTGGAGCGTGGCGGCCGGGCTGAGGCCCTGCACGCCGATCCTTTCCCGCCCGAAGAGGCCCAGCCAGTCCAGCTTCTCCATCACTTCGCCCCTGGGGTCGAGGCCGAGGGTGTGGGCCAGGTTGGCGCGGACGTCGCGTTCCACGTCGTGGGGGAGGAAGGCCTCCAGGAACTCCTCCCACGTGGCGTGGGGCCGCAGTTCCAGCGGGAAGGAATCGTCGGTGCAGCCCAGCTGCACGAAGCAGTCCCACGCCGCGCAGAAGCCCGCCTTGCGCAGGGTGCCGCGCACCAGGGTGGGGATCCCCTCCAGCCCGTAGTGCCTGCGGTATTTCAGGGAGTCGCGGTTCGCATAGCCGTCGAACGCGCCGTAGCCAGGCACCGTCACGCGCACCGTTTCGCGGAAGAGCCGGTGGTAGGGGAGGTACTTGTAGCTGCCGTCCTTGATGTAGCGGGCCATGCCGCCCTGCCCGGCGAGCACCACGTTGCGCGGGTTCCAGGTGAACTTGTAGCCCCAGGGGTTGTCGTCGCTCTCCGGGGCGATCAGCCCGCCGCAATAGCTCTCGAAGGCCTCCATGCGCCCGCCCTCGGCCCGGATGCGGTCCAGGATGCGCATGGCGCTCATGTGGTCGATGCCGGGGTCGAGGCCCAGTTCGTTCAGGAAGATGAGCCCCGCCTGCCGCACGTCGGCATCGAGCGGCCAGAGCGCGTCGGGCACGTAGCTCGGGGTGATCACGTGCCGCTTCAGCCGCAGGCAGTCCTTCACCACGTCCAGGTGCATGAAGGCGGGCAGCATGCTGATCACCAGGTCGTGCGCGCCGATCAGCCGTTCGCGCACCGCCGCGTCGCCTGCATCGCCCGCCTCGGCGCGCGCCACCCCGCCGCCGTCGCCCACCAGGGCCTGCGCATGCGCCAGGTCGCGGTCCACCACCGTGATGCGCCAGCCCTCCCGCGGCGCGTCGTCCATGAGCTGCCCGATGAGCGAGGAGGCGGAGCGTCCTGCTCCCAGGATGAGGATCTGGCGCATGTCCACGGCGACCGTTGGTGAGGCTGTCCGCAAAGATGATCAGCCGCCGGTGTTCCCGGCCTTTGGCACACCCCTTGCCAAGGCGACGACGGACCTACCTTCGCAACCCATCTGAAGCCATGCTGCGCCACGCCCCCCTCGCCGCCGCCCTGCTGCTCACCGCCACGGCTCCCGCCCAGGTGGCCGACCCGCGCACCACCGACATCGTCGTCTTCACCGAGGACGGCGCCCGCTTCACCCTGCTGGTGGACGGCGCGGAACGGAACGAGAAGCCCGCCGCCCGGGTGGTGGCCACCGGCATCCGCAACGAGACCCCCATGCTCCATGTGCGCTTCGAGGACCTCTCCATCCCCGAACTGCGCCGCCAGGGCTATTTCCCCCTGGGCAAGGAGTACACCATGATGGTCGCCACCAACAAGAAGGGCGAGCTCGTCTTCCGCCCCATCGGCGAGGCCGCCCTGGGCACCGCCGCCGGCGCGCTGGTGATCGACGAGAAGCCGCGCCCCACCGAGTTCCACGACGACGTGCCGACCACCACCGGAGGGCCCGGCTCCACGGTCACCGTGACCGAACAGACCACCACCACCGCGCCCGGCGGCAACGTGAACATGACCGTGGGCTTCGATGGCCTGGGGGTGAACATGAACGTCAATGTGAACGACAACGTGAACGGCACCACGACCACCACGACGACGACCACCACCACCACGACCACCACCACGCAGACCATCCCGGACGATGTGCCGGTGGAGACCTCGGCCACCCGTCCGCCCGAACCGGCGGTGTACACCATGCCCGGCTACACCGGCCGCATCGGCTGCCCCTGGCCCATGAGCGCCTCGGAATTCGCCGATGCCAAGGCCAGCATCGGCTCCAAGACCTTCGAGGACACGCGCATGAGCGTGGCCAAGCAGGTGGCGGCCGACCGCTGCTTCACCGTGGACCAGGTCAAGGGCATCATGGAGCTGTTCACCTTCGAGGAGACCAAGCTGGACTTCGCCAAGTTCGCCTACGACCACACCTTCGACCTGAGCAACTACTTCAAGCTCAACGACGCCTTCACCTTCGAGAGCTCGGTGGACGAGCTGAACGACTACGTTCGCGGCCGTTGAAACAACGCCATCCGCCATGGGAGCCCCGGTCCGCCCGCTGCTTGCGCTTGCCGCCGCCGCCCTGCTGTGGGCGGGCTGCTCGGGCGCGCGCAGCCTCGTGAAGAAGGGGATCAAGCTCGATGAGGCCGGGCTCTATGCCGAAGCGGCGGACATGTACCTGCAGGCCCTGCAGCGCGACCAGCGCAACGTGGAGGCCAAGATCGGCCTCAAGAAGGCGGGGCAGAGCCTGCTGAACGACAAGCTGGGCGCCTTCTTCCGCGAGGTGAACGGGAGCGGCGACCTGGCCAAGGCCGTGGACACCTACCTGGACGCCAAGGCCTACGCCGACCGCGCCAACCGGCTGGGCGTGGTGCTCGAGATCCCCGACCACCAGCAGCGCGAGTTCGAGCGTGTGAAGGGCGAGCACCTCGTGGCCCTCTACACCCAGGGGCAGGGGCAGTTGGAGCGCCAGGAGTTCCAGGCCGCCGAGGCCACCTTCGCCCGCATCGCCAAGCTGGAGCCCGGCTACAAGGATGCCAGCAGCCTGCAGAGCATCGCCTACATGGAACCGCTGTACCGCGCCGCCCGGACCGACCTGGAGGCCGGGCGCTACCGCCGGGCCCACGAGGCCCTGAGCCGTGTGCTGGAAAAGGATCCCGCGTACAAGGACGCCGCCGCCCTGCGCGCCGAGGCCCTCACCAAGGGGCAGTACTCCATCGCCGTGCTGCCCTTCGCCAGCAGCGGCAAGCGCACCGACCTGGCCGCGCGGCTGCAGGCGCGTACCGTCAGCGGCATCACCGGCTCGGGCGATCCCTTCCTGAAGGTGGTGGACCGCGAGAACCTGGACCGCATCCTGGAGGAACAGCGCCTGGGCCTCAGCGGCGTGGTGGACCAGGCCACCGCCGTGCAGGTGGGCAACCTCATCGGCGCCAAGGCCGTGCTGATGGGCGACCTGATCAGCTACCGCGAGGAGGCCGGCAAACCGCGCAGCAGCACCAAGAAGGGGTTCGAGGCTTACAGCGTGCGCCAGAAGGTGCCCGAGACCGGTGAGTCGGTGCTGGTGACCAAGTACAAACCCGTGGAGTACACCGAGCACCTGCAACAGAACCAGGTGACGGCCTCCTTCAGCTACCGGTTGGTGAGCCTGGAGACCGGTGAGGTGTTGGTGAGCAACGTGGTGGACGTGAGCGAACAGGACCAGGCCTACTACGCCAACTACACCGGCAACCGCGATGCCCTGCTGCCGAGCCTCAACGGCGTGCTCGACCCCAGCGACCGGGCGCGTCGCGACCTGCGGGCCCTGCTGAACGCCCCGCGCCAGGTGAAGCCCGTGACCACCCTGGTGGACGATGCCATGCGCAAGGCCGGCGACCGCATCGCCGGTGAGGTCGTGGGCCATCTCGCCCAGAAACTCCCCTGATGCACCGCACCCTCCGCTGGTCCGCGTTGCTGCTGCTGGCCGCCTGCAAGCCCGCCCAGCAGGTGCAGCAGACGCCGCCGCCCCCCGTGGTGCGTCCGGCCTGGGTGGACAGCCGCCCGGTCACCGGCAACTACTACGTGGGCATCGGCATCGCCTCCAAGAGCCGGCCCGACTTTCAGGAGGCCGCCAAGCAGAACGCCCTCAACGACCTGGCCAGCGAGATCAGCGTCACCGTGGAAGGCAACAGCCTGCTGTACACGCTGGACGCCCGCGGCTCGTTCACCGACAGCTACACCAGCACCGTGCGCACGCGCACCAGCCAGCAGATCGAGGGCTTCGAGCTGGTGGACAGCTGGGACAGCGGCTCCGAGCTGTGGACGTACTACCGCCTGAGCAAGGTGGAGCACGCCCGCCTGCAGGACGAACGGAAACGCGCCGCCATCGCCCAGGCCACCGACCTGCATGCCCGCAGCCGCACCGCGCTCGGCACCGGCGACCTGCCGGGGGCCTTCGACCTGGAGCTGCGCGCCCTGCTGGCCCTGCGCGACCACTGGGGCGAAGCCGACCGGGTGGACATCGACGGGCGGTCGGTGGTGCTGGCCAATGAACTGTATGCCGGGCTCCAACAGCTCACCGCCGGCCTCACGCTCACCAGCCTGCCGGAACGCTGCGTGCTGGAGCCCGCCAACGGCTACCGCCGTGAGCTGCTCCTGCGGGCGCGCCACGGTGCGGCCGGTACCGCCCGCGACATGGCCCAGGTGCCCCTCACGGCCAGCTATCCCGGCACGGCCGGCAAGGTGGGCATGGCCAAACGCACCGATACGGACGGCCTTGCCCGCGTGAACGTGGAGGGCGTCTCCCTGGAGGCCGCCGCGCCCGAACTGTTGGTCCGCCTGGACCTGGAGGCCCTGATGGGCGGGGTGGGGGATGCCGCCACCGCACGCGCCCTCACCGCCGGCCTCAGCGTCCCCGAACTGCACGTGCCCATCGACCTGCGCCTGCCGCGGGTGCTGCTCAAGGCCGACGAGCGCGCCTACGGCAACCCGCTGAGCCAGGCCGGCCTGGCCGTCGCCCTGCGCGAGGAGCTGGCCCGCCGTGGCTTCCGCTTCACCGACCGCGAGGCCGAGAGCGACCTGGTGGTGCGGCTCGCCGCCGACACCCGCGAAGGGGGAGCCACCAGCGGCTTCCACACCGCCTTCCTGGACCTCACCCTCACCTGCACCGACCGCCGCACCGGCGAACTGGTGCACCAGACCGGCCGCCAGGGGGTGAAGGGCGTGCAGCTGGCCTACGACAAGGCCGCCCTGGAGGCCTACAAGAAGGGCGCACAGGACCTGCGCAAGGACCTGGTGCCCGCTTTGATCGCCGCGATCTTGTAGGAAATGCGCGCATTCCGGAAGTTTGGCACGCCGTTCGCAAAAACGCCCCCAACGACACGAACCAAGTCGACGACCATGAGCACTCCGACCCTCCGCCCCGCCGCCCTCGTGCTGTCGGCAGCCCTGCTGGCCGCCGGCATGGCTTCCTGCAAGCCCAAGAAGAAGATCGCCGAGAACAACACCCAGCCGCCGCCCAACGAGGTGGAGGTGGTGGTGCTCTGCTCCGGGCCCGAGTACTTCACCAACAAGGATTACTTCCGTGCCAACGCCGTGGGCGAGAGCATGGACCAGCAGACCGCCAAGAGCAAGGCCCTCAACGCCGCCCGTGGCCAGCTCGCCGCCGACATCAACACCGCCGTGAAGCGCGTGGTGGACAACTACGTCAACAGCCGCGAGCTCAACAACAAGGAGGAGATCGCCGAGCGTTTCGAGGGCCTCACCCGCGAGGTCACCGACCAGCGCCTCAGCGGCACCCGCACCATCTGCGAGAAGCTCACCAAGACCCCGCAGAACACCTACAAGAGCTACCTGGCCATCGAGCTCAGCGCCCAGGACCTGCTCAGCGAGTACAACGAGCGCCTCAGCCAGGACGAGCGGCTGCGCATCGACTACGACTACGAGAAGTTCAAGGAGACCTTCGACAAGGAGATGGAGAAGCTCAAGAACGAGCACTGATCCACCCGGCATCCTTGTGTGCGAGCCCTCCGGCGGTGCCGGGGGGCTCGGCTTTTTCGGCCACCTTTGCGCCATGCAACGATCCGTGACCCTCGGCGCCATCGTGCTGGCCACCGCCGTGGCCCTGGGTGCCTTCGGGGCCCATGCGCTGCGTGCGCGCCTCGCCCCCGAGGCCCTGGCCCAGTGGCGCACCGGGGTGGAGTACCAGTTCTACCACGGCCTGGGGATGCTGCTGCTGGCCGCCCTGCACCAGCGCCTCCCCGAACGGCCCCTGCGGCTCGCCCTGGCCCTGCTGCTGGCCGGGGTGCTGGCCTTCTGCGGCTCCCTGTACCTGCTGGCCACCCGCGACATCCTTGGCACCCAAGGCCTTACGCCGGTGCTGGGCCCGCTCACCCCCTTGGGCGGCCTGTGCTTCATCGCCGCCTGGGTCCTGGTACTGTTGGCCGCCCGTCGTGCGCACTGACGGATGTCGGTCCCCACGCCCGGACGTTCCTCTACCTTTGCCGCCCTATTCCAATCCCAACGGACATGAACGAGTTCGGCAAGCGACCGAAGAACGCGGACCTCTCCACCATCGGCCTGGGCCTGGTGGGCGACGCCTACTGGAACCTTGAACCCGCCGAGCTGATCGAGCACGCCATCGTCAACGGCCAGGGTGTGTTCGCCAACAGCGGCGCCCTGGCGATCGACACCGGGGAGTTCACCGGCCGCAGCCCCAAGGACAAGTTCTGCGTGAAGGACGCCAAGACGCAGGACACCGTGTGGTGGGGCGACATCAACATCGCCTTCGACCCCGCCAAGTTCGACGCCCTCTACGGCAAGATGTGCGCCTACCTGATGAACCGCGAGGTGTACATCAAGGACGCCGCCGCCTGTGCCGACCCCGCCTACCGGCTGAACGTGCGCGTGGTGGCCGAGTATCCCTGGAGCGCCCTCTTCGCCAACAACATGTTCCTGCGCCCCACCGCCGAGGAGCTCGAGGACTTCATCCCCGAGTGGCACGTGGTGTGCGCCCCCGGCTTCACGGCCGACCCCGCCACCGACGGCACCCGCCAGCACAACTTCGCCATCGCCAACTTCAGCCGCAAGATGATCATCATCGGCGGCACGGGCTACACCGGCGAGATCAAGAAGGGCATCTTCACGGTGCTCAACTACCTGCTGCCCCAAGAGCGTGGCGTGCTCAGCATGCACTGCAGCGCCAACATCGGCAAGGGAGGCGACACGGCGGTGTTCTTCGGCCTCAGCGGCACGGGCAAGACCACCCTCAGCGCTGACCCGGACCGCCGCCTGATCGGCGATGACGAGCACGGCTGGAGCGATAATGGCGTGTTCAACTTCGAGGGCGGCTGCTACGCCAAGTGCATCGACCTCAGCGCCGAGAAGGAGCCCCAGATCTGGGACGCCATCAAGTTCGGCGCCCTGCTGGAGAACATCGTGTTCCACGAAGGCACCACCAAGGTGGACTTCAGCGATGGCACCAAGACCGAGAACACCCGCGTCAGCTATCCCATCGACCACATCGCCAACATCGCGGTGCCGAGCGTGGGCGGCCATCCGAAGAACATCTTCTTCCTCACCTGCGACGCCTACGGGGTGCTGCCCCCCATCAGCCGGCTGACACCGCAGCAGGCCATGTACTGGTTCATCAGCGGGTACACCGCGAAGGTGGCCGGCACCGAGGCCGGGATCACCGAGCCCAAGACCGTCTTCAGCGCCTGCTTCGGGGCCCCCTTCCTGGCCCTGCACCCGGGCAAATACGCCGCCATGCTGGGCGAGAAACTGCGCCAGCACGACGTGCACATCTGGCTGGTGAACACCGGCTGGAGCGGTGGCGCCTACGGCACGGGCGAGCGCATGAAGCTCAAGTACACCCGCGCCATGATCGCGGCGGCGCTCACCGGCGAGCTCGACAAGGCCACGTACAAGGAGCACCCGGTGTTCGGGGTGAGCTTCCCCACGGCCTGCCCCGGCGTGCCGGCCGAGGTGCTCGACCCGCGCAACACCTGGAAGGACAAGGCCGCTTACGACAAGACCGCGGACAAGCTGGCCCAGGCCTTCAACGACAACTTCGCCAAGTACAAGGACGGCGTGGAGCCCGAAGTGCTCGCCGCGGCGCCGCGTACGGCCGTGAAGGCCTGAGAAGGTCCGACCGCATGGGCATGGCCCCGACCGGAAGGCCGGGGCCATGCCTTTACCCGGCCGACGATCATGGGTGCAGCTTCGCGAGGCCCATGGCCGAACGCTGCACGCAAGCGGTCCTGGTGTCCGCGCATCCCCTGGCCCCGACGTCCCTCACCACACGATACCCCCACACCCGGCACTCGCCCACGAACCCGGTGGACCCCGCACCGGCCCGATATTCGCAGCCCTGCCCACATGACCCTTCGCACGCCGACCACCGGTCCGCTCCGCGTCCTGCTCCCGTTCCTGCTGATGGTCGCTGCGTTGGTGGCGACGCACGCCCAGGGGCCCGACCCGCTGGACGGTCAGCGGTATTATCCGGAGCGTGTCGCGGCCGATCTGGAGATCTGGCGCACCACGCTGCACGAGGCCCACGCCGACCCCTACCGGTACGTGACCAAGGCCGCGCTCGACCGCGCCATCGACGAGGCCATCGCTGGGGCGCGGGTACCCCTCACGGCCGCCGAGGTCGCCGCGCTGGTCAACCCGGTGCTGCAGCTCATCGGCGACGCGCACACCGTGGTGCAGCTGCCGCCCGCCGTGGAGACCGCCCTGCGCCAACGGGTGCCGTTGCTGCCCCTGGCCGTGCGGGCCGTGGGCTGCGACCTGTTCGTGGAGGAGGAGCTCAAGGGCTTTCGCACCATCCCTTCCGGCAGCCGCATCCTCTCCATCAATGGCCGATCGGCCGCGTCCATCCTCGACACCCTCGCGACCCTGGCCATCGCCGACGGCAACGACACGCTGTTCCGCATCCGCCAGGTGGAGCGGGACCTGCCGTACCTGTTGTACCGGTACCTCGACCGGTCGCGCACCTTCACCATCACCTTCGAACCGCCCGGAGGACGGGTCCGTACTGAGCGGGTCGTGGGCCTCACGGGCGAGGAGGTGCGTGCCTTCGTGCGCTCGGATGAAGGTCCCCTATTGCCGTGGAGCGCCACCAACCATGCGGACCACCACACCACATGGCTCACCCTGCGCCATTTCCACACGGACAGCCTGCTCCAGGCCGGCATCCGGCCGGAACGGCTCGTGGAGGAGCTGCGTCGCGACCTGAAGCGCAACCGCTCCCGGGTGTTGGTGATCGATGTGCGGGGTGCCGCCGGTGGTGAGCTCGCCCTGGCCGAGCTGGTGCATTCCATCTATGCGCTGAAGCCCTACCGGGTGGTGCAGGACATGACCGTGCGGGTCCAGGCACCGCCCAAGCACTACGGGCTGTGCGACGACCTGTCCGAGTTCTTCGCCACGCTGCACGCCACCTACCTGCCCGGCGATCACGGCCGCCTGCACCTGCGCCCGGACGATCCCCGGCTGGAACAGATGGAGCCGCGGCCCAACGCCTTCGACGGCAAGGTGTACGTGGTCTGCGACGCCTTGACCCGCGAGGCCGCCGCCGCCCTTGTGATGATGGCGGGCCGGGCCGGAAGGGCCAGTATCGTGGGCGAGGAGGTGGGCACCAACAGCATCAGCAGCTGCGGTGGGCGGATCCTGCAATTGCGGGCCCCCAATACCGGTCTGCTCTTCCGGATCCCCATGATCCGCTATGTGTACGAGGGGACACCCCGGGGCACGCCCGATCAGGGTGAACGGCCGGACCATGCCTTCGCCGTGGATGCCCGCGCCCTGGCCACCGGTCGCGACCTGCTGCGCGATGCCCTGATGGAGATGATCCTCGAACTGCAGTGAAGCACGCGTCGGCCCTGTTGGCCCTGGCCCTGTTGGTCGCCTGCGGTCCGTCGGACAGCCCCACCGCCGGGCTCCCCACGGGAACGCGCTGGACCGAGCACCCCAACGGATCGGCCACCCACTTCCGCCGTTGGCAGAGCCCCGCTGGCGAGGCCTTGCTGGTGTTCGGCGCCGAGGGCGATACCCTGGCCCGGCTGCTGGTGAGCACGTTGGAGCCACCTCCCCAGGGGCCCTTCGTCGGTCCATGGACGGTGATCGATCCGCAACAGGAGCGCATCGTGCTGCTCAGCACCACGCACACGGCCTATGTTGCCGCCCTGGGCGTCCTGCCCCGTGTGGTGGCCTGCGCCTGGCCTGCGTTGCAGCGCGACACAGGCATTCGCGAAGCCCTGGCCGCAGGCCGTGCCCTGGGGCTGGCCGAAGGCGACGGGGCCCGGCGGGAACAGCTCAGCACCCTGCCGGAAGCCCTGGCGTTCCACTATCCGTTCGGCGGGGAGGCGGCCCAACTGCCGCAGCACCACACCGCCGTACCCGTGTGCGAGTACCTGGAGCCGCATCCCCTGGGCCGGGCCGAATGGCTCTGCTTCTTCGGTGCCCTCACCGGCACTTCCGCCCGTGCGGACAGCCTCTACCGGGCCATTGCCGATCGCTACCGGGCCCTGGTGCGTCCCGCGGATGCGGAGCCACCGCTGGTCTTCCTGGGCAGCGCCTGGCGCGGCACCTGGAGCGTGCCCTCCGGCAACAGCCTCATGGCCCGGCTGGTGACCGACGCGGGCGGGCGTTACCGCCATGCCGAGCGTATCGCCCCGGGCAACATCGACCTGCCGTTGGAAACGGTGATGGCCGATGCGCATGCCTGCACCCATTGGGGTGTGGTGGCCGATGTGCCCGGACTGCGCCGCAGAACGCAGCTCCCCGGAGTGGACCAGCGCCTGCTCGATAGCCCCGCCTTCCGGAACGGCATCGTCTTCGTGGCCAACGGTGCCGAGGCCGATCTATTCGGCCGTGCCATGCTGGAACCCGAGGTGCTGCTCGCCGACCTGCGGGCGCTGCTCCATCCGCAGGAGCGACCGGGCCACCGCGCCACCTACTTCCGCCCCCTGCCTCATACCACTTCGCACTAGAAGCCATCTCAAAATAGTTTTTGGCAGCGAGCCGGAGGAGTTTTCCGGGCAGCCGAGGCGCGAAACCCGCGCATAGCTGGCGCTCTGTAAGGGTTGAGCAACGACGGATGCCCGAAAAAGGCCCCGGCGGAGCCCGAAGGATTATTTTGAGATGGCTTCTAAGGAGTAGACCGATCTGCTCGGTCTTTTTCCACTTGACTTCTCCGTCGTGATCGTTCCGTAGCACCGGCTATGCAACGACCCCGTCGTATCGTCCAGTGAAAAAATCCCTTCGCACCTCTAGCCTCCGCCTTATTGCGAAATGGTATCAGTAGCGCAGGCCCGCGCGCCGGAACAGATCGGCCATCAACCAGGCCGGTCCGATCAGCAGGAACTGCAGGTCCTGGAAGAAGCTGGGCTTGCGGCCTTCGATGTGGTGCCCGATGAACTGGCCGATCCAGCCGCCGGTGAACAGGATCAGGCAGGCCGTCCACAACGGCAACGGCAGCCAGCGTTCCATCAACGACACCAGCCCGCAGCACAGCAGGCACCAGGCCACCATGGCCAGCATCATCGGCTTGGAAAGACGCGCATAGAACAGTGCCACGAAGCCCACCGCGGCCCAGGCCCACACGTGCGGGGTGGCCACCGGGGAAGGGATGGCCCACAGCAGACCCACGATGCTCAGGAAGATCACCGGGATGCACACCCAGTGGAAGGCCTTGTTGACGGGGTTCTGATGGCTCTCGCCATAGGCCGCGAACCAGTCGTGGATGCTTCGCATGTCAGATCAGGTATCGTTCGTGGAGAAGCCTGACGTGATGGAGCGCATGCCCTGCGGTGGCCCAACCAATGGCGCGCACACTGATCGTTTTGCCACCAGCGGTGCCCATGCGCCGCAGATCCTCCTGGTCGAAACCGCGGAACAGGGCCAGGGTGGCGCCATGCACCGCCCGGTGTTCCTCCAGCAGTTCGGCCATGGTGCGGCGTGCGGCACGGGCCGCCGGTACATAGGCGTCCTCGTCGAAGCCGGGCAGCGGCGTGGCATCCTGCCGTGCAAAACGCAGGGCGCGGTAGGCGAACACACGTTCGGTGTCGTTCAGATGCAGCAGCACCTCGCGAACGGTCCATTTACCGGGCGCGTAACGGTGGTCCACCCGGTCGGGGGGCACCGCGCCAAAGGCGGCGATCACGGCCTCGGCGGCGTGCTGCAGGGCTTCGCCCAGGTCCGCCCCGACGGCGGCATCCACGTAGCCCCGGTAGAACGCGGGAACTTCCTCGGGTGCGGGTCGTGTGCCGGTCATGGCAGGATCAGGTAGGGGTGACGGACGGCGCGGCCATCCACGTGCAGCACGGCCACCTGGAGCCCCGGGAGCGCACCGGCCGTGGACAGGGGCGTGGTGCCCGCGTCAAAGGCGACGACCCGGCGTTCCAGCAGGCGCCCCTGCGCATCCCAACGCTCCAACAGGCCCCGGCCCTGGTCCGCGGCATCGAGCAGCAAGGTGCCGTCGGCCGTGTGCCGCAGCGTCAAGGGGGCCGGCGCCTGCGCCGACGGCAGCCCCGCCACCACGCCGTTGAAGCTCAGATCGAGCACCACCGGCAGATGGTCGCTCATGTAGTACAGTGCCCGCAGCACTTCCATGGGTGCCTGGCCCGTGCTGCAATCCAGGATGTTGTCGTTGAAGCAGGTGCCCGAGTTGCCCACCGGACGGCAGCTTCCGGCCACGTAGCTCAACCGGTCCGCGCCGGTCATGGCCGCCTGGCTCAGCAGGATGATGTCGAACCGGTCGTCCATGCCGCCCCCCGCACCTTCCCCGTACAGCACGTTGGTGCGCGTGCACTGGGTGTGGTGCTGGGCCATCGCCGAGTTGCCGTTCCAGTCGATCGGGAGGACCAGCGGGTCCTGCAGCGGGTTGGCGCCACCGCCGGTGGTGAGGGTGGTGTACGCGGCTTCATCGGCGCCGTAGAGGTTCATGTCGCCCGCCACGATCACGTTGCGCCCGGCCGGCAGGGTGGCCAGGTGGTTCATCAGCACCTGGGCCATCTGTTGGCGGGCGTATTCGTTCACCGCGCCGGTGCTGGCCTTGAGGTGCACCACGTACACCGTGATCCAGGTGCTGTCCTGGGTCTGCGGAAGGTCCACGTCGTTCACCAGCAGTGTGTACACGTTGATGTCGCGCACCGCGGTGGTGAGGGTCTGCTGGCCGGTGAGGGTGAAGCGTTCATGGTCGTAATACAGCAGTTGCTGCAGCTTCACGGTGCTGCCCGGGTCGCTGATCTGCGGCACCCAGTCGGCCCGGCTGAAACGTGTGACCCCGCCCGTGTTGAGCGCATCGTTCAGCACCAGGTTGGCGCCGGCCAGGGTGCGCACCTCCTGCACCAGGAGCAGGTCCGGTTGTGCGTGCGCCACGATGCGGGCCAGGGTGTCCTGCCGACCGGCCGGCACCGGTTCGGGGAAGGCCAGCAGGTTGTACGTCATCACGCGCAACGTGGTCTGCGCTACCGCGGGGCCTGCGGCGCAGCACAGCGCCACGAGCAGGGCCAGGGTGTGGAACTTGGGGCGGGTCACGACCCAAAGGTACCGGCGAAGGCGTCGCGCAGCAGGCCGGCGAGTTCCTTGGCCACCACGGGCCAGGCGGCGGGCCGCAGCCACCAGGTGCGGGGCGGCACACGCGGGTCGCTCAGCGCGATCACGCCCACCTGCAGGGTGCCGGCGGCAGCGCGGCGATGGGCCCGGTGGGTGCGTCGGGCATGCACCCCCAGGGTCACCACGTCGTAGGCGCCCAGCCCCGCATCATGCGCCACGGCCACCATGGCCCGGGCGGCCGAGGCGGTGCGACCGGCCGCATCCGCAGGGCCGTGCACGGCGAGGACCGCGGTCGGCGGCGCTCCCAGGGCCACCAGTTGCCGTGCGCGTTCCTCGGCCCAGGTCGCGGGGCAGGGCGTGCGACCGCCGTTCGCGTGGTGGATCCACGCGGCATGCCCCGTGGCGGACAGGCTGTGGCCGGCCGGCCGCAGGTCGCGCACGAAGAGCAGGGCCGTGGTGTCGCCCGGCCGGCCGCCCTCCGCCACCAGCCGCAGGGCCCGGGCGGCTTCCGGCACCGGGATGTCCATGGTCGCAGCCACACCATCGGCGACCCCTTGCTGCAGCACCCCGCTCCCTGTCCGCAGCTGCCACCGCTGTCCCGGCAGTCCCGCGAGCTCCAGCACCCAGTGGCCCTGCAGCGGGGCCCCGTCCACCACCAGGGTGTCGCCGGCGCGCAGGTAGCGGGCCAGGGGCATGGCACCGCCGGTGACGAAGACCCGCCCGATCCTGCGCGCCCGTGCCAGGCGCAACACGTCGGGCAGACGGTCGTCGGGGATCCAGCCTTCCACGACCAGCGTTCCGGCACCCACCGGTGCGGTCATCGCCAGCCAGGGCGCCACGGTGAGCATGCCTGCGAGGCCGGTCGTGACCACCGCCGCGGCGAAGGCGGTGCGCAGCCTCATGCGTCCTCCGCGATGGTGTTGCGCAGTTCCTGCAGTTCGGCCCGCGCCTTGCGATCGCCCGCCACGATGCATTGCAGCAGGCCCGCTTCACACACGTGCAGGGCATCGGCGGAACGGCCTGTTCCGGCGAGCAACAGCGCCAGCTGGTAGTACGAGGCGATGTGTTGCGGTGCGTCGTGGAGCAGGGCCTCCAGGTCGGCGATGGCCTGGTCGGTGCCCCCCAGCCGCTTGTGCTCCAGCGCGATGGCGTAGCGCAGGAAGTGGTCGCCCGGCTCCTCGGCGAGAAGCGCACGCAACTGCTGCAAACGGTCGGTGTTCATAGCGGCGGAAGGCGATGCGCGGACCGCGAAACTACACGGATGCCGCGGCGGGCGGGCCGCGACGGAACCGTTGGTGCGGGGGATGGCGACGAACGGCGGACTGATGCGCATCATGGCGCGCCTTGCCCCGACGGGCCACTTTCGGCTCCGAACCAACCCCCGGAACGCATGCGGAAGCTTCTGTTGACAGGCACGACCCTCCTGGTCGTCGGCGCAACCTCCGGCCAGAACCCGCTGGCCGTGCCGCCCTTGATGACGGCCGACACCTTCCACCTGGTGGTGGCCCCCTCCACCAAGGAGTTCTATCCGGGATGGGTCACCGAGACCTACGGCATCAACCTGCCGTACCTGGGCTATGCCCTCGAACTGCAGCAGGGCGACACGGCCCGGTTCAAGGTGTATAACCAGCTGAACGAGATCACCACCATGCACTGGAACGGGCTGGAGGTGCCGCCGGTGTTCGACGGGAGCCCGCCGCGGGAGATCGCGCCGGGCGGCACGTGGGATGTGAAGTACAAGGTGCTCGACAAGGCCAGCATGTACACGTATCACCCGCACACCATGGACCTGATCGGCCAGCAGGTGGGCAAGGGCGCCGCCGGATTGCTGATCGTGCGCGATGCGGAGGAGGCCGCCCTCGACCTGCCGCGGCAATGGGGCGTGGACGACTTTCCTGTGGTGGTGCAGGACAAACGTTTCAACCCGTCGGGCCAGTTCATCAACGCGCCGCTGGGCGACAGCATCCTGGTGAACGGCACGGCACGGCCTTTTGTGGAATGCCCTGCGCAGGTGGTGCGGCTGCGGCTGGCCAACGCCTCCACCGCGCGTTACTACCGCTTCGGCTTCGAGGACGGCACCGTCTTCCAGGTGATCGGGGGCGAGAACGGCCTGCTCGCTGCGCCCGCACCCATGGGCCGCCTGACGCTCTCCAGCGGGGAACGCGCCGAGCTGCTGCTGGACCTCACGGGCATGGAAGGTGACAGCCTGCTGCTGATGAGCTACGGCAGCGAACTTCCGCAGAGCGTACCTGGAAGCGGCAACATCCTCTGGGAGGGCAGCGCGCTCAACGGCGCCGACTTCCCCGTGCTGCGCATCCGCGTCACCGCGCCCACCGCCAACCCCGTCACCACCATCCCGGCCACGCTGGCCAATGTGCAGCCGTACCCGGAGAGCTCGGCGACGGTCAGCCGCACCAAGGTCATCGAGGGCATGGGCATGGTGGGCGATGTGGGCATGTTCACCATCAACGGTGCGGAGTGGGACATGAACGTGATCAACGACACGGTGATGCTGGGCGCCACCGAGATCTGGGAGTTCGTCAACCTGTCCAACATCGCCCACCCGATCACCATGCACGGAGGTGCCTTCTATGTGCTGGACCGGGACGGCGTGCCTCCGGCACCGTGGGAGGCCGGGCCCAAGTCGGTGGTGAACGTGGATGTGGGCGACACGGTGCGCATCATCATGCGGTTCGCCGTGTACGCCACCGACGGCTGGCCGCTGATGTACCATTGCCACAACCTGGCCCACATCAACATGATGATGTGGCAGTTCATCGTGGTGGATCCCAACGTGGGCCTGCCTGCCTTGGATGCCGCACGGATCGAGGTCTTTCCCGTCCCGGGCGACCGGATCACGTGGCGGGCGCCCTCGCCGGTGGCCGCGCTCCGTGTGTTGGACCTGGGCGGCCGCGAAGTGCTGCACGCATCCGGGCGCGGGCACACCACGGGCGACCTGGACCTGACGTCCCTGCCGGCGGGCAGCTACGTGCTGGAGTTGCAGGGCCTGGGCACACGGACGCGCACCATGGTCATGCGGCCGTAGGAGGAAGTGCGGCGTGTGCTGTGGTAGCCGTGGACGTTCAGCCGGCCACGCTTTCCACGGCGATGTCCTCCGCGCAGCGGAAATGTCCTTCCGGACAGGTCTTGCGCCCGTGCAGCCCGCAGGGGCGGCAGTACAGCTTGCCGGTGATCTCCACGATCCGGCCGTTGGTGCGCACCGGACCGAAGCCGAAGGCGGGCACCGTGCTGCAGAAGACGGCCGTCACCGGGGCGTCCATGGCGCTGGCGATGTGCAGGGGCGCACTGTCGTTCACGAAGTTCATGGCCGCACCTTCCATCAGGGCCGCCGTGCCCAGCAGGGACAGCCGGCCGGCCAGCACCTCGCCGCGGCCCGCCGCCTGCGCGATGTGTTCACAGAGCACCGCGTCACCCGGAGCGCCCGTGAGCAGGATGCGGTGGTCCGCAGGCAGCCGGCGGATCAATGCCGTCCATTTGTGTGCGGGCCACTGCTTGGTGAACCACACGGAGGCCGGCGCGATGCAGAAGTAGGGCGGGAGGGTGGTCGACGCGTTGGCCGGTCCCGAAGTGCCGAGGACCGCAGCGACCTCGGCACGGTGCGTGGCGGACGGGTGCAGGCGCGGCAGCGGTCGCACGCCGTCGGTGAGGTGCGCGATCAGCGCGTTGAGGCGGTCCATCTCATGGCGGCCATCGCCGATCACGTGCGGTACCCGCCGGGTGAACAGCCTGCTGAGCGGGTTCCGGTCGTAGCCGACGCGCTCGCCGCCGCGGGCCAGCACGGTCATCAGGCCGGTGGACAGGAAGCGCTGGCCGTTGATGATGTGGTCGTACCGGGTGCCCCGCAGCGCGCGGATGATCCGCACGAGGTCCGCGTTCTTCGCCCTGCGCTTGTCCCACACGAAGAGGCGGTGCAGGAAAGGATGCCTGTAAGCTTCCCCAAAGGTCGGCCACTCATTCCTGGAGGTGAAGCGCTCCTTGGCCCCGCGGGGCCAAGGAGCGCTTCGGCCGGCCGGGGGCTACCTTCAACCGATCGTAGCCATGAGAAAGAGCAAGTTCACCGAACACCGGATCGTTTCCATCCTCAAGCAGCATGAGGCGGGCGTGAAGGTGGCCGACCTGTGCCGGGAGCATGGGATAAGCAACGCCACCTTTTACCAGTGGAAGGCCAAGTACGGCGGCATGGACGCCAGCCAGCTCAAGCTGCTCAGGGACCTGCAGGAGGAGAACAGCCGCTTGAAACGCATGTATGCCGACCTGAGCATGGTGCATGATGCCTTGAAGCAGGTGGTGGAAAAGAAGTGGGGCGCCTGACGAGAAGCGTGAGATCGTTCAGGCGATGAAACAGGAGCATAGCATCTCCGAGCGGCAGGCCTGCGAAAGCGTGGGCTTGGCCCGCAGCACCGCGCAGTACCGTAAGACACCACCCGATGACACGCCGATCATTCAAGCCCTGGAGCAGCTCACCCAGAAGCACCCTGCCATCGGGGTGTGGCAGTGCCACCATCGCATGCGCTTGATGGGGCACCAGTGGAACTTCAAGCGGGTGTACCGGGTCTATACCGGCCTTGGCCTCAACATCCGGCGCAGGGCCAAGAAACGGCTGCCCGCACGGGTCAAACAGGCTTTGTTCCGGCCCGAAGGTCCGGACCAGGTCTACAGCATCGACTTTATGCACGACAGCCTCTGGGACGGCCGTACGTACCGCTTGCTCAATGTGATCGACGACTACAACCGGGAGGTTCTCGCCATCGAGGTGGACACTTCACTACCCGCACTGCGCGTGATCCGCGTCCTAGAGCGCATCAAGGCCGTACGCCCACTACCGAAGATGATCCGCGTGGACAATGGGCCGGAGTTCATCAGCGCCAAGCTGGACCACTGGTGCCGTGAGCACGGCATCACCTTGACCTACATCCAGCCCGGCAAACCCACCCAGAACGCATACATCGAACGCCTCAACGGCAGTATCCGCCGAGAACTGCTCAGCGCCTATGTCTTCCGTACCTTGAGCGAGGTGCGCGAGAAAGCCGATGAGTGGATGACCGACTACAACCATCACCGCCCACACAAGGCGCTCGGCTACTGGCCGCCAGCGCCTATCCAACCCTAACACAATGCCCCTGGAGCCTCTCGTTATGATCGGCCCGAAAACAGGGAAAGCTTACAAATCGACTTTGGTTGTGCCTTTAACTGGCCGCGGAGAATCTGTTGCTTTTGGCGCACCGGTCCTTATCTCCCCTACTTATGGGTAGCTACTACTGTACGGCGAAGTAAATCACGGCAGCACCGATGTTCAACCCCAATGCCAGGCCCCACATGCCCCATACCTTCTTCTTCTTGATCTGGTGCGCGCGTTGCATGTAACCCATGCGGTACTGCGTCCCGAGCGTAATGGAGGCGTCGTGAGGCATGTTCAGGTTCAGTTCATTGGGTGGTGTCGAGGAGCATGCGATGGCCGGTATGAGTCCGATCACCGGGGAGACAAGAAGGCTGGTGAAAAAGGTGCCCGCTGCCGCCCCGCCATGCTTGCGGTAGTAGATCGAGGCGTCCTCAACACCCTTGTCATAGGAATCCTGGAAGGCGGTTGGTTCAGCAGGCTCCTGGATTTTCTCTTCAGAGAAGACCTCCTGAGTTCCATTTGCATAGGTGATCCGGAATATGTCGGTCCGGGTTACCGTGTAAGTCGGCCCATCAGGGTTGTCCAGCTTCTTGTACTTGATCTCCGTCGGCGTCACCTCCATCACTTTGGCAGGTACATCCTCACCTGTTCGCATCGTGATGATGTCCTGAGCGGCTCCAGCGAGCGAATGGCCGAAAATCAGCAACATGAGCACGACGAACTTCCCAATGTTTGATATGGGAGTAGGGGCCTCGAACAAAGGCGGCAATCTCATGGTCTTAGCGAATGACAGGTGAGTTCTCAGGTCAAGTATAGCTACTCTGCGCGCTGGATCACAGGACCTGCGATGTAGCATCAACGAGCCAAGTCAATCGGTTGTCAATTCAACACCCGCTCCACCCCGACCGCCTCCGCGCACCGGAAGTGCCCCTTCGGGCAGGCGCTGTGGCCGTGCAGGCCGCAGGGGCGGCAGTCCAGTTCCTCCGTCGTCTCCACCACGCGCCCGTTCGCGCGCAGCGGCCCGAAGCCGAAGGCTGGCACGGTGCTGCAGAAGACGGCCGTGACGGGCGCGTTCATGGCGCTGGCGATGTGCAGCGGTGCGCTGTCGTTCACGAAGTTCATGGCCGCACCTTCCATCAGGGCCGCCGTGCCCAGCAGGGACAGCCGGCCGGCCAGCACCTCGCCGCGGCCCGCCGCCTGAGCGATGTGTTCACAGAGCACCGCGTCACCCGGAGCGCCCGTGAGCAGGATGCGGTGGTCCGCAGGCAGCCGGCGGATCAATGCCGTCCATTTGTGTGCGGGCCACTGCTTGGTGAACCACACGGAGGCCGGTGCGATGCAGAAGTAGGGCGGGAGGGTGGTCGACGCGTTGGCCGGTCCCGAAGCGCCGAGGACCGCAGCGACCTCGGCACGGTGCGTGGCGGACGGGTGCAGGCGCGGCAGCGGTCGCACGCCGTCGGTGAGGTGCGCGATCAGCGCGTTGAGGCGGTCCATCTCATGGCGGCCATCGCCG
>WBZY01000147.1_pt1 | contig 67629 bp, 69 predicted proteins | sample 5204191 | NCBI WGS metagenome assembly WBZY01 (sample SAMN12344363, study PRJNA552823) | activated sludge metagenome | biome: Activated sludge suspended growth; feature: Anammox Sidestream; material: Wastewater; isolation source: activated sludge from anammox sidestream of wastewater treatment... | reverse complement strand
CTGGAGCGGCGCGTGCAGGAGCGCACGGCCGAGCTCACCGCCGCCAACCGCGAGCTGGAGTCCTTCGCCTACTCGATCTCGCACGACCTGAGGGCGCCCCTGCGCGGCATCGACGGCTTCAGCCAGCTGCTCGCCGACGAGTACCGCGAGCGGCTCGACGCGCAGGGCGTCGATTACCTCGAGCGCGTGCGCCGCGCCGCCCAGCGCATGGGGCATCTGATCGACGACATCCTCGAGCTCTCCCGCGTCACGCGCCAGGAGATGCGCCGCGTCAGGGTGGACCTCTCCCAGATCGCCGCCGAGCTGATCGAGGAGCTCGCCCGCGCCGCCCCGGCGCATCGGGTCGAGACGCATCTGGCCCCCGGCCTGACCGCCCTGGGCGATCCGCAGCTGCTGCGCGTGCTCATGCAGAACCTCGTCGAGAACGCCTGGAAGTACTCGGCCAAGGAGACCGCTCCGCGCATCGAGTTCGGCCGCGAGACCGTCGCGGGCGAGACCGTCTTCTTCGTGCGCGACAACGGCGTGGGCTTCGACATGCAGTTCGCCGGGCGCCTGTTCACCCCCTTCCAGCGCCTGCACCGCCCAGAGGAGTTCGAGGGCACCGGCATCGGCCTGGCCACCGTCGCCCGCATCGCTCACCGCCACGGCGGACGCGCATGGATCGAATCGGAACCGGGAAAGGGAACGACGGTAAGATTCACCCTGCCGGGCGCCTGAAGCGGCCCGGGGACGGAGTGGGGCGGAGTATAATCGGCCCCTTTCAAATCCAGCCGCGCCCCATGCAGGAAAAATACGCCCCGGCCGAGATCGAACGCGCCGCCCAGCAGCACTGGGAAACCACCGCCGCCTTCCGCGCCGTCGAGGATGCCACCAGGCCGAAGTACTACTGCCTGTCGATGTTTCCCTATCCGTCGGGCAAGCTGCACATGGGCCACGTGCGCAACTACACCATCGGCGACGTGCTGACGCGCTACCACCGCATGCGCGGCTTCAACGTGCTGCAGCCGATGGGCTGGGACGCCTTCGGCCTGCCGGCGGAGAATGCCGCCATGGCCAACGCCGTGCCGCCGGCGCAGTGGACCTACGACAACATCGCCTACATGAAGCAGCAGCTCCGGTCGCTCGGCTTCGCCATCGACTGGACGCGCGAGCTGGCGACCTGCCGGCCCGAGTACTACAAGTGGAACCAGTGGCTGTTCCTGCGCATGCTGGAGAAGGGGCTGGCCTACCAGAAGACCGGCGTGGTGAACTGGGACCCGGTCGACCAGACCGTGCTCGCCAACGAGCAGGTCATCGACGGCCGCGGCTGGCGCACCGGCGCCGTGGTGGAGAAGCGCGAGATCCCGATGTACTACCTCGCCATCACCCAATACGCCGAGGAACTGCTGGCGTCGCTCGACGCCCTGCCCGGCTGGCCGGAGCGGGTGAAGACCATGCAGGCCAACTGGATCGGCAAGTCGTACGGCGTCCGGTTTGCGTTTCCCTATGAACTTGACGGCAAACAGGAGAAGCTGTGGGTGTTCACCACCCGCGCCGACACCATCATGGGCGTCACCTTCTGCGCCGTCGCCGCCGAGCATCCGCTGGCGGCGCGCGCCGCGCGCGACAACCCGGCGCTGGCCGCCTTCGTCGAGGAATGCAAGCACGGCTCGGTCATGGAAGCCGACATGGCGACGATGGAAAAGAAGGGCATGCCGACCGGCATTTGCGTCAGCCATCCGCTCACCGGCGAGCGGATTCCGGTGTGGGTCGGCAACTACGTGCTGATGGGCTACGGCGAGGGCGCGGTGATGGCGGTGCCGGGGCACGACGAGCGCGACCTGCACTTCGCGCGGAAATACGGCCTGCCGGTGAAGCAGGTCATCGAGGTGCCGGGCAAGACCTTCTCGGCCGAGGCCTGGCAGGAATGGCAAGCCGACAAGGAGGCCGGCCGTTGCGTGAATTCCGGCAAGTACGACGGCCTCGGCTACCGGCAGGCGGTGGACGCCATCGCCGCCGACCTGAAGGCGAAAGGGCTGGGCGACAAGCAGGTCATCTGGCGCCTGCGCGACTGGGGCATCTCGCGCCAGCGCTACTGGGGCTGCCCGATCCCGCTCATCCACTGCGAGAAATGCGGCACGGTGCCGGTGCCGGACGAGCAGCTGCCGGTGGTGCTGCCGGAGGACTGCGTGCCGGACGGCTCCGGCAACCCGCTCGCCAGGCGCGCCGACTTCCTCGACTGCGCCTGCCCGAAGTGCGGCGCCAGGGCGCGGCGCGAAACCGACACCATGGACACCTTCGTCGATTCGTCCTGGTACTACAGCCGCTACGCCTCGGCCGACAACGCCGGCGCCATGGTGGACGAGCGGGTGAAGTACTGGCTGCCGGTCGACCAGTACATCGGCGGCATCGAGCACGCCATCCTGCACCTGCTCTACTCGCGCTTCTGGACCAAGGTCATGCGCGATCTCGGCCTGGTCAGCTTCGACGAGCCGTTCTCGCGCCTGCTGACGCAGGGCATGGTGCTCAACGAGATCTTCTTCCGCAAACCGGCGTCGGGCCGCATCAGCTACTACAACCCGGCCGAGGTCGAGCCGAAGTTCGACGACAAGGGCAACCGCATCGGCGCGGTGTTGCGCGCCGACGGCGCGCCGGTGGAATCCGGCGGCATCGGCACCATGTCGAAATCGAAGAACAACGGCGTCGATCCGCAGGCCCTGATCGAGCAGTACGGCGCCGACACGGCGCGCTTCTTCATGATGTTCGCCAGCCCGCCGGAGCAGACGCTGGAATGGTCGGACTCGGGGGTGGACGGCAGCTACCGCTTCCTCAAGCGCCTGTGGGCCTTCGCCGCCGGAGCGCGCGAGGCCGTCCGGGCGGCGCCGGCGCTGCCGGCCAGGCTCGATGGGGCGCTGGCCGCCGTGCGGCGCGACATCCACCTCAACCTGAAGCAGGCCAACTACGACTTCCAGAAGTTCCAGTACAACACCGTCGCCTCGGCGGCGATGAAGATGCTCAACGCGCTGGAGCGGGCGCCGAAGGATGCCGATTATCCGGCGCTGGCGCGCGAGGGCCTGTCCATCCTGCTGCGCCTGCTCTCCCCCATCACGCCCCACATCTGCCATCATCTGTGGCGGGAACTGGGCTTTGGCGAGGACATCCTGCACGCGCCCTGGCCGGAACCGCTCGAGGCGGCACTGGCGCAGGACGAGGTCGAGCTGGTGCTGCAGGTGAATGGCAAGCTGCGCGGCGCCATCAGGGTGCCCGCCGCCGCCGCGAAGGAACAGATCGAGGCGGCCGCGCTGGCCGCGGAAACCGCGCAGAAATACCTGGAAGGCAGGCCGGCGAAGAAGGTCGTCGTCGTGCCGGGCCGGCTGGTCAATATCGTCGTGTGAGGAAAAGGGAACATGCGCAAGTCATTTGTCCTCGTGCTCGTCCTGCTGCTGGCCGCCTGCGGCTTCCAGCTGCGCGGCGCGCATCCGCTGCCCTTCGCCAGCCTGTATGTCCCCGCCGACACCTGGGAAACGGGCGCCCTGCTCAAGCGCCAGATCCGGGCGCTGGGCGGCACGCAGCTGCCCGAAACGCCGCAAGAGGCCCAGGCGGTGTTCACGCTGCTCGGCGAGGCGCAGGAGAAGGTCATCCTCAGCCTGTCCGCCGCCGGCCGCGTGCGCGAATACCAGCTGCGCCATCGTCTTGCCTTCAAGGTGCATGACCTGAAGAGCAAGGAATACATCGCGCCGACGGAAATCGTCCTGGTGCGCGACATCAGCTTCAGCGACGACCAGGTGCTGGCCAAGGGGCACGAGGAAGCCCTGCTCTACCGCGACATGCGCAACGACATGGTGCAGCAGCTGATGCGCCGCCTGGCCGCCGCGAAGATCGAGGGCTAATCTCCCCTCCCGACCTCCATGCAGCTGCGCGCCGACCAGCTCACCTCGCATCTCGAAAAAACGCTGGCGCCGCTCTACGTCCTGCACGGCGACGAGCCGCTGCTGGTGATCGAGGCGGGCGATGCCATCCGCGCCGCCGCGCGGAGGAAGGGCTACGACGAGCGCGAGGTGCTGGTCGCCGGCGCCGGCTTCAAGTGGGACGCGCTGATGCTCGCCGCCGGCAATATGTCGCTCTTCGGCGGCAACAAGCTGGTCGACCTGCGCATTCCCAACGGCAAGCCCGGCCGCGACGGCGGCGAGGCCCTGCAGCGCTATTGCGAACGCCTGTCCGACGGCGTGCTGACCCTGGTCACCCTGCCGCAGCTCGACTGGGCCGCGCGCAAGACCAGCTGGTTCAATGCCCTGTCGCAGGCCGGCGTGGCGATCGAGCTGAATGCGCCGGGCCTGGCCGAGCTGCCCGACTGGATCGCGCTGCGCCTGGCACGGCAAAGCCAGTCCGCCGAACGCGCCGCCCTGGAATTCATCGCCGCCCACGTCGAGGGCAACCTGCTCGCCGCCCACCAGGAGATCCAGAAGCTCGGCCTGCTGCATCCGCCCGGCAAGCTGACGCTGGCCCAGGTCGAGGATGCGGTGCTGAACGTGGCGCGCTATGATGTCGACAAGCTGCGCGCCGCCCTGCTCGAAGGCGACGCCGCCCGCTGCGCCCGCCTGCTGGAAGGTCTGCGCGGCGAGGACGTGGCGCCGCCGCTGCTGCTGTGGGCCTTCGCCAGCGAGATCCGCACCCTGGCGGTGCTGCGCGCGGCGCAGGACGAGGGACGGCCGCTGGCCGCGGCGCTGCGCGCCGAGCGCGTCTTCGACGACCGCCGCGCCGCCGCCCTGCAGCGCGCCCTGCCGCGGCTGCGCGCGCCGCGGCTGCGCGCGGCGCTGCTCGCCGCGGCGCGCATCGACCGCATGATCAAGGGCCTGGTCAAGGGCGACATCTGGGACGAGTTTCTCCAGCTGGCGCTGCGCCTGTCGGCAAGCGGCCAGCGCTGAGGGGTACAATTCCCCATCGCTTGCCGCTGACCGCTCACCGCTAACCGCTTACACACCATGGATATCCGCGACTACATGCAGGCCGTCGGCCGCCAGGCCCGCGAGGCCTCGCGGGCGATGGCGCGGGCCCCGACCAGCGCCAGGAACCGCGCCCTGCTGGCGATGGCCGCCGCCATCCGCCGCGACAGCGCGGCGCTGCTTGCCGCCAACCGCGAGGACCTCGACGCCGCGCGCGCCGCCGGCCTCGACGACGCCATGCTCGACCGCCTCGCGCTGTCCGAAAAGTCGGTGGCGGCGATGGCCGAAGGGCTGGAGCAGATCGCCGCGCTGGCCGACCCCATCGGCGAGATCAGCGAGCTGAAGTTCCGCCCGAGCGGCATCCAGGTCGGCCGCATGCGCGTACCGCTCGGCGTCATCGGCATCATTTATGAAGCGCGCCCCAACGTCACCGTCGACGCCGCCGGCCTGTGCCTGAAAGCCGGCAACGCCGCCATCCTGCGCGGCGGCTCGGAGGCGATCCGTTGCAACCGCGCGCTGGCCGCCCTGGTGCACGAGGGCCTGCGCGAAGCCGGCCTGCCGGCCGCCGCCGCGCAGGTGGTGGACACCACCGACCGCGCCGCCGTCGGCGAGCTGGTGACCATGAAGGAGTTCGTCGATGTCATCGTGCCGCGCGGCGGCAAGGGCCTGATCGAGCGCATCTCCAACGAGGCGCGCATCCCGGTCATCAAGCACCTCGACGGCAACTGCCACGTCTATGTGGACGACGACGCCGATCCGGAGAAGGCGATGCGCATCGTCGACAACGCCAAGACGCAGCGCCTCGGCACCTGCAACACGGCGGAATCGCTGCTGGTGGCGCGCGGCGTCGCCGGGTCGCTGCTGCCCAAGCTCGGCGCCATGCTCGCCGGCAAGGGCGTCGAGCTGCGCGGCTGCGCCGAGTCGCTGGCGATCCTGCGCGGCGCCGGCATCGAGGCGGCCCGGCTGAAGGAGGCCACCGAGCAGGACTGGCACGAGGAATACCTCGCCGCCATCCTCGCCGTGAAAATCGTCGCCGGTGTCGACGAGGCCATCGCCCACATCAACCGCTATTCCTCGCAGCACACCGACGCCATCGTCACCGAGGACTACACGCGGGCGATGCGCTTCCTGCGCGAAGTCGATTCCTCCTCGGTGATGGTGAACGCCTCGACGCGCTTCGCCGACGGCTTCGAATACGGCCTCGGCGCCGAGATCGGCATCTCGACGGACAAGCTGCACGCCCGCGGCCCGGTCGGCCTAGAGGGGCTGACCAGCCAGAAGTGGGTGGTGCTGGGCAACGGGGAAATCCGCCAGTAAAAAGTCAGTCGCCGCGGGACGGCGGCATTTCAACAACAACAGGAGGAGGAACCATGAAAATCCGCACCACGCTCGTTTCGCTCGCCGCGGCCCTCGCCCTCGCCGCCTGCGCCACGGTGCCGCCGGAGAGCCGCCAGCTCGCCGCCAATTTCAACGCCCTGCAGCCGACTTCCGGCCTGTCCAAGGACATGAGCATGGGCGAGGCCGAGCGCATCCGCGACGGCCTCGTCGCCGAGCTGATGCCCGGCCTGGGCCGGGTGGTCGGCTACAAGGCCGGCCTCACCAACCCGGCGGTGCAGCAGCGCTTCGGCGTCAACCATCCGCTGCGCGGCGTGCTGCTGGAGAAGATGCTGCTCGAGGAAGGCGCCGAGGTGCCGGCGAAATTCGGCGCCGTGCCCTTCTCCGAGGCCGACATCGTCGTCGTGGTCAAGGACGAGGGCATCAACCAGGCGAAGACGCCGGCCGAAGTGATGCGGCACCTGTCGAGCGTCCGCCCCTTCATCGAGCTGCCCGACCTGGTGACGGCGAAGGAGCAGCCGCTGACCGGCGCGGTGATCACGGCCTTCAACGTCGGCGCCCGCCTCGGCGTGCTGGGCAAGCCGATCGCCGCCGCGCCCGAACTGACCGACGCGCTGGCGAAGATGACCGTGGTGATGCGCGACCAGGACGGCAAGGAACTCGGCCGCGCGCCGGGCACCGCCATCCTCGGCCATCCGCTCAACGCCGTGATCTGGATGGCGCAGGACCTGGCGCGGTCGGGCGGCAGGCTGCGCGCCGGCGACATCCTCAGCCTCGGCTCCTTCACGGCGCCGCAATTCACCAAGCCCGGCACGCGCGTCAGCGTCACCTACGAAGGCCTGCCCGGCAATCCGGGCGTGTCGGTCGGCTTCAAGTAAGGGAGGCATCATGAAAGCATTCGCGAAAGCCCTCATCGTCCTGCTCTGCGGACTGGGCATCGGCCTGGCTTCCGCGGCGGAAGTCGCCGGCGTCAGGCTGGAGGACAAGGCCAGGGTCGGCGGCACGGAACTGCTGCTCAACGGCGCCGGCCTGCGCACCAAGGTCTTCTTCAAAGTCTATGTCATCGGCCTTTATCTGCCGGCCAAGTCAGAAACCAGTGCCGCTGTGCTGGCGCAGCAGGGGAGCAAGCGCGCCCACCTGGTTCTCGTGCGGGACGTCGGCCCGGAAGACTTCAGCGACGCGCTGATCGATGGTCTCAAGAATAACAGTAGCGAGTCGGAGTTCGCGGCAATGAAACCGCGGATCGAACAGTTCAGGCAGGCCATTGTTGCCGCTGGCGAAGTCAAGTCGGGTTCGGTTGTGCACCTCGATTTCCTGCCGGAGTCCGGCACTCGCCTGACCATTGGCGGCAAGCAGCAAGGCAAGGACATCCCTGGAGAAGATTTCTACAAGGCCCTGCTTCGCATCTGGATCGGAGAGAAGCCCATACAGGACAACCTGAAGGAAGCCCTGCTCGGCAAATCACAATAGTGCTCTCCGCCGCTATAATAAGCCTTCCAAAACCACTACAAACAGAGGAGACAAAATGAAGCATCCGTATCGCACACTGCTGGCCCTCGCGGCCGGCGCGCTGCTCGCCGCCAACCCGGCCCTGGCCCAGCAGAAGCGCCTGTCCATCGCCACCGGCGGCACCGGCGGCGTGTATTACCCCATGGGCGGCGCCATCGCCAGCGTCATCACGAAGAACATCCCCGGCGTGGAAGCCACGGCGGAAGTCACCAGCGCCTCCGTCGACAACATGCGCCTGATCGGCGCCGGCAAGGCCGACATCGCCTTCTCGCTCGCCGACACGGCATGGGACGCCTATACCGCCGGCGGCAAGTTCAAGGAAAAGCTGCCGGTGCGGACCCTGGCGGTGATCTACACCAACCAGTCGCACTGGGTTACGGTCGAGGGCAGCGGCATCGAGAAGATGGCCGACCTGAAGGGCAAGCGCATCTCGACCGGCGCCGCCGGCAGCGGCACCGAGGTAATCGCCATGCGCATCCTCGAAGCCTACGGCATCGACCCGGACAAGGACGTCAAGCGCGAGAAGCTCTCGGTGGCCGAGTCGGTGAACGCCATCAAGGACAGGAAGATCGATGCCTTCTTCTGGTCGGGCGGCGTGCCGACTGCGGCGGTGACCGACCTCTCGGCCACGCCGGGCGTGAAGATCAAGCTCCTCGACCATACCGAAGTCATCCCGGCGCTGGCCAAGAAATACGGCCCGATCTACGTTACCGGCCGCATCCCGGCCAAGTCCTACGCCGGCCAGGACAAGGACGCCCAGATCAGCGTGGTGTGGAACGTGCTGGTAGTCAACGAGAACATGGACGAAAAGCTCGCCTACCAGATCGCCAAGACGATCTTCGAGAAGAAGGCCGACCTGGTCGCCACCCATAAAGAGGCGCAGAACATCGTGCTCGAGACCCAGCTCGACGGCGGCTCGCCCATCCCCTTCCATCCCGGCGTGCTCAAGTATCTTGCCGAAAAGGGCATCAATCCGAAGCATTAAGATCCGGCCGATGCGCGCCCTGATCCCCGCAGCCGCACTCCTGCTGGCTGCGGGACTTGCCCGGGCGGACGGCATCGATATCCTCAACGGCGAGCGCTGCCGGCGGTTCGAACTGCCGGACGGGCGCTTCGCCGTGACCTACCATCACTCGATGTACGACCAACCGGTCACCGAGGAATTCGTCGTGAGCGGCGACATGCTGGAATTGCGCCGGCTGGAAAGCACGAGCGCTGCCGTGCTGGAGTATTTCGGCGTGACCGCGCCGGGAGAAACCCACGCAATCATCCGGCGCCTGCCGGAAATCGTCATGCGCGTGGCCACTGGGGAGCCGCAGTGGATGCACCTCGGAAACGTCGTCCGCAGCCTGCGCGAATTCGGCGAGGCAGGCGACCGCATCGTGATGCGCGCTGCCGGGACTGCGCCTTGCACAAGGGGACGCAATGGCTGAAGTCAGCCGGGAAGCGCTGGAAAAAGCCGAAAAGTACATCGAGGAAGAGGAAGGCGCCGTCTCGCGCCTGCGCGGCTGGCTCGGCTGGTTCCTGACCGGCACCGCAGTGGTGATGTCGCTGTTCCACCTCTACACCGTCTACGGCATCCTGCCGACGCAGATGGTGCGCGGCATCCACCTCGCCTTCGTGCTGTTCCTCTGCTTCCTGATGTTCCCGGCACTGAAGCGCTGGCGCAACCGGCTGATGTGGTTCGACGTGCTGCTGGCCCTGGCGGCACTGGCCTGCATCGGCTACATGCTCACCGACTTCGACGACTTCATCGACCGCGCGGTGGTGCCGACGCAGTGGGACCTGGTCTTCGGGGTGGCCCTCGTCGTGCTGGTGCTGGAGGCGGCAAGGCGCAGCACCGGCTGGGTGATGCCCCTGGTAGCGGCCTGCTTCCTCGCCTATGCCCTGTTCGGCCAATACCTGCCCCCGCCATGGACGCATCGCGGCTACGACATGGAACGGCTGGTCGGCCACATGTACATGACGCTGGAGGGCATCTTCGGCACCGCGCTCGACGTCTCCGCCACGCTGATCATCCTGTTCACCATTTACGGCGCCTTCCTGCAGCAGTCCGGCGCGGGCAAGTTCTTCATCGACTTCTCCTTCGCCGCCACCGGCGGCGGCTCGACCAGCGCCGGACGCACCATCGTGCTGTCCTCCTTCCTGCTCGGCGGCCCCTCCGGTTCCGGCGTCGCCACCACGGTGACGCTCGGTTCGGTCGCCTACCCCGTCCTCGCCAAGGCCGGCTACGACAAGGATTCGGCGGGCGGCCTGCTGGCGGCCGGCGGCCTCGGCGCCATCCTCTCGCCGCCCGTCCTCGGTGCGGCAGCCTTCCTCATTGCGGAATTCCTGAAGATCTCGTACATGGACGTGATCCTCATGGCGACCATCCCGACCCTGCTCTACTACCTGTCGCTGTTCCTGATGGTGGAACTGGACAGCCGGCGTTTCGGCATGCACGGCGTGACTTTCGAGGCATCGGCCGGCGTCAGGGAGCTGACGCGTCGCTACGGTTTCCACTTCATCTCGCTCATCGCCATCATCGTCTTCATGCTGCTCGGCTTCTCGCCAATGGGTTCGGTGTTCTGGGCCACCGTGGTGGCCTTCGCCACGAGCTTCCTCAACAGAGAGTGCGCGCTCACCCCGAAGAAGCTCGTCGCCGCCCTGGAAGGCGGCTCGGTGGGCATGCTCAACGTCGGCGCCACCTGCGCCTGCGCCGGACTCATCGTCGGCGTCGTCACCCTGACCGGCCTTGGGCTGAAGTTCTCCGACATCGTTATCGCCTACGCCGGCAGCAGCCTGCCCCTGACGGCGCTGTACACCGCGCTGATCGTCTGGGTCGTCGGCCTCGCCGTGCCGGTGACGGCCAGCTACATCATCTGTGCCGTGATCGCCGCCCCGGCACTGATCAAGCTCGGTGTGCCGGACTACGCCGCGCACATGTTCATCTTCTACTATGCCGTGCTGTCGGAGGTTTCGCCGCCGACGGCGCTCTCCCCCTTCGCCGCCGCCGCCATCACCGGCGGCAATCCCTACCGCACCACCATGATGTCCTGGAAGTACACCCTGCCAGCCTTCGTCGTGCCCTTCATGTTCGTCCTGGATCCTGCCGGACTCGGCCTGCTGCTGAAAGGCAGCTGGCAGAACATCGCCCTGTCCTCGGTCACGGCGATGATCGGCATTGCGGCCCTGGCGGCCGGCGCGCAGAATTGGGCGCTGAAACGTTGCAATCCTCTCGAACGCTGGCTGCTCGTCGCGGCGGGGCTCCTGCTGGTGTATCCGAAGCCGCTGTTCGACGCCGTCGGCGTGGGACTGACTTTCGCGGTCCTCGTCATGCAGAAACTGCGCAAGGAGGCAGCACCATGAACATCCAGCCTTTCGATGCCGTCCTGGCAACCCCATTCGGCGCTCTCGGTGTGCGCATTGCAGACGACACCGTTTCCGAAATCCGGTTCCTGCCGCCCGGCACCCGGGCCGTGAAGCCGAAAAACGTCCTGGCCGAGCGGACCTGCGCGCAGCTGTCCGCCTATCTCGCCGATCCGCAGGCCAGCTTCGACCTGCCGCTCGAACCCGCCGGCACGGACTTCCAGCGCCGCGTCTGGCGCGCCATCGCCGCCATCCCGCAGGGAAAAACGCTGACCTACGGCGAGATCGCCCGGCGCCTGAAGAGCGCGCCGCGCGCCGTCGGCCAGGCCTGCGGCCGCAATCCCTATCCCGTGGTGGTGCCCTGCCACCGCGTGGTGGCGGCCAACGGCGGCCTCGGCGGCTTCGACAGCGCGACCGGCGGCTATCTGATCGACACCAAGCGCTGGCTGCTCACGCACGAGAAGGCGCTTTGAAAAAAGTCAGTCCCGCCGGCACGGCGGACCCGGCGCGCCTCGATGCCTTCTGCGACACGCTCTGGCTGGAGGCCGGCCTGTCGAAGAACACGCTCGCCGGCTATCGCGCCGACCTGGCGCAGTTCGCCGCCTGGCTCGGCCGGCGCGACAAGACGCTCGAGCGCGTCGCGCCGGTCGACCTGCACGACTACCTGCGCGACTTCAGCCGCCGCGCCAAATCCGCCAGCCAGCGCAGGCTGATCGCCTCGCTGCGGCGCTTCTACCAGCATCTGCTGGCGACTGGCGAGATCGGCGCCGACCCGACGCTGAACATCGCGCCGCCGCCGCGCCCCGAGCGCTTTCCGAAAACCCTGTCGGAAGCGCAGGTCGAGGCCCTGCTCGCCGCGCCGAACGTGGAGACCCCGCTCGGCCTGCGCGACCGCGCCATGCTGGAAGTGCTCTACGCCACCGGCCTGCGCGTCTCCGAACTGGTCGCGCTGAAGCGCTTCGAGGTCGGTCTCAACGAAGGCGTGGTGCGCGTCTTCGGCAAGGGATCGAAGGAGCGCCTGGTGCCGCTCGGCCAGGTGGCGCAGGAATGGCTCGATCGCTATCTGAATGAAGCGCGGCCGACACTGCTCGCCGGGCGGGCCTGCGACGCGGTGTTCGTCACGCGCCGCGCCGCCGGGCTGACGCGCCAGATGTTCTGGACGCTGGTCAAGCGCCACGCCGCCCGCGCCGGCATCGAGCCGACGCGCATCTCGCCGCACACCCTGCGCCACGCCTTCGCCACGCACCTGATCAACCACGGCGCCGACCTGCGCGTGGTGCAGCTGCTGCTCGGCCACGCCGACATCTCGACGACGCAGGTGTATACCCACGTCGCCCGCGAGCGGCTGAAGCAGCTGCACGCGCAGCACCACCCGCGGGGATAAACAACCTTTCCCTCTCCCCCAACCCCTCTCCCGCACGCGGGAGAGGGGAGCGTTGTGAGCCGCTGCGCGGCTACCCAAGAATGGAGAAGCCCCGCAATCGCGGGGCTCTCGTGCGCCGGATTCGGCGCGGCGCCTTCGATGAGGCGCAACCTCGGGATGCACGATCCCGTCAAAGTACTCCGGTGAAACAATGCCTTCCTGCTTCTTCCGGTCCGTTCTCCATGTGATGGGAACCGATTTGTTTATAGCCGCCGCCTCGCCGAAGTTCAAGGCCGATTTTGTAAAATGCTGATATGAAACGCAATGTCCATGCCCCGGAGACGCCCGCGACCGCCTTCCTGCGCCAGCATCGCGTCGCCCACTCCAGCCACCTCTATGAATACGAGGAGCACGGCGGCACGCGCGTCTCGGCGCGCGAGCTGAATGTCGACGAGCATGCCGTGGTGAAGACGCTGGTGATGGAGGACGAGGCCGGCAAGCCGCTGGTCGTGCTGATGCACGGCGACCGCAAGGTGTCGACCAAGAACCTGGCGCGGCAGATCGGCGCCAAGGGCGTCTCGCCGTGCAAGCCCGAGGCGGCCCAGCGCCACACCGGCTACCTGGTCGGCGGCACCTCGCCGTTCGGCACGAAAAAGAAGCTGCCGGTGTACATCGAGAAAAGCATCCTCGACCTGCCGCTGATCTACATCAACGGCGGCCGCCGCGGCTTCCTCGTCGGCGTGTCGCCGCACGAGCTCGTGCGCGTGCTGGCACCGCAGCAGGTCGAGTGCGCGCTCGCCGACTAACCGCGCCGGCCCCGCTCGATCGCCACGCCGACCCGCTTCACGCCGCGCGCCACGCCGGTCTTGGCGATGGCGATCCTCACCCAGGGCGCGCCGAAGTCCTCGGTCAACAGCGCCACGACATATTCGCCCAGCGCCTCGAGCAGGTTGAAGTGGCGCTCGCCGAGCTCCCGGCGGATGCGCGCGATCACCTCGGCGTAGTCGATGGTGTCGGCGATGTCGTCGTGCTGGGCGGCGGCGTCGGGCACGCCGAACTCCAGGCTGATCTCGATGGTCTGGCGCGCCGCCCGCTCGCGCGCGTAGATGCCGACCCAGGCTTCGACGCGCAGCTCGTCGATGAAGATGCGATCCATGAGGAGTTCTCGATTAGAATGCGGCAAATTCTAAGTGATCTGCCATGACTGCGCTCGGTTTCGCCATCCTCGCCTACCTGATCGGTTCGGTCCCCTTCGCGGTCGTCACCAGCAAGCTGTTCGGCCTGGCCGATCCGCGCAGCTACGGCTCGGGCAACCCCGGCGCCACCAACGTGCTGCGCAGCGGCAACAGGCTGGCCGCCCTGCTCACCCTGCTCGGCGACGCGGCCAAGGGCTGGCTGGCGGTGTTCCTCGTGCAGCAGTTCGGCGGGCAGCCGCAGGAGGTCGCCATCGCCGGCTTCGCCGCCTTCTTCGGCCACCTGCATCCCGTCTTCCTCAACTTCAAGGGCGGCAAGGGCGTGGCCACCGCCGCCGGCGTGCTGTTCGGCTTCAGCCTGTGGCTGGGCCTCGCCGTCCTCGCCGTCTGGATCGGCGTGGTCTGGTTCTTCCGCTATTCCTCGCTCGGCGCCATCGCGGCGGCCATCGCCGCGCCGCTCGTCGCCATGGCGCTGATCGATTCGGGGGACATGCTCACCGCGGTGTTCTGCATCGCCCTGCTGCTGTTCTGGCGGCACAGCGGGAACCTGCAGCGCATCCGCGCCGGCAGCGAGCCGAAAATCGGCGAGAAGAAAAGCCCCGCCCGGGCCGGGGAATGAACAAGGCTCAGGTTTCCTGCAGGTTCCAGCGCGGCCTGATGCCGAAGCCGCCGGCCGCTTTTGCAGTCAGCCCCAAAGTCAGTCGCTGCGCCCCGGCGAAGGCGATCATCGCGCCGTTGTCGGTGCACAGTTCCATCTCCGGATAGAACACCCGCGCGCCCGCCGCCTGCGCGCCGGCGTCGAGGGCAGCACGCAACGCGCGGTTGGCGCCGACGCCGCCAGCCACCACCAGTTGTTTCAGGCCGCTCGCCTTCAGGGCGGCGAGGGCCTTCGCCGCCAGCACCTCGACGATCGCCGCCTGAAACTCGGCGCAGAGGTCCGCCTTGTCCGCTGCGCCCGGCTCGCGGTTGCGTACCTGCGTCAGCACCGCCGTCTTCAGGCCGGAGAAGCTGAAGCTCAGGTCGCCGCTGTGCAGCATCGGGCGCGGCAGGGAAAAGCGCCCCGCCTGCCCCCGCTCGGCCAGGCGCGCCAGCTGCGGCCCGCCGGGATAACCCAGCCCGAGCAGCTTGGCGGTCTTGTCGAAGGCCTCGCCGGCCGCATCGTCCAGCGTTTCGCCCAGCAGCGCGTATTGCCCGACGCCGGACACCCGCATCAGCTGGGTATGGCCGCCCGACACCAGCAGGGCGACGAAGGGAAAGCGCGGCGGGTCGGCCGACAGCAGGGGCGAGAGCAAGTGGCCTTCGAGGTGGTGCACCGGCACGACCGGCACCTTCAGGGCGCAGGCCAGCGCCTCGGCGAAGCCGGCGCCCACCAGCAGGGCCCCGGCCAGGCCGGGCCCGGCGGTGTAGGCGATGGCATCGATGTCCGCCAGGCCGGCGCCGGCCTCGGCCAGCACCTTGCGCAGCAGCGGCACGATGCGGCGGACATGGTCGCGCGAAGCCAGTTCGGGCACGACGCCGCCGTAGGCCTCGTGCAGGTCGATCTGCGAATGGACGGCATGCGCCAGCAGACCGCGTCCGCTGTCGTAGAGGGCCAGGCCGGTTTCGTCGCAGGAGGATTCGATGCCGAGGACAAGCATGGCGGCCATTCTACGGGCTGTTGGACTTTCCCGGAAATGCGGCTATAATGCGCGGCTTTCCCAGTTAGCAGGGTCGATCCGCATGCCTGGCATCCGCGTCAAGGAAAACGAGCCGTTCGAAGTGGCCATCCGCCGCTTCAAGCGCGCCATCGAGAAAACCGGTCTTCTGACCGAGCTGCGTTCGCGCGAGTTCTACGAGAAACCCACTGCCGAGCGCAAGCGCAAGCTCTCCGCTGCGGTGAAGCGCCATCACAAGCGCATCCGCAGCCAGACCCTGCCGCCGAAGATGTACTGAGCGCAGTCCGTCCGGACTGCCCGCTCCCAGCAGCCACGGATGATACGGATGCACACGGGTTTCCGTGCCTGTCCGCGTCATTCGTGGCTTTGCTTTTTCCGCCGGAGAATGCCATGAGTCTCAAAGCCCGCATCAACGAGGACATGAAAACGGCCATGAAGGCCCGCGAAACCGCGCGCCTGGGCGCCATCCGCCTGCTGCTGGCCGCCATCAAGCAGCGCGAGGTGGACGAGCGCATCGAGCTCGACGACGCGGCCGTGCTGGCCGTCATCGACAAGATGCTCAAGCAGCGCCGCGACTCCATTGCGCAGTACGAGAAGGCCGGCCGGCAGGATCTCGCCGATGCCGAGAAATTCGAGGCCGGCATCCTCACCGGCTACATGCCGCAGGCGCTCTCGCCCGAGGAGGTCCGGGCCGCCGTGGCCGAGGCCATCGCCGCCAGCGGCGCAGCGGGGCCGCAGGACATGGGCAAGGTGATGGCGGTGCTCAAGCCGAAGCTGGCCGGCCGCGCCGACATGGGCCAGGTCTCCGGCCTGGTCAAGGCTGCGCTGTCGCAGTAAATCCGCCGGCAAAACCGGCGCCCTCTCCTATAATGGGTTGAAGGCCGGGAGCGCGGCCCGTTTGGGCGGCCTCCCGAGACATCGAGCGTGATCCCAGAATCCTTCATCCAGGAACTCCTCGCGCGGATAGACATCGTCGACGTCATCGAGCGCCACCTGCCCCTGAAAAAGGCGGGCGCCAACTACGTCGCCTGCTGCCCTTTCCACAGCGAAAAGACGCCTTCCTTCTCGGTCAGCCCGAGCAAGCAGTTCTACCACTGCTTCGGCTGCGGCGCGCATGGCAGCGCCATCGGTTTCGTCATGGAATATTCCGGCCTCGGTTTCGTCGAGGCGGTCGAAGACCTTGCCGGCAAGGCCGGGATGCAGGTGCCGCAGCAGCGCCCCGACGAGCGCCGCCAGAAAGCCGCCGAAGCCGCCCCGCTCACCGAGACCATGGCCCGCGCGGCGAAATACTACAAGGAGCAGCTCAAGGCCAGCCCGAAGGCGGTCGATTACCTGAAGGGGCGCGGCCTCACCGGCGAGGTCGCCGCCCGTTTCGGCCTCGGCTACGCGCCGGACGGCTGGCAGAACCTGGCTGACGTCTTTCCCGACTACCAGGGCAAGTCGCTGGTCGACTGCGGCCTGGTCATCGAAGGCGATGCCGGCAAGCGCTACGACCGCTTCCGCGACCGCATCATGTTCCCCATCCTCGATGCGCGCGGCAACGTCATCGGCTTCGGCGGGCGGGTCATCGGCCAGGGCGAGCCCAAATACCTGAACTCGCCGGAAACGCCGCTGTTCGAGAAGGGCCGGGAGCTCTACGGCCTGCTGCAGGCGCGCGCCGCCATCCGCGACGAGGATGTCGTCATCGTCGTCGAGGGCTACATGGACGTGGTGGCGCTGGCCCAGCACGGCGTCGCCAACGCCGTGGCGACGCTCGGCACCGCCACCACGCCGATCCATGTGCACAAGCTGCTGCGCCAGGCCGACCGCGTCATCTTCTGCTTCGACGGCGACAACGCCGGCCGCAAGGCGGCGGCCAGGGCGCTGGAAGCCAGCCTCGAACAGACGGCCGACAACAAGACCATCGCCTTCCTCTTTCTGCCGCCCGAAGACGATCCGGACAGCTATGTGCGCGCCCATGGCGCGGAGGCCTTCCGCAGGCTGGCGCGACAGGCCATGCCGCTGACGGACTTCCTCATGCAGGAACTGAAGTCCGGCAAGGATCTCGCCACCGCCGAGGGCCGCTCGCAACTCGTGCATGCCGCCAAGCCGCTCCTCGGCAGGCTGCAGGCGCCGCTGCTGCGCCTGCAACTCGTCAAGCTGCTGGCGCAGGCGAGCGGCTTCTCTCAGGCTGAAATCGAGGCGCTCTGCGAATTGCCGGCAGTGGTGCGCAAGGCCGCGCCGGCGCGCACACCGCGTGGCGCGCCTTCACCCATCGCCCGGAAGCTCCTGCGCCTGGTCGTGCAGCAGCCCGCCCTGGCGGCGCGCCTGCCGGCCGACCTGATCCCCGACGGGCATGCCGAAACCGAGGCGCTGGATGCCCTGATCGCCGCCGTCGCCGACGGCGGCCTGGCCGGCGAAGGGTTCGGCATGGTGCTGGAGCATTTCCGCGGCTCTCCGCACGAGGGGCTGATTTCGGAAATTCTCGGGGAACTCGCCGACCAGGAATTCGACGAAGAGTCGATCGAGGCGGTTTTCGCCGATACCGTCGAGCGCCTCCGCCAAGCGGAAGTCCGCCGCGAAATCGATGCCCTCAACGCCAAGAACAAAAGCGTCGGCCTGGCGCCGGAAGAGATACGCCGGCTCCAGCAATTACTGGCGCAGAAACAAGCAGTTAAACCTTCAACGTCGGTCTGAATTTTTGATATAATTTCCGGTTTTCCCCGCATACCGCGCATACTGAGGAACGACATGGCCAAGGAAAAAGCCAAAACGGCTGCAAAACCCTCCGGCAAACGGAGCAAGGCAACAGCCAAACCGGCCCCCAAGAAGAAGACGGCCCGATCTGCGGCCCGTCCCATCAAGTCCGCGGCCCGTCCCACCAAGGCGGTCAAGGCGGCACCTGCGAAGGCCAAGGCGCCGGCCAAGTCCGCCCCGGTCAAAAAACCCGCCCCGGCCAAGTCGGCGCCGACCAAGGCCGCGGCGCCCAAGCCGGGCAAGAAGGATTCTGCACCCGTTCCCGCTCCGGCCCCCGTCAAGGGCGCCGCGCCGAAATCCAAGACGGGACGCGGCAAGGGACGCTCTCCGCTCCCCCTGGCGCCCCAGGCGCAGCCGCTCGATCTGGAGACCCGGCGTACGCGTCTGAAGACCCTCATCGCCCTCGGCAAGGAGCGCGGCTTCCTCACCTATGCCGAAGTGAACGACCACCTGCCCGACGACATGGTGGATGCCGAGCAGATCGAATCGATCATCAGCACCTTCAACGACATGGGCATCCAGGTCTTCGACGAGGCGCCCGCCGCCGAGGACCTGCTGATGACCGAGGGCACGCCACCGGCGGTCGCCGACGAGGACATCGAGGAAGAAGCCGAGCAGGCGCTCTCCACCGTCGAGTCCGAGTTCGGCCGCACCACCGATCCGGTGCGCATGTACATGCGCGAGATGGGCTCGGTCGAACTGCTCACGCGCGAGGGCGAGATCGAGATCGCCAAGCGCATCGAGGACGGGCTCAAGCACATGGTGCAGGCCATCTCGGCCTGCCCGACCACCATCGCCGAAATGCTCGACCTGGCCGCCAAGGTGGCGCGCGACGAGATGCGCATCGACGAGCTGGTGGACGGCCTGATCGACCCCAATGCCGCCGAGGACATCGAGGCGCTGGCGGAAAACGAGGAACTGGCCGTCGAGGAAGACGAGGCCGAGGAGGAGGACGAAGGCGGCGCCGTCTCCGCCTCGCTGCTGAAGCTCAAGGCGGATGCCCTGGCGCGCTTCACCACCATCCACGGCATCTTCGTGAAGATGCAGAACGTGCTGGCGAAAAAGGGTCCGGCCGACAAGTCCTACCTCCGGGCGCAACAGCAGATCTCCGGCGAACTGATGAACATCCGCTTCACCGCGCGCATCATCGAGCGCCTGTGCGACTCGGTGCGCCACATGGTGGAGGACGTGCGCAACCACGAGCGCAAGATCCTCGACCTGTGCGTGAAGAAGGGCAACATGCCGCGCCCGCATTTCATCAAGGTGTTCCCGGGCAACGAGACCAACCTCGAGTGGCTCAAGCACGAGGTCACCGGCGGCAAGCCCTATGCCCCGACGCTGATGCGCGCGGCGCCGGCGATCATCGAGGAGCAGCAGAAGCTGATCGACCTGCAGACCCACATCGGCATCCCGCTGAAGGACCTCAAGGACATCAACAAGCAGATGTCCACCGGCGAAGCCAAGGCGCGCCGCGCCAAGCGCGAGATGACCGAGGCCAACCTGCGCCTGGTGATCTCGATCGCCAAGAAATACACCAACCGCGGCCTGCAGTTCCTCGATCTCATCCAGGAAGGCAACATCGGCCTGATGAAGGCGGTGGACAAGTTCGAATACCGCCGCGGCTACAAGTTCTCGACCTACGCGACGTGGTGGATCCGCCAGGCCATCACCCGCTCGATCGCCGACCAGGCGCGCACCATCCGCATCCCGGTGCACATGATCGAGACCATCAACAAGATGAACCGTATCTCGCGCCAGATCCTGCAGGAGACCGGCCAGGAGCCGGACCCCGCCACCCTGGCGGTGAAGATGGAGATGCCCGAGGAGAAGATCCGCAAGATCCTCAAGATCTCCAAGGAGCCGATCTCCATGGAAACCCCGATCGGCGACGACGACGACTCGCACCTGGGCGACTTCATCGAGGACGCCGCCACGCTGGCGCCGGCGGAAGCCGCCGTGTATGCCAGCCTGCGCGACGTCACCAAGGAGATCCTCGACTCCCTGACGCCGCGCGAGGCGAAGGTGCTGCGCATGCGCTTCGGCATCGAGATGAACACCGACCACACGCTGGAGGAAGTCGGCAAGCAGTTCGACGTCACGCGCGAGCGCATCCGCCAGATCGAGGCCAAGGCCTTGCGCAAGCTGCGGCATCCTTCCCGCTCGGAGAAGCTGCGCAGCTTCCTCGACACGGAAACCTGATGGACAAACGGCAGCCTCGGCTGCCGTTTCCGTATCCTCGCGAGGAGGGCCTATAGCTCAATGGTTAGAGCAGCGGACTCATAATCCGTTGGTTGCAGGTTCGAGTCCTGCTGGGCCCACCAACCCGCCTCACCTTTTCTGGATCAGCTCGATCTTGTAGCCGTCGGGATCCTGCACGAAGGCGATCACCGTGCTGCCGTGCTTCATCGGTCCCGCCTCGCGCGTCACCGTGCCGCCGCGGCGCTTGATCTCGGCGCAGGCGGCGTAGGCATCATCGACTTCGAGCGCGATGTGGCCGTAGCCGGTGCCCAGTTCGTACTGGTCCACGCCCCAGTTGAAAGTCAGTTCCAGCACCGCGCCGTCCTTTTCCTCCTGGTAGCCGACGAAGGCCAGCGTGAACTTGCCTTCCGGGTAATCGGCGCGCCGCAGCAGGCGCATGCCCAGTACCTCGGTATAGAACTTGAGCGAGCGGTCGAGATCGCCGACCCGCAGCATGGTGTGCAGGATGCGCATGATTTCCCTTTCTATAACTGCGGGCAGGTCGCCGCCAGCCGGCGCAGCTCGTCGCGCGCGGCACGATAATCCGGACACAGCCGCTCGACGACCTTCCAGAAGCGCGGCGAATGGTTCATTTCCACGAGATGCGCCATCTCGTGGGCGACGACGTAATCGAGCAGGCGCGGCGGCGCGTGGATCAGCCGCCAGGACAGGCGAATGCCGGTTTGCTCGCTGCAGCTGCCCCAGCGCGTCTGCGCGTTGGACAGCGCGATGCGCGGCAGCGGGCGGTTCAATTGCGCTGCATGGTGCATCGCCCGTTCGCGGAACACCTCGAGTGCGCGGCCGCGCAAGGCGTGCCGCGCCAGCTGGCGCAGGTCGGCACCAGGCCGCGCCTGCAGGATCAGGGTTTGGCCGGCCCAGCGCACGCGATTGGCGCCCGGCTCGATGCGCACCACGCACTCTTCGCCCAGCAGCGGAATCAGCGCGCCGTCGCAGACGGCCAGATGGCGCGGCTGGCCGTGGCCATGCCACTCGTCGAGTTTTTTCAGCACCCAGGCCGCGTTGTGGCGCAGAAAGCGCTCGATGTCGGCGAGCGAGGTGCGCGGACTGGCGCCGACGCGCAGGCCGCGCTGGTCGATGGTCATGCCGAGGCTGCGCCGGCTGGAACGGATCAGGCGGTAGGCGACGATGCGCGTGCCGAGCTGGATGTGGCGGGTCTGTTCGGCCGGCGGCGCGGCGCGGCGAAACAGCGGCAGCTCAAGCTGGAAGAGTCTCAGCATCCCAGATGTCGCGTGCGCCGGCGCGCAGCCGCAAGGGTTCGAGCTGGCGCAGCAGCCGCCGGTCGATGTCCTCCGGCGCCAGCTGCGCCAGCCGCCAGGGCAGGCGGAAGCGCCCGGCGGCGTCCACCTCGACCGTCGTGCCGGCGGCGAACGCCAATTGCCAGGCCGGCACCGGCAGGTCCAGGCGCTGCGCACACCGTGCCAGGCGTTCGCCGAGCAGGCGGCGCGCCTCGCCTTGCAGCCAGCCCTCGGCCCGGTCGCGAATCTGCCCCTCGCCGGCTTCCGGCGGCAAGGGCAGATACAGGGTGTCGTCGGCGAGTTCGGCACGCTCGCGGGCGCCGTCCAGGCGCAGGACCACGCGCCGGCCGAGGAAAGGCAGATGAGCGGCATCGCGCCATTCCTGTGCCGGCGAGGTCTTGCGCGGCCGGCGGCGGGCGGGCGCCGACCGCTCGAGCGGCAGTTCAAGCTGGCTTTCGCTCTGCATCGTATTTGTGGGGGCTGATGCGGCGCATTTCCGCCTCCATCCAGGCTTCGGCGCGCGCATTCACATCTTCCGCCGAGAGGCCGGCCGGGTCAATCGCCGGACCGATGCTCACCGTCACCATGCCGGGATATTTGATGAAGGCGCGGCGGCTCCAGAACTCCCCGGCGTTGTGCGCCACCGGCACCACCGGCACGCCGGTCTCCACCGCCAGATGCGCGCCGCCCGGCTTGTAGCGGCGGTAGGTGCCGACGGGCGTGCGCGTGCCTTCCGGGAAAATGATCACCCAGTAACCCTGGTCCAGACGCAGGCGGCCCTGCGACACCAGTTGCCGCAGCGCCTCCTTGCCGGCACCGCGATCCACCGAGATCATCGGCGTGGCGGCCAGCGCCCAGCCGAAGAAGGGCAGCATCTTCAACTCCTTCTTCCAGACGAACAGCGTCCAGGGAAAGACCAGCTGCAGGACGATGGTTTCCCAGGCCGACTGGTGCTTGGAGAGGATCACCGAGGAGCGGCCGGGAATGTTCTCGCGGCCGAGCACGCGATAGTCGATGCCCAGCACATGCTTGATCAGCCATGAGGCGGCATGCACCCACGGCACCACCGTCTGCCGGCGCCAGCGGTGCGGCAGCGGGAAGCAGAGCATGACGCCGAGGGCGTAGGGCACCGTAAACGCCACGATGATCAGCATGAAGAGGGCCGAGCGCAGGGCGATCGCCAGGGTCGGTCTGGGGGCTTGCGGGGTCATGCCGCGATATGCGCCGCCGCCGCGGCGAGGTCGGGAAACACCAGCGTCTCGGGCGGCAGGTCGGGGTGGCCGCGCGTTTTCGCGCCCTTGCCGGTCAGCACCAGGATCGGCTGGGCGCCCATGGCGTGCGCCGCCTGCAGGTCGCGCAGGCTGTCGCCCACCGCCGGCACGCCCTTCAGATGCGTGTTGTAGCGCTGCGCGATCTCGCGCAGCATGCCCGGACGCGGCTTGCGGCATTCGCAGGTCGAGTCCGCCGCGTGCGGGCAGAAGAAGATCGCGTCGATGCGCCCGCCCGCCAGCGCCACGGCCTTGACCATCTTGTCATGGATGGCGTTGAGCGCATCCATGTCGAACAGGCCGCGGCCGACCCCCGACTGGTTGGTCGCCACCACCACGCGACAGCCCCACTGCGAGAGGCGCGCGATCGCCTCCAGGCTGCCGGGAATCGGCCGCCATTCCTCGGGCGACTTGATGAACTGGTCGCTGTCGTGGTTGATGACGCCGTCGCGGTCGAGGATCACCAGCTTCATGCGGACAGTTTCGACAGGTCGGCGACGCGGTTCATGGCCGCATGGAGGGTCGCCAGCAGGCCGAGGCGGTTCGCCCGCAGGACGTCGTCCTCGACGTTAACCATGACATGGTCGAAGAAGGCGTCGACCGGGCCTTTCAATGCCGCCAGCGCTTGCAGCGAGGCGGCGTAGTCGCCGTGCGCGAAGGCTGCATCGGCTTTCGGCCTGGTCTCGGCCAGCGCGGCGTTCAGGGCAACTTCCGCCGGCTCCTTGAGCAGCGCGGCATCGACCGGCGCCGTCCCGCCGGGACTGACTTTTTTCAGGATGTTGCCGACGCGCTTGTTGGCGGCGGCGAGGCTCGCCGCCTCGGGCAGCGAGGCGAAGGCGCGCACGGCGGCGAGCCGCTTCGGGATGTCGCCCAGGCGTTGCGGTTGCGGAGCGAGGACGGCATCCACCTCGAGCGCCGAATAGCCCTGCTCGCGCAGTTGTCCGGCGAGGCGTTCGTAGATGAACTCGGCGAGCTGCCCGCGCACCTTGGCATCGGCAAGCTTCGCCGCATCGAACAGCCAGGCGAGTTCGAGCGGCAGGTCGCGTTCGATCAGCATGCGCACCAGGCCGAGCGCGTGACGTCGCAGCGCGAAGGGATCCTTGTCGCCGGTCGGCAGCTGGCCGATGCCGAACATGTCGGCCAGGGTCTGCAGCTTGTCGGCCAGCGCCACGCAAATCCCCGCCGCCCCGCGCGGCAGTTCGTCGCCGGCGAAGCGCGGCTTGTAGTGGTCCTCTATGGCATCGGCGATCTCGGCCGGCTCGCCGTCGTGCAGCGCGTAGTAGCGGCCCATGATGCCCTGCAGCTCGGGGAACTCGCCGACCATGTCGGTGAGGAGGTCCGCCTTCGACAGCACGGCGGCACGATCGGCCTGGTTGGCGAGCGCCTCGCCGCCCAGCGCCTGGCCGATGGCGCGCGCCAGCGCGGCGACGCGCTCGACGCGCTCGCCCTGACTGCCGAGCTTGTTGTGATAGACCACCCTGGCCAGCCCCGGAATGCGGTCGATCAGCGACTTCCTGCGGTCCTGGTCGAAGAAGAATTTGGCGTCGGCCAGGCGCGGGCGCACCACACGCTCGTTGCCGCCGATCACCGCGGAGGGATCGGCCGGGCGGATGTTGCTGACGACGAGGAACCTGTTGGTCAGTTTGTCGGCGGCATCGAGCAGCGGGAAGTACTTCTGGTTGGCCTTCATGGTGAGGATCAGACATTCCTGCGGCACCGCGAGGAATTCCTTCTCGAACTGGCAGGTCAGCACGTTCGGGCGCTCGACCAGCGCCGTCACCTCGTCGAGCAGCGCCGCGTCCTCGATCGGCTTCAATCCTTCCTTTTCGGCGTTCCGCCGCAACTGACTTTCGATCTCGGCGCGACGCTCGGCGAAGCTGGCGATCACCGCGCCTTCGTTCTTCATCTGTTCGGCGTAGCTGTCGGCGTCGCGAAGCGTCACGAGGGGCTGCGCCGCCTCGAAGCGGTGGCCCTGCGTCTCACGGCCGGCTTGGAGACCGAGCACATCAACGTCAATTACGTCCCTGCCATGTAATGCAACTAGCCTATGTGCCGGGCGCACAAAGTGCACGCTGCGCCAGCCGTCCTGCAACTGATAGGTCATGACTTTTGGGATGGGCAGCCCGGAGATGGCGGCACTCAGCGCCAATTGCAAGGTTGCGGTCAATGACCAGCCTGTCTCGTGGAAAACCGCGAACACGGACTCTAAGGCGCCGTCCATTCCCCTGGCCAGATCGCACTCCGAAAGCCCGTCTTTCTCCATGCGCTTTCGCAACGCGGCCGTTGGCTTGCCCTGCCCGTCGAATGCCACGGCCGAAGGCATCAGCTTCTTGCGGATGTTCTTGTCCGGCCCCTTGTCGCGCACCCGTGAGATGTGCGCCGCCAGACGCCTTGGAGTAGCGAAAGCGCTTGTAACGCTGCCCTCCTCAAGCAACCCTTCCTTGCGAAGCTCGCTCTCCAGCGTTGCCGCGAATGACTCGCCGAGTTTCTTCAGCGCCTTCGGCGGCAGCTCCTCGACGAAGAGCTCGAGCAGCAGGTTCTTCGCGCCCATGCTCACGCCGCCTTCTTCGCCAGCTGCGCCAGCGTTTCTTCGGCCCAGGCCTGCGGCGCCATCGGGAAGCCGAGGCGGGCGCGGCTGTCGACATAGCTCTGGGCGACGCTGCGCGCCAGGTTCCTGATCCGGCCGATATACGCGGCGCGCTCGGTGACGGAGATGGCGCCGCGCGCATCGAGCAGGTTGAAGGTGTGCGCGGCCTTGAGGACCTGCTCGTAGGCGGGCAGCGCGAGCCGCTGGGCCATCAGGTGCTGCGCCTGCCGCTCGTGCGCGGAGAAGGCGCCGAGCAGGAAGTCGACGTCGCTGTGCTCGAAGTTGTAGGCGCTCTGCTCCACCTCGTTCTGGTGGAAGACGTCGCCGTATTTCAGGCCCGGCGCGTAGACCAGGTCGAAGACGTTCTCGACGCCCTGCAGGTACATCGCCAGGCGCTCAAGGCCGTAGGTGATCTCGCCGGTGATCGGCTTGCAGTCGATGCCGCCGACCTGCTGGAAATAGGTGAACTGCGTGACCTCCATGCCGTTCAGCCAGACTTCCCAGCCGAGGCCCCAGGCGCCCAGCGTCGGGTTTTCCCAGTCGTCCTCGACGAAGCGCACGTCGTTCTGCCTGAGGTCGAAGCCGAGCGCCTCGAGCGAGCCGAGATACAGATCGAGGATGTCCGACGGCGCCGGCTTCAGCACCACCTGGTACTGGTAGTAGTGCTGCAGGCGGTTGGGGTTCTCGCCGTAGCGGCCGTCCTTGGGCCGGCGCGAGGGCTGCACGTAGGCGGCTTTCCACGGCTCGGGGCCGAGGGCGCGCAGGAAAGTGGCGGTATGGCTGGTGCCGGCGCCGACTTCCATGTCGTAGGGTTGCAGCAGGGCACAGCCCTGCTCGTCCCAGAATTTCTGCAGTCGAAGAATGATTTCCTGAAACGTCGGCATGGCGCGCGGGAGAAAATCGCAAAAGCGCGATTCTACAGGCTTTCCCTGCGGCGACGCGGCCCTCTCAGGGATTTTCCACCTTGCGCTTGCCGCGCAGAATGGCGTCGGGCTGCTGTTCCAGCAGTTCCGCCAATTTGCGCAAGGCTTCCGCGGCGCGGGCGATTTCCTTCAAGGCCTGATTCACGTTCTGCTGGGTCGGGGAATCGGCCTCGGCCAAACCGCGCACGGCCTGGGCCGCCCGCGCGAGTTCGGCGCTGGCCTGCGTCAGGTTGCGAACCAGATCGGAGTCGGCGCTCGTCAGCGTCGCCACCCGGTCGGCAGCCGTCTCCAGCCGCGCCATGGCCGCCTGCGCGGCGGTCAGCGCCTTGCGCATTTCCACGAGGTCGGCGCGGGTCTCGTCGAGGATCGGGCCGCTTTTCGCATCCAGCCGCGCCGCCAGCGACTCGAGGTGCTTCAGCGTGGCGTCGAGCCGCCGCGGCAGGTTGCGCGCCTCCGGTGAATTCAGGGTCTCGCCGATGGATGCCACGTCGGCCAGGAACTTGCCCATCGGGAAGCCCCCGAGCTTGGCGGTGAGCTCCTGCACGGTGGTGCGGATGGTCGGAATCTCGCTGACGTCCGGATCGGAGGCGACATAGCGGGCCGGCTTGTCGGGGTGGAAATCCAGGTCGACGTAGAGCTGCCCGGTGAGGATGCTCTGCATGCGCAGGCGCCCGCGCAGGCCGCGTTCCACCAGGCGGCGCAGCGCCTCCCGGTCGCGCAGGTCGATCTGCTCGCCGCCCTTCGTCCGCACGATGTGCGGCTCGATCTCGATGGCAACCGGCACCACGAACTTGTCGCCGGCTTCGTCCAGGCCGAGCCGGATGTCCTTGACGGTGCCGACCTTCACTCCCAGGAAGACCACCGGCGCGCCCACCTGCAGCCCCTGCGCCGCGCCCTCGAAATACAGCATGTGCCGGCTGCGCTTGACGAACCAGCTGTCGCCGGCGATCAGCAGGATGGTGGTCACCGCGAGGACGATGGCGCCGAGGACGAAGGCGCCGATGATCGCGGGGTCGGCTTTTCGGCTCATGCGCCCCCCCGCGTCAGGAAATGGCGCACCTTGGGATCGCCGTGAAGGAGGGCCTCGCGGGGGTTGCCGGTCGGGATCATGGTATGGGTGTCCGCATCGAGAAAAATCGAATCGCTGCCGATGGCGAGAATGCTGGCCAGGTCGTGGCTGATGACGACAATGGTCGCGCCGAGGCTGTCGCGCAGCGCGAGGATGAGATCGTCGAGCCGGCGCGCCGTCAACGGGTCGAGGCCGGACGAGGGCTCGTCGATGATGAGGGTGTCCGGGTCGAGCGCCATGGCGCGCGCCAGTCCGGCACGCTTCTTCATGCCGCCCGACAGCTCCGAGGGATAGAACTCCTCGAAGCCGGCCAGGCCGACCAGGGCGAGCTTGAAGGAGACGACCTCGGCGATGCGGGCGGGCGGCAGGTCCGTGTACTCGGCCAGCGGCAGCGCGACGTTTTCCGCCAGGGTCAGCGAGCTCCACAGCGCGCCGCCCTGGAACATGATGCCGAGGCGCCGCTTCATCCGCTCCCGGTCCTCGCGGGCGACGGCCCAGAAATCCTCGCCCTCGTAGCGCACCGTGCCCGCCGACGGCCGCTGCAGGCCGATGAGGGCGCGCATCAGCGTCGTCTTGCCGCAGCCGTTGCCGCCCATGATGACGAAGACGTCCCCCGCCTTCACGCTGAAACTGACGCCGCTCTGCACGACGTGGTCGCCGTAGGCCATGGTGAGGTCGCGCACCTCGATGTGGGCCGGCCCGGCGTTCATATGTCCAGCTGGTAGTAGACGATGGTCATCACGGAGGCGGCGATGGTGATGAGCAGGATGCCGGTCACCACCGCCGAGGTCGCCGCCTCCCCCACCGCCTCGGCGCTGCGGCCGCACTGCATGCCGCGCAGGCAGCCGGCGAAGGCCACCATCGCGCCGTACACCGAGCCCTTCGACAGCCCCACCCAGAAATGCTTGAGCTCCAGCGCGCGCAGGGTTTCGTTGTAATACTCGAACAGGCTGATGTCGAAGATCGTGGTCGACACCAGCAGGCCGGCCGCCATGCCGACGAAACCCGAGTAGAGCGTCAGCAGCGGCACCATCAGCATCAGCGCCAGCAGGCGCGGCAGCACGAGGAAGTCGATCGGCGAGATGCCGAGGGTGCGAAAGGCGTCGATCTCCTCGTTCACCTGCATGGTGCCGAGCTGCGCGGCGAAGGCGGCGCCGGTGCGCCCGGCGATGATGATGCCGGTCATCAGCGCCCCGACCTCCCGCACCATGCCGATCGCCACCAGGTCGGCGATGAAGATCTGGGCGCCGACCTGCTTCAGCTGGTCGGCGCCCAGATAGGCGAGGATCAGCCCCACCAGAAAGCTGATCACCGAGACGATCGGCAGGGCCCGCGGCCCGACCTGCTCGACCTCCAGCCACAGGTCGCTCATGCGAAAGCGGGCGCGTCCGCCAAACAGGCGGACGAAGGAGAGCGTGATCTCCCCCAGGAAGCCGAGCATCGCCGGCGCACCGCGGATGAGCTCGAGGCTGGCCTTGCCGACGCGGACGAAAAAACCGCCCCGCTCTTCGCCGCGGCCGGCCAGCTTCTGTTCCGGCACCGCGAAAGACATGGCGAGCAGGCGCCGGACGCCTTCGGGCAGGCCGGCCTGGTCGACCCCGATGCCGCGTGCGGCGCAGGTCTTCAGCACGCCGGTCAGGAAAGCCAGCAGCCCGGAATCCCATGCCTCCAGGCCGGAGGCATCGAAGGCAATCCGGCGCGTGGCCGCGCCGAGGCCCTCTTCGAGCGCGCCGCGGGAAGGCAGGTTCCGGCCGAGGCACCAGCGCCCGGACAGCACCACCAGCAGGTCCTCGGCCCTCCCGCGAATTTCGAATTTCCCGCCGGCCTCCCTGCCGGCGGGCGGCGCTGCAACGCTTGTCATACCCGCATCCTAATCGGCGCCGGCGCCCCTCACAAGCCCGCCCTCCGGCGGGCAATTGTCGGTCTTGCGACTGTACGGTGGAAGGGGATGGGGTAACATGCGGCCGTGCCAACAAAGCGGAGCTAGCAATGGGGTGTCACGTCACGGTTGTCACCGGCAACGGAGAGCGCTACGAGTTCGAGCTGCTCGACGCCGACCTGGCCGGCCTGGATGCGCGCAAGGCGCAGGAATGGCTGGGGCAGGAGTTCGAGAAAGCCGGCTGCACCCCGACCAATCCCGTCGGCAAGCTGCTGCTGGCCGACAAGATCCTCTGCCTGGCCAAGACGCAGCAAGAAGCCGCCTACGCCGCGCCGACGCCCTGGGTCAACAGCTTCGTGCGCGCCGCCGCCGCCGCGATCGGCCGCGCCGTGCTGACCATCGATCTGGGCAACCACACGCTCGGTTACTAAAAAAGACGGGGGCCGCAGCCCCCGTCCTCCTCCTCCCGGCAGGATTTTCTTTCCTGCCTTTGCCTCAACCGTTTGACATGAACTCGCGCCTTGCCGCGTTGCCCGGCATCGCCTGGCTGGCAGGATTGTCGTCCGGCCGGGTCGGCGGGTCAATGTGCACCGCGGCGTAAACCGGCCAGCGGCGCCAGCAGGCCGGCCGCGACCAGCAGCAGCACGGCGGCATTGCCCCAGCCCACATAGGGTGTCGCACCGGAGTAGCCGCTCACCTCCGCGCTCAGGACGCCTTCGCCAAAGGGCGGCAGCACACGCTCGATCCGGCCCTGCGGACCGACAATCGCCGTCATGCCGGTATTCGTGGCGCGCAGCATGGCGCGGCCGGTTTCCAGCGCGCGCATCTGGGCGATCTGCAAGTGCTGCGGCTGGGCCAGCGAATCGCCGAACCAGGCGGTGTTGGAAAGGTTCACCAGCAGCGTCGCCTCCGGCAGGGCGCGCGCGATCTCCTCGCCGAAGAGGTCCTCGTAGCAGATATTCACCGCCACCTTCTCTCCGCCCAGCGCCAGCGGCGGCTGGACGGCGGGGCCGGGGCTGAAGTTCGACATCGGGAGCTGCAGCAGCGCCAGCGTCCAGGCGAAGGCTGGCGGCGTGAATTCGCCGAAGGGCACCAGGTGGCGCTTGCTGTAGGTCTGCAGGCCTTCCGGCGACAGGCCGACGGCGCTGTTGTAGTAGCGCCCCTGCGCATCCTGTGCGGCGATGCCGAACAGCACGGCGCCCTGGCCGCCCAGCGCGCCGCGCCGCAGCGCGGCGGCGTAGTCGCCCGGCAATTGATCGAGCATCAGCGGCAGCGCCGTCTCCGGCAGCACGACCAGCTGCGCCGGATGGCCTTGCGCCAGGCGCAGATAGGTGTCGAGCGACTGCTGCAGGCGCTCCGGCCGCCATTTCAGGCTTTGCTCGATGTTCCCCTGCAGCAGGCTCACCGACAACGGCTTGCCGGTCGGCTGCGTCCACCGGATGGCGGACAGGCCGGCGCCGGCCGCCAGCACGAGGGCGATGGCGATGCCGGCCGGCAGCCACTGCCTGCGCCGGTGAAAAGTCAGTCCCGCCAGGGCGGCGATCAGCGCCGCCGCGAAGCCGACGCCATACACGCCGAGCAAGGGCGCGTAGCCGGCGAGCGGGCTGGGCGGCGTCTGGGCATAGCCGTAGGCCAGCCAGGGGAAGCCGGTCAGCAGCCAGCCGCGCAGCCAGTCGGCGAGGGTCCAGGCGGCGGCGGCGAGCAGCGCGTCCGCCCACAGGCGATGGCGGCGCAGCCTGGCGAAGAGGTAGCCGGCGAGGGCCGGATAGAGCGCGAGGTAGCCGCAGAACAAACCGGCCGCCAGGGCGGCCAGCGGCGGCGGCATGCCGCCGAAGACGTGCATGCTGACATACACCCAGGAGACGCCGGCCAGAAAGCATCCGCAACCGTAGGCGAAGCCGGTCAGCGCAGCCTGGCGCGGCGGGACGTCGCGCCACAGCCTGACCAGCACGGCCAGCGCGACGATCGGCAGGGGAAACAGCAGGAAAGGCGCGAAACCGAGGACCGAAGCCGCGCCGAGCAGGAAGGCGGCAATGGCGTGCGTCGCCGTGCGGCTCATGAAGCCGCGTGCGGCCGGTCCACCAGCAGCGTGTGCACCCGCCGGCTGTCGGCGCGCAGGATCTGCATGCGCAGGCCGTCGAGCTGCAGCGACTCGCCGCGCTTCGGCAGGCGGCCGAGGTGCTGGATCACCATGCCGCCGACGGTATCGAACTCCTCGTCGCTGAACCGCGTGCCGAAGGCCGCATTGAAATCGGCGATCTCGGTGGTGGCCTTGACGCGGTAATGGCCGGCCTGGTCGAGCAGGATGTTGTCCGAGGCCTCGTCGAAGTCGTATTCGTCCTCGATGTCGCCGACGATCTGCTCGAGCACGTCCTCGATGGTCACCAGCCCGGCGACGACGCCGTACTCGTCCACCACGATCGCCATGTGGTTGCGCGAGGCGCGGAACTCGCGCAGCAGCACGTTGAGCCGCTTCGTCTCCGGAATGAAGACCGCGGGCCGCAGCATGTCGCGCAGGGGCACGTTCTCCCCGGCATGCAGGCGCAGCAGGTCCTTGGCCAGCAGCACGCCGATGACGTCGTCCTTGTCCTCGCCGGTCACGGGGAAGCGGGAGTGCGCCGTCTCGATGGCCATCGCCGTCATGGCCGCCATGCCGTCGTCGATCGACATCACGTGCATTTGCGCGCGCGGCACCATGACGTCTCCGACCTGCATGTCGGAAACGGCGAGGGCGCCTTCGATGATCGAGAGCGCATCGGCATCGAGCAGGTTGCGCTCGAAAGCCGAATGCAAGAGCGCGATGAGCTGCTGCCGATCTTCCGGCTCGCGCAACAGCATTGAAGAGAGGCGTTCAAGCAGCGACGGTCTACTCGGCGAAGGGTCCATGCGGGATCAATAGGGATCGGGATAGCCGAGCCGGGCCAGGATCTCGCGTTCCTTCTGCTCCATGCTGCGGGCCTCGGCTGCCGTTTCGTGGTCGTAACCTTGCAGGTGCAGCATACCATGCACGACGAGGTGGGCAAAATGGGCGGCGGCCGGCTTGCCCTGCGCCGCCGCCTCGCGCAGCACCAGCGGCAGGCACAGCACCAGGTCGCCGCTCAGCACGGGCTCCCGCGCATAGGGAAACGTCAGCACGTTGGTGGCGTGGTCCTTGCGCCGGTACTGGGCGTTCAGGACCCGTCCTTCCTCGGTATCGACGAAGCGGACGGTCACTTCGGCCGCGCCCGGGCGGGTTGCGCGCACCCACTTGCGCAGCTCGGCGCGCGAGGGCAGCGCCTCGCCCTTGGCGGCGTACTGGACGCTGAGGCTAAGGCGCGCCGGTGTCGCGGGCTTTTTCGTGCTGCTCATAGGCGGAGACGATGCGCGCCACCAGCGGGTGGCGCACCACATCCTCGGCGAGGAATTCGGTGAAGGCGATGCCGCGCACTTCGCGCAGGATGCGCGAGGCCTCGATCAGTCCGCTCTTCATGCCGCGCGCGAGGTCGATCTGGGTGACGTCGCCGGTGATGACCGCCCTGGCGCCGATGCCGATGCGCGTGAGGAACATCTTCATCTGCTCCGGCGTGGTGTTCTGCGCCTCGTCGAGGATGATGAAGGCGTGGTTGAGCGTGCGGCCGCGCATGTAGGCGAGCGGCGCGATCTCGATGGCCTGGCGCTCGAAGAGCTTGGCCACCTTGTCGAAACCCATCAGGTCGTAGAGCGCGTCGTAGAGCGGCCGCAGGTAGGGGTCGACCTTCTGCGCCAGGTCGCCGGGCAGGAAGCCGAGCCGCTCGCCGGCCTCGACGGCCGGGCGCGTCAGCACGATGCGGCTGACCTGGTCGCGCTCGAAGGCATCGACCGCGCTGGCCACGGCCAGATAGGTCTTGCCGGTGCCGGCCGGCCCGATGCCGAAGGTGATGTCGTGCTCCTGGATCTGGCGCAGGTACTGCACCTGGCGCGGCGTGCGGCCGTGCAGCTCGGGCTTGCGCGTCAGCAGGCCGGGCGCGGACATGCCGGGCTGGCTGCGGTTGGCCAGTTCCACCAGGCCGAGCTGGATGGCGTCGATGGACAGGTGCTCGGCGGCCTCGGCATAGAAGTGCTGCAGGGCGTTCGCCGCCTGTGCCGACTGGGCGGGATGGCCGCGCACGGTGAAACGCTCGCCGCGACGGGCGATGGCGACGTCGTAGGCGGCCTCGATCTGGCGCAGGTTCTCGTCGAGCGCGCCGCACAGGTTGGCCAGGCGCTGGTTGTCCAGCGGGGACAGCACGACGTCGAGCGGCCGGGGTTTCACGATTCGCGGAGGAGGGCCTCGCCGCGCAGCGAATGCGGCAGCGCGGCGGTGATGAGGACATCGACGAAGCGGCCGGTCAGGCGCCCGGCGTACGATGGGCCGGCGAAATTGACGATGCGGTTGTTGTCGGTGCGGCCGGCGAGTTCCGTCGCGTCCTTCTTCGAGGCGCCCTCGACGAGGATGCGCTGAACGCTGCCGACCATCGCCGCGCTGATGGCGCTCGCCTGCGCCTCGATGCGCTTTTGCAGGCGCATCAGCCGCTGCGTCTTCACTTCCGACGGCGTGTCGTCGGCCAGTTCCGCCGCCGGCGTGCCCGGGCGCGGGCTGTAGAGGAAGCTGAAGGAGGCGTCGAAGCCGACCTCCTCGATCAGCTTCATGGTCGCCTCGAAATCCGTCTCCGTCTCGCCGGGAAAGCCGACGATGAAATCGGTCGACAGCGAAATGTCCGGGCGCGCCGCGCGCAGCCTGCGCACCAGCGACTTGTACTCCAGCGCGGTGTAGCCGCGCTTCATCGCCGCCAAGACGCGGTCGGCGCCGGACTGCACCGGCAGGTGCAGGTGCGACACCAGCTTCGGCAACCGGGCATAGGCCTCGATCAGGCGCGCCGTCATCTCGCGCGGATGCGAGGTGGTGTAGCGGATCCGTTCGATGCCGGGAATCTCGTGCACGCATTCGAGCAGGAAGGCGAAGTCCGCCTCGCCGCCGTCCATGGCGCCGCGCCAGGCGTTCACGTTCTGGCCGAGCAGGGTCACTTCGCGCACGCCCTGCGCCGCCAGGCCGGCGATCTCGGCCAGCACGTCGCCGAGCGGGCGCGAGATTTCCTCGCCGCGGGTGTAGGGCACGATGCAGTAGGTGCAGAACTTGCTGCAGCCTTCCATCACCGAGACGAAGGCCGAGCCGCCCTCCACGCGCGGCGGCGGCAGGGCGTCGAACTTTTCGATTTCGGGGAAGGAGACATCCACCTGCGGCCGGCCGGAGTCGCGGCGCGCGCGGATGAGCTGCGGCAGGCGGTGCAGCGTCTGCGGCCCGAAGACGACATCGACGTAAGGCGCGCGGCGCACGATGGCCTCGCCCTCCTGGCTCGCCACGCAGCCGCCGACGCCGATGACGAGGTCCGGCTTCGACTGCTTCAGCAGCCGCACGCGGCCGAGGTCGTGGAACACCTTCTCCTGCGCCTTCTCGCGCACCGAGCAGGTGTTGAAGAGGATGACGTCGGCGTCCTCGGGGGAGTCGGTCTGCTCGATGCCCTCGGCGGCGAGCACGTCGACCATGCGGTCCGAATCGTACTCGTTCATCTGGCAGCCGAAGGTCTTGATGTAAAGCTTCTTGGCCACTACTTCCTGGGGGAGGATTGCTTCTGCCTGATGAGCTGGTCGGCGACTTCCGCCTCTTCGGGGGTCAGCACCCAGACGCGCTGCACCGATCCGTACTCGTCCAGCTTGTAGAGCACCGGCACCGGCGCCTGCATCGACATCGGCAGGACGATGCGGTTCTGCGTGTCGCGGATCTGCAGGCTGGCCGCCAGCCGCAGGTTTTCGCTGCCAAACTGCGCGTAGCCGTTGCTGGGCGGACTCATCGTGGCGAGCGGCCCGTTCTGCAGCGCGGGCCGCACGATGCCGGGCGGCGCGGCGGGCGGCGGCAGCGGCGCGGGCGCCATCGCCGACTCCATGATGCTGTCGATGATGCTGCTGAGAATCGCCGAAACGATCGGATTCATGCACGCCTTTTCGCTGTGATATTAGACAATTATAGCGAACCGCCGGACTCTTGCCAGGAAGGGGGTGGTGGTGATGGGCAGAATCGAACTGCCGACCTAGGGGTTATGAATCCCTCGCTCTAACCGACTGAGCTACATCACCGCTTGGAAGGGGGCGAATTATCGTTGCGGAGCATGGCCTTGTCAAGGTTGGCCGGGGCCCGCACAATGACGGAACGCCTCCCTTCTTTCATCGCAAATTGCATTTCGACATCATCATCGTCGGCGCCGGTCTCGCCGGCGCCAGCCTGGCCGCCGCCCTCAAGGACAGCCGCCTCCGCATCGCCCTCGTGGAAAGCCGCCCGCCCACGGCGGCTGCGGCCGGCTGGGACAGCCGCGTGTATGCCGTCAGCCCCGCCGCGCAGGGCTTCCTGCTGGAAATCGGCGCCTGGCAGCACCTCGATGCCAGCCGCATTACGCCGGTCTACGACATGGCCATCCGCGGCGATGCCGGCGGCCGCCTCGACTTCTCGGCCTACGACAGCGGCGTCGGCGAACTGGCCTGGATCGCCGAGTCCGGCCTCATGCAGCGCGAGCTGTGGGAAACCGTCAAGCGCCAGGGCAATCTCAAGCTCTTCTGTCCGGCGCAGCCGCAGGCCCTGCAGGTCGGCGAGAACGCCGTCCGGCTGGGACTGACTTCCGGCGCGACGCTGGAAGCCGCGCTGGTGGTGGGCGCGGACGGCGCCGACTCCTGGGTGCGCAGCCAGGCCGGACTGCATGCCGACACCCTGCCCTACGGCGAAATGGGCGTGGTGGCGAATTTCGAATGCGCCGAGCCGCACCGCAACAGCGCCTTCCAGTGGTTCCGCGCGGACGGCGTGCTGGCGTATCTGCCGCTGCCCGGCCGGCGCATCTCGGCGGTCTGGTCCACGCCGCAAGCCCATGCCGGCGAATTGCTCGCCCTCGACGAAGCAACCCTTTGCCGGCGCTTCGCCGCCGCCGGGGCAAACCGGCTCGGCGCGCTCAAGCTCGTCACGCCGCCGGCCGCCTTCCCGCTGCGGCTGATGCGCGTGCCGCAGATCGTCGCTCCCCGTCTGGCCCTCGTCGGCGACGCCGCCCATGCCATCCACCCGCTCTCCGGCCACGGCATCAACCTCGGCTTTCTCGATGCGCGCGAACTGGCGAAGGTCCTGCTTGCCCTGCCGGAATTCGGCGACTGCGGCGACGAACGGTCGCTGCGCCGCTACGCGCGCGCCCGGGCCGAGGAAGTCGCCCTGCTACAATGGGCAACGCATGGGCTGCAAAGACTGTTCCGGCCGCAACACCCCGCCCTTTCCGTCATTCGCAACCTCGGATTGAACCTCACCGACAGCCTGCCTGTCGTACGCAACATGCTGGTGCGCTACGCGCTCGGCTGACCCCAACGGAGATCCTATGATCATGAATCGCCTTTCCTCTGTCCTCCTCGCCATCCTGCTCGCTGCCGGCGCCGCCCATGCCGACGAGGCGAGCGTCAGGAAGTCCGTCGAAACCTGGCTCGGCGGGAAGGTCGATGCCGTCAGGAAAGCCGGGGTGCTTGGGCTCTACGAGGTGCAGGTCGGCCACGAGCTCTACTACACCGACGAGAAGGTCAGCCTGCTCATCGACGGCAGCATCATCGACACCAAGACGCGCAAGAACCTCACCCAGGAGCGGCTGAACAAGCTCTCCGCCATCAATTTCTCCGACCTGCCGCTGGAATACGCCGTGAAGACCGTGCGCGGCGACGGCAAGCGCGTCTTCGCCACCTTCGAGGACCCGAACTGCGGCTACTGCAAGAAGCTGGCGAAGGAGATGGCCGGCATGAGCAACGTGACGATCTACACCTTCCTGCTGCCCATCCTGTCGGCGGACTCCGCCAGCAAGTCGCGGGCGGTCTGGTGCGCGGCCGACCGCGCCAAGGCCTGGAGCGACCTGATGGTCAACAACGTGCCGCCCTCGCCGGCAAATTGCGATGCGCCGATCGAGAAAGTGATGGCACTGGCGCAGAAGTACAACATCCGCGGCACGCCGACGATCTTCCTCGCCAACGGCGAGCGCATTCCCGGCGCCGTGCCGGTCGCGCAACTCGAGCAGAAGCTGGCGCAAGTCAAATGACCGTTTCTCCGCGGCCCCTGGCGCCGTAGCGCGGAGACTGACTTTCCGCGCGGCACGGGCGCTCCGGGATTTCGCATGCAGACACGGAACAGCGCTCACGACGCCCTGGCGCAGCAGCGCGTCATGGTGCAGTCGCTCGCCGCTCCCGCCTGTTATCCGCATCCCGCCGCCGCCGTTTCGCTGGTGGAAACCCACATCTCCTTCGTGCTGCTGGCCGGGGAATTCGCCTACAAGATCAAGAAGGCCGTCGATCTGGACTTCCTCGACTTCTCGACCCTGGCCAGGCGGCGCTTCTTCTGCGAAGAGGAGCTGCGCCTCAACCGCCGCCTGGCGCCGCAACTCTATCTGGACGTAGTGGCCATCGGCGGATCGCCGCAGTCGCCGCAGCTGGGCGGCGACGGGCCGGCCATCGACTATGCGGTCAAGATGGCGCGCTTCCCCCAGGAATGCCTGGCGGAGCGCGTGCTGGCGCGCGGCGAATTGCAGGCGGCAGCCATCGATGCCCTGGCAGTGGCGGTGGCGACTTTCCACGACGGCATTGCCCGCGCCGGGACGGACGACGCCTATGGCAGCGCCGCCGCCATCGCCGCCCCGGCGGAGCAGAATTTCGCGCAGATACGCGCCCTGCTCGGGGCCGGCGAAGATGCGGCGGGCCTGTCCGCCGTCGCAGCCCGGACCCTGGCGGAGCAGGCGCGCCTCGCCGAGCGCTTCGAAGCGCGCCGGGGCGCCGGTTTCGTCCGCGAATGCCATGGCGACCTGCATCTGGGCAACATCGTCCTGTACGGCAACGCACCGTGCATCTTCGATTGCATCGAGTTCAATCCGAACCTGCGCTGGATCGACGTGATGAACGAAGCGGCCTTCCTCGTCATGGACCTGGAGGTGCGCGGACGGGCCGACCTGGCCAGCCGCTTCCTCAACGGCTATCTGGAGGCCGGCGGGGATTACGCCGGCCTGCCGCTGCTGGCCTGGTACAAGGCCTACCGCGCCATGGTGCGGGCCAAGGTGGCGCGCATCCGCGCCGCCCAGGGCGGCCTGGCCGCGGCGGAACGGGCAGCGGCCCTGGCGGATTACCGCCGCTACCTCGATTACGCTTCGCTGGCGATGGCGCCGCCATCGCGGCGGGGCCTGCTCCTGACCCACGGTTTTTCCGGGTCGGGCAAAAGCCATTTTGCGCACGTGCTCGTCGAACATCTCGGCGCGGTGCGCATCCGCTCCGACGTGGAACGCAAGCGCCTGCACGGCCTGGGAGCCTTGATGCGCAGCGGCTCGGGCCTGGAAACCGGCATCTATGCGCAGCAGGCCACCGAAGAGACCTATGGTCGAATGGAATCCCTGGCGCGCAGCGTCGCGCAGGCGGGGATGACGGTGATCGTCGATGCCACCTTCCTCAAGCGCCGGCAGCGCGACCGGTTCCGCGCCGCGGCACAGGCGCTGGACCTTCCCTTTGCGATTCTCGACTGCCGCGCCCCCGAGGCGCTGCTGCGGGAGCGCCTCGCCCGGCGGCAGCAAGCGGCGGCGGACGCCTCGGAAGCCACGGCCGCCGTGCTCGACAGCCAGCTGCGGGACGCCGAAGCCCTGGCCGCGGACGAAATGGCCTTCGTCGTGCCGGTGGACGCCGCGGACGGGGCATGGGCGCCGGCGTTCGCCGAGATCGAGCGCCGGCTGCGGACAAGGACGCCATGAGCCATTTCGACGTCTTCAACGGCGATGCCGACGGGCTGTGCGCCCTGCACCAGCTGCGCCTCGTCCGGCCGCGCGAGGCGCAGCTCGTCACCGGGGTGAAGCGCGACAATGCCCTGCTCGCGCGCGTGCCGGCCCGCGGCGGCGACAGCGTCACGGTGCTCGACATCGCCCTGGCCGGCAACCGCGCGGCGCTGGTCGCCCTGCTGGACCAGGGTGTCACCGTGGAATATTTCGACCACCACCATGCCGGCGACATCCCCGTGCATGCCCGCCTGAAGGCGCTGATCGACACGTCGCCCGACGTCTGCACCAGCGTGCTGGTGGATGCCCATCTGGCCGGGGCGCACACGCCCTGGGCGATCGTCGGCGCCTATGGCGACAATCTCCTCCAGACGGCCGGCCGCCTGGCCGACCGCCTCGGGCTCGACCACGACCGGCGCGAGACGCTGAGGCGCCTGGGCGAGTGCCTGAACTACAACGGCTACGGCGACGGCCGGGACGATCTGATGTACTGGCCCGCCGAACTGTACCGGCTGCTGCACGCCTACGCGGACCCCTTCGCCTTCGTCGGCGCCGAGGAGGCATTCGCGCGACTGGAGCGGCAGCGCGGCGAGGACATGGACAAGGCGCTGGGCACTTCCGCCGCGCGGGAGACGGATAGGGCCGCCGTGTACCTGCTGCCCGATGCCGCCTGGGCGCGGCGCGCGGTCGGCTCCTTCGCCAACCATCTGGCCCGGACCGATGCCGCGAAGGCCTATGCGATCCTGGTGCCCAATGCGCGCGGCTACCTGACGGCCAGCCTGCGCGTGCCCGCCGGCTTCCCCGACGGCGCCGATGCCTTCGCGCGCCGTTTCGGCGGCAACGGCCGACGCTCGGCCGCCGGCATCAACGATCTGCCTCGCGACGCCCAGGCGGCATTTCAGGCGGCCTTCATGGATTGTTTTTCCCGCGCCGTCTGACACCGCGGCACGGCCCGGCTCATTGCTTGCGGGAATTCTCCGGAACGAGGGCACTGGGCAGCAGCACCCACATCTCGCCCTTCTGGCGCATGCGCCCCGCCTGAGCACCGGCCTCGGCGCCGAAGCCCCAGAAGAAATCCGCGCGCACCGCGCCCTTGATGGCGCCGCCGGTGTCCTGCGCCAGGACCAGGCGCTGCATGGGCTGACCGCTCGCCGGCTGCGTGGTGGCGAGAAACACCGGCGCGCCGAGCGGCACGGCGCGCGGATCGACGGCGATGCTGCGCCCCGGCGTCAGCGGCACGCCGAGCGCGCCGGGCGGCCCGCCGCCGTTGTCCGGCAGCTCGCGGAAGAAGACGAAGCTCGGGTTGACGTTGAGCAGTTCATTCAATCGCTTCGGATTCGCCCGCGCCCAGGCCTGGATGCCCTGCATCGAGGCGTCTTCCAGCTTCAGCTCGCCCTTGTCCACCAGCCAGCGGCCGATGGATTGATAGGGATGGCCGTTCTGGTCGGCGTAGCCGACGCGCACGCGGCGGCCGTCGGGCAGCTCGACGCGGCCCGAGCCCTGCACCTGCAGGAAGAACAGTTCGACCGGGTCGGCCACCCACAACAGGGCCTTGCCGGCCAGCGCCGGCGCCTGCGGCGTCAGTTCGGCGCGCGGCCAGTAGGGCACCACGCGGCGGCCGTCGAGGCGGCCGCGCAGGCGGAAGTTCTTCAGCTCCGGATACAGTTCGCCGAGGTCCACCACCAGCAGGTCGTCCGGCACGCCGTAGATGGCATGGGAAAAGGATTTGCTCCGCTCGCGGCTGCCGCGCAGCAGCGGCTCGTAGTAGCCGGTGACGAGGCCTTCGGTGGATTCGTCCGGATTCACCACGCGCCAGGGGCGGAAGCGCGTTTCGAAAAAGGCGCGCAGGGCGGCGTTCTCCGCCGGCAGCGCGCGCGCCGCCTCGCACGCCTCGCGCCAGGCCGGCTGCTTCGCCAATGCACCGCAGGATTCGAGGAGGGCGCCATGCGCCTCGGCGAGGTTGTCGGCACCCCAGCCCTTGACGTCTTCCCAGCGCGCTTCCTGCAGCGGCTTCGCCGGAGGCTTTGGCGGTGCGACTGCCGGGCACACCGGGCAGACAGGACAGGCGCACTGCGCTTCGGTTTTAGTCGGGGCAGTCGGCAGTTGGGCACAGCCGGCAAGTACAAGCAGGACGCCCAGCACGGGCGCGAGTTGGCGCGGTGACATGAATTTCGCTAAAGTCGGAGTTTCCGCAAGTATAGCAATCGAAATGAACGACCTTGCCCGCCTGATCGCCCGCGCCGAGGCGCTGCTCGAGCGCATCGAAACCCTGCTGCCGCCGCCCGCCGCCGCGCCCGACTGGAAGGCCTCGACCGCCTTCCGCTGGCGCAAGCGCGGCGGCGGCCGCGGCCACCTCGAACCGGTGGCCCGGCCGCACCGCATCCGCCTGAAAGACCTGCGCAACGTCGACGAGCAGAAGCGGCGCATCGAGCAGAACACGCGCCAGTTCGTGGAAGGGAAGAGCGCCAACAACGTGCTGCTCACCGGCGCGCGCGGCACCGGCAAGAGCTCGCTGGTGAAGGCGCTGCTCAACCAGTACGCGGCGAAGGGCCTGCGCCTGATCGAGGTGGACAAGCACGACCTCATCGACCTGCCCGACCTCGTGGATCTGCTCGCCGGGCGCGGCGAGCGCTTCATCCTGTTCTGCGACGACCTCTCCTTCGAGGCGAGCGAGCCCGGCTACAAGGCGCTGAAGAGCATCCTCGACGGCTCGGTGGCGAGCACGCCGGACAACGTGCTGCTCTACGCCACCTCGAACCGCCGCCACCTGATGCCCGAATTCATGGACGAGAACCTGGAGACGAAGCACGTCGACGGCGAGATCCATCCCGGCGAGACCACCGAGGAGAAGGTCTCGCTCTCCGAGCGCTTCGGCCTGTGGCTGTCCTTCTATCCCTTCGACCAAGACGAGTACCTCGCCATCGCCGCGCACTGGCTGCGCGAATACGGCGTGCCGACGGCGGCCATCGCCGCGGCGCGCGAGGAAGCGCTGCAGTGGGCGCTGCTGCGCGGCTCGCGCAGCGGCCGCGTCGCCTGGCAGTTCGCGCGCGACTACGCCGGGCAGCACGGCGGCAAGAAGTGAGCGCCGTCCGCCGGGCCGTCCCAAGGACGGCGCAGCCAACCCGGTGGAGCGAGCACAGCTCGCGAACCACCGTCACCCCCTTCCGCGGGAAGGGGGGCGGGGGGAAGGCTTCATGACAATCGTCGAGGCCGCCGCTGCCGTCATCCTGAAACCCGACGGCAGCTTCCTGCTTGGCCGTCGCCCCGCGGGCAAGCCCTACGCCGGCTACTGGGAATTCCCCGGCGGCAAGATCGAGCCGGGCGAGACCGCCGCGCAGGCGCTGGTGCGCGAGCTGCACGAGGAGCTCGGCATCGAAGCCGAGCGCTGCACGCCGTGGATCACCCGCGAGCACGTCTATCCGCACGCCCACGTCCGCCTGCATTTCTTTCGCGTCGCCGGCTGGCGCGGCGAGATCCGCGACATCCATCACGACGCGCTGGCCTGGCAGCACGCCGGCAGGGTCGACGTCGCGCCGATGCTGCCGGCCAACATCGCCGTGCTGCGCGGACTGACTTTTCCCGACTTCTACGCCATCACCCACGCCGGCGAGATCGGCGTCGGGCCGCAGCTGGAAAAACTGGAGCGCGCGCTGGCCGGCGGCCTGCGCCTGCTGCAGGTGCGCGAGTCGCGCTTGCCGGTGGAAAGACGCGAAGCCTTTGCCCGCGAGGCGACGCGGCTGGCGCATGCGCACGGCGCGCGCGTGCTGGTCAATGGCGACCTCGCGCTGGCGCGCCATCTCGGCGCCGACGGCGTGCACCTGCCCTGCGCCCAGCTGATGCAATTGGCCGAGCGGCCCGACCTGCCGCTGGTGGCGGCCTCCTGCCACAATGCGCCGGAACTCGCGCGCGCCGCCGCGCTGGAGCTGGATTTCGCCGTGCTCGGTCCGGTGAAGGAGACGCTCAGCCATCCCGGCGTGGCCGGCCTCGGCTGGGCGCGCACGGCGCAGCTGCTGGAGAACATTTCCCTGCCGGTGTATGCCCTCGGCGGCCTGCGCCGGGAAGACCTGGCGCCGGCGCAGCGGGCCGGCGCGCACGGCATCGCCGCCATCCGCGCGGCGTGGGCGTAGCGAGGCATTCACTCCATCCCGCAGCCAATGTGGCGATTTACGCCATAATTGACTACAATGAATGCCACATGGCACAACAACGGAGTGGAATCATGGCCTCAGCTGCAATTGCGGCGGACACGCTCTCGGTCGAATCCCTGCTCGGCGGCAGGAACGTCCTGCATGTCAAGCCCCGCACGGCACTGGACTGGGTGTCGATCATCCGCCGGGGCATTTCCTCGGCGGCCATCGATGCCCTGACCCGCACCTTGCGTGTCACCCAGACGGAGCTGGCCGCCGCTGTGGGCATTCCCGAGCGCACACTGGCGCGGCGCAAGAAGGAAGGCACGCTCAACAGCGAGGAATCCGCCAAGCTGGTGCGCCTGGCCCGCGTGGTCGAACGAGCGAAGGAAGTCTTCGGCGATCTGGACACGGCGCTCGACTGGCTGAAGTCCCCGAATGCCGCCCTCTCCGGCGCAGTGCCGCTGACGCTGATGGACACCGACATCGGCGCGGAAAGCGTGCTGGACACCCTCGGCCGCATCGAGCACGGCGTGTTCGCCTGATGCTCACGGCCTGGCGGCTGGTGACGGCCCGCTTCGCCGACTCCGCATTCTCCGGCGAGGGCGCCCGGATCTACGGCGGCCGCTGGAACCACAAGGGCGTGCCGATGGTATACACCTCGGGCAGCCAATCGCTGGCGATGCTGGAGATGCTGGTGCAGGACGAGCCGCTGCGTGCCCGCTACGTCATGCTGGCGGCCACCCTGCCGAAGGGGGTGAAGATCGAACGGATTGCGCCTGGGCAGCTTCCGGACGACTGGCGCAGCATGGCCGCAAGAGAACGGCTGCAGGCCCTCGGCACCGCTTGGGCCGAGCGCCGGTCGAGCGTGGTGTTGGCCGTGCCGAGCACGGTCATCCCTTCTGAAACCAACTACCTGCTCAACCCGCTGCATCCTTCGTTCGCCAGGATCGGAGTCGGCAAGCCGCAAGACTTCGTCACCGACTTGCGTTTGATCAGGCCGTAGGCATCGCCGCCATCCGTGCGGTGCGGGATCGGAGCTACTGCTCGTTGGAAGACTGTTTTTCGTTTTCCGGCACGCGATACTCCTCCGCCGCCCAGGCGCCCAGGTCGATGTTGCGGCAGCGCTCGGAACAAAACGGGCGGAAAGCGCTTTTTGGCGACCACGGCACCGGCTTGCCGCAGGTCGGACAATTGACCGTGCGCGGCGGCAGACCCTGAGTCACGACCCTACAGGTTGCAGAACGTCATCTCGAAGACGACGTCGCAGTCGGCCTGGCGCGGGCGGGCGTCCGTGCCGGGCGAAGTGAAGCGGATGTTGAGGGCGTACTTGTTGGCGCTGATCTCGGGCACGTAGGGTTCGCTGCGCTGCACGCGCAGGCGCACCATCTGCGCCGTGCGCCCGCCGAGCATGAGCTGGTAGGCGCCGTGCTGGGCCACCTGCTCTTCCTGGCGGCCGGAGGCGCGCAGCAGGCGCAGCACGATGGACAGGCCGTCGCGGATCGGCAGCATCGGGTTGAGCCAGCCGGCGAGATCGCGGCTGCGCGCCTGCGGCTCGCGGTGCAGCCAGTAGTGGTAGGACGGCAGGTCGAATTCGCAGACGCCGCCGGGAATCGAGGCGCGGCTCTTGATGCTCATCAGCCAGTCGTTCTCGCGCAGGTAGTGGCCGATCTTGCCCTGCATGTTGAGCAGCGCGGCGCTGGCCTGCTCGATCTCGTAGAGCGCGCCGGAGAGCGCCGCCTCGGAAATGTCGGGATTGTTGCGGAAGGACAGCAGTATCTGGCGCTGGCGCTCGAGTTCCTGCACGAGGTCGAACTTCAGGTCGGCGCGGCTGGCGACGTCGAGGATCTCGAACAGCGTCACCAGGGCGACATGGTGCTCCTGCGCGCCGTCGGCGCCGATGAAGTGCCCGGTCTTGTCGAACAGGTCCTCCAGGCGCAGCAAGGTGCGAATGCGCTCGTTCAGAGGATATTCGTAAGTGATCACGCCGCGCCGTGCCGTCGGATAAATTCGGCCAATTCTGACCTATTCCCCGACAAAGTACAACAAGAACCCCCCGGAAACCTATGAAACTGCGGCCATTTCGAGGTAGCGGCGATGCAGTGTCTCGACCTGCGGACGCAGCGCGGCCAGTTCGCCGCCGTTGTCGATGATGTCGTCGGCCACGGCCAGGCGTGCGTCGCGGTCGACCTGCGCGGCCATGATGGCGCGCGCCTCGTCGGCGGACAGGCCGCTGCGCGACATGACGCGCGCCACCTGCACCGCCTCGGGGCAATCCACCACCGCCACGCGCTGCACGCGACTGCGATAGCCGCCGGACTCCACCAGCAGCGGCACTACCAGCACGACATAGGGTGCGCGCGAGGCGGCGCTGCGGCGATCGGCCTCGGCGCGAATCATCGGATGCAGGATGGCCTCCAGGCGGGCCTTCGCCTGCGCGTCGGCGAACACCTTGCGGCGCATGGCGGCGCGGTCGAGCGCGCCGCGCGCGTCGATGACCTCGCCACCGAAGGCGCAGCGGATCGGCTCGATGGCGGCGCCGCCGGGCGCGGTCAGCTCATGCGCGATGGCATCGGTGTCGACCACGGTGGCGCCCAATTCCTCGAAGCAGGAAGCCGCCGCGCTCTTGCCGCTGCCGATGCCGCCGGTGAGGCCGACGATGAACGTCATGGTTTGGCGGTCGCGCAGTCCGCCTTGGCCAAATCCGAGAATTCGGCCGGCAGGTCGGCCAGGGCTTTGGCCAGCTGTTCAGGGGTGCCGCGCATTTCGATCGCCACCTTGTCGCTGGCCGCTTCGCGCACCAGGATGCGCGCCGATTTCACGGTCTTCTTCTGCAGGGCGGCCAGGGAAGCCTTCGCCCCCTCCTCGGTCTTGTGCAAGCCCAGCGAGATGGCGAACTGGTCGGGGCCGCTTTCACGCACGACGTAGAAATCCTTGATGCCCAGCCTGGAGAGTTCGGCAGCCTTCTTGTCGGCCTGGGCGCCGTTGGGCAGGGGAGGGATGAATACCCACCAGGACTTCGGCTCGTTCTGCATGCGCCGGACGACCTTGAGTTGCCCGTCGCGGCCGACGAGCAGTTCCGCGAGCCGGTCGGCCGCCTCGCTTTCCAGCCCGGTCAGCGCGCGGCACTCGTCGCGGGGCGGCGGCGCCTTCGCCGGCGGCGCGTCCCGGGGGACGATGCGCAGCTTGTCCGCTTCGATCTGGCTGGACAGGCGTTCGGCCTCGCCGCCGTCCGGCGTGCCGAAATAACCCTGCCCCCAGGCGAACAGCAGCAGGTTCCCGAGCACCAGCAGGAAAAAAACGGTGCGCAGGACCTGCATGCCGTCCTTTCCGACTTAGGCGACCTTCGGCAGGCGCTTGAGCGCTTCCTGCACGGCCTCGGCCGGATACTCGTAGTCCACCAGCTCGCCGGCGAAGTACTTGTCGTAGGAGGCCATGTCGAAGTGGCCGTGGCCGGACAGGTTGAAGAACAGCGTCTTCTTCTCGCCGGTCTGCTTGCAGCGCAGCGCCTCGTCGATGCAGGCGCGGATGGCATGATTCGACTCGGGCGCCGGGATGATGCCCTCGGCGCGGGCGAACTGCACGCCGGCCTCGAAGGTGGCGATCTGCGGCACCGCCACCGCCTCGATCAGGCCCTCGTTGTAGAGCTGGCAGACCAGCGGCGAGTCGCCGTGGTAGCGCAGGCCGCCGGCATGGATCGAGGGCGGCATGAAGTCGTGGCCGAGGGTGTACATCTTCATCAGCGGCGTGTAGCCGGAGACGTCGCCAAAGTCGTAGGCATACACGCCCTTGGTCAGGCTGGGACAGGAGCTCGGCTCGGCCGCCACCAGGCGCACCTTCTTGCCGGCGGCCTTGTCGGCAAGGAAGGGGAAGGCGGTGCCGGCGAAGTTGGAGCCGCCGCCGCAGCAGGCGAACACCATGTCGGGATAGTCGCCGACCTTCTCGAACTGCTTCTTGGCTTCCAGGCCGATCACCGTCTGGTGCAGGCAGACGTGGTTGAGCACCGAGCCGAGGCTGTAATTGGTGTCCTTGCGCGAGGCGGCCTCCTCGACGGCCTCGGAGATCGCCAGGCCGAGCGAGCCGGGGTTGTTCGGATCGGCGGCCAGCGCCGTCTTGCCGGCGTTGGTCATGTCGGTCGGCGAGGCGAAGACCTCCGCGCCCCAGGTCTGCATCATCGAGCGGCGGAAGGGCTTCTGGTTGTAGCTCACCTTCACCATATAGACGCGCACCTCGATGCCGAACATCTGGCCGGCGAAGGCGATCGAGGAACCCCACTGGCCGGCGCCGGTCTCGGTGGTCAGGCGGGTGATGCCGACCGCCTTGTTGAAGAAGGCCTGCGGCACGGAGGTGTTGACCTTGTGCGAGCCGGCCGGGCTGACGCCTTCATACTTGTAGTAGATCTTCGCCGGCGTGCCGAGCATCTGCTCGAGGCGGCGCGCGCGGAACATCGGCGTCGGGCGCCATTGCTTGTAGATCTCGCGCACCGGCTCGGGAATCGGGATCCAGCGCTCGCCGGACATCTCCTGCTCGAGCAGCGGGCCGGGGAAGATGGCCAGCATCTGTTCGGGCGTGACCGGATTGCCGTCCGGCGCCAGCGGCGGCAGGGGCGGATTCGGCATGTCGGCAACGACGTTGTACCAGTGGGTCGGAATATCGGATTCGTTGAGCAAAATCTTCACGTCAGACATCTCGTTTCTCCTCCTGTTATTTATGAATGGATGCCAGGCCCGCTCCCTCTCCCAGCAGCCTGATCGATACCGCCTTGCAGAATCACCTTAGCCCAAGTGCGGGGAAAATAATAGCCCGGGTATACTGCATACACAAGCACGATTTCGGCCTCGATTCGCCATTAGTCAACTAATCGGTCTCACTTATGGACCAGGGCTACCAGCGCATCCTGACACTGTAGTCGAGCATCGCCTTGCCTTCGGCCGGAACCGCCACCTGCCAGACCGCGGCATGGGCATCGCCCTTGGCGTGCTTCTGGCTCTCGCTCACCATCTCCCAGTCGCCGGGAACGGGCTCGACCACCTTCACCGTCACCGGCACGTCCTTGGCATTCGCCAGCTCGATGCTGAAACTGCTCTCGTAGACCTTGTCGGCGATCTTGCGGAAGGATGTCTGCTTGCGCGCCGCCTTGACGTCGAAGGCGTCGCCCAGCTTCAGCCGCACCACCTCGTTCTTCGCCGTGTGGTCGATTCGGTCCTCGCCGATGAACAACGCATTGCCGCGCGAGTCCTTCTTGTACACCCGCACGATGCCCTTGGGCAGCGGCACGCCCAGCTCGCCGCCCTTGTTGTCGAACTCGATGAAGACGCCGACCTTGTGCCGGCGGCCGAGGTCCGACTGGGCGCCGCGGTAGTACCAGTCCTGGCCGTCGAGGCGATACTCCTTGCGCAGCGGCACCCCGGCGGCGGAGAGCAGCGCCACCTGCTTGGTCTGATTGTCGGACAGGGTCGTCGGCCGACCGAGCGAATACAGGTGGTACTCGAAGAGCTGCTCGCGCGCCATCTCCGGCGCCGCCGCCGGCATGGCCTTGGCGGCGAACTGCTGCGTGCGCATCTCGTCGCGGACGCGATTCACGTCGCCGGCGACGAGTTGCAGGCGGGCGTTCTCATAGGCCGCCCCGCTCTGGTTGGTCAGCGTCACCCAGCCGGCGAGATCGAGCTTCGACTCGTCGCCGGCGAGCTCCGCCACGTAATCGGCGCGCCACGACAGCCCGCTGGTGAGATACGACAGCTCGGCGGCCTGCCGGCCCGCGGCAGCGCTCTCCAGCTGCACCACCAGCGTCGGCCGGTCGCGCAGGTTGGCTGGAATCGCGCCGTAGGCGATGCGGCCCGGCAAGCCGGTCTCGATGCGGTCGGCGTACTTCAGCACGACGCCGCCGTTGCTCGCCAGCACCTCGGCCGGCTCGCGCGTCTCGGCGCCGGTGGCCGGGTTGGTCTTGATCACCGTCACGCTGCGGCCGACGTATTTCTCCAGCAGCTTCTGCGGCGTCAGCAGGTCGAAGTCGAAGTTCTGCTCGACGAGGCGCAGGCCGCCGCCGGACAGCGCGCGCAGGCTGGCCGTCTCCGGCCGTATCTTCGCGCTGACGTCGCGCAGGGCGATGCTGTTGGCGCCGCGCTCGAAGGGGATGCGGCGCACCTCCTTCACGAGGGCCAGCGAATCGTTGTAGATGGTGACGGCGACTTCGCTGCGGTCCTCGGCGCGGCTGACGGTTTCCGCGGCGGCTTCCAGGCAGGCGGCCGCAAGGCAAGCCAGCGCGAGGGAAAAATGCAGTAGGCGGATGTTCATGTCGGCTCCTCCGGTCGGGTCTGTCGAAAATACGTTACGGGACGGCTATGGGGTCAATGCGCCGCCGATGCGCGCCAGGCCTTCGAGCACCAGGTTGTCGACGCGCAGTTTCGGCACGCGCAGCAGATCGTAGAACTGCGGTGCGGCGCCGCCGCTGACCAGGCAGGTCGCGCCCGGATGACCCGCCACCTGTTCGAACATGCGCTCGATTGCGCCGGCCTGGGCCTGCAGGCAGCCGCTGACGATGGCATCCGCGGTGTTGCGCGGCAGGCCGGCGAAGCGGCCTGCGGCGAGCGGCAGCTGTGCCGTGCTGGCGGCCAGCGCCCGGCACATCACTGCGACGCCGGGCAAAATCAGGCCGCCCTGAAAATTGCCTTCCGCATCGAGCACGTCGATGGTCGTCGCGGTGCCGGCGCACACCACCAGGCAGGCCTGCGCATGCCGCGCGCGCGCGCCGATCAGCGCCGCCCAGCGGTCGGCGCCGAGCCGTTCCGGCTGCTCATACAGGTTGCGCACGCCGTGCTGCGCGGACTGACTTTTCGCCCAGTGCAGGGGGATGCCGAGCGAGGCCAGCACCGACTCCACGGCCTCGCCCGCCTGCGTGCCGGCGACGTTGCAGGCCACCGCCCGCGCGGCGCGCGGCTGCGCCCGCAGCAGCTCGGCCAGGCCGGGAAGCTCGGCGTAGTCGAGCAGCCCCTGCGCCAGCCAGCGCGCACCGTCATGCACGCCCCATTTCAATCGCGAGTTGCCGCAGTCGATGGCCAGGATCATGTCGCCCTCAGGGACACGTCACCGCTGACGATGCGGCGCACGCCTGCCGTCGTTTCGAGCAGCAGGGCGCCGTCGGCAGCCACGCCGACGCAGCGGCCCGCCACGGGCACCAGGCCTTCGGCGTGGATGACGACCCGCTCTCCGGCATGCGCATGACGGGACAGCCACGCCTCGGCGAGGCCGGCGAAGCCCGCCTGTTCGAACTCCCCGAGCATGGTGGCGAGGGACTCGAGCAAGCCGGCCAGCAGCAGGTTGCGCGAAGGCACGTCGGGCATCAGCGCGTCGAGCGCCCCCGCCCTGCCCTCGACGGCGTCGGCAATCCGCGAAGGCAGCCGCACGTTCAGGCCGATGCCGATCACCGCCACATGTCTGCCTCCATCCGCGAGGGTCTCGACGAGGATGCCGCCCAGCTTGGCCCCGTCGGCGAGAAGGTCGTTCGGCCACTTCAGCCGGATGCCCGCCGCGCCCAGGCCTTCGAGCGCGCGCGCCACCGCCACCCCCGTCGCCAGGCTGAGGCCCATCGGCGGCGGCATGCCGGCGGGAAAACGCCACAGCAAGGAAAAGGTCAGGCTGTCCCCGGGCGTCGACAGCCAGCTGCGGCCGCGCCGGCCGCGGCCGGCGGTTTGCCGCTCGCAGGCCAGCACGCTGCCGGAAGGCGCGCCCCGGTGAACGCGGTCCAGCAGCAGCGTGCTGGTCGAAGCGCAGGCATCGAGGATCTCGACGTGAAACCGATCCGGCGCAGCGAGCGCGGCGACAACCGTTTCGGCGTTCAAGGGATCGGAGAACCTGTCTGGCATGAGAATGCGATCGAGGGAGCTCGCGGCATTATGCTGGAAACGCCGGTGTTTCGCCCTGCCGGATCGTGACCCGTTGCGCCGGCTCGACTAGAATCAAAGAATATGATGAATTTGCATTATGCGGTGCCGGCGCGCGCATCGCTCCGGATGGCGCTGCTCGCCGGCGCTTGCCTGCTCCTGCAGGGCTGCACCACCTCGCCGACCAGCGGGCGCGCGCAGTTCAATATCCTGCCCGGATCGCTCGAGACCACCGTGCCGGACCTGCGCTTCGAGGTCAAGACCCTGATCGCTACGGCCGGGGGCGCCTGCGGCGAGGAGCCCTCGTCCTGCCCCATCCGCGCCGAAGCCGAACAGCTGACGCAGCGCATCGCTCCCATCGCCGACCACCTCGGCGCCAAGGCGGTGGAGCTCAGCCCGGAACTGGCGGCGCGCGTGCCGGTCATCGAAGTGTTCGTCGTGCCCAGCGAATCGGCCTCGGTGACCTCCAGCGCGGGCGGCAAGATCGCCATCGACGCGGGCCTCGCCCGGCTCGGCCTCTCGGACACGGACCTGGCGCTGGCGCTGGGGCGCGAATTCGGCCGCCTGGCGGCGGCGCACCATCGCGAAAGCACCTCCGCCGGCCTGGCCGTTTCGCTCGTCGCCAGCTCGCCGCTGGTCGGCGCCTATGTGGCCACCTCGCTGCTCGCCGATCTGCTGTTTCCGATGGGCGCGCTGGTCAAGGTGGGAATTTCCCTCCTCGGCTCGATGGGCACCGAGCAGCTGGTCGAGCTCTCCCAGCAGGACGAAGCCGATGCCTTCGCGGGAAAGCTGATGGCGGCGGCCGGCTACGACCTGGGCGAGCTGGCGCAAGCGCGTCCCGCGCTGGAGGGAAGCTCTGCGCAATTCGGCTGGCTGTCCGGCTATGCGAAATCGCGCGGCAAGGTGGCCGCTCTGGCCCCGCAATCGGTGATGCTGGCCAGGACAAGCGGCGATGCGCCGTTTGCGCCGGCCGCCAACCCTGACGAAACGGCGCCGCCGAAGGAAGCGGTGGCCCCGGTGCCTGCCAGCCCGGATGCAGCGGATGCAGCCGCCGAGGTTCGGCAAGTCGCCTCCGCAACTCGGGCGGCGCCGGCTCCTCTGGACGGGATGACGGCCGAGACGGCCGCGAGCCCGCCCTCGCCGCCGCCATCCGAAACCCTCGCCGCCGCGCAGGCGCCGGCTGTCGAGACGCCGGCCGGATCGATGGACCAATCAAGTGCGGAATCGCAAAAACCATCCGCGGCCGCAATCGCGCGGGCGGAGGAGGTGGCGGCGGGACCGGAAAGGCCTGACGCGGCGATCGCAGGCAAGAAACCGGCGGCAAGGGCTAAGGCCGGTGCCGTCAAATCCCGGCCCCGCTCCGCCAAGGCGCCGACAGCGCAAGCGGCGCCAACGAAAGCCAGGCCGGCAACATCGAAGGCGGTCGCCAAGCCGAAAACCGGCCCGAAGGCAGCCGCCAAGGCTCCCGCGAAACCTCCGCGCAAGCTTGTCCGCAAGCCGCCCTCGAAGCCGTCGCCGTCCCTCAGCGACTGACTTTTTCACGCGGCTCGCCGCCGGCGCCACCGCTGTCGATGCCCAATTCCTGGATTTTTCGGGTGAGGGTATTGCGCCCGATGCCGAGCATCTGCGCCGCCTCGATGCGGCCGCCGGCGGAGGCCAGCAGGGCATGGCGAATCAGGGTGCGCTCGAATTCACGCGACAGGCCGTCCCATACCGCGCCGGGACGCCCGGCCAGCATGCGGTCGGCCTCGGCACCCAGGGCCAGCTTCCAGTCCGCCCCGGTTTCACGCGGCGCCTGGGCGCGCAGCTCGGGCGGCAAGTCGGCGATCTCGACCGTCTGGCCGGGCGCCATGACGGTCAGCCAGTGGCAGAGATTCTCGAGCTGGCGTACGTTGCCGGGGAAGACCAGCGCAGAGAGGAACTTCAGCGTCGCCTCGGAAATGCGCTTCGGCTCGACACCGAGCTCGTGCGCGCTCCTGGCGAGGAAATGCAGCACGAGGAGCGGAATGTCCTCCCGTCGCTCCCGCAACGGCGGCAGGCGCAGCCGGATGACATTGAGGCGGTGGAACAGGTCCTCGCGGAACAGTCCCTGCCGCACGCGTTCCTCGAGATCCTGGTGCGTGGCGGCGATGACCCGCACATTGGCCCTGATCGGCTGCTGGCCGCCGACGCGATAGAAATTGCCGTCGGAGAGCACGCGCAGCAGGCGCGTCTGCAGCTCCGCCGGCATGTCGCCGATCTCGTCGAGGAACAGCGTGCCGCCCTCGGCCTGCTCGAAGCGGCCGCGGCGCATGGCATTGGCGCCGGTGAAGGCGCCGCGCTCGTGGCCGAACAGTTCGGACTCGAGCAGCTCGCGCGGGATGGCCGCCGTGTTGATGGCGACGAAGGGCCGGTCGGCGCGCGGGCTGTGCCGGTGCAGCGCGCGGGCGACGAGTTCCTTGCCGGTGCCGGACTCGCCGTTGATCAGCACCGTGGCGTGCGACTGGGACAGGCGGCCGATGGCGCGGAACACCTCCTGCATCGAGACCGCCTTGCCGAGGATTTCCGGCGCCATGGGGAAGGCCTCGGGCGTTGCCTCCTGCCGCGTCGATTCGTCGATGGCGCGGCGCACCAGCGCGAGCGCCTGGTCGATGTCGAAGGGCTTGGGCAGGTACTCGAAGGCGCCGCCCTGGAAAGCGGACACGGCGCTGTCGAGGTCGGAATAGGCGGTCATGACAATCACCGGCAGGGCCGGATAGCGCGCCTTGATCTTCTGCAGCAGCGTCAGGCCGGACTCGCCCGGCATGCGAATGTCGGTGACCATGACCTGCGGCGGCGCGACGCCGGCATCCAGGCGGGCGAGCGCTTCCGCCGCCGAGCCGAAGCTCTGGAAGGCAATGCCCTCGCGTCCCAGCGCCTTCTCGAACACCCAGCGGATGGAACGGTCGTCGTCGATGATCCAGACGGCATTCATCGCTTTTCCTCTCCATTGTCGTGCAGGGGCAGCATCACCGTGAAGCAGGTTCGCCCAAGGCGGCTGTCGACCTCGATGCCGCCATGATGCTGCTGGATGAAGTTCTGCGCCAGCGTCAGGCCGAGTCCGCTGCCGCCTTCGCGGCCGGAGACCAGCGGGTAGAAGATCTGCTCGCGGATCGCCTCTGGAATGCCCGGCCCGTTGTCGATGACCTGCAATTCCAGCGCCAGGCGATAACGTCGCTTGGCGAGGGTCACCTGTCGTTGCGCCCGGGTGCGCAGAATAATTTCGCCGCGCCCTTCCAGCGCCTGGGCGGCATTGCGCACGATGTTGAGGAGTGCCTGGATCAGCTGCTCGCGGTCGCCCGTCACCTCGGGCAGGCTGGTATCGTAGTCGCGCTTCACTGCCACGTCCGGAAATTCGGACAGGATGAGCGCGCGCACGCGTTCGAGGAGCTCATGGACGTTCACCTGCTGCGGCCGCATCAGCCGGTGCGAGCCGAGCAGGCGCTTCATCAGCGCCTGCAGCCGGTCGGCCTCCTGGATGATGACCCGGGTGTATTCGTGCAGTTGGGGGGCATCGAGCTCCCGCTCGAGCAGCTGTGCCGCGCCCCGTATGCCGCCGAGCGGATTCTTGATCTCGTGGGCAAGGTTGCGGACCAGTTCCCGGTTGGCCTGTTGCTGCTCGGCCAGGCGCTCCTCCCTCTCCGTCTTCAATTGCTGATCGATAGGACGGAATTCGAGCAGCAAGCGGATGTTGCCGGCTTCCACCGGCGTCACCGTGCAGTCCAGACGGAGCGAGCCGCCGCCAGGGCGATGCGTCGTCAGATTTTGTCCCGTATAGCTCCAGTTGTTCGCCAACGCATTGTCGAATGCCGCCGCCAGCCCCGGCGGTTCGCCCAGCAGCTCGGCCAGGGGCCGTCGCAGCATCTGCCGTGCGCCGACGGCGAACAGGTTCTCCGCCGCGGGATTGAGGTACTGGATGATGAGGCCGGCATCCAGGAGGATGACCGCCGAGGACAGCAGGTCGAGTCCGGCGAATGCCGAAATGGGACGGTTTTCCGGCGCGGTCATGCGGTTAGGTTAGCAAAAACCGCGCCCTCGGACGGGACGGGCTACTTCAGGTTGCCGATTTCCTTCTTCAGGGCCGCGATGTTGCGCTCGTGCAGCGCCACCTTGTCCTTGTAAGGCTGCAAGCGTTCCTGCAGCTTCGGAATGTTGATCGTGCCCCCGACATTACGGTCTTGCGGCTGGATATTGGTTTCTTGTTCGGCCAGCTCCTTCTTCGCCTGTTCGAGGCTCTTCTGCTCCGTGTCCAGTTCCTGCTCCAGGATCTTGCGCCGGTCGTTGTCCCGCGCCTTTTGGGTGTCGCCATCCACCTTGGGAAAACCGGCCGGGGAGGGCGTGCTCGCGGCCCGGCCTCCGGGCACGGTGGAGACGCGCTGGTCCCGGCTCAGCGCCGTGCATTTCGCCTTGGGGGAGGGCTTGCTGTTGGTGTAGGTGACGTGCCCGTCTTCGTCCACGCACTTGTAGACATCCGCCTGGGCTGACGGAATCAGCAACAGGCTGGCTGAGGCAAGAATAATCTTCAAAATATTCATGATGTTCCGCCAATAAACGAGAACCTGCTTCAAGTGTATGCGAAGGCTTGCTTATTTACAAACGCTTTTACACAACGAGAAGTGGACAAAAAAGGACGGCCGCAGCCGTCCCATGCAAAGCCCGCTGATTGTTACAGGCTGTAGTACATGTCGTACTCAACCGGATGGGTGGTCATGCGGTAGCGGGTGACCTCCTCCATCTTCAGCTCGATGAAGGCATCGATCATCTCGTTGCTGAAGACGCCGCCGCGGGTCAGGAACTCGCGGTCCTTGTCGAGGTAGTCCAGGGCCTGGTCGAGCGATGAGCAGACGGTCGGAATCTTGGCATCCTCTTCCGGCGGCAGGTCGTAGAGGTTTTTGTCGGCCGGGTCGCCCGGGTGGATCTTGTTCTGCACGCCGTCCAGGCCGGCCATCATCAGGGCGGTGAAGGCCAGGTAGGGGTTGGCGGTCGGGTCCGGGAAGCGCACCTCGATGCGGCGCGCCTTGTCGCTCTGCACGTAGGGAATGCGGATCGAGGCGGAGCGGTTGCGCGCCGAGTAGGCGAGTTTCACCGGCGCCTCGAAGCCGGGCACCAGGCGCTTGTAGGAGTTGGTGCCGGGGTTGGTGATGGCGTTGAGCGCCCGCGCATGCTTGATGATGCCGCCGATGTAGTAGAGGGCGAACTCCGACAGGCCGGCGTAGCCGTTGCCGGCGAACAGATTTTTGCCGCCCTTCCAGATCGACTGGTGCACGTGCATGCCGGAACCGTTGTCGCCGACGATGGGCTTCGGCATGAAGGTGGCGGTCTTGCCGTAGCTGTGGGCGACGTTGTGCACGATGTACTTCAGCACCTGCGTCTGGTCGGCGCGGCGCACCAGGGTGTTGAACAGCGTGCCGATCTCGCACTGGCCGGCGGTGGCCACCTCGTGATGATGGACTTCCACCTCGACGCCACAGGCCTCCAGCGCCAGGCACATGGCGGCGCGGATGTCGTTCAGGCTGTCGACCGGCGGCACCGGGAAATAGCCGCCCTTGACGGTGGGGCGGTGGCCGGTGTTGCCGCCATCGAATTTCTCGGCGGAAGCCCAGGCGGCCTCCTCGGAGAACACCTTGCAGTAGGCGCCGGACATGTCGACGTTCCACTCGACCGAGTCGAAGATGAAGAACTCGGGTTCCGGGCCGAAAAAGGCGGTATCGCCCAGGCCGGTGGATTTGAGGTAGGCCTCGGCGCGCTTGGCGATGGAGCGCGGGTCGCGGTCGTAACCCTTGCCGTCGGCCGGCTCGACCACGTCGCAGGAGAGCACGAGAGTGGTCTCGTCCATGAAGGGATCGATGTAGGCGGTGGCCGGATCCGGCATCAGCAGCATGTCGGAGGCCTGGATGCCCTTCCAGCCGGCGATCGAGGAGCCGTCGAAGGCATGGCCGGTTTCAAACGACTCGGCGCTGAAATGCCTGACCGGCACGCCCACGTGCTGCTCCTTGCCGCGGGTGTCCGTGAAGCGGTAATCGACGAACTTGACTTCCCTGTCCTTGACCAGCTTAAGAACGTCCTGAACTGACATCACACTCTCCTAGCGAATTGAAGCAAATTCGGGAATACAGCCTGTGCCGACGGGATTAGCAGTAAATGTGCCAGGGTCGGCAGGGCCCATCTTCCTTTGGCTCCAGGGCGGGATTCATCAAACCGGACACGCCCACGCCCCATCATGGTGCGCATTTTGCCCTCCACGCACTATTTTGGTGCCGCCCGGCCGAGGCGCTTCCTCGGCCAAACGAGGAGCTTCGCCTATACTGGTGCCATCATTCTAGTCGCCTCCGCCGCAATGGGAAAACTCAGCGATCTACTGGCCCTGGCGCAGCAGCGCGCGCGGGAGCTCGGCTTGCCCTACGCCGGGGCACTCACCCCGGCCGAAGCGCATGAAGTGGCCCGGCTCGCGCCGGGGGCGAAGCTGGTGGATGTGCGCACCCATGCCGAGCTGGACTTCGTAGGCCGCATACCCGGCGCAATCGAGATCGAATGGCAGTTCTATCCGGGCTACGCGCCGAACACACACTTCCTGGCGGAGCTGAAACGGCAGGCCGATCCGGAATCGCTGCTGCTCTTTATCTGCCGCAGCGGCCACCGTTCGCACCGGGCGGCGGCGGCAGCGACCGAAGCCGGCTTTGCGGAATGCTTCAACGTGCTGGAGGGCTTCGAGGGCGACAGGGACGCCAAGGGGCAGCGCGGCAAGGTCGGCGGCTGGCGCGCCGCCGGCCTGCCCTGGCAGCAAGGCTGACAGGAAGACGCCGCGAGTCCGGCTAGCGAATCATGCCCTGCAGGCCCAGGTAAACCGAGGCTGCGGTCGTGGCCGCAGCGGTCAGCGAACCGCCGAGGTCGTTCAGTTTTTTGGCCACCGACTCGATCTTGTCCACATTCTGATGGCCGCTGGTAATCAGCCTGGCCACCCTCTGCGCCAGGCCACGCACCGCCTGCTCGCGCTCGGACTGGATGTGACGACGCAGCATCCTTCCCAGCACCATGCCGGTCACGCAACTAAAACCGACGCTCGTGGCGTACTCCATGAGTTCGCGCCATTCCCGCGGGTTTTGCGGCAGCACTGGCACCTGATCGACCAGGGCCGTCAATCCGCTCATGCCCAGCACGGCCAGCGACGCCATTCCGAAGGCCGCCAGCAGAGAAGGCCCGAAGGCATGATGGCCGCGCAACATCAGCACGAAACCGAAAGGCAGGGGAATGATCAGGGAAAACAGGCGCAGGTAGAGGTTGTTGAGGTCATACACGATGGTGATCAGGCCGTGGGCCGCCAGCAGCAGGACGAGCGCCCCCCCTAACAGCAGGGCCGCGTCGCGAAAATTTCCCGCGCCAGCGGCCGCTTCCGCAGCAGGACCGGCTTCGGGTTCGACGATTGCCGCATGCACCCCCTCCCCGGCAGGGGCGGCCGCTTGGCGCAACGCCCTCAGCTCGGCCTCCAGTGCCGCAACCTTCTCCAGCAGTGGCTTGATCAGGTACAGGTCATGCGCGCAATGCGGGCAAGCCAGCGCCTCGCCGCTGATCTCCGAGGTGCAATACGGGCACTTCACGTCTACTTCACGATCCTGAGGTGGATCACCGTGCTCCCCTGTCTGCCCTCGGTGTCCTGCACCGTGACGCGAATCTGGTGCTCGCCCGGCGGCACCTCGGCGCCGTCGAGCTGAATCCCCCTTTCCGACAATCCCGGCCTGACGCGATCGGTCAGATCGACGGCCGGCGACTTGAGGTAGGAGAGCCTGACGCTGGCAGGATCGATCTTCGCCCCTCCGCGCGGCTCGAAGACGACTTTCAGGCTGAAGGGCGACTTGACGCTCTCGGCGGCCGGATCGGGCGAGACAAGCTTGACGGCGGGGCCGCGCGTGATTCCCCGCGTCACCGCCGTCGTTGCAGCCGGCAGCCTGGCCTCGCTTTCGGTAATCAGCGGGCCTGCTTGCGCTGCCGCAGCCAGCAGAAAGACCGCTCCGCATACGATCCGTTTCATTTCTCCTCCCGCAAAAAACCCTCGAAACACGACAAGACTGGCGTCAGGTCGAATGTTAGAATTTGAAATTGGAAGTCATTGGATCGTCAGTATCATCCCATCCGGAACCTCGATGCAAGCCGCCATCCAGTTCGACCGCTTCAACGCCCTCGCCGACGAGCAGGCGCAGGAGCGCATCCTCGCCGCGCGCGCCAGGCTCGGCAGCCGCGCCGTGCTGCTCTGCCACCACTACCAGCGCGCCGACGTCTACCGCCACGCGGACCTGACCGGTGACTCGCTGAAGCTGTCGCGGCTGGCCGCGCAAAGCGATGCCGAGTACATCGTCTTCTGCGGCGTGCATTTCATGGCGGAAGTGGCCGACATCCTCTCCAAACCGGAGCAAGTCTCCATCCTGCCCGACCTCGCCGCCGGCTGCTCGATGGCCGACATGGCCAACCTGGCCAAGGTCGAGCGCTGCTGGCGCGAACTGGAAGCCGTTGCCGGCGACCCCGACCGGCTGTTCACCCCGGTCACCTACATCAATTCCAGCGCCGACCTGAAGGCCTTCTGCGGCGAGCACGGCGGCATCGTGTGCACCTCCAGCAACGCACCGAAGATCCTCGAGTGGTCCTTCGCCCGGCGCGAGAAGGTACTGTTCTTCCCCGACCAGCACCTCGGCCGCTGGAGCGGCCACAAGATGGGCATTCCCCTCGACGAGATGGTCGTCTGGGACCCGGACCTGGAAAACGGCGGCCTCACGGCCGACGAGATCCGCCGCGCCCGCATCCTGCTGTGGAAGGGCCACTGCTCGGTGCACCAGATGTTCCAGGCCGGCCACATCCTGCGCTTCCGCAACGAGCACCCGGACGGCCTGGTCATCTCCCATCCCGAATCGAATTTCGACGTCTGCCGCCTGTCCGACTACGTCGGCTCGACCGAGACCATCATCAAGACCATCAAGGCGGCGCCGGAGAACACCCGCTGGCTGGTCGGCACCGAGCTGAACCTCGTCAGCCGCCTCGCCGAGGAAGTGAAGCCCGAGGGCAAGGTCGTGCAGTTCATGGCACCGATGGTCTGCATGTGCTCCACCATGGGGCGCATCGATCCGCAGCACCTGGCCTGGTGCCTGGAGAACCTGGCCGAAGGCAGCGTCGTCAATCGCATCGCGGTGCCGGCGCACGAGGCGGCGCTGGCGAAGGTGGCCCTCGAACGCATGCTCGCGGCGTCCTGAGCATGGTCAAGCCGGCCGTCACCAGCAAGGGCAAGACCGCCGCCCCGCGCGCGAAGGGCAGCGTGCGCAAGCTGCACGTCTGCACCTACAACATCCACAAGGGCTTCTCGCAGTTCAAGGCGCGCATGATGATCCACGAGCTGCGCCAGCGCCTGCACGGCCTGGATCCGGACATCGTCTTCCTGCAGGAAGTGCAGGGGCTGCACGAGCGCCATGCCGAACGTCGGCACGACTGGCCGCAGGCGGGCCAGCACGACTTCCTCGCCGAAGGCGTCTGGCCGGACACGGCCTATGGCGGCAACGCCATCTACGACCACGGCCACCACGGCAACGCCATCCTGTCGCGCTTTCCCATCCTGTCTTCCCACAACAAGGACATCTCCGAGCTGCGCTTCGAGCGCCGCGGCATGCTGCACACCGAGATCGACGTGCCCGGCTGGAAGGAGCCGCTGCATTGCGTCTGCGTGCATCTCGGCCTCACCGCCGCGGCGCGCCGGCGCCAGATGCTGTCGCTGGCCGCGCGCATGGAGGAAGTCAGTCCCGGCGACACGCCGCTCATCATCGCCGGCGACTTCAACGACTGGCACAACCGCGCCGGCAACCTGCTCGCCGAGCGCCTCGGCCTGGTCGAGGTCTTCGGCGGCATCAACGGCCAGCCGGCGCGCAGCTTCCCGGCCACGCTGCCGGTGTTCCGCCTGGACCGCATCTACGTGCGCGGCTTCAGCATCGAACGCTCCGAGGTGCATTTCGGCCGCCCCTGGTCGAAGATATCCGACCATGCGGCGCTGTCGGCTTTCATCGACATCAAATAGCCGGACATGAAGGCCGAGTATCTGCCCGGCAATGCCATCACCCTGCTCGAAAACGGTTGCGATTTCTTTCCGGCGCTGATCGCCGCCATCGACGCCGCCCAGCGCGAGTTCCACCTCGAAACCTACATCTTCGCGGACGACGCCACCGGGCGGGCCGTAGCGGACGCGCTGTGCCGCGCCGCCCGCCGCGGCGTGGCGGTGCGGGTGCTGGCGGACGGCTTCGGCGCAGCGAATCTTCCGCAAACGCTGGCTCCCCGGCTGACGGCGGCGGGCGTCAGGGTCCTCGTCTATCGCCCTGAGATCGCCCGCTTCCGTCTGCGCCGCGAACGCCTTCGCCGCCTGCACCGCAAGCTGGCGGTGGCCGACGGCCGCTGCGCCTTCGTCGGCGGCATCAACATCATTGACGACACCGATTCGGCCAACCCTTCGCAGCCGCGCTTCGATTACGCCGTGTGCATCATGGGCCCGCTGCTCGCTCCGATTCATCAGACGGTGCGGCGCCTGTGGAAGCTGGTGGCCTTGATCCAGCTGCGGCAGCCGCTTCGCCTGCCGGCGCCGCTGCCCGTCTCGGCCGAGGCCTGCGGCAGCATGCGCGCCGCCTTCGTCATCCGCGACAACCTGCGGCACCGGCACGACATCGAAGAAGCCTATCTCGAGGCGATCGGCCGGGCGCAGGGGGAGATCCTCATCGCCAACGCCTATTTCCTGCCCGGCGGACGTTTCCGCCAGGCGCTGCTGGATGCGGCGGCGCGCGGCGTGCAAGTCACCGTCCTGCTGCAGGGACGTGTCGAATACGCCCTGCAGCACTACGCCACGCAATCGCTCTACGACACCCTGCTGCGCGCCGGCATTCGCATCTTCGAGTACCACCGCAGCTACCTGCATGCCAAGGTGGCCGTCATCGACTGCTGCTGGGCCACGGTGGGGTCGAGCAACATCGATCCGTTCAGCCTGCTGCTGGCGCGCGAAGCCAATGTCTTCGTCGACGACCGGGAGTTCGCCATGAAGCTGCGGGGCAGCCTGGAGGCCGCTATGCAGGAGGGCGCACGCGAACTGCGCTGCGAGGACTGGCTGCGCAAGGCCTGGCTCGAGCGCCTGGCGAGCCGGCTGGCCTACTGGCTGGTGCGGCTGCTGATCGGCATCGTCGGCCAGGGCGGCCGGCACTGACGCCGTACTGCGGGGACTGACTTTTCAGGGGCAGACGGGGCGCCGCGAGGAAACGATCCCCGTATTCACGCCGAACCAGTTCAGGCCGCCGAAAAGGCGGGCGTACTCGATCTTCACGCAGCGATCCATCACCACTTCCAGTCCGGCCGCTTCCGCCTGGCGCGCCGCCTCGGGGTTGACGACGCCCAACTGCATCCACAGCACCCGGGCGCCGATGGCGATCGCCTCGTCGGCAATGGCAGGGATCTCCTCGGCGCGGCGAAAGCAGTCGACGATGTCCACCTTCTGCGGCACCGCGCGCAGGGACGGATAGCACTTCTGCCCGAGCACTTCGGCATAGGCGGGATTCACCGGGATCACCGTGTAACCGCGATCGAGCATGTACTTGGCGGCGAAGTAGCTGGGCCGGTACCAGTTCGCGGACAGGCCCACCACCGCAATCGTGCGGTTCTGCTGCAGGATCCGGCGCAAGCCGGGCACGTCGTCGATCATCGCAGGCTCTTTCAGCAATCCGCCGGGGCCGGCGCCGCGCGGCAACGCGGCAGGCGGCTGCGGTTCCAGTGCATTATCGCCCAACGCCAGACGCTGTCCAGATCGGCATCCGGCAAATCCGCGGGCGGGCGCTGGCCGAGGAATGCGAGCGCGGCCGCCAGGATCGTCTGCGGACGTGCGGCATCGATCGGCTTGGCGCGGGTCTGCTTCGACAGCTTTTCCCCGGCCGCATTGACGGCGGCCGGCAAATGCAGATAGGACGGCACGGGCAGACCGAGTTTCCGCTGCAGGCACACCTGTCGCGGCGTCGACTCGATCAGGTCCGCCCCGCGCACGACATGGGTGATGCCCTGCTCGGCATCATCGACGACCACCGCCAGCTGGTAGGCGAAATAGCCGTCGGCACGGCGCACCACGAAATCTCCCACCTCGGCGGCAAGGTCCTGGCAGATGCGGCCCTGCAAGGCGTCTTCGAAGCACACCGGTCCCGGCTCGACGATCAACCGCCAGGCGCGCGCTTCCCGTCCGGGCGGCAGGCCGCCGCGGCAGGTGCCCGGATAACGCCGGGCGGCGTCCGGACCGAGGACGGAATCGGCCACCTCCCGGCGGCTGCAGGCGCAGGCGAAAACCGCGCCGGCCAGGCGCAAGCGCTCGAACGCCGCCCGGTACAGCGCCTTGCGCCGGCTCTGGAAAACCACCTCCCCGTCCCAGGCGAATCCCAGCGCTTCCAGCGCGCGAAGGATCGAGGCGGCGGCGCCGGGCACGGTTCGCTGCTCGTCCACATCCTCCACGCGCAGCAGCCATTCGCCACCCGCGACACGCGCATCGAGGCAGCTTCCCACGGCGGCCACGAGCGAACCGAAATGCAGCGGTCCGGTCGGGGATGGCGCGAAGCGGCCGCGATAGCGCTGTCCCGAGGCGTCTGCCGTTTTCATGGAGGCATGATAGCCGATGCGTGTTTGCCGATCGTCGGGCGCCTCCCGCCGCCTGCGCCGCGGCGTGACGCATTTCACGATGTCCGGCGGGCTCCCCGTGTAGCATCGCGGCATCCGTCAAGCGAGGCCGGCCAACCCGCTGCCGCCCGGAAGACGACAAAACGTATCAGGAATGTCCGAACCTTATCGGCTCGAAGGCTCGCAATCCGGCATCGGCATGGCGTGCCGGGCGGAGCGCGTGCGCCTGCTCTTCGCGCTGTCGCGCATGTCCGTCGCGGCCACCATCGCCGAGATGCTGCTGATCGCGGTTTGGCTGTGGCCGGTCGCGACAAGGGGCGGGATGATCCTGTGGCTTTCGCTGATGCTCTGCAATGTCGGCGCCCTGCTCTGGATCCGGCGGCGCTACCAGGCCAGTCGTCCGGCAGCCGAAGACGCCGCCCGCTGGGAACGCTGGTTCTCGGCAAAGGCCGCGGCGGGCGGCCTGCTCTGGGGCATCTCGGTCTGGCTGCTCTCACCCCAGACGGGGGAAATGCCGCAGCTGTTCTTCGTCCTGATACTGTGCGCGACCTCGCTCGGCGCCACGGCGGTGCTGGTCCCCTCGCGCCCCGCCTATTACGCCTTCATGGCGCCCATGCTGTTGCCGGCCGCCTTCTTCATGCTGCACGGGCATCCGGACGGCATCGCCGCGGCCAGCTGGGCGATGCTCGTGTATATGGCCATCCTGGCCGGCATGCATGACGCCCTCTATCGCAACCTGGTGGCCACCTTCCGGCGCCGCTTCGAGAGCGAAGCGCTCGCCGCGGAACACAAGGTGATATTCGATGCGGCGGCCGAGGCCATCGGCCTGCTCAGGCCGAACTACCTGGCCAAGTGCAACCGGCAGTGGGCCACCCTGTTCGGCTGCGGCATGGACGAAGCCATCGGCAAGCCGGCCTGGGCCTGGTGGCCCAGCTACGAAGACTGGAGCCGCTTCGCCCGCGAATGCATGGCGCCGGTCAGCGAGGGCGAGTCCTACCGCGCCATCGTGCAGCTGCGCCGCATGAGCGGCGAATTGTTCTGGGCTGAAATCAGCGGCATGGCGGTCGACCCGGCGAATCTCGACCTTGGGGTCGTCTGGATGGGGACCGATATCAGCGAACGCCTGCGTACCGAAGCCGAGCTGAAGGCCAGCCAACAGCGCTTCCGCGACCTGGTATCGCTGTCCACCGACTGGTATTGGGAGCAGGACGCGCAATTCCGCTTCACGCGCATTAGCGGGCCGGCCCTGGAAAAATTCGGCATCGGCCTGGACAAGTTCCTTGGCAAAACCCGCTGGGAAACCGGGCAGTTTCAGAACGTCACCGAAGAGCAGTGGCAGGCTCACCGGGAAACCCTGGAAGCGCATCTGCCGTTCCATGAGTTTACCTACAGTATCCGGCCGCCGTCCGGAGAAGAGCGCTGGTTCACCATCAGCGGCAACCCGGCCTTCCATGAAAACGGCGACTTTGCCGGCTATCACGGCGTCGGCACCGACATCACCGAACGCGTCCATGCCGCCGAGCAGTTCCGTCACCTTGCCCATCACGACACGCTGACCGGCCTGCCCAACCGTCGCCTGCTCGCCGACCGGATGGAGCGGGCGCTCGCGCTCGCCAGGCGCAGCGGCCACCTTGTTGCGCTGCTGCTGCTCGACCTGGACGACTTCAAGAACATCAACGACACCGACGGCCACTCGGCGGGCGACACCGTGCTCGTTGCCATCGCCCGCCGCCTGCATGGCCTGGTGCGCGAAATCGATACCGTGGCCCGCCTCGGCGGCGACGAGTTCATCATTCTCCTGCAGGATATCGCCCACCCGCGGGACACGATCCGCGTGGCGGAGAAAATCATCCAGACCGTCAAGGAGCCGGTCGAGGCCGGCGGCCGGCAGTATCACCTGGGCGCTTCGCTCGGCATTGCCCACTTCCCCGAGCACGCGGCCAACATGGAAGGACTGATGCAGAAGGCGGATATCGCCATGTATCGGGCAAAGCAATCCGGGGGGAGCATTTACCGCTTCGCCGACAATGGGGGCCAGACCGCCGATGCCCCGGCCTGCGCGCATCCGCCAGGGCAGCAGGCGCGGAGCAAGCCTAGACGTTGAAGCGGAAGTACGGCCGGAAAGCCGCATCGCTACAAGATGTCATGGACTGATCGCCCATCTCGTACCCGGTTCCATACCCGGTTTTCGCAATGTCACCACCCATCACTCCGCCTGCGCCGCTTGCCGGATCGCCTCGGCGGCCCACTGGTTGAGGCTCTGCCCATGCGCGGCGGCAGCGATGGCGGCGGCCTCGTGCAATTCGGGATCGACGCGCAGGGAGAACTTGCCGGAAAAATGCTTGCGCGGATCGACGCCATCCTCGGCACAGGCTTCGAGGAACACGCGCAGAGAGATTTCGCCCTCGCGGCGCAGGCCATCGACATCCTTGGCATAAAAGTCGGCGCCGCCGTTCAGCCCGATGAACTCCCCCCGGAACATCTGGATGTCCGAATCAAAAGAGATGACCGCCCGATAGCCGTTGATTGTCATGGTGTTCATGGTTCCACTCCGTGTTCTTCGAGCCACTTGCGGATGGATTCGACTGCTCCCTTGTCCGTGGTCGGCTCGGGATGCGGTCGATGGAATACCCGCCTGTCGCCAAACAAGCGCACCAGCACGCGCGAACCTTCCCGCTCGGCCACCTGCCCGCCCAACTCGACGAACAGCGCCTCGATGTCGGCCCAGCGAACATTCGCCGATACGGGCCGGGCGAAGATCAGTCCAAGGGTGCGCTGATGCTTTCGCTTCATGGGTGAATGGTAGCAAATAATGATATCAATCAGCAAGGCGATGCCGCATGCCATCTGACCGCTCGTCATCCGGCTTGCTCCAGGCACCTGAAACGTCCATCAGGGCGCCGCAAACCGCCTGCCGAGCTACCGCGTTGTTATGGAAGGGTGTGCAATCTACAAGTCAGCTACTGACGCACCCCGGCTTCTGCGAAAATCCTAGGATCGCTAACCAGTTACACATTGAAGCGGAAGTGCATGACATCGCCGTCCTGCACGACGTAGTCCTTGCCTTCCAGGCGCATCTTGCCGGCCTCGCGCGCGCCGGCTTCGCCCTTGCAGGCGATGAAGTCGGCGAAGGAGATCACCTCGGCGCGGATGAAGCCGCGCTCGAAGTCGGTGTGGATGACGGCGGCCGCCTGCGGCGCGGTGTCGCCGGCATGGATGGTCCACGCGCGCACTTCCTTCTCGCCCGCCGTGAAGTAGGTCTGCAGGCCGAGCAGCTGGTAGCCGGCGCGGATGAGGCGATTGAGTCCCGGTTCTTCCAGACCCATGTCGGCCAGGAAAACCGCCTTGTCCTCGTCCGCCAGATCGGCAATTTCGGCCTCCATGGCCGCACAGAACGCCACCACCGGTGCCTTTTCCTTTGCCGCGTGCCCCTCCACCGCCGCCAGCAGCGGGTTGTCCGTGAAGCCCTTCTCGTCGACGTTGGCGGCATACAGCGTCGGCTTGGCCGTGATCAGGCAGAACGGCCTGAGGTTGGCCCACTCCTCCCTGGACAGATCGAGCGCACGCACCGGCTTGGCCTGGTTCAGCTGCGCGACGCACTTGTCCAGCACCGCCACCAGCAGCTTCGCCTCCTTGTCACCGGCCTGGGCCGGCTTGCGGTAGCGCGCCAGCGCCTTCTCCGCCGTCGCCAGGTCCGCCAGCGCCAGCTCGGTCTCGATGGTCTCGATGTCGGACAGCGGCCTCACCTCGCCCGCCACGTGCACGATGTTCTCGTTGTGGAAACAGCGCACGACATGCACGATGGCATCGGTCTCGCGGATGTTGGCGAGGAACTGGTTGCCCAAGCCCTCGCC
>WBZY01000146.1_pt1 | contig 68001 bp, 59 predicted proteins | sample 5204191 | NCBI WGS metagenome assembly WBZY01 (sample SAMN12344363, study PRJNA552823) | activated sludge metagenome | biome: Activated sludge suspended growth; feature: Anammox Sidestream; material: Wastewater; isolation source: activated sludge from anammox sidestream of wastewater treatment... | reverse complement strand
AGATTAAAAACTTTACTATCTGTCATGCGGTGTTTCCTTTGTTTTGTTGGTTGATCTGCCGAGATCCTCAACAACAGGTTACACCGCTTCCTTCTCCCTTGTCATACACCAGAAATAATCATAGCTCGGCGCTGCGTGGCTGGCTGGCAAGAGAGGGGATCAAGATCAATGTCATCATGCCGGGGTATGTCAAGTCACCCATGTGTGACGATATGCCGGGTTCAAAGCCTTTTCTGTGGCTGCCTGATCGTGCGGCAAAAGTCATAAAACGTGGCCTGGAACGAGATCAGGCGCGTATCAGTTTTCCCTTTCCGTTGAATTGGGGTGCCTGGTGGCTGGCAGTACTGCCAGCTTCTGTTTCCATTCTTATCGTTCGTTTACTGGGCTATGGTGGCTGAGGAAAGCTTTATTTCAGTATTGACTGCTTCACTGACGGGTCTGGTACTGTCGGTAATCATTGAACGCCTGATGGTTCCACGTCCGGTACTTGCGAGACCCTGGGCGGCCTGGGCATTACATGGCGGATTATGGTTTCTGTCTTATTCTCTGATAACCCTGGTTTCAGGTCGTCCATGGTTTTCTGTTGCGATTGTTTCAGCTTTTATGCTGATGCTGGTGTTGGTGAATAACGCCAAGGTGAAGTCGCTGCATGAACCTTTTGTTTTTCAGGATTATGAATACTTCACTGATGCAATCCGGCATCCGCGTCTTTATATTCCGTTTTTAGGCTGGTGGAAGTTTCTCGGTGCGGCAGCCGGGTTTATTCTGGCTGTATCCATTGGATTATGGGGAGAATCTGTTCCTGAACAACAATTTATATTGTCCGGTCAGTTGGGTGGAATCCTGGTCTTGTCTCTATTGGGGATACTGTTTCTGCTGGCGGGTAACCATGAATCACTCCCGGTAAGTTTTAATCCACGGCAGGATGTCGTTGCGCTGGGTTTGCTGGCCAGCTTCTGGCGTTATGGACGGGAGGAAAGAACGCCCTTGAAAATACCTTCCCCATTTGATTTTTCTGTATCAGAACGTCAGATGAGTGATTTGCTTCATCTGGTGGCTATCCAAAGTGAATCTTTCTTTGATCCGCGGCCGTTGTTTCCCGGGATCCGACCGAATGTACTGGCTGAGTTTGATCGCCTTAAAAAAGACGCTTTATGCCACGGCAGATTAAAGGTACCTGCCTGGGGAGCCAATACGGTACGTACCGAATTCGCTTTTCTTTCCGGGATTGGTGAGGATGGGCTGGGTGTCCATCGTTTCAATCCCTATCGTGCTATAGCGGCCGGCTGGAACATCCCATCACTGGCATCATTTCTAAAGAATCTGGGTTATCGTACGGTTTGTATTCATCCTTATCCGGCAAGTTTTTATCGACGCGACCGGGTATACCCCTGCCTCGGTTTTGATGAATTTCTCGATATCCGTACATTTGACGATACGATGCGGTCTGGCCCTTATATCGGTGATGCTGCTGTCGCTGATAAAGTGGGTGCTATTTTACGAGATGCTGCGGGCCCGCTCTTTATCTTTGTCATCACCATGGAGAACCACGGGCCGTTACATCTTGAGCAGGTGGCTCATTCAGACATCGAGTCGTTGTATACCGAACCGCCGCCCGCGGGCTGTGATGATTTGACGATTTATCTTCGTCACTTACGTAATGCTGATCAAATGGTTGCCCGATTGCGTCAAACATTGGCGGAATGCAGGTAGCCTGCAAGTTTGTGCTGGTTTGGAGACCATGTACCGATTATGTCGGCTGTGTATGAGATTTTTGGCAAACCTGGTGGAGAAGTAGAGTACGTATGCTGGAGCAATCAGGGTAAAGCAGCATTCTGCGATGCCAATTTGAGTGCGAATACGTTATCAATGAGCTGGCTTAGAGAACTTGGCCTCATAAGCAATTTGAAATCACTCTTTCAGTAAAAAATCATTTCTTAACGACAGGGAGTCAGGAGTAAATCAATTTTACTGTTGTATGAATGTGGAGTTTGATTGACGCTGGGCCTGTTAATCGGTATAGTGCCGACTTTTCCGGGGTGTAGCGTAGCCTGGTAGCGCGCCTGGTTTGGGACCAGGATGTCGGGAGTTCAAATCTCTCCACCCCGACCAGTTCTCGTGTCATTGGTACGGGCCAACGCCCGGTTTGAGTAGCAGTGCCCGTAGCTCAACCGGATAGAGCACCAGCCTTCTAAGCTGGGGGTTACAGGTTCGATTCCTGTCGGGCACGCCAAGCAGATCAGATCTGTCCTGATCAGATCAAGTTAGTCTTTCAGATCCATGGTGGCTGTAGCTCAGTTGGTAGAGTCCCGGATTGTGATTCCGGTTGTCGTGGGTTCGAGTCCCATCAGCCACCCCACTATTCTTGGAATTGGATCAATCATTCCAGACTGATCATTTCTACATCGTTTTGTTTTCCGTCAGGCTTATTCTGAACAGGCTCTGAGGAATACGTTGAGTATCCAAACTGCCAGTACGTAAAATGCCGGGATTATTCCAGCCATCAGCACATGAGGATCGGGCATTTTCCGATAACAATTGCACTGATGCGGGCCAGGATCATCAATGTCGTGCTCCAGCGCCATAGAAGAGGATTTCTATGTGGATTTTTCGCGTCAAACTGGCCACCTTACTCTTAACGGTACTACTGGTTGCATGTAACACTCGGCCCGCCAGCCTGAACTATACCGTTCCGGTTCAACCGGAAGGTTCGTCCGGTTATACCGAAAAGCCAGGCTGGCAGACTTCTGCGTTTGCCGTGGCTGCTGCCAATCCACTGGCGGCTGATGCGGGTTATCAGATCCTCAAGTCCGGGGGCAGTGCCCTGGATGCTGCTATTGCCGTGCAGATGGTACTTACGCTGGTTGAACCGCAATCCAGTGGTATCGGTGGTGGTGCGTTCCTGATGTACTTCGATGGCGAATCGGTCGAGGCATACGATGGCCGCGAGACTGCTCCTGCTGCAGCCACTGAAGACCTGTTTCTCAAGCCTGATGGCAAGCCCATGTCGTTCATGGAAGGTGCTGTGGGTGGGCGCTCGGTCGGCGTGCCTGGTGTTGTTCGCATGCTGGAGCAGGTACACCAGCAGCACGGGAAACTGCCCTGGGCTACTCTGTTCGAGCCTGCCATCCGCCTGGCCGAGCAGGGATTCAAGGTCAGTGCCCGCCTTAATACGATGCTGGCTGCGGATCGATATCTCAGGCAAGATCCGGAGGCTGCAGCTTACTTCTACGATAGTAACGGGCAGCCGTGGCCGATCGGGCATATTCTCAGGAATCCTGAGCTGGCTCGGGTGCTGAGAGGTATTGCGATGCATGGCTCCAAGGCATTGCTGGAAGGCCCGGTGGCTCAGTCCATCGTCGATAAGGTGCGTTCGCATGTTACTAATCCGGGGGAGATCACCCTGGCTGATCTGGCCGGGTATCAGCCACGCAAGCGCGAGCCACTCTGTCACGATCATGCCGTATCGCCGAAGGTGTACCGGCTGTGTGGTTTCCCACCACCCGGCTCCGGTGCCATCGCCATTGGCCAGATATTCGGCATCCTGCAAAATACGCCCGGTGCTGCGCTGCCTTTGAGTAGCGACGGCCTGCCGACGGCCGACTGGTTGCATTTCTACACCGAGGCTGCACGCCTGGCATTTGCCGACCGCGCGAAATATGTGGGTGATCCCGACTTCGTGGCACTGCCCGCAGGCGCCTGGATGAGCTTGTTATCTCCGGGCTATTTGGCTGGGCGGGCGCGACTGATCGGTGATCGGCCGATGAAGGTAACCCGACCCGGGCAACCGGAAGGGATGCGAATCAATCTCGCCCCTATGCCTGATCAGCCGGAATACGGTACCAGTCATATCAGTATCGTCGATGCTCAGGGGCATGCGGTGGCGCTGACCACCACCATTGAAAATGCTTTCGGCTCGCGGCAGATGGTCAGGGGTTTCCTGCTCAACAACGAACTGACCGATTTCAGCTTCACGCCACGCGATGCGCAGGGGAACCTTGTCGCCAATCGTGTGCAACCGGGCAAGCGTCCCCGTTCATCCATGTCGCCCACTCTGGTGTTCGACAAAGCCACCGGCCAGCTCGTCATGGTCGGCGGCAGCCCTGGCGGTGCTTTCATCATCCACTACATCGCAAAGATATTGTGGGGAACCTTGCATTGGGGCCTGAATATGCAGCAGGCCATCGATCTTCCCAACTTCGGTTCAGCAAATAATCTCATATTGCTGGAGGAAAAAGGCTTTCCTGCTGCGATCGTCGAAGCACTCAAAGCCAGGGGGCACGATGTTCAGGAAATGGATATGACCAGCGGCTTGCAAGCCATTCAACGAATCCCTGGTGGATATTTCGGTGGAACCGATCCGCGCCGTGAGGGTGTGGTCATGGGTGATTGACGGTTTCCCTAAAAATTCTCATACCGGTTGATATCGAAGATTCCTGCCTGTAAAGGTTGCTGCTGTTTTTGCCAGGCGGTGATGTCGTGCAGAATTTCCCAGAATTGCGGGTGCGTGCGCCGTATTCCCCAAGTTTCCACGATCTGTTCAAAGTCCTTTATTTTTCCTGCTTTACTCAATTTCGCTACGAACTCCCCAACTTGTGCAGCAGGAACATCGAACATGAAATTGGGATAGCTGCCGGTAATGCCGGGATAAACGGTAACGCGATCTTTTTCAGGCTGATAGCGCAGTTCTTCACCCAGCATGAAGGCGACATTACTGTGAGCGCGATCTCTCAGCAGGGTATAAACGGTGCGTTCATTCTGTCCATGCTGGACGCGTACGAATGTCACTTCCGGAAGCAGGCTGATTCCCGGCAGACTGGCAGCAGGCTGTGCCGCAATACCTGATAATGCACGATCAGCTTGCTGTATCCAGTGCGGCTGGTCAATACGACTGCAGTTTCCTTGTTCGCAGCGATTCAATGGATCATGTGACAGGGTGTTGATGGACTGGAAACGTTCAAGCATGTGTGATGCCAGTTCCAGTTTCGGGTTTTCTGTGACGAAGCGCTCCGCTGAGGGAGATCGATCGTCAATATCCTCGTAAACGATACCGAACTTCAGTTTACCCAGATCCTGGTACCAGTCGTTCAATATGGTTTTACGCTGCCCGGCTGGAAGCAGACGCACAAAATTCTGTTCCGAACCATTACGGATCAGATCGAAGTAAAGCCGGGTCAGGACTTGATGTGCAACGTTGCCGAATACATTGAAATTGACGACCAGCTGATAGTAGGTCTGCTCCAGTAATGGATAATCCATCAGCCAGATGGTCTGCGGAACAGCACCGGCCAGTCCTCTTACGACAGAAGCACTATTGTGATGGCGGAAAATGGTCAGCAGGGCATTTTCGTTGTGACCATCCCCATTCCAGATATGGGTCAGTGACGCGCCCTGTGGTTGTTGCGTAACATAACGTTGCTGGCGCAATGCCAGATAATCATTGTGGCGTTTGAGATAGCGCAACCAGTTCTCGCCGGCATCGAGCAGATCATCATCCTGCCCGGGGATTCCCAGCAAAGGAATGGCTTGTCTTCGATAGGTGTCCGCTGTAATGAAGAGATCGGACTCCGGGGACTGAAATAATGTCCAGAAATGATCGCGTATGACATCGGTTGCAATCTGGCCGCGGCAGACTGGCCCGTGAATGAAGGTGCGCACAAAATACTCTGCCTCGTCCAGCATGAACCGGTAACGTGCACGCGCCGGTATGGCGGCAAAAGTGACAAAGGGATTGGAACGTTCCGTATAGTCATACCCTGGCAGATCTCCCACGGGCCAGTCTTCACTGAAAAACAGTTCACTGATGCGCCTCAGTTTCATCTGGTCGAGTGGATAGCTGATACGCCGTTTGTGCACGATCGTGCCCGAGATCGGACGCAGGCGGTAAAAGAATGGCCCGCCCGGATCACTATTCGGGCTGACTGTGGCAACAGGGATGATGGCTTCGCCGGATGGGGTGGATGAACGCAGCAGTTCAAAGAAACGGGGCTCATCGCCTGCTTCCGGGAAATACAGATAAGCCAGAAACAGGTGTTCGTACAGCCAGCGTGCTACCAACCGGCCACGCTTGTCATCCCGGTTGAACAGCGTTTCCCATGTCCGGATCGTTTGTTCCTCATCCCGTGTCAGCGTAACGGGTTCATCTGTCACTGCTGCTCCCTGATTCAGCCATCCGGCCAGGAGTGAGTATTCCCGATCGGTCAGTCCGCTGGTGCCAAACGGCATACCTTCAAATGGATGATCATGCGCATAGTCGGGAAATTCTTCTTCTGAGACACACTGGTTTTTGCGTGCAAAACCTGTTTTGATCGAGTCAGGCAGCTTGCTGTTCGGCGGAAACGGGTACTGTTTCCCCAGAGTGATCATATTTTTCAGCAGAGATTGAGCGTGTTCCCTGTCTGATTGCAGCACAGAATAAAACCCCCGCTTGCGCCAGCCATCGACGGTGAGTTCGTCGATGCCCAGGCGGGTAGGTTTCATCTCCGTGGTGCGTGCACTGCTGTATACCGGTTCCTGAGAAGCGCCACGCAGCAGACTCTCGGCACTTTCCAGTTTGAGCTGACAGGGTGCATCAAAACAGCTGTGGCAGGAAAGGCACTTGGTTTCGATGATCGGCTGGACTTCTTTTGCAAAAGAGACCTGATGCCTGGCAGGTGCCGGCAAATCAGCAGGAGTCGGGGTAGGGTTGTCGTCGAATAATAGAGGCTTGCTGTCCTGACATGCAGACAGCATAAAAATGAGGCTCAGCAAACACAGGAATGGATAACATGCACGCACTGATAAACTCCGGGGTGAAACAGGCCGGGAGGATTCTATCTCATTGCCTGTATTACCGAAAGCCGGAAACTCAGAGAGGTGGGGTGATATCGGCGGTGTTGACCACTGTTTGTAACCGTCGTCTTCATGTTCCGAAAATATCTTCCCATAGTTGAAACACTGCCTGTCTGGCATCGCTTAAATGGTTGTTTGCTACCCGTGCAAATTTCTGAGATACATCTCTGGACAGAGCTGTGCCGGCAGGTTCGGGCGTGCCACTCAGTCTGAGCTGATGTTGTGTTCGCCTGAGCTCACGGTAGGCGGTGAGTGCTGCGGTTGCTTTCCCGGCGGAGGTCAATCCAAGTTCTCCGGCAAGCTTCAGCAAGGCAATATTGCCGATATTGCCGGTCAGTTGCGGGTAACGGTGCGCATACCCCAGCACCAGGTATTGCACGATGAATTCGACATCGATGATGCCGCCGCGGTCGTGTTTGATATCGAACAGCGGAGTAGGATTGGGATGTGCTTCCAGCATTTTGCTGCGCATCATCAGAATCTCCCGTTTCAGTTTCACCAGATCGCGTGGCTGGCACAGCATGTTTTTGCGCATCTGCTCGAACATTTCACCTGCTTCACGGTCGCCGACGACGAAGCGTGCCCGCGTCAATGCCTGATGTTCCCATACCCAGGCTTGTTCGTACTGATACTGGGTAAAAGCCTCGATAGAATTGACCAGCAGTCCGCTGGTCCCGTTCGGGCGCAATCGCAGATCGGTCTCGTACAGTATGCCGGCGGAGGTATGGCTAGTGAGCCACAGATTGATGTTCTGCGCCAGTTTGGTATAGATTGACGCAGCATCGGGATGATCGTCCCGGTAGAGAAACACGATATCCAGATCGGAGGCGTAGCCCAGCTCTTTTCCTCCCAGCTTGCCGTAGCCGATGATGGCAAAAGCGGGCAATTCCCGATGTTTCTTTTTCAATCCCTGCCAGGCGAGTTGCAGCACATTGTCCAGGATGAGATCGGCCAGCTCGGTCAGATGATCGCTGAGTTTTTCCAGTAACAGATCCCCTTCGAGATCGGTGACGAGCAGGCGAAATACCTGTGCATGCTGGAAGTGGCGCAATACATCCATTTGCCATTCGACCATTTGCACTTTAGGGATGTTGACGTGATGCAACTGGTGAGTGAGCTCGGTTTTGAGTGCGGGCCAGTCGGGCAGGATGTGCAGACCGGATGACGTAAGCAGTTCGTCCAGCAGGATCGGGTGTCTGCCAAGATAATCACTCGCCCATTGACTGACGCTGGCCAGTTTGGCGACACGCGGCAGTGTTTGCGGATGTTCCTGCAGCAGAGCGAGATAGGCTGGATATTGCCCGATTTTTTCGAGTAACCGCAGCATGCGTTCCAGTGTGATGTCGACAGGCGGGAAGCGGGCGATCACCTCCATCAGTGTGGGCATCAGTTCGAATATGCGTTCCTGGCTGGAGTGGGTCAGTTGCCGGAAAAATGTGCTGTCGTAAAACTGCCGGACGCGCGCGGTAATTTTGCCGGGATCGAGGTATCCCAGTGTTTGCAGTTGTTTGCTGAAGGCTTCGACCGTTTCATGATCGCCAGACTGTTCCGGTCTGATCCGGGCAAATGTATCGTGTCGGGGAGATTTGCGGCGGGCCGCAAAAATCTGTTCGAAATGACGGGTAACGTTCTGGCGGTGCAGATCGAGATGATCGAGGAAATCGCCATAGCCGGTAAATCCCATACTCCTTGCAATCAATGTTTGTTCATCCGGGTGTTGCGGCAGATTCTGGGTTTGCTGGTCATCGAGATATTGCAGGCGATGTTCGAGTTTGCGCAGGAAACAGTAAGCCTCGGTCAGTTCTTCGATCGTCTGCCCGGGAAGGGGTTGTTTCTGCCGCAGTCGTCGCAGGACACCCAGCGTGGGGCGAATGCACAGATCGGCATCACGTCCGCCCCGGATCAACTGGAATACCTGAGTGATGAATTCAATCTCCCGGATACCGCCAGGGCCCAGTTTTATATTGTCGTGCAGCTCGCGCCGATCGACTTCCTTGCGTAACTGCGCATGCAGGCTGCGCATTGCTTCATAGGCTTCGAAATCCAGATATTTGCGGAACACGAAAGGACGTACGATCAACTCCATCAGCGTGGCTTCGGCCACCGATGAGCCGGTGATGACACGGCTTTTGATCCAGGCATGCCGTTCCCATTCACGGCCCTGCGTGATGAAATAGTCTTCAAGCATGGGCAGGCTGATGGCAAGCGGACTGTTTTCACCGTGCGGGCGCAACCGCATGTCAACACGAAATACATAGCCGTCCACGGTATAATCGCTCAGGCTGGCAATCAGCTTGCGCCCCAGCCTGACAAAAAATTCATGATTGGTGATGGATTTTCTGCCATCTGTTTCACCATCTTCGGGATAGATAAAAATCAGATCCACGTCAGAGGATACGTTGAGTTCGCCACCCCCCAGTTTTCCCATGGCCACGATCAGTAACTGCTGTTCCGTGCCGGTTTTTTCTCCGGTCGGTTTGCCAAAATGGCCGGGGTGCGTCATGGCTGTGTGGAGAAATTCCAGTGCAAACCGGATCGTCGTATCCGCCAGTGCGGTCATGGTCGTCATGACCTCGTTCAGATCAGCCAGTCCGGCCAGATCACGCGCGGCCAGCCGCAGGATGACGCGTTTGCGCAACTGGCGCAATAACCGGTGCAGATCTGCCTCATCTTCGAGAGAGATTGCAGGATGCTGCAGGAAGTCGAGCATTTCCTCCCATAAGAAGGGATTCGGTAATTGATCCAGCAGTTCCTGCTGCAGGCCGGGTTCGCTTGCCAGCGTCCGTTTCAGGTACCGGCTGTAAGGCAAAATACTGGCAACTATGGATGCAGCTCGGGATGAATCGATGGATGTGGACATACGGAATGAACGGTTTTGTGTCTGGTTATGTCATGAAACGGTGGAGCACATGGGTGAAACACAGATTCGTACCATTTTTACGGTGATGAACGATCATTGCGGCAATAATATCCTGCCGGGGGGTATAAAGACCGCCATTTCTCAAATGGAAGGCAAACTTCAGAAACGGATGGAATACCGGGTGATGGTTTTGTATTGAGCTTATGCCGCATTCTTTGTTACGTCATTGTACGGTCTGCCTGGGTTGGGCGGGCCGAGGTTTTCTGCTGGTGGCGATACTTGCCTGTCTGCTGCTGCTTGCCTTGCGCTACTGGATTCTGCCCGATATCGGAAAATACCGCTCTGATATTGCCGCAGCCATGACGCGTGTCGCCGGGCAACCGGTACGGATCGATTCCATCCGGGCCAACTGGGATGGTTTGCGCCCGCATTTGTCGATGCAGGGGGTCAGTGTGTCAGATCGGCAGGATGAGCCGGTGCTGGTGTTTCCGGAAATAGAAGGGACGGTTTCGTGGCGATCACTATTGCGCGGTGAACTCAACTTTCATGAAATCATCATTGACCGGCCTGCATTGGTGACACGCCGGGATGTGAAAGGCGTTTTGCATATTGCCGGCGTGACACTGGGTGAGAATCAGCAGGAAAGCGGATTTCTTGACTGGCTGCTGCGCCAGCGGCGTTTGATCATCAGGCAGGCCGTCATTTACTGGCAGGATGAATTACACCGCCGCCCGGTACATTATTTTGAATCGGTCAATTTGCATCTGCAGAACAAACGGGGAGGCAGACGTCATCAATTCGGATTGCAGGCACATTCATCCGACCCATTGTTTTCCCGGGTGGATCTTCGTGGAGATGTTACCGGTGATTCTGTCCAGACGTTGTCAGCATGGCAGGGACGTCTGTTCGTCCAGTTACAGGATGTTGATCTGGGAAGCTGGCAGGAATGGATGACATTGCCGGCTGATCTGGTACTCAAAAAAGGAAAAGGCAGCATGCGTGCCTGGGCGGATATCCGTGCCGGCAGCTTGGCAAGGTGGGTGTCGGATATCAGCCTGCGAGGTACAGCGGTTCATGTTGCCCGGCAGTTGCCTGTACTGGAGATCGATCGGTTGCACGGTCGCTGGGGGTGGCACGAGACAGAAGATGCAAAGGGGGTAAATCGACAATGGTTTGCTCGTGGTATGAGCATCGAGCTCAACGGTTTGCCGCTGACCGGGCCGATCGATGCATCCTGGCGCGTGCTGAACCCGAAAGATGGTGGATTACCCATACACAGTCTGCAGGCCGGCGGGCTGAGGATGGATGTGCTGACGAGACTTGCTGCCAGTCTGCCGGCAGAAGAAGCTTTACATGAGTCTTTGTCCAGATTGTCTGCGCGTGGAATGGTAAAGCATGTCAATCTCGAATGGCGAGGTGACTGGACAAAAAAACCACCTTTCCGGATAAATGCCGGTTTCAATGATCTCGCCGTGCAGTCGTTCGACGACTATCCCGCATTCAGCGGTATCAGTGGAATCGTTGACGCTACTGAGGCGGGAGGTTCCCTGTTCCTGTCTTCAAAAAATGTGGAAATCAGCAAGTCGCAGTCGCCTGGCGAGAAATTCCGCTTCGACTCGCTGATCGGACGGGTGGACTGGAAAACCGCTGCTGATCATGCCGTAACCCGGATCAAATTCAGTGATATCGCTTTCGAGAGCGATGCAGGAAGTGGCACTCTGCAGGGGAACTGTGCCTTTGACAGAGAGATGCCTGCACGGATCGATCTGACAGGCGGTTTATCACACGCCGACATGCATCTCCTCGGCGAATATGCCACCTGGATGGCGGATGAAACCTGGAAGGATAAACTTGATAAGGCAACCCTCTCAGGGAAATTGAGCGATGCAAAATTTCATCTCAGGGGAGTATTGAACGGCCGCTCTGCTGATAAAAAGGGCGCATTCTCCATTCATGCAGAAACCGCTATCAGTAATGCCGGTATTAAGATTTCCGATGACTGGCCGGAGGTTTCCGATATGGCGGGGCGTGTTTCGATACAGGACGGTGTGCTCGATCTGTCTCTTTCTTCCGCCAGTGTTGCGGGCATCCGATTGCAAAAGTTCATGCTGCAGTCGGATGACGTGTATGCAGATCGCCCTGAAATCAGGATAAAAGGCATGGCGGAAGGAGAGAGCGGAGAGATGGCCACCCTGTTACGCAGGGTAGATGTGGGTCCGCATGTCGGAGAATTATTGGGTCAGGCTGAATTTTCCGGGAAGGGGAGACTGCAGGCAGAGGTGGAGTTGTCGGTCGGTCAGGAAAAATTTTCCGTTACCAGAATGCAGGGGCGTTACCAGTTCGTCGATAACCGGATCGATCTTGATCGCTATATTCCCGATTTTCACCAGGTCAACGGCTCACTGATCTTTACTGAGTCCGGTGTGGTACTGGAAGGGATTCGTGCTCAGGTAATGGGGGGGGCAGTCGAGTTTTCCTCTGCTTCCCTGCCTGAGGGAGGGGTACGTATCACTGCTCGAGGTCGGGCTGATTTCGACCACTTTCGGCCGGATGCGAATCTCGTCAAACGAGTTGATTTATCGCAGCTGTGGACACAATTCATACGCGGCGGTTCAGCCTGGCAGGCTGCAGTGGAGGTTGAATCGGGCAAAGTCGGTATCGTGGTCGAATCCTCGCTGGAAGGCGTGGAGCTGATGTTCCCGGCACCTTTTTCCAAGACTGCTGCGGAAGTGATTCCCGTGCGCCTGGAAAAAGTTTTTACCCTGCCGCGTGATGATCATGTGCATTTTCATTATGGCGATATCCTGACAGCGGAATTTCAGCGTATACGCGAAAAGGCACATTATTATCATCCGGTACGCGGGATAATCAGTTTTGGCGGGCATGGTACATTGCCGCAGGATCGGGTGACCCGGGTGGAAGGTTCGGTGTCCAAGCTGGAATGGGATCAGTTACGTGAGTTGTTCAAGAGGCATGCCGGGATGGATGCTTCGCTCGACCATACTGCGCGCGGGTTGGATAATATTCTGACCCGGTCGGTACAGTTCGATTTGCATATCGGTCAGTTTGAGTTTCTGTCCAGCTATTTCAATGACACTCATTTTTCCATCGACAGGCAGGGTGAAAGCTGGCGGGTGGATGTTTCCAGCCAGGAGGTCGACGGCAGGATAGACTGGCAGGCAGCATCTCCACAGAAAGTTGTGGCACGTCTGAGCCGGTTGAAAATACCGGAGGATGCGCCAGAAAACATTCTGACACCCCATAAACATGATCCTCCTGGAGATTGGCCGGCTGTAGATATCGAAGCCGATGAGCTGTTCGTAAAAGGCGGGCTGCTGGGCCAGATGAAACTCAGTGCCGTGCAAAGGCAGGATGGCTGGCTGGTCGAGAATCTGGATATCAGACACCCGAACAGCAGGCTGCAGGCCAATGGATTATGGGAGAATCATAAACCGCCTTACCGGATGTACAGTCACATCCGACTGCAATCGAGTAATATCGGAAAACTGTTCAAGCGCCATGGTTATCCGGGACGTATTGCTCGCGGTAAAGGGGTGCTGGAAGGAAATCTGGATTGGGCGGGCAAACCGTTTTCAGTGGATTTTGCAACGTTGTACGGCAGTCTGCAGCTTGATGCGCAGCATGGGCAATTCACAGAACTGAAACCTGGGATTGGTAGATTACTGGGGGTTTTTGACCTGAAATCCTTGCCTCGCAGGCTGACATTGAACTTTTATGATGTATTCGGTAAAGGATTCGGATTTGATGAACTGAACGGCCACATCAGTATCAAGAGTGGTGTTGCTTCGGTCGATGATCTGTATATAGCGGGCAGTGCGGCAGAGCTTATCCTGAAAGGGGAATGGGATTTGGTAAACGAGACACAGACCTTGAATCTGAAAGTGTTTCCCTCGTTCGGGCTGGCAACTCCCATCGCCGGAATTGCGGCCATGATTGCCAAGAGGGCTTTGCAGGATCCTTTTGATCGCGTGCTGCTCAATGAATATGCTATAACCGGGAGTTGGAGTGACCCGGTTGTCGTCAGGCTGGATGAAGAGCGAGACAAGGTTGAGCAACCTTAGGGAACCTCTGATCAGGCCCTCCATGAGCTGCAACGATCCGCTGCGCAGTAAGTTTGTGTTTCAACAGAGGTACCGGCCCGAAACAGGGGCCACATATAATAACGATAACGGGGGAATCGAGGTGGTACCCCGCGTTAAAATCAATCAAGAGGAAGGGGGGCTGAGTATGAACTGCTTGATATTGTCGCAGGCAGGAATCGGATACAGGGAGGGCGGGAATCATGTCTACTGACGTTGGTATCGATCAGGCCGCCCGCTCTAAAGCGGGTGATAATACCAGAGTAAGGGTGGCAGCCGTTCAGATGGCTTCCGGTCCCAGTGTAGCTGCTAATCTTGAAGAGGCTTTCCGCCTGATTGAAGAGGCCGCCGCAAAACAGGCCAAGCTGGTAGTGTTGCCGGAATATTTCTGTATCATGGGAATGAAGGATACGGATAAGCTGGCAGTGCGTGAAAATCCTGGTGAAGGGGAAATTCAGAATTTTCTGAGCGAAACCGCAAAGCGGTTTGGCATCTGGCTGGCGGGAGGGTCGGTACCACTGATTTCACCGGTATCGGACAAGGTATACAACAGTTGCCTGGTATACGATGAACATGGCCAGCAGGTGGCGCGTTACGATAAGATTCACCTGTTCGGGTTGTCGCTGGGTAACGAGAATTTCGCTGAAGAGAGAACGATCGACGCGGGTAATCGGGTGGTTGCGCTCGATTCCCCGTTTGGGCGGATGGGGTTGTCCATCTGCTATGATCTGCGTTTCCCCGAACTTTACCGTATGATGGGCAAGGTGGATGTCATTCTGGCACCGGCGGCGTTCACTGCCATTACCGGCAAGGCCCACTGGGAGACGCTGATTCGTGCGCGTGCGATCGAGAATCAGGCTTATCTGATCGCTCCGGCGCAAGGGGGATTCCATGTGAACGGGCGTGAAACCAATGGTGACAGCATGATCGTCGATCCATGGGGTGTGATTATCGACCGTCTTCCGCGTGGACCGGGGGTGGTGGTGGCGGAAATCGATCGAGCATATCAGTCAAGTGTGCGGGCGAGTCTGCCTGCGCTGGAGCACCGCTGCCTGCTTGCCTGTTGAGAAAACCTGATTCGGCTTTTACGTTATTTCTATTTTTTGCGGACGAACTGCTGCGGGGAACAGCAGCTCGTCCGTTGTGATTTTTTATGAACTTATTTATGGAATGATGGATTCATTTACGATTGCCGATCAATACCTGCTGGCCCCTTATGAGCTGAACACAGGCAGGTTGCAGGATGTATTCGGGCACATCCTTACCCATCAGATTGATTATGCGGATATTTATTTTCAGTATAGCCGGTCGGAAGGCTGGGTGCTGGAAGAGGGTATCGTCAAATCAGGCAGCTTCAATATCGATCAGGGAGTCGGAGTACGGGCGATCAGCGGTGAAAAGACCGCTTTTGCCTATTCGGATGATATCAGCAGCCAGGCACTGATTTCTGCTGCCCGGGCAACGCGCGCAATTGCTGCCCAGGGCGGTGGAACACATGCCTCTATTACGGGATTATCAGGAAACGATGCCCGGCAGGCACTGTATTACTCTTCTCTGGACCCTATCGCGCTTTGTAAAGATGCTGACAAGATCGGTACGCTCGAACGGCTGGAAGGATTTGCGCGCACGCTGGATAAGCGGGTCATCCAGGTCATGGCATCGCTGGCTGGAGAATATGAGGTGGTCATGGTTGCGCGCAGCGATGGATTACTTGCTGCCGATGTGCGGCCATTGGTGCGCGTGTCGTTACAAGTCATCGTCGAAGAAAACGGCCGGCGGGAGCAAGGTGTTGCCGGAGGAGGCGGGCGTTTTGATTATGCTTATTTTACCGATGCAATATTGCAGGATTATGCCCGTAAGGCAGTCCATCAGGCATTGACGAATCTTGCGTCGCAACCGGCTCCGGCAGGAAGCATGACTGTCGTGCTGGGTAGCGGGTGGCCGGGTATTTTGTTGCACGAAGCAATCGGTCATGGTCTTGAGGCAGATTTCAACCGGAAAGGGAGCTCGGCCTTTTCTGGCAGGATTGGTGAACGGGTGGCGGCACCGGGGGTGACAGTGGTCGATGATGGTACGATACGCGATCGTCGCGGATCGTTGAACATCGATGATGAGGGCAATCCGACACAATGTACTACGTTGATCGAGGATGGCATCCTCAAGGGGTATCTGCAGGATAATCTGAATGCCCGGCTGATGAATCAGCGTGTTACCGGTAATGGCCGGCGTGAATCATTTGCCCATATCCCCATGCCGCGCATGACCAATACCTGTATGTTGAATGGTAATAAAGAACCGGAAGAAATCATTGCTTCTGTCAAGCAGGGTTTGTATGCCGCCAATTTCGGTGGAGGGCAGGTTGATATCACCAGTGGTAAATTCGTATTCTCGGCTGCGGAAGCCTATATGATCGAAAATGGTAAAATTACCTATCCGGTGAAAGGGGCTACTTTGATTGGTAATGGCCCAGATGTACTTACCCGTGTTTCCATGATTGGAAATGATCTGGCGCTGGACCCGGGTGTTGGTACCTGCGGCAAGGAAGGACAAAGTGTGCCGGTAGGTGTCGGACAACCGACTTTGCGGATAGATGGGTTGACGGTCGGGGGGACGAACGGATAGTTCCGCATGCTGAAACCATTAATATAGTTGTGGTATTACCGAGATATTTGCCGGAAGTCAATATATAATCCTGGTAACAGAGACAAGGGTTATCTGTTTCGTATCTTGCTCCTTTTGCTGTCGGTCAGGAAAAATCCGGGAGATACACTGTCCTCCGATCGTTTGGACAGGGGTCTCGCATTTTTTATTTGTGCGCACCGAATGCAAGGTGCTCCAAAGCGTTTTATGGTTTTGTAATCGGAATCGATACAAAGCAAATATTGGTTTTAATGATGAGATGAAGAAAAATTATTTTGAGTCTGGGGATTCCCTGGTATGAGTACTGAACTGACAGGTGCCGAGATTACGATACGTTGTCTGCAGGAGGAGGGGGTAAGTCATATTTTTGGCTATCCCGGCGGTGCCGTATTGTTCCTGTATGATGAATTGTTCAAGCAGGATAAAGTCAAGCATATTCTGGTTCGCCATGAACAGGCTGCCCTCCATGCAGCGGATGGTTATGCGCGTTCCAGTAACAAGGTCGGTGTAGCACTGGTGACATCTGGCCCGGGGGTGACCAATGCCGTAACGGGTATTGCTACCGCTTACATGGATTCCATCCCAATGGTGATTATCAGTGGGCAGGTTCCCACGGCTGCCATTGGTCAGGATGCCTTCCAGGAAGTGGATACCGTGGGAATTACACGGCCTTGTGTCAAACACAACTTTCTGGTGAAGGATGTATCGGAGCTGGCGGTCACAATCAAAAAAGCTTTTTATATTGCTTCAACCGGTCGTCCAGGACCGGTATTGGTGGATATTCCCAAGGACGTCACCCAGCAGAAGGCGGAATTTCATTATCCTGCCAGTATCTCATTGCGTTCCTACTCACCGGTAATCAACGGGGATGCCCAACAGCTCAGGAAAGCCGTCCAGATGATTCTGGAAGCCAAGCGTCCCATGGTCTATACCGGTGGCGGGGTGATTCTGGATGATGCTGCGGCAGAATTGACAGAACTCGTGCAGATGCTGAATTTTCCCTGTACCAGTACCCTCATGGGGCTGGGAGGATATCCGGCGACTGACCGGCAATTTGTCGGGATGCTGGGCATGCATGGTACCTACGAAGCCAATATGGCCATGCAGTACTGTGATGTGCTGATCGCAGTCGGTGCTCGTTTTGATGATCGCGTCATCGGAAATCCCAAGCATTTCTACAGCGAAGAACGGAAAATCATCCATATCGACATCGATCCATCATCGATTTCCAAGCGGGTCAAGGTGGATGTTCCTATCGTCGGCAGTGTATCTGCGGTACTGAAAGAGTTGATCATGCTGCTGAGAGCCGGCAGGGAGACGACTGATGTCCATGCTTTGAACAAATGGTGGGAGCAGGTCGAGTTGTGGCGGGCACGTGATTGCCTGAAATATGACCGGTCGGCCAGCGTTATCAAGCCGCAGCTGGTGGTGGAAAAACTGTATGAAATAACCGGCGGAGACGCCTTCATTACTTCTGACGTCGGGCAGCATCAGATGTGGGCAGCCCAGTTTTACAAATTTGATAAACCGCGCCGCTGGGTTAATTCCGGTGGCTTGGGTACGATGGGATTCGGTCTGCCTTCTGCGATGGGGGTACAGATGGCCAACCCGGGCAGTACGGTGGCCTGTATTACCGGAGAGGCAAGTATCCAGATGTGCATTCAGGAGTTATCCACCTGTAAACAGTATCGCCTGCCCATCAAGATCATCAATTTGAACAACCGCTACATGGGGATGGTGCGTCAATGGCAGGAGTTTTTCCATGGCAACCGTTACGCTGAATCCTATATGGATGCATTACCCGATTTTGTCAAACTGGCAGAAAGTTACGGGCATGTCGGCATGCGGATCGATAAACCGGAAGATATCGATGGTGCGTTGAGAGAAGCCTTCAAACTGGAAGAACAACTGGTATTCATGGATTTCATTACGGATCAGACCGAGAATGTTTTTCCTATGGTACCTGGTGGCAAAGGTTTGTCCGAAATGATTCTGGTATAACAGTATGCGACATATTATTTCTTTGTTAATGGAAAACGAGGCCGGTGCCCTGTCGCGGGTGGCAGGCCTGTTTTCTGCTCGTGGTTACAATATTGAGTCTCTGTCTGTCGCGCCTACTGAAGATCCGACATTGTCCCGTATGACGCTGGTCACCAATGGGCCGGATGAAATCGTCGAACAGATCACCAAACAGCTCAATAAACTGATTGAAGTCGTCAAACTGATTGATTTGAGCAGTGAAGGTTATGTCGAGCGGGAACTCATGCTGGTAAAAGTAAGGGCGGTGGGTAAGGATCGTGAGGAGATGAAGCGGCTTGCTGATATATTTCGAGGCAATATCATCGACGTTACCAACGAGCTCTACACAATCGAGCTTACGGGAACCCGGTCGAAACTGGATGGTTTTTTGCAGGCAGTAGATTGCAATCTGATTCTGGAAATAGCCAGAACAGGTGTTTCGGGTCTCAGCCGTGGAGAACGGGTTTTAAAGCTGTAATTTTTTTAGCGGAATCTGACAGCGGATTCTGATTTCATCGATAGGCCTCATCTGCCGATGTGGCTGCACCCCATTCAATACTCTGGAAGGAAAATAATGAAAGTCTATTACGATAAAGATGCGGATTTGTCCCTCATCAAGAAAAAGAAAGTAGCCATCATCGGCTACGGCTCGCAAGGTCATGCGCATGCCAATAATCTGAATGATTCGGGGGTCAAGGTTACCATCGGTCTGCGTAAGGGTGGTGCATCCTGGGATAAAGCAAAAAAAGCCGGTCTGACCGTGAAAGAAGTAGGCGCTGCTGTCAAGGATGCCGATGTAATCATGCTGCTGCTGCCGGATGAACAGATGGCATCGGTTTACCAGACCGAAGTCGAACCGGTTCTGAAGAAGAATGCCACGCTGGCTTTTGCACACGGTTTCAATGTTCATTACGGGCAAATTATTCCGCGCGAAGATCTGGATGTGATCATGGTCGCTCCCAAGGGGCCGGGCCATCTGGTACGTTCCACTTATACTCAGGGAGGAGGCGTTCCATCTCTGATTGCCGTTCATCAGGATAAATCCGGCAAGGCGCGTGATCTGGCACTTTCCTACGCGGCTGCGAATGGCGGTACACGTGGTGGTGTGATTGAAACCACATTCAAGGAAGAAACGGAAACCGATCTGTTCGGTGAACAGGTCGTGTTGTGCGGCGGTTTGACGTCACTGATCCAGGCCGGGTTCGAAACGCTGGTGGAAGCAGGCTATGCACCGGAAATGGCCTATTTTGAATGTCTGCATGAGGTCAAGCTGATCGTGGATCTGATCTACGAGGGGGGTATCGCCAACATGCGCTATTCCGTATCCAACAATGCGGAATATGGTGATGTATCGAGAGGACCCCGTATCATCACCGATGCGACCCGTAATGAAATGCGTAAAATCCTGCGCGAGATTCAAACGGGCGAATATGCACGCGAGTTTATCTTGGAAAACCGTGCCGGCGCACCCGTGCTCAAATCGAGCCGCCGCCTCGCTTCGGAGCATCCGATTGAAACAGTAGGCGCCAAACTGCGTGACATGATGCCGTGGATCAGCAAAAACAAACTGGTCGATCAGGCGAAGAACTGAGCGTATGTCGACTTCTTACTACCCTCATCCGATCATTGCACGTGAAGGATGGCCCTTCATCGCCGGTGCATTTGCTGTGGCGTTACTGGTGCAGTTTATGGCAGGCTGGTTATGGGCACTGCCATTCTGGCTGATTGCGCTGTTCGTTCTGCAGTTCTTTCGCGATCCTCCACGGGTGGTGCCGGCTCTTGCCGGGGCTGTACTTGCCCCGGCAGATGGGCGTATCGTTGCTGTGGATAAGGTGCAGGATCCTTATCTGCCGCGTGAAGCGCTGAAAGTCAGTGTTTTCATGAATGTTTTCAACGTGCACTCGAACCGCAGTCCGGTGGATGGTGAAATACGCAATCGATGGTACTTTCCCGGAAATTTTCTGAACGCAAGCCTGCCCAAAGCTTCGCTGGAGAATGAACGCAATGCTTTGTGGATCAGAACCGACGGAGGGCAGGATGTGACATGTGTGCAGATAGCTGGCCTCATCGCAAAGCGGATCGTCTGCCATGTCCACCCGGGGGAACATCTTGCCCGCGGACAGCGTTTCGGTTTCATCCGTTTCGGTTCACGTGTCGATGTCTATCTTCCGCTGGGAACGAAAGTCAATGTCGCAATTGGTGACAAGGTTTATGCCACTCAAACGGTATTGGCTGAATTTCACTGATTATTTCCGATCTATGCCTATGTCAGTTTATGCAGGAATCTGATCCAGAGCAACTGCCCGTCACAGGCCCGCGGTGGAGGAGACGGGGTATCTATCTGCTGCCCAATCTCTTCACGACTGCGGCGCTGTTTGCCGGTTTCTATGCGATTGTCCAGGCGATGAATGGTCATTATGAGCATTCTGCCATTGCCATTTTTGTGGCCATGGTATTTGATGGCCTGGATGGCCGGGTGGCACGCCTGACGCATACGCAAAGTGAATTCGGTGCAGAGTACGATAGCCTGTCTGATATGGTTTCGTTTGGTGTGGCTCCTGCATTGATTGTGTACGAATGGGCGTTGAGAGATCTGGGGAAACTGGGCTGGATCGCTGCATTCATCTATTGTGCTTGTGCGGCGTTGCGTCTTGCCCGTTTCAATGTAACGGTCGAAGTCGTCGACAAGAAATATTTTCAAGGCTTGCCCAGTCCGGCTGCGGCTGCCCTGATCGCCGGAATGATCTGGGTAGTACTGGGTTTCCAGGTAGATGTTGCCGATATCACATGGCTGGCGTGGGCCATGACACTGTTTGCCGGCTTGACCATGGTGACCAATATCCCTTACTACAGCGGTAAAGAATTCAATCTGCACAAGAAAGTTTCATTTTTTGTGGTTTTGCTGCTGCTTCTGTTCTTTTTCGTTCTGATTCCGAGTCATCCACCGCTGGTGTTGTTCGGGGTATTTCTGACTTATGCGTTATCCGGATATGGCATGAAGAGCTGGCGGCTGTACAAGAACAGAAAACGTAACGAAATCCGTAAAGAAACTTGAACATCTGCTGTTGCGAAATGAAGGTAAACGTTTTATATTTGCCGGCATGATGCAATTTACTGAAATTACTCCCGCCTTTCATCCTTTCCGCCTGACAGTCTGGCTGTATCTGACTGGCCGACTGCTGCGCCTTGCGCGCTAATTATTTCAATCATTTCTTAATCTGTTTTGAAGCATGTGGGCTGGTACACCGCCAGCCGGTTGTCCGTTTTAGCCAGAATAATAGTGGAGTGGAACAATGAAAGAGCATTTGGTTATTTTTGATACGACTTTGCGTGACGGGGAACAGAGTCCCGGCGCATCCATGACCATGGAAGAAAAGGTACGCATCGCCAGGCAGTTGGAGCGTATGGGTGTGGATGTGATAGAAGCGGGTTTCCCGGCTGCTTCGAGAGGTGATTTTGAAGCGGTCCGGGCAGTGGCAGAGGCAGTAAGCAACAGTACGGTGTGTGGTCTTGCCCGTGCGATGGAGGCCGACATCGATCGTACCGGGGAAGCTTTGCAGGTCAATCAGAATGTGCGTATTCATACCTTCATCGCGACATCTCCGATCCATATGAAGAACAAGCTGCGCATGTCGCCCGATCAGGTCATCAATCAGGCGATCAAGGCAGTAAAGTGGGCACGTCAGTACACTGATAACGTCGAATTTTCCCCTGAAGATGCCGGGCGATCCGAGATCGATTTTCTGTGCCGAGTGCTGGAAGCAGTGATCGATGCAGGTGCACGGACACTGAATATTCCGGATACGGTGGGATATACCATGCCGGATCAGTTTGGTGGTCTGATCCGTACGCTGCGAGAGCGCATTCCGAATTCTGACAAGGCTATATTCTCGGTTCACTGCCATAACGATCTCGGTTTGGCAGTGGCTAACTCACTGTCCGCGGTCATGAATGGTGCACGCCAGGTGGAATGTACCATCAATGGTCTGGGTGAGCGGGCCGGTAATGCTGCACTTGAAGAAATCGTGATGGCCGTGCGTACACGGCAGGATTATTTTCCATGCGATACACGTATCGATACAACGCAGATCGTACCCGCCAGCAAGCTGGTTTCAGGGATTACCGGGTTTCCGGTGCAGCCCAACAAGGCAATTGTCGGTGCCAATGCCTTTGCCCATGAATCAGGTATTCATCAGGATGGAGTACTCAAGCACCGTGAAACCTATGAAATCATGCGTGCAGAAGATGTGGGCTGGGGAGCAAACAAATTGCTGTTGGGTAAACATTCTGGCCGGAATGCGTTTCGCAGTCGTTTGAAAGAACTGGGAATCGGGTTGGAATCAGAAGAGAAACTGAATGCCATATTCTTGCGCTTCAAGGATCTTGCAGACAAGAAGCATGAAATCTTCGATGAGGATCTGCATGCGCTGGTCTCGGATGAGGCACAGATCCCCGAGGAGCACTATCGCCTGCTTTCACTGCATGCAGTCAGTGAAACCGGAGAAATACCCTCGGCCCAGGTCGTCATTGCCGTGGGAGGCAGTGAAAAACAGGCCGTATCCGAAGGGAGTGGCCCGGTAGATGCAACATTTCGCGCGATCGAGAAAATACTGGACAGTAAAGTAGAGCTGCAATTGTTCTCCGTGAACAATATCACCAGCGGGACGGATGCACAGGGTGAAGTAACTGTTCGCCTGCAGAAAGCCGGGCGGATCGTCAATGGTCATGGAGCAGATACCGATATCATTGCGGCTTCCGCCAAAGCCTATCTGAGTGCCTGCAATAAATTGCACTCCAGTCTGGAACGAACCCATCCCCAGATTTAGTTGAGGATAGGAGCCACTGAAAATTACTGACTGCCAGAATTGATTGCATGAAAATAACCAGAGCAGATCATGATTGCGGTACAGATATGGTTCTTGTAGCGCGGTTTCCCGGAAAAGATCACAACCAGTCTTGCGGGATGAACTGCTCTGGTCAATTCTGTCGGAATAGTCGATGAAACGGTGGTTTACAATTTTCCTGCTTGTGCTGGTCGGGTATCTGCCTGTTTTCGAGGCGGGAGCCTATGGTTTCCGCTTCGAGGACAGTTCAGGCAAAACGCATACTTTGTCGGGCTATAAGGGGAAATGGGTATTGGTCAATTTCTGGGCAACGTGGTGTCCACCCTGCCTGAGAGAAATTCCTGATTTGTCCGAGTTGTCCCGGGAAAGAAACGACATCGTCATCATCGGGATTGCGATGGAGTATGACGATGCTCGAGATGTCATGAAATTTGTGGAGAAGATGACGATTCCCTATCCGATCGTGCTGGGTGACAGAACTGCAGCAGCACAACTTGGAGATGAGCTTTCGATGTTACCGAGTACCTATCTGTTTGATCCAGACGGAAAGCCTGCAGCACGTAAAATCGGGCTGATTACGCGCGCTGAAATCGAAGCTTTCATCAACACTCACTAGACGATATATGAATCTGGCTATTGTGAAGCCGTGGAGTAAGTCCAGTGGCGGTGCCAGGCGTTGAATACCAGATTGGGGTAGCCGGCCTTGCCCAGGCTGCCGTTATATCTTCCCAGTGCCCTGAAATAGTCCCCCTGTTCCAGATCGAGATAGTGGCGAAGGATGGTGCAACCGTAACGCAGGTTGACGCGCAGATGAAACAGATTGTGTTCCGGATTGCCGATCGTATCTACCCAGAACGGCATGACCTGCATATACCCGCGTGCTCCGGCAGAAGAGACCGCGTATTTTCTGAAATTACTTTCGACCTGGATGATGCTGAGCACCAGTTCGGGATCGAGCCCGGCGCGAGTAGCTTCATAGTGAACGGTGATCAGAAATGCCCTGCGTTCCTCGATGTCAGATATCCGTTTTTCCAGGCGTTTCGTCATGCTGTCTAGCCAGTCTTTTGCTTCAGGCCCGGGGAGGGTGACGAGCATGGGCACTGCCTGGTCGCTGATGGTGCGATGCAATACGGTACGGGTACTGGCCGATAAGGGCTCATATACCTGTGCTCCGGCCATCGCTGCACCGGGTATCAGAAATAACAGAGAATATATCAATCGCCACATATTTTACTGATGATGGAAGCTGCCTCCGACAGTGAGAGCATTTGAGGTGTTTTGTCCAGTCGCCCCTGATATTCCACCATACCCTCCCGCAGATTCCGTTCACCGATCACGATACGATGCGGGATTCCAATTAGTTCCTGATCTGCGAACATGACGCCGGGTCTCTCCTCGCGGTCGTCCAGCAATACCTCGATACCTGCTGAACGACAGGCCTGATAAAGTTTTTCGGCTTCAGTCCGGACTTGCTGACTTTTATGATAACCGACCGGAATGATCGACAACTGGAACGGGGCGATCGTTTGTGGAAATATAATGCCTCGTTCATCATAGTTTTGCTCAATGGCTGCAGCGACGATACGTGAAACACCAATGCCATAGCAGCCCATTTCCATAATTCGGGTTTGTCCGGACTCATCCAGATAGGTAGCCTTCATTTTTTCCGAATATTTGGTGCGCAACTGAAAAACATGGCCGACTTCGATACCCCGGCAGATTTCAAGTACGCCCTTGCCATCGGGTGAAGGATCGCCTGCCACTATGTTGCGAATATCGAATACCTGGTCCGGCAACGGCAGATCACGCCCGAAATTGACATGACTCAGATGAAAGCCTTCCTCGTTTGCACCACAGGTGAAATCGCTCATTTCCAGAACGGCCCGGTCAGCGATGATTTCTGCTTTTACACCCACCGGTCCGAGGTACCCCGGCGGACAATCCATCTCGGCAATGATCCTGCTTTCTTCAGCAAACTCGAAATCACCCAGAAACGGGATTTTTCTGACTTTGGTTTCGTTGAGCTGATGATCGCCCCGCAGCAATAGTAAGTAAAACTCGCCTCCTGCGGTTACAGCCAGCGCTTTGAGTGTCTGTTCAACCGGAATACCCAGAAAGTCAGCCACATCCTGGCAGGATTTGCGATCGGGGGTGGCGATTTTCGCCATGATTCCTGCCGGTTCCTTGCGTGGAATACCATGAGGCACGGCTTCGGCAAGTTCGATATTGGCGGCATAATCGGAAGCAGGGCAGAAGGCGATGGTATCTTCACCGGAATCGGCCAGAACGTGAAATTCATGCGATCCGCTGCCGCCTATTGCGCCGGTATCAGCAGCGACTGCACGGAACTTCAGGCCGATCCGGGTAAAAATTCTGCTGTACGTTTCCTGCATGAGACGATAGGTCTGCTCCAGACTATCCACATCGGCATGAAAGGAATAAGCATCCTTCATGATGAATTCCCGCGCGCGCATCACGCCAAATCGCGGACGGATTTCATCACGAAACTTAGTCTGAATCTGGTAGAAATTGATGGGTAGCTGCCGGTAGCTTTTGATTTCACGGCGTGCGATATCGACGATGACTTCTTCATGCGTCGGGCCAAAGCAGAAGTCGTGTTTGTGTCGATCCTGAATTTTCAGCATTTGCGGGCCGAATACATCCCACCGACCTGTTTCCTGCCAGAGCTCAGCCGGATGAACGGCAGGCATCAGAAGCTCCAGTGCGCCACTGTTATTCATTTCCTCGCGGATGATATGCTCGATCTTGTGTAGAATTCTCAGACCCAGCGGCATCCAGGTATACAATCCGCTGCCCAGACGCTTGATCAGCCCGGCTCGCAGCATCAGCCGGTGACTGATCAGCTCGGCTTCAGCAGGAGCTTCTTTGAGTGTCGCAAGGAAGAATTGAGAAACGCGCATGATGGGATTCCATTATCATTGTAGGTAATCAGGAATTTTACCTTGAAATCGTCGTAATCCGGCGTGCTTCAGCGTATTTCGACAGGAATTGGCCGCTGTTCCGGGAGTCAAAGCAGGGTAATCGTGAAAATTGCGGTGATTTGTGGTGCCGCCAGGTTCTGCACTATAAATCGTTATCGAAATATGGAAGAATTATCGGCAGTTCAAGCAGATTAAGTTAAATTGATGGGCGAATCGGATGATAGACCGTAATGGATATAGAGCAAATGTCGGTATTATTCTCCTGAATTCACAAAACCAGGTTTTCTGGGGAAAGCGTGCCCGGCAAGATTCATGGCAGTTTCCGCAGGGTGGGATAAAGTCGGGAGAAACACCCACTGAGGCCATGTATCGGGAGTTGGCGGAAGAAACAGGTCTGCAACCCGTACACGTGGAAATTCTGGGGCGGACGAGGGAGTGGCTGCGTTACGACGTACCCGCCTGCTGGACTCGCCGGGACTGGCGCAAAAACTACCGGGGACAGAAACAGATCTGGTTTTTGCTGCGTCTGTTGGGGAGAGACAGTGATGTATCACTCGAAACCTGCGCACATCCCGAATTCGATGCCTGGCGCTGGAATCAGTACTGGGTCGAGCTGGAATCCGTAGTTGAGTTCAAGCGGCAGGTTTATCGCCAGGCGCTGACAGAGCTTTCGCGACTGCTGGATCATGAAGCCGGCCTGGGTAATGACCGGGCTTATCGGGAACCACTGGAGCCGGTTGAAAAAAACAGAAAGAAATCTTCTGATACCAGGCAGAGCTGATTCTGGTTTTTGCCCGAAGTTTTGAGTCAGATGGAGGAATTCAAGGCGTAAGCGGCTGCGCCATGTCAGCCGTTACAATTATTCAAATCACAAGGAGAGTGCAATGATCAAGCGTACACTGACTGTTTCGCTGCTGTCATTAAGTCTGGGGGCGATGTTTGCGTCTGCCGGTGTAATGGCTGCCAATGAACCGATACAACCGATTAAGGCGGTGACTCCGGAGAATGCCGATATGGCAGAACTGGGGAAAATGCTGTTTTTTGACCCCAGACTTTCCAAATCGGGGTTCATTTCCTGCAATTCCTGTCATAACCTGAGCATGGGCGGAACCGATAATATTACCACCTCGATCGGGCACAAATGGCAGCAAGGCCCGATCAATGCTCCGACTGTACTGAATTCCAGCATGAATCTGGCGCAATTCTGGGATGGCAGAGCCAAAGATCTGAAAGAGCAGGCTGCCGGCCCGATTGCCAACCCGAAGGAAATGGCCTCTACCCATGAGATAGCAGAAAAAGTGGTCGCTTCCATGCCTCAATATCGTGAGCGATTCAAGAAAGTCTTTGGTTCCGATGAAGTGACGATCGATCGCATCACCACCGCAATTGCCCAATTTGAAGAAACGCTGGTGACACCGGGTTCAAAATTCGACAAATGGCTGGAAGGCGATAAAAATGCGCTGAATCAGGATGAGCTGGAAGGCTACAACCTGTTCAAGGGCAGCGGCTGCGTGCAATGTCATAATGGACCAGCCGTGGGTGGAAGTTCTTATCAGAAAATGGGTGTTTTTAAACCCTATGAGACCAAAAACCCGGCTGTGGGGCGGATGGATGTGACCGGCAATGAAGCTGATCGTAATGTATTCAAAGTGCCAACCTTGAGAAATATCGAGCTGACCTACCCCTATTTTCATGATGGAGGGGCCGCAACGCTGGAACAGGCAGTGGAGACCATGGGAAGAATCCAATTGAACCGTGAGTTCAACAAGGATGAAGTTTCCAAAATCGTTGCTTTCCTGAAAACCCTGACCGGCGATCAGCCTGACTTCAAGTTGCCGATTCTGCCACCTTCCAATAACGATACACCACGTTCTCAGCCGTATGAGTGATGTTGCCAGGAGAATTCCTGTTTCTGGCAGGTTTTCCTGAAATGTCCGGCCGCGCTCCATCATGGAGGAGCGGCCGGATGCCTGCATGATGTAAAGACGGCGTACCAGAGGTTTACAGAGGCCGGCATGGCTGAAACAGGTAACTTCGTATTCCGGGCCGTATCTGATCTTCGTGACACGGAGACAAAACAGACGAATGGAGTAAAAAACGGATCGATGGGCATTCTCAATATCCTGAACCAGTCTCCTTCCGCTAAGAATTTGCAGCGCCTGTTCCTGCTCAGAATCATCGCTATCATTTCCCAGATCATCATTTTCTGGACAGTTTACAGCATCATCGAACTCGAACTGCCCTGGACAGCGATTATCGTGACGATTTCCCTGCTCGCGGTTCTGAACTTTCTTACCTGGATTCGTCTGCGCTATTCCTGGCCGGTGACCAATCCTGAATTTTTTACCCAGTTGCTGATCGATGTCGCCGGATTGACCGCATTACTGTATTTCAGCGGCGGTTCAACCAATCCTTTCATCTCGCTTTATCTGCTTCCGCTTACCATTGCAGCGACTGTGCTGCCCTGGCATTACACCTGGACCATGGCGGCCATTACCATTTCCTGCTACACCTTTCTGTTGTTCAAGTTCATTCCGCTTCCGCATGATCATCTCGATGACCACAGCCGCCATATGTTCGAATTTAACCTGCATATCTCGGGAATGTGGCTGACATTTGTGCTGAGTACCTTACTCATCACCTCGTTCGTCGTCAAAATGAATGCCTCGATCCGGGATCGTGACAAGGAACTGTCCAGATCGCGTGAGCAGGCATTGCAGAACGAACAGATCATTGCCTTGGGAACGTTGGCTGCTGGTGCGGCGCATGAACTGGGTACGCCGCTATCGACCATGGCCATCATCACCGGTGAGCTGCAGCAGGAATTGCCCGGGAATACTGAATTTCAGAACAATATCCGCATTTTGCGTAACCAGATTTCCCTGTGCAAACAGACGCTGACCCATCTGCTGGCCGATGCCGGCCAGACCAGGGTAGAAGAAGGGAACAGTCAGCCTGTCGATATTTTTCTGCAGCAGGTGATCGACAAATGGCAACTGATCCGCCCCTCGATCAGATTTACCAGTCAGAGTGAAGGAGTGCAGCCGGTGCCAATCATCATGAATACCCGTTTGCTGAGCCAATCCATCCTGAATCTGCTGAATAACGCAGCTGATGCCTCGACCCGGCAAGTGACCGTCATCAGCCGCTGGGATGAAAAACAATTGCATCTCGAAATACTCGACGACGGGCCGGGACTGGATGCGGAAGCCGCTGAACACGCGGGAGAGCCATTTTTTACCAGCAAAGGGCCGGGGCAGGGCTTTGGTATAGGATTATTTCTTGCCAACACCAATATCGAGCGTTTCGGCGGAAGTGTGCGCTTATTCAATCGTCCGGAAGGCGGGGCATGCACTCATGTCACCCTGCCGGTTCTGCACGGAACGACCAGTACTTCACTATAAAGGAGAATGCCTGTGAATAATTCCATGGATCGCCCCAGTCTGCTGATCGTAGATGATGATGAAACTTTCTGTGAAGTGCTGGCAAGAGCGATGGTAAAGCGCGGGTTTGACACCACCTGCATGCATGACATCAAAACTGCGCTCGAGCAGGCGGAAGTACTGATGCCCGAATACGCCATCATCGACCTCAAGCTGGGAAATGAATCCGGTTTATTACTGGTCGAGAAAATAAGGGAACTGGATCCCGGAACCCGTATCATCGTGCTGACCGGTTATGCCAGCATTGCAACGGCAGTTGAAGCCATCAAGCTGGGGGCCACCCACTACCTGGCAAAACCGGTGGATGCGGATGACATCATGGCGGCATTCGAGCGCACGAGTGGAGATACTGAAACCCCTATCAGCCCTCATCCGCTTTCAGTGGAACGGTTGGAATGGGAATACATTCACCGTATCCTCATGGAAAACGACAATAATGTCTCTGTTACGGCCAAGGTGTTGAATATGCACCGCAGAACGTTGCAGCGCAAACTTTCGAAGAAGCCGGCACAGTTGTAACTGATTTCGGGTGTTTTGTTGTTCAATGCAGCCATATAAGTACCCTGCAGAAGGCCGCTGATCCCGGAGAAACCGCCGGATTCTTGACAAAAACACCTGAATGTAACATCATGCACAGCTCCCCGGATACACCGGGCGCCATTTCCTGGAATGGTTGTGGGATAAAATAATAAACCGGGAGATGGATGATCTCCCGTATGAAGAAGATGAGATGCGCCCGTAGCTCAGTTGGATAGAGTACTTGGCTACGAACCAAGGGGTCGTGGGTTCGAATCCTGCCGGGCGCGCCAGAAGAACGGATATTGTTTTGTATTTCAAAACGATATCAATCTGATAAGTCATTGTTTACTTAAAGGCCAAGTAGCTCAGTCGGTAGAGCAGAGGACTGAAAATCCTTGTGTCGGTGGTTCGATTCCGCCCTTGGCCACCATTTAAATCAGCCACTTATTCGATAAATCGGGTAAGTGGTTTTTCCGCAAACTCTGACTTCATTATTCTTCCAGTCGCTTTCGCAAGTGCTTCTCTTGCTTTCACCATCGTTTCCGTATGCTCGATCAATCCCTCTTCATCATTTTGGACGAGTGGACTAATGATTTCATGGAGAGCCTCATACAAATCAGGTGCTGCAGCAGAAATTATCCGATTAGGCGGTGGCCTGGACAAGGTGAACGAGCAGATCAGGGGGCAGGCAATTATCCGAAATTACCGGATGGTTGTGAATGGTGATTTGAGATAACCAAGATTTTTACTTCCTCGACTTTCAGTTCTACTCAGAGTAAAGTAATCATCACAACGAATTTGTTTCAAAGCTTTTGCAGTCATTGGCGTTCCTGTTGGTATTCCATGTGCAATCTTAGATTCAAATAGCTCTACGGAAGCTTTTCCGTTTATTGACACAGGAGTATTCGCATGACGACAGGTACAGTTAAATGGTTTAATGATGCAAAAGGTTTTGGGTTTATTACCCCTGACGATGGGAGTGAAGACCTATTCGCGCATTTTTCTGCAATCAATATGAATGGGTTTAAGACGCTTAGAGAAGGTCAGAAAGTTTCTTTTGATGTAACACAAGGTCAAAAGGGCAAGCAAGCATCCAATATTCAAGCTCCTTGATTAAGGCTTGATTTGATAAAAGCCCAGCCCTTAAAAAGCTGGGCTTTTTTGCTGTTCACCCTGCATTACCAACCTTCCCATTCCTGTCTTGGGTAGATGCAACTCAGAGTTTCCTCTACTTCAATCCACCCCGTAACCAGTAGCTTCTCAAGATTTGTCAAAGTCTCCTCCCAAACGGCCGTTATGATTTCCTCTGCCATAAAAGTATGTATTTCATAACGTAGATAAAGGCGGTAAAAACCCTTCATTGTTAATGATAACAATTCTTGATAGTGGGTAATATATTCGTGTGAGGCGACTCACGATCTCTCTTTAGTTATTCTATTCCCAAATCAAAAATGACACGAAGGCGAGCCGCAGACAGTATAAATAATACGGCCAGGCGAAGCCGACAAAGTTAGTTTTGATTTAGAAATGGAATTAGTAGTCATTGACCCCTGCTGTTCCCCTAGTGGCAGGGGTTTTCTTTTTCAGAACTCATCGAAAAAATATTTCCGCAATAGTCCCAACCTGTATGCATCCTTCCGCATTTGTCCTCATTGCTCCTCGCAGTCACTGGAACTTCCCGATCGGGAAGTTTTTGGTTTCTAAGCGCACGATTGCTTGAAAATTCCCGATCGGGAAATATTACTTGCCTCCTTCTTCAAACTGATCGATAATTTCCCGAACGGGAAACAAGGCCAGTGATGAGTTCCATACGAACCACAGAACAACTCGGTGACGCACTGCGTGCTGCACGCAAACAGCTGGGCTTAACACAGCCCCAGTTGGCTTTGGCGGCAGGGGTTGGTGTGCGCTTCATCGTCGACCTTGAAGCAGGCAAGCCCACTCTGCGTCTGGAAAACGTGCTGCGCGTGATCGATGCGTTGGGTGGAGCGCTCCAAATCACCGGCTTGCCATCCTCAGACTCCGGAAATCACCCTGAGGGCAACCAGCATGGCGCGTGAGCTGGAAGTCTGGCTGTTCGCCGAACGGATTGGAACCCTGGCCCTGATCGAGGGTAGGTTGAATTTCCGTTACAGCCCGGATTGGCTCTCACGCCCGGATGCAGTGACCCTCTCCAGCTCACTGCATCTGCAAGCAGAATCATTCGACGATCACCACACGCGGCCCTTCTTTGCGGGACTTTTGCCAGAGGGGCAACTCCGGCGCCTCATTGCACAGCAATTTCAGGTGTCGAGCCAGAACGATTTTGCGTTGCTCGATCACATCGGTGGGGAGTGTGCCGGGGCTGTTACCTTGCTGGAGCCAGGGCAGTCGTTGTCCAGTCCTGGGCAAGGCGACGACGTTCAGTGGCTGAGCGAGGAAGAGATTGTTGCCATTCTCGATGAACTGCCACATCGGCCGATGTTAGCCGGCAAGGATGGCGTGCGGCTCTCACTAGCGGGCACTCAAGACAAACTGCCGGTGGTGTCCGATGGCGCCCGGATCGGTCTGCCGAGAAATGGATCGCCCAGCTCACATATCTTGAAGCCCGCCATCCGTACCCTGATGGACACGGTCACCAACGAAGGCTTCTGTCTGGCGTTGGCCGAAGCCATGCAGCTCAAGCCAGCGAAGTCACAGGTGCATTCCGTGTTGGGGCGACAGTTCCTGCTGATCGAGCGTTACGATCGGGTGGTCGATGCACAAGGCCAGCGGCAGCGCCTGCACCAAGAGGACTTTTGCCAGGCGCTGGGCGTGGTGCCGGAAATGAAGTACCAGAACGAAGGCGGCCCGGATCTGGTGCAATGTTTCGATCTGGTTCGGCGCATCACGCGGCCCAGCGCACCACAGATCCTGCGCTTGTTCGACTATGTGATCTTCAACGCGCTGATCGGCAATCATGACGCGCACGCCAAGAATTTCTCACTGCTGTATGCGGGTAAGTCTGCCATCCTGGCGCCGTTCTACGACGTGCTGTCGACGGCGATCTATCCGACTCTGACGCCCAAGATGGCGATGAAAATCGGCAGCAAGTACAAATTCAGCGAAGTACAGGCACGGCACTGGGACCAATTTTCTGAAGCTGTTGGCCTTGGCAAGGCGCAGGCCAGAAAGCGGATTCTGGCCTTGGCAAAGTCGATGCCGCCGACGGCGCGTGAGCTTCAGTCCAGCCGTGAGCATGGCTTTGCTGGCCATGCCGTGGTTGAGCAAATTGTGATCTTGATCGAGCAACGCTGTGCCCTGACAGTACGAAGGCTCAGTGCGCCCGCTGCTGACATGGAGGATGAGACTGTCTTATAGCAACTGGCCACGAGAGCTTAGGCAAAAAATTGGTTTAAAACCTGAATAATAACGATGTTCTTACCTTCTCGGATCAGAACTCTTGATAGAGTTATTAGCCTAAGGAACCTCTGAAAAACTACCTGCGTTGCCATTTCTGCGTTAAAAGTCGGCATCAAAATGCTCTATGTATAAACTCCGCTTCTTCGCTGATTTTTGCCTTGAACTGACTACCTCGCTGACGGTTTTCAGAGGTTCCCTAACCGTTGTTGATATGTTAGAGCTGAAATATGAAAAGAGTGACAAGAAATATCTTATACGGGGTCGGGAGTCTGGTGGATATCATGCCATCAGATACGTTCCGAAAATCAGCCGCACGTCAGCATGCAGCAAATGACGTTGCTTCACATTTCGTTCGCGTGGGAATGGCATTGAAGGATGCCTGCAACAAATTCGAGAATGATGCCCAAGTCTCATCCATCCAAAAATAATAGAAGTACATCTGCTCACTCCAGCAATAATAGAAACGAAAATAATGTCTCTACTAGAGTTTCTGCCGAAATTCAGTCAGCTACGTTTTTAGGTCCGATACCGCACCCGGCTATCTTGGATAGGGTATGAAAAAATAGTACCTGGTGCTGCTGAAAGGATATTAATCATGGCAGAGTCGAGTATGAAACATCAGCAGCAGTATCACTGCTTGAGGCATCAAAAAAACAGGCAGCACGAGGTCAAATTCCTGGTTTTTTAATAGGGCTCTCCGCAATCAGTGCATCCGTATTCTCCGCGTTTATAGCGGTACCCTGTTTTGGCAGGAATACTGGGAGGAACGACTGTTGTATCACTTGTTGTGGCTTTTGTTGTCGGAAGAATAGTCAAAAACGGGGAAATATAGTTATTGAGTCGGTAGTGTACTTGTTAAGTTTCCCTCGTTTTTTACCTGTATAACATCCAATGGCAAGTAATTCGTCCCTGGCCTTCCATATAAGGGTGGACAATCCCATCTAATCTTCTTTTCCAGCTCATCCAGAGCATTTTGCAGAGAATAATCAGCCGAGCCGCTTTGTTTACCTTCGATGACGGTGATGATGGATGCATTGCTTGCGCTGATGAGGGTTTGTAACGTTTCTACAGGCTTGTCAGTGCAAATCCAGTGTGAGCGCGGGAATGATCACGCTGTGCCCGAATACACGCCAGTAGCGATCTGATCAGTTCGTATCGGCATGGATGGGCAGGGGTTCCTTAAAAACGAGGGATGCACAAAATTTTCCTAAAGCCGGAATGGCAGCAGTCGTTATACTCCCCAGCAGTATTCATGAAGCAGGCAATACTCTGAGAATCCTGTTTTCTTTTTCAACCCGATGGAGAACTGAACCATGCAACATACCCAAAAAGGTTTTACTTTGATCGAATTGATGATCGTGGTTGCGATCATCGGTATTCTGGCGGCGGTGGCGATTCCGGCTTATCAGGATTACACCATTAAATCTAACGCTGCCGCCGCTCTGGCTGAAATTGCACCCGGTAAAGTTGGTTTCGAACAAGCAGTTGCGGATGGAAGAACCCCGAGTACGACTGCAACTGACCCTGGTTTTATTGGTGTTTCTGCATCTACTACTTTTTGTGATGTGGCGGTTAATGGTACTACTAGTATCGCGTGCACTACCAAAGGTGGTAATGCTGATAAATTTAATAATAAAACAATTACATTGACGCGTAATACTGATGGAGTATGGTCGTGTGGTGTAACTGGTCTCGATGCAAAATACAGTCCTTGCAAGACGACTGCTGCTGGTAGCACTGGCGGTAGTACCGGCGGTAGTACTGGTGGTAGTACTGGCGGTTCCACAGGTGGTTAATTTGTAAGTTGTTCACGATTTATTTTTCCTGAAAAAGCACCTACGGGTGCTTTTTCTTTTACAAATCTGGAGCAAAATCATGCCTGCTGCCTGGCGAATGCTGTTTACTTTTGTTGCCGGCTTGAGTGTTTTTCACATCATCGGTATCGATTCGCCGAGTGTCGTCTTCATAGGCGCTCGGCTGCTGATTCTGGCCTGCTTTCTGGTTGGTCTGGGCTATACGCTGCATTCACGACGGTACGCCTTGGCTTTTTCCCACACCTGCCCGGGGGAAGATCAAATCCGCGCAAAATCGCTGGCAATTCGTATTGGGCTTCTGGTTTTACTGCTCTATCCGACATTGATGGCCCGGCTTTTGCCGGAGTGGCCGACGGCAGTATTCAATTTTGAATTTTTGATCGTGCTGCCGATCCTGTTGCTGGCAACGCCTTATTATGTGCGCTGGGCAGAAGGACGCATGCCTCGCGCCAATGATGGCTATTTTTATTTCGGCCAGGCGGTGTTACGGCAAAGGCCGTGGCATATACAAGAGCATAAAGCCTTACTCCTGGCCTGGGCGGTCAAGTTGTTTTTTATCCCACTGATGTATTCCTGGCTGGTTGAGGCTGTGGAGATGCTGCTTGCGTTTGACTGGCGGCTTCATCCTGGTGTACTGGTCAGTGGTTTGTTCGTCTTCGGGTTATGCATCGATCTGCTGATCGCTGCCAGTGGCTATTTTTTTGCCAGCCGTCTGCTGGGCAACGATGTTCTCAGCACCGATGCCACCTTGCTCGGCTGGCTTTCCTGCGTGATCTGCTATCCACCGTTGCTGAGCATATTACATGCAGTCAAGCAGCAAACCGATGATTTGATCTGGTCTGACTGGCTGCATTCGCACGAACCTTTGTACTGGTTGTGGGCCGCCCTGATTACGGCAAGCTGGTTGGCTTACTGGCTTTCCACTGTCAGTTTCGGGCTGCGCTTTTCAAATTTGAGCTGGCGCGGTCTGGTCGATACCGGCTTGTATCGGTATACAAAACATCCTGCCTATTTATCCAAGAATATCTACTGGTGGCTGTATACCGTTCCTTTCGTTGGTGTAGAAAACACCGAGGATATGTTGCGCAATGTTCTGGGATTGAGTTTTGTCAGTCTGGTGTATTACATGCGTGCACGTACCGAAGAGCGCCATTTGCTGGCCTTTGAGGAGTATGCGGCCTATGCTGCCAGAATCGAGCAGGAAGGATTATTTGCCCGCTTTAATCGCCGCTTGCGGCGAATCATGGTGTGAAAACCCGCTTTCGCCCTGTTCTGTTGCTTGCGCTGTTGTTCGCTGCCGCAACACTTTATCTTTCATCTCTGCCGAGTGCCGCGCTACCATGGTTTACCAAGTGCGAGGGGGGATCACCTGCATGGCTCGATACTTTGGTGGAGGAGATCAAAGTCCTGGGCTATCCGGGATTTCAATTGTCGGTCGCAGATGTGAACGGGCAACGGATGGATTGTGCAGCAGGCTGGTCAGGCCCCATACCTGGCACTGCTCCGCTGAATGTGAATCATCGCATGCGCTATGCCAGTCTGTCGAAAATCCTGACTTCATCCGTAGCGATACAGTTAATCGATGAGGGCCGGCTTGATCCCGAATCACGTCTGGTCGATTTGCTGGAAATTACTGGGCCATTCGTTGATGAACGTATGGCAAGTATCCGTATTGATGATTTACTCAGGCACAAAGCGGGGTTCGATCGGGCACTGACTCCAGATCCGATGATGCAGCCTCATCCCTGGTGTCCCGGGAATTTAGCAGCGCTTAAATTGATACGGCTCGATCATGACCCAGGCAGCCATTTTGCCTACGCGAATATCGGTTACTGCCTGCTTGGTGCTGTAATCAGCGGCATTGAGGACAAGTCTCTGGATCAGGTATTTCACGACCGATTGCTGAATCCGCTCTCGTTACAATCAATCCGCGCCCTGCGACACGGCGAGATTTTTCAGGATGAACCACAAGCATTCTTTGATGACGCGCATGAATCGCAGAATGATCTTCTGGCGATCGATTACGCAGCATCTCTGGCCACCGGGGCCTGGAGTGGTACAGCAAGCGATTTTATGAGTTTGTTGATCAGCCTCTTCGCTCGGAATGAACATGCTTTACTCTCGGATCAAGCGCAAACATTGATTTTCAAAGTAGCACCTGAATGCGACTTCAATAAATGGCGTACCTGCCATGGCTATGGTTTTTATAAATACAAACCAGTAGGCCAGAAAGCGATGTACTGGCGCGATGGCAGCCTGCCCGGCGTTACAGCCTTCGCCGCAGTTTTCGAAGATGGAACAAAAGTAGTTTTTCTGGCCAACGGCCGGACCTATGACTGGATGGCAAGCAACGATCGCATCGGGCAATTGTTATATCAGCTTATAACAGGAGATAGATCAGGGAGGTAGAATCTCCAATAATCTGCTTTGCATCCCGAGTCGAGCGCGGAAAGCTGGCTGAAAGGTCAGCTTGCGTATGATTTATGGCAGACTGGGCAACGCGGCTGTGCAAAAGTGGTTGTTCGCCCTATAAAGCGAGAACAGGTTTGATATTTCAGAAGCAGGTGCGACATGCCGCTGATTCCGGCATATCTGGGATGATCTGCGTGAAAAGTTCTTCCACAATCGGATCTTCAAGAGCCTGAACGCTCTTGAAGATCATTTGAGCAAAGCACTCAGAACCTGCGAGCAAGACCACACAACAATTGCATCGATTGTGTCCTGGCCGTGGATCATTACCGCACTACTAATTCCATGAAATTATGGATGGCGAACCTTGCTTCAATCGCGCTATTTACTACAGTGCAGAGATTTGAACTCGCACCGGGGGCAGATGATGAGCAAGGATGCAACAGCTTTGTTGCATGTAACATGTGTATTTAGGCATAATGTTGCATGTAACGCATCAGGAGGACTCCACATGGGAACCACGCATGTTAATGCTCGTGTTAAAAAGCACCGTGACACACTACGCATGGCCGGATTACGTCCGGTACAGATCTGGGTGCCGGACACCCGCCGTCCGGATTTTGCAGAAGAATGCCGCCGCCAGTGCCTTCTCATAGCTCAGGCGGACAAAGCGGATACATCCATGCAACAGTTCATGGATGAAGCTTTGGCCGATAGTGATGGCTGGACGGAATGATACGCGGCGATCTCGTGACCATCGCTGTACAGGGCGATTTTGGTAAACCCGGATTCGCTTTGGTGATTCAGGCCAACCTGTTCAGTGAACATACCAGCGTAACGGTATTACCTGTCACCAGCATGCTGGTTGCTGCGCCATTGCTACGTATCACTGTACAGCCTGGTGCCGAGAACGGTTTGCAAAAACCTTCGCAGGTAATGGTGGACAAGATCATAACGGTGAAACGTGACAAGGTAGGGCCGGTTCTCGGATGTATCGACCCGGATACTATGGTAGAGATTGAGCGTTGCCTGGCTGTGTTCCTTGGAATAGCGAAATGATTGATCTACCGTTTTTCTGATTGTTTGAAGAACAGCTCATTGCGAATTTGCAAGAGTGAAGCAATCCAGTATTTTTTATAATTGCTTCTTGTAGCGTATAACGCTACAATCTCTAAATGATCCGCCATTTCAAGCATAAAGGGTTGCAATTATTCTTTGAAACAGGAGATAAATCAGGTATCCGGCCGGATCATGCCTCACGTCTTGCACGTCAGCTGCGGCAGCTGAATGATGCAGTCAATCCGCGTGAAATGAATATACCCGGCTGGAAGTTGCACCCACTTTCTGGCGATCTGTCAGGATATTGGTCGGTAATGGTCAATGGTAACTGGCGGATGATTTTTGTATTTGATGGAGAAGATGTCATCTTGGTTGATTACCGGGATTACCACTGAACAGGAGTCAATATGGCCAGAATGCACAACCCCCCTTATCCCGGTGAAACCCTGCGCGAGGATGTACTGCCTGCGCTTGGGTTAACCGTAACCCAAGCGGCAAAAGAGTTGGGAATCAACCGTGTTACCCTCTCGCGCGTGTTGAACGGCAAGGCCGGTATCAGCGTCGATCTCGCCTTGCGCCTGGAAGCATGGCTCGATGGGCCGAGCGCGGAAAGCTGGCTGAAAGGTCAGCTTGCGTATGATTTATGGCAGGCTGAGCAGCGCGGCGGTGCAAAAGTGGTGGTTCGCCATATAAATCGCGAACAAATCTGATATTTCAAAAGCAGGCGCGACATGCCGATTCCGGCGCCGGCATGTCGGTGTTATCGCCAAAGCTCACTTCTTGCCGGAAACCCGGCTGGTTACATCGGTCAGTGCTTTGCCCTGCCATTGATAAACGGCGATTTTCTTGACTGTCGGGCAGCAGCGTGGGTCGTTCGGGCCGGGCCACAGGGCGTGGATATGAATCAGGCCGTTTTTGACTTCGATCGATTCCACCATGCCCAGTGCATCCTCTGTTCCGGCAGCTACCTGATAACCCCGGCCGCTATCGGTAAATATCGTTACATCATTAAAAGAATAGGTGCCGCCATAGCGGGTTGACCACAAAATGATTTCCGCGCGGCCATCACCATTCAAATCAGCAGTGACGACCTGGCTTTCTTCCACCGATTCACGGTTTTGAGCAGCTTCCTGATTGGCTTTGCCGATATAAGCCTGCACCGTTTTTTCCACTTGCGCCGGGTCCGGTTCAGCCGCCGATACCGGCTGAACCGTAAGCAACAATACCCCACCCGCGATTGCACCTCGACAAATTGTCTGCCACATGATTGATCTCCCTTTTCGTGATTGTATTACCAGAGCGCCTTGGCGAAGCAAGCAGCTCAACCATACCGCCTCACTCATGACCTGAACAGTGTACGCCGAAGCAAGTCAGGGTGAGTGTGGTTTGACTCATGAAAACGCCATGGTGTTACACTTGTCCGATGGAGCATGATCATGGCTACAAACTGCTGTTTTCCCACGCTGAAATGGTGGCTGACTTGCTGCGTGGTTTCGTCAGGGAAGAGTGGGTGTACGAGCTGGATTTTTCCACGCTGGAGAAAATCAACGGCAGCTACATCAGCGATGACCTGAGAGAACGGCAGGATGACATCATCTGGCGCCTGCGCCGGGGGAAAGGCGAAACGGGTGAATGGCTGTATGTCTATCTGCTGCTCGAATTCCAGTCTACTGTGGACTGGTTCATGGCAGTACGGATCATGACCTATGTTGGTTTGCTGTATCAGGATCTCATCCGCAGCGAATCCATCAGAACGGGTGAACGGCTGCCGCCGGTGCTACCGGTGGTTCTGTACAATGGGGATACCCGCTGGCAGGCACCGGTGAACATGGAAGGACTGATCTTCCCGGCACCCGGCGGGCTGGATCGCTACCGGCCGCAACTCAACTACCTGCTGCTGGATGAAGGCAGCTACAGTGATCACGAACTGGCCACCTTGCGTAACCTGACGGCGGCATTGTTTCGGCTGGAAAACAGCCGCACCCCGCAGGATGTCGAGCAGGTACTGCAAGCCCTGATCGCCTGGCTGCAATCTCCCGAACAAAGCGGACTGCGGCGATCATTTACCGTCTGGTTGAAACGGGTGTTCCTGCCGGGCAGAATGCCGGGGACCAGCTTCAGTGAAATTCATGATTTACAGGAGGTACAAAGCATGCTCTCAGAACGTGTCAAGGAATGGACTAAAGACTGGAGACAGCAGGGAATCGAAGAAGGCAAACAGATAGGCATCGAGGAAGGCAAGCAAATAGGAATCCAGGAAGGACGATTGGAAGGACGGCAGGAAGGACGATTGGAAGGACGGCAGGAAGGGCGATTGGAAGGACGGCAGGAAGGACGATTGGAAGGAGAATCCGAATTTCTGTTGTATTTACTGGAACAGCGTTTTGGCCCGGTGAGCGATGCTGTACGCGCGCGGATTGGATCGGCGGATACGCAAACATTGCTGGTTTGGGGAAAACGAATCCTGACTGCTCAGACGATTGAAGCTGTGTTCGGAGATTGATCAAGATTTCAACAAAAAAACAATGGGCTACCGGCCTGCAGCTTTGCGAAGATGGAACGAGAGTATAGTTGCGTGCCGAGTGAATGGCAGGAATGATGAAGAGTTGTGCGGGTTTGTCACGGCAAGGCTTTGATACAGTGGGTGTATGGTTTCAGAGCCAGCGTCTTACTCTGGTTTTGTAGTCCCGGTAGGATTCCCCGAATCTGGCTTCGAGGTGGGCTTCTTCATAACGGATGACGCCATAGCGCAGCATTGCCCAGATCAGCGGTGCGAAGAATAGTGGCCACCAGGTCGACAGCAGCATCGAGATCCCGATGAAAATCAGCCAGTCACCGAGATAGATCGGATTGCGGCTGTAGCGGAACGGTCCGGTAGTGCACAGACTGGAGGCTGCTTTGTAGGGGTTGACGGTGGTTCGGTGGCGCCAAAGCGTAATGGCTGTCCATGCCAGCAGTGCCAGTCCTGTGATTACTCCCAGCCAGCCGAGTGACTGTGTCACTGTACCCCAATCCCAGGAGAGTGACTGGAGGTTGCGGTCGATCCACCAGCCGGCAAACAGAGCCGCAGCATAGGGGGCAGGCGGAAGAATCAAGGTGCGTGGGCGGTGCAGGTTGTGATCCATGATGTTCCATAAATTTTCTGTGACGAGGCAGCATACCGGATATGGAAAAATATTTGAAACGGAAGGCAGGGGTAAAAACGGAAAATCGCTTGTTTTTAGATGCAAAGGTAATGAATTACTTGATAGAATGTAGCCGGTTTGTATTAACCAAGGTCGGCGGGAGGGTTAAGGTGCCGGCCGGTAATCTGTATCTGTGATCAGAGCCGGTTTTTGAGATGAGAGGCCGGGAAGCCGATCAGGGGACAGGTTAGAGGGAGCCTGAAAGATTGTCAGGTAGTGGATTTGTTTTGGGAAATTTGAAGAGGAGTGCAAATGAACAAGGTGATCGTCGCAGCTTTTGTTTCTGCTTTTGTACTGGGTTCCACAGCAACGTTTGCCAGTGGAAATCTGGAGTCTTCTTTGGCGCCGATCAGTGCCAAAGATATGCTGGATTATCTGGCCTGCAAAGATAAAAAACCGACCGATGTCGTAAAAAGCCATACTGAAGTCGAGAACGGGAAAATCGTCAGAGTAAAATGTGGCGATATCGTTGCGCTTGTTCAGAAGGCAAGAGAACAATCGGGTGACGCCTGGCAGGGTGGTTATTAATCCCGGTTTTTCCATTGAAAAGGCCTGTTGAACAGGCCTTTTCTTTTTGGACTGCAGTTTTTGAAGAATCACTCTTCAACCACGCAATACTGTATTGCGGAGAAGAGGTCTCAGTATTCCTATCGGCTGTTTGGCAGGAGATCACGGTAGATTTCTGAGTAGTAGAAAACAGTTTTTCAACGTTGGCTGATTGCTTTGGCGTTTCACCTTGCAAAGAGGGCTGTTTTGTATCACGGTTACACATTCCACTGCCACCATCACCAGTCCGGTTACCTGTTGGATACCTGTTATATTCCTGCCTCGCGAGTCAATGGATAATTCGGGTTAAATGAAATTGTGGCGCTGGCGGTTTGCTCTCGCCGTGTTTATTGGCCTGCTGGGGGCTGCTGTATATCTGTCACCGCAGGGTACAGCCATCGAGGAACAATTCGGCCTTTACTGGCTATTTCATCTGCGCGGGGAAAGAACCGCTCCCGCTGATGTCGTTGTCATTGCTGTTGACCAGGCTTCTGCCACTCATCTGGAGCTGCCGCTCAAACCTTCCCTCTGGTCGCGCGCACTGCATGCCCGTCTGATCGACAGATTGGTGGAGGCGGGGGCAAGAGTAGTGGTGTTCGATCTGGTATTCGACAGGCCCGGCAGCGATGCCCGCCATGATAAGCAGTTTGCTGCGGCGCTTAAGCATGCGGGTAATGTGGTGCTGGTGGAAAGGCTGGATTTCGAGGAAACCCGGTTCCCGGGAATGGCTGCGGATGGGTCATACACTCATATTCTGCGGGAATATACCGGAAAGATTCTGCCGATCATTGCGGATGCCGCACGTGCCCATGCGCCTTTTCCGCTGCAAAAATCCTCCTGGGTGAGTTATTACTGGACGTTCAGACCCGGTGGCAGTGATATGCCTACGTTGCCATCACTTTTGCTGCAGTTGTCATCTGCTGAAGTATACGAGCATTTTCTCACTTTGCTTGCCGGTATCGATCCTGCTTTGATCCGGCAGCTTCCTGCAAGTGTGAATGAAGCCGATGTCGAGAATCTGGTTCTCGATTTGCGCAATCTATTCATGCAAAAACCAGTGCTGGCAGAAAAGCTGTTGCAGAAATCGATTGAAGGGGCAAACCTCGATGCCGCACAGCAGCGTATCCTCCGAGCACTGATTGATCTTTATGGCGGCAGTGAAGTGCGTTACTTGAATTTCTACGGCCCACCGCGCACGATCAGGACTATTCCTTATCATCTGCTGCTGGATGAAGGCGGTGGTCAACCGGAAACGGCCGGTGAGCTGGATCTGGCAGGAAAAACGATCTTTGTCGGCTTTTCAGCAGAAACCGTTTCGGGGCAGGACAAAGTCAGAGATGATTACCAGACCGTTTTCTCTTTGCCGGACGGGTTGACGCTCAGCGGGGTGGAAATTGCCGCGACTGCCTTTGCCAATTTGCTGGAGGGCGAATCGATCCATCCGGCAGCACCGGTAAATGGTGCCCTCATTCTGTTGCTGCTGGGAACGGGTGTTTGTCTGCTCTGCTTTGTCATTCCCGCAAGGAATACCATGGTGCATACGCTGGGAATGGCACTGGCAGGAATCCTGTCGTTTTGTGCTTATGGCAGTGCGAGTGTATGGCTGTTCGGACAATGGCAATTGTGGATTCCTCTGGCTATTCCGCTGATGGTGCAGTTACCGGTGGGTGTGATCGGGATCGTCACCCTGCTGTATTTTGAAGCTGACCGGGAACGCAGGCGGATCGAGGCACTGTTTGGTGGACATCGGCCAGAGCCAGTGGTGCGGGATATGGTTCGTGGTGCAGGTCCGATCCATACGGAAGGGCAACTGGTCTATGGAGCCTGCCTGGCGACAGATGCGGAAAAATATACTGCGCTTGCTGAAGCTATGGATCCTCGCCAGCTTGCCGCACTCATGCATGCATATTATGAGTGCCTGTTTGAACCGGTTGAGCGTTATCAGGGCAAAGTGTCCGATGTGATCGGCGATGCCATGCTGGCCATCTGGGCGGCTGGTTCTGCTGATCCGCTTGTGCGCGAACGGGCGTGCCTGGCTTGTCTGGATGTCATCAGTGCGATAGAGCGCTTCAATCACCAGGGCGGATACGGCCGTCCGTCCCTTCCAACCCGGCTAGGGTTACATTTTGGTGAAATGGTACTGGGCAACATTGGTGCACGACAGCATTATGAGTACCGTGCGGTGGGCGATATCGTCAATACAGCCAACCGTATCCAGGGAGTCAATAAGCATCTGGGTACCCGGTTGCTGGTATCGGAAGAAGTAGTAAATGGGTTGAATGATCTGCTGCTGCGTCCGCTCGGGCGGTTTCTGCTGCCGGGAAAGTCACAACCGGTCAACCTGTTTGAACTGGTCGCTCGTCAGAGTGGCAGCAATGCAGCGCAGAGACAGCTGTGTGCCGCGTATGAGCAAGCACTGCACGTTTGTCAAACCGGCAACCGGGTGGATGCATTGCATCGATTCGAAATGATCCATGAACGTTTCCCCGAAGATGGCCCCACCCGATTCATGCTCACCTATTGCCGTGAACCCCGATTGTTTCCAGTCCGGGAAGCGGGTGAGCTGATCATATCCATACAATCGAAATGATGTCCGGATACAGACAGCACATCCGGCCCGCAGATTTCCTGTTGGCAACTGTGTCAAAAATCACGTCGATACAGCGCCTTACCGGTTAATCTGTAGCGATGTTATGCTGATGTATTGATGAGAGCTGACGGTGAAGAAAACACATCAAAAAATCTTAGGGTCAGTATCCGGATAAATATTTTGTGTCGGCAGTGGTAATTGTGCTGTCCGTTTTATCTATGGAAAGTGTATGAAATTAGTATTTCGACGGATATCCTGGCTTATGATAAAAATGACATGGATATAAAAATTGGAGCTATTGATGGGGAAAAAACTGGGTTCCAAAGGAAAATATTATTATCATAAGCAGGGGATAAGAGCAGGAAATTGGATTCAATTTATGCAGTAAAGATTTTTCAGGTGACGCGATAGAAAACAGTTTGAGTTTTAGAGGGTTGTTATTGCAACTCGGGAGCGATAGCGATAACGCCTATGCGGGTGGGGAAGTATGTTATGTTTTTGTGTATAGAGGACAAGTTTTAATGTATAGGGCTACTGTAAGCAGGCGGTGGCCTCAAGTTATTCACTTTCCTGAAATCGTTTAAATAAGGAAATAGTCATGAGTACTTGTGCCGGTAACTTTTACAATCACTCCAGAGAGGTAACTAGTACTCAACTGACAGTCATCAGAGAATTCAGGGATTTTTCCGCTTCAGATCTGGAGATGGTGGCGCAGCTTCTGCAAATGCAGCATTTTCTTGCTGGAGAAGAGATCGTTCGTTACCTCGATCATAGTGACAATGTGTTTTTTGTGCTTGAAGGTGGTGTGCGGATTCATTACTTCGGTTATTCCGGTGATGAAGTGATTCTGTGCGATTTATCGCAAGGGGAGTTTTTCGGTGAGCTGACGGCAATCGATGGTCAGCCGAGATCTGCTACGGTCGTTGCCCGATCTGATTCTTTGCTGGCGGTCATGTCAAACCAGGCGTTCATACGGCTGGTGCATGAGAGCCCGGTATTCTGCATGGCGATCATGCAGCGTCTGGCAGGCCAGGTGCGCCGTCTGACTGAACGGGTCTTCGATTTCAGTACGCTGGCGGTGCGTAATCGCATCCATGCAGAACTGCTGAGACTTGCAAGGCAGCACATGGATTCTCCGAATACGGCCATTATCAAGCCTGCCCCGACACATGCCGAGCTGGCGTGTTTTGTCAGCACCCACCGCGAAGCCGTTACCCGTGAATTGAGTGAACTTGCCAGGAACCGGCTGATTCAGCGGACGGGCCATGAATTGCGCGTGCTCGATGTCGAGAGATTGAGAAAAATGGTTGATCTGGCGCGCGGCCCGGTTGGAGATTAGCTGTTTAGTGCCGTGCGATATTTTTACCGGTTTTTCCTGGCAATGTTCTGTTCCAGCGCATCGATCATTAGTCCCGCAACGTTCGTTCTGGTCTGATCGGAGATTTCTCGCATGCCGGTCGGGCTGGTGACGTTTATTTCCGTCAGATGGTTGCCGATGACATCCAGCCCTACCAGCATCAGGCCACGCGCATAGAGTATCTGTCCCAGTTCTTCGGCAATTTCCCTGTCACGGGCTGATAGCGGTCGTGCCACACCCGTCCCGCCGGCTGCCAGGTTGCCGCGTGTTTCTCCCGGTTTGGGGATGCGTGCGAGCGCATAATCGACTGGTCTTCCCGCAATCAGCAATATGCGTTTGTCGCCTTCCCGGATTTCCGGCAGAAAGCGCTGTGCCATGATGGTGCGCGTACCGTAGCGTGTCAGTGTCTCGATGATGACGCCAATGTTATGGTCGGTATTCTGGATACGGAAAATACCGGCGCCTCCCATACCATCCAGGGGTTTCAGGATGATGTCCTCATGTTCGGCCAGAAACTCGAGAATCAGTTGTTCCTGGCTGGTTACCAGTGAGGGGGGCGTGAATCGGGGAAATTCGGTAATCGCCAGTTTTTCGTTGTGGTCACGAATTCCTCGCGGGCTGTTCACGACATAGGCACCCTGGCGTTCAGCTAGTTCGAGCAAGTAGGTGCTGTAGATATATTCGGTATCGAAAGGAGGGTCCTTTCGCATGAGCACAGCATCAAACCCGGACAGCGGAGTTTCTTCGATGGCACCTTCTTCATACCAGCGGTGGTCACCTTCCGGCGGATCGAGGAGTGTCAGCGGTCGTGCGAAGCCGATGACCTGATGATCTTTCCACGCCAGATCATTCTGTTGCAGGGTATACAGCTGATGGTGACGGACTGCGGCCTCACACATCATGGCATAGCTCGAATCCTTGCCGATTTTGATACTGTCGAGCGGATCCAGGATGAAAGCCAGTTTCATCAGACTTCCGCCAATACAGGCAGGGGTGTTTGCAGATACCGTTCCAGCTCGATGGCTGAGGCAAGCAGTGCCAGTCTGGCGATGACACCATAAGTATAGAAACGATTGGGGGCGGCATCCGGCCGGGCAGTGGGGTCTGTCTGCATACAGGTGGTGTCAAAGGCCAGCGGTACGAAGTGCATGCCCGGTGCATTCAGGTTTTCATCGATCCCCCGGCCGGTATGTACCCGGTAGAATCCACCTACTACATGGCGATCGATCATGTAGATAACGGGTTCGGCTACAGCCTGATGGATACTTTCGAACGTGTGTACCCCTTCCTGTACCAGCACGTTCTTGACAACGAGTCCTTCCTTGATGGTTGCCATTTTGTTGCGCTGCTTGCGGTTGAGTTTATAGAGCTCGGCGCCGTCCTTGATACTCATGATACCCATGCCGTAAGTGCCCGAGTCTGCCTTGCAGATGACGAACGGTTTTTCACTGATCCCGTACTGGGCATACTTTTCTCTGATCAGATGCAGTATTTCGTTTACGCCGGCCGCGACACAATCCAGACCCTCTTTTTCATGAAAATCGACTTTTCCGCAAGAAATGAAATAAGGGTTGATGAACCAGGGATCGATGCCGATCAGATCGGCGAAATCCTGCGCCACATTGTCATAGGCACTGAAATGCCAGGATTTGCGGCGAGTGGCCCAGCCTGCATGAAGGGGTGGAATGATGATCTGTTCCAGATTTTGCAGAATTTCAGGTATGCCGCCAGACAGGTCATTATTCAGAAGGATGGCACAGGGGTCGAAATCCCGGGTAAACAGTCTGTTTCCTTCACGCTGTACCGGTTCCAGCAACAGGGAATCACCATTGGGTAGCAGGACAGGCAGGGGTTGGTCAAGATCGGGCAGCAACGAGCCGATACGAATGTTCATTCCTGCCTGCTGCATGATGGATTGCAGCATGGCGATGTTCTGCAGATAAAAGACATTGCGGGTGTGGTTCTCCGGGATCAGGAGAACATTGTGTGCATTCGGACAGATTTTTTCGACAGCGATCATCATTGCCTGAATGCACAGCGGAATGAAAGTCGGGTTGAGGTTGTTGAATCCGCCGGGAAACAGATTGGTATCGACCGGTGCCAGTTTGAAACCGCTGTTGCGCAAATCTACCGAGCAGTAGAACGGCACGGTGTGATGCTGCCATTGTTTGCGGAACCAGTGCTCGATCGTCGGTTTGGCAGCCAGGATGCGTTTTTCCAGATCCAGGGTGGGTGCGTTCAGTGCATGGGTGAGGTGGGGTACCGGCATGAGATATCCGTAACTTGGAAATAAACCGGCTGATTATAGCATTGACCAGGGCCAGCAGATTCTGTCTGCGGCAGGGCAGACTCGATCAAAGCCGGAGCGAATGTTTGACGAGTATGCCGTGTTACTTGAATTTATTACACAAAATCCGCGGATATCATTATAATGCGCGGTTCTAGGACGGGAGACGTATATGTACGCAGTAATCAAGACAGGTGGTAAACAGTACCGGGTTGAGGTCGGGAATAAGCTGAAGGTGGAAACGCTGCCCGCAGAAGTGGGAAGTGATATTCAACTGGACCAGGTTCTGATGATTGCGGATGGTGAAGCGATTTCTGCTGGCGCGCCATTACTTGATCAGGCAAAAGTCAGCGCGACTGTGGTCAGTCACGGGCGGCATGACAAGATACGCATATTCAAAATGCGTCGCCGTAAGCATTATCGGAAACAACAGGGACACCGACAGAATTATACTGAAATTCAGATTACCGGTATTTCTGCATAAGGAGATTGATTCATGGCACATAAGAAAGCGGGCGGCAGCTCCAGAAACGGGCGTGACTCTCATTCCAAACGGTTGGGTGTGAAGCGCTATGGTGGTGAAATCATCCGGGCGGGTGGAATCATCGTACGTCAGCGTGGCACGCAGTTCCATCCCGGTGATAATGTCGGGATCGGGCGTGACCATACCCTGTTTGCAAAAGTGGATGGTAAGATTGTCTTTGCTGTCAAAGGGCGGATGAACCGGAGAACAGTTGCAGTCATTCCCTCCTGATCGTCCGATCAGCCCGACCGTGCAAGCTGGAGAAAAGCCCCATTTTCTGAATGGGGCTTTTTACTTTGATTATAGTTTTTTACTGGAATAAATTTCTCCGCCCGCAATTAAAATAATTGCTTCGGGGCACTCATGAAATTCATTGATGAGGTAAAAATACAGATCTCTGCGGGAGATGGCGGCAATGGTGTTGCCAGCTTTCGTCGTGAAAAATTTATTCCCAGAGGTGGACCGGACGGGGGAGATGGTGGTCACGGCGGCAGTATTTACGCACTGGCTGATCACAATCTCAATACGTTGATCGACTATCGTTTTACACCGGTTTTCCGGGCAAAACGGGGAGAAAACGGGCGCGGCTCCGATTGCTATGGTAAAGGAGCGGAAGATATCGTGCTGCGTATGCCGGTAGGTACGATCATTACCAACGATCTGACGGGTGAACTCGTTGCCGATCTTGAACACGACCAGCAGAAAGTGCTGCTGGCCAAAGGCGGAAGAGGCGGACTGGGTAATCTCCATTTCAAGTCCAGTACCAACCGTGCTCCCCGGCAATTTACCCATGGTGAAGCAGGAGAGCAGTTCGAGCTCAGGCTGGAGCTCCGGGTGCTGGCAGACGTCGGGCTGCTGGGGTTACCCAATGCCGGTAAATCCACCCTGATTCGCGCTGTTTCTGCGGCACGTCCAAAAGTAGCCGACTATCCCTTTACCACGCTTTATCCCAATCTGGGGGTAGTGCGGGTCGATGCCGGGCACAGTTTCGTGATGGCGGATATTCCAGGCCTGATCGAAGGTGCGGCAGAAGGAGCCGGTCTCGGTCACCGGTTTCTCAAGCACCTCGGCCGTACCCGCCTGCTGCTGCATGTGATCGATGTGGCTCCTTTTGACGAGAACGTAGATATCGTTCATTCGGCCAGAGCGCTGGTGGATGAGCTGCGCAAATTTGATGAAACACTTTATCGTAAACCCCGCTGGCTGGTATTCAACAAGGTGGATATGCTCCCCGAAGATGAGCAGCAGGCTGTTTGCACACGGTTGCTGCAGGCAATGAACTGGCAGGAGCGCTGGTTTGCTATTTCTGCGCTGACCGGGAAGGGGTGCCAGGCACTGATTTATGCCATCATGGGGCATCTGCAACAGTTACAGTCTGATAGCGAAGAAACCTGATTTTTATGACGCAATCGATTCTGCAATCCGCCCGCCGGATAGTCGTAAAAGTTGGCAGCAGCCTGGTGACGAATGAAGGACACGGTCTTGATCGCTGTGCACTGGGAGGCTGGGCCGGACAGATTTCCCGGCTCAGACAGATGGGCAAGGAAGTCGTGCTGGTTTCATCCGGCGCCGTTGCCGAGGGTATGCAGCGTCTGGGCTGGAAAATGCGTCCTGCGGCGCTTTATGAGCTGCAGGCTGCCGCGGCAGTGGGGCAGATGGGGCTTGCCCAGGCCTATGCCGATTGTTTCAGTGAATACGAATTACAGACGGCTCAGATTCTGCTGACGCATGATGATCTGTCGAGTCGTAAACGCTATCTGAATGCCCGTTCGACCATTCTTACGCTGCTGAATCTGGGTATCATTCCGGTCATCAATGAGAACGATACTGTGGTTTCCGATGAAATCCGGTTTGGTGACAACGATAATCTGGCTGCACTGGTTGCCAATCTGATCGAAGCCGAAGTGCTGGTGATCCTGACTGACCAGGAAGGTCTTTTTACCGGCGATCCGCGCAAAAATACCGATGCCAGACTGATCCCGGAAGTCAGCGTCAGCGATCCGGATATCGAAGTCATGGCCGGTGGGGCGGGCAGCAGCATCGGACGCGGTGGTATGCAAAGCAAGGTAATGGCTGCCAGGCGCGCTGCTCGCAGCGGTGCGCATACGGTGATCGCTTCAGGCAGGGCGAAGGATGTGCTGGTTCGTCTGGCAGGTGGAGAGACTATCGGAACCATTCTGCTGGCGGATATGCCAGTGAAGGTGGCGCGCAAGTTGTGGCTGGCCGATCATCTCCAGGTACGGGGGAGTGTAGTGCTGGACGATGGGGCCAGCAGAGCATTGCTGTCTGGGGGTAAAAGTCTGCTGCCCATCGGGGTGGTGGAGGTAAAGGGTGAATTTGAACGTGGAGAAGCCATATCCTGCCTCGATGCCAGCGGCCGTGAAATCGCTCGTGGCCTGATCAATTACGATGCTCGTGAATCACGCAAGATCATGCGTCGTCCTACCAGCCAGATTGAAGCTGTGCTGGGTTATGTGGATGAATATGAACTTATTCACAGAGATAACCTGGTTATTCTGTAACGATCTGGCCGGCTGGATTCACCTGAAAAGGTTTTATATTATCTGCAATGACTGACCCTTTTTTTCTGTCCGATTCCGGATTGCTCGAATCTTATCGTGCCCCTAAATGGCTGCCGGGCGGTAACGCGCAAACCATTTTTCCTTATTTTATCAATCTGAGTCCGATTATCAGCTACCGGCGCGAGCGCTGGGAAATGGATGATGGAGATTTCATCGATATCGACTGGCTGGAGGGTGAATCGGATAAACCGCTGGTCATCATGCTACATGGTCTGGAAGGTAGTTCGCAAAGTCATTACGCACTGAGCCTGATGAATCTCCTGCAGATGTTGCGCTGGCGCGGTGCCGTCGTTCATTTTCGTGGCTGTTCCGGATATTCCAATCGCCTTCCGCGTGCTTACCATGCCGGTGATTCGATGGAAATCGATCGTATGCTGCGGCACATAGCGCATCGGAACGATTCACATGAATGGAACACCCCCTGTTATGCTGTGGGTGTTTCCCTCGGAGGCAATGCACTGCTGAAATGGCTGGGTGAGCAGGGCGCACAAGCAGCCAGGCAGATTGCAGGGGTCGTTGCAGTTTCGGTTCCGCTCGATCTGGCAGCTGCAGGCAAGGTACTCGATTCCGGTTTCAACCGGGTTTACACTCATCATTTTCTGACTACCCTCAAACGCAAGGCACTGGAGAAAAACAGACAATTTCCCGGCTTGCTGAATGCCAGAGCTGTTGCAGCCTGTCGCTCATTGTATGAATTTGATAATCTGGTGACGGCACCGCTGCATGGTTTTCGGGATACGGACGATTACTGGCGCCAGTCCAGCAGCAAACCATGGCTTGGATCGGTTCAGGTACCGACATTACTGATCAATGCGCGTAACGACCCTTTCCTGCCCGAGAGCGTGCTGCCGCAAAAATCCGAGGTTTCTTCCTTCGTTTCACTGGAATTTCCACAGCAGGGAGGACATGTTGGTTTCATACAAGGTACTTTTCCGGGAAAACTGGATTGGCTGCCACAACGTATCATAGAATTTTTTTCATCATTATGTGGCCTGGATGCTATTCCGGGATGAAGAATGAGCCCGAAAAAACAGATACCACCATGGTTGAGCAGAATAATCAGGGAAATCGATTCCACTACTGCTCCATAACCATATGAACTCCTTCTGGTTGAGCCTTGCTCCTGTTTTATGGCTGACTATCATTGCCATACCGGTGGGGATACTGTTCAATGCTGCAATCGTATTCGGCCTGTACAGCATCATTCTGTTAGGGATCGTCATTTACCATATTCATACGTTGTATTGTCTGGAACAATGGCTGCATCATTCAGATCTTTCCTACGCGACGGTACCTGACAGATCAGGCTTATGGGGTGTGGTATTCGCCAGGCTGGCACGCTTCGTGCGGCGTCATGACAAGGAGCGCCTGGGGTTGAATACTTCCCTGGAACGATTGCAGCGCGCGACATCTGCACTGCCGGAAGGTATTGTCATTCTGGGTGACAAGGATCAGATCGAGTGGTGCAATTCAGCTGCAGAGCGGCATCTGGGCCTCAATCTCGAAATGGATGCCGGCCAGCACATTACCCGTATGGTGCGCCAGGTGAGGTTCGTGGCCTATCTCGACATGGGAGATTTCAGTAAACCCTTTTTACTCAACCAGTCACGCTTGCGTGATGTCCTGCTCTCCATCCAGATCGTGCCTTATGGTGACAGGGAAAAACTGCTGATCAGCCAGGATGTGACGCGTTTTGAGAAAATTGAAATCATGCGGCGGGATTTCGTTGCCAATGTCTCGCATGAATTGCGTACACCCCTGACAGTGATTGGCGGGTTCCTTGAAACACTGCTGGAAGAAAATAAAATATCCGGCGAAATGGAGAAAAATGCACTGCGGCTGATGTCCGACCAGGCCATCCGCATGCGTCGCCTGGTAGAGGATTTGCTGACGTTGTCCCGGCTGGAGAACGCCGGAAACAACCTGACAGAAGAACAGGTGGATGTCGTCAAACTGTTGCAGGGACTTTACCAGGAAGCCCAGTCACTGAGTGCAGGGCGTCATGTCATTTCTCTCAATCTTGCCAGTCATGCCATGTTGCTCGGCAGTGAAGATGAACTGCGTAGCGCATTTGAGAATCTGATCAGTAATGCTGTGCGATATACCCCGGAGAGCGGGATAATTTCCCTGAATTGGGTAGTGGAAAATGGAAAAGGGTTGTTTTACGTCCAGGACAGCGGGATCGGCATCGAGCCAAATCATATTCCCCGGTTGACGGAACGTTTTTATCGGGTGGATCGCAGCCGTTCCCGTGAAACCGGCGGAACCGGTCTCGGTCTTGCCATAGTCAAGCATGTTCTGAATCGTCATCAGGCGAGTATGGAAATTACCAGCCAGCCTGGAGCGGGAAGCATTTTCAGGATATGGTTTCCGAGTAATCGTGTGCTACCGGCCGAAACCGTGCCAGTGATCAGCTCTTCTCCAGAACATACGAAACAGAATTCTGCTGCCTGAGAGCTTTGTATCAGTAAAGCAGGATGATATTTCATGCTGTCGGCTACCGTTCTGGTTTTTTCTGCGATTTCCTTTTTCAGGTAAATCAAAAATACTGTATCGCGTAGACGGCGAGATACACCGTGTTAGACTTATGGTTTTGCGCGACTTATACTTTAGTAACATCAAAATACCCGGGATGAGTTTTTATGAATTTTTGATTTTTTTCTGTCGATCTGATGATGCAGTCAGATTCTCGGATCATGACAAAAATACTGCCGGAAACGGCCGACCAACCCAGAAGGGTATTTATTCTTATCAGATAACTAAAAAAATTCACCAGGGAGGATGAACAATGGGCGTCAAAGGGCAGTTACTGCAGGATCCTTTTCTGAATATCTTGCGCAAGGAGCATATTCCGGTTTCCATTTATCTGGTCAACGGCATCAAGTTACAAGGTCAAATTGATTCCTTTGATCAGTATGTCGTTCTGTTGAAAAACTCTGTCACGCAGATGGTTTATAAACATGCCATCTCCACCATAGTTCCGGCCAAAGCTATTTCAATCCCGATACCTGCCGACACCCAGACCGAGCAAGATGAGCTATGATGTTGCTACTGGAACGGTGGCTGATAACACCGCGATATTAGTAGACATCGATTTTGGTGAAGGAGATAAAGAAAGCCTGGAAGAGCTGCGGGAGCTTGCTCGCAGCGATCGGCTCTCGGTGGTCGCTGTAGTTGAAGGGACGCGGAAGCAACCTGATCCTGCCACCTTTATCGGCAAGGGCAAGACAGAGGAAATCAGCCAGATTCTGGCGCAGACACACGCTGCAATGGTGATATTCAACCATGAGCTGTCTCCGGTACAGCAACGAAATCTTTCCATGGTGCTGGCTTGCCGCATCATAGATCGTACCAGTCTGATTCTGGATATTTTCGCGCAACGTGCCAAAAGTCATGAAGGTAAACTGCAGGTCGAACTGGCCCAGCTGGAATACCTTTCAACACGGCTGGTGAGAGGATGGACTCACCTCGAACGTCAGAAGGGTGGTATCGGTCTGCGCGGGCCGGGTGAAACGCAGCTGGAGACGGATCGTCGTTTGCTGGCGAAGCGCGTAAAACTTTTGAAAGAGAAGCTGACCAAGCTCAAACGGCAGCGTGAGGTACGGCGGCGTGCGAGAAAGCGTGCAGAAATCCTGTCCGTTTCCATAGTAGGGTATACCAATGCCGGTAAATCGACCTTGTTCAATCGGCTGGTGCGAACGGATACATACGCTGCCGACAAGTTGTTTGCTACGCTGGACACGACTACCCGGAGGCTGACACTTCCCGGACGCGGGACGATAGTAATTTCCGATACAGTTGGATTTATCCGCGAATTACCCCATACGCTCGTTGCGGCATTCCGTGCCACACTGGAAGAAACCATACAAGCTGATTTGCTTCTGCATGTAGTCGATGCCTCCAGTTCCAATCGGGATGCGCAGATCAGCGAAGTCAATAAATTATTGCGAGAAATTGGTGCCGATACGATACCGCAGATTCTGATTCTGAATAAAATTGATCTTCTCGAACAGTATCCGTCCGGGAATTACACGCGTGATGAGTATGGTAGAATCAAAAGCATTCATCTCAGCGCGAGGACAGGAGCGGGTTTTAGTTATCTGTACGACGCACTGGCAGAGGTGTTTGACCAGAATTTGAAGAGGTTAGAGCAACATTCAGCAACACCTGAAAGCATGAACGACAATGTCCGTGCCACTTTTATAAATAATGAGAAGGACTAAATCACATGGGCTTGAATGATCCGCAGTGGGGAAAAAGAAGAGGCAACTCAGGGCCTCCTGACCTTGAAGACATTATGCGTAACTTTAACCAGAAAATAAGTGAAATTTTCGGCAAAAAGGGAGGGGGTAACGATGATGAAGACTCTGGCGGGGGAAGCCCTAATCTTCCCAGCGGCAGGGGGTTTGTAGCAATCGTCGCTTTGCTTGCTCTGGCATGGATAGGAAGTGGTTTTTACATTGTCGATGAAGGTCAGCGCGGTGTGGTACTGCGTTTCGGTAAACATGTGGAAACGACCATGCCGGGATTGCGCTGGCATATTCCTTCGCCTGTCGAAGCTGTCGAGTCTGTCAATATTGGTCAGGTACGCACGGTGGAAATCGGCTATCGTAATAATGTTCGCAGCAAGGTACTCAAGGAATCGCTGATACTTACGGATGATGAAAATATCGTCGATATCCAGTTTGCCGTGCAGTACATTCTGAACAGTCCCGAGAATTTCCTCTTCAATAACCGTGATCCGGAAAGTACCGTCTTGCAGGTGGCAGAAACAGCCATCCGGCAAGTCATTGGTACCAGCAAAATGGACTTTGTCCTGTACGAAGGGCGTGAAGAGGTAACAGCCAAAACGACCGAGCTGATGCAGGAAATTCTCGACCGTTATCAGATCGGTATTTCCATCAACCGGGTAACGATGCAGAATGCGCAGCCGCCTGAGCAGGTACAGGCCGCTTTTGATGATGCCGTCAAGGCAGGTCAGGATCGTGAACGGCAAAGAAACGAAGGCCAGGCTTATGCAAATGATGTGATACCGAGAGCAAGAGGGGGAGCCGCACGTTTGCTGGAGGAAGCTCAAGGGTATAAGCAAAGGGTAGTTGCCGCTGCAGAGGGGGATGCCAGCCGCTTTACGCAAGTGCAGACAGAATATGCCAAAGCACCCGAAGTCACACGGGAACGTATGTATTTCGATACGATCCAGCAGGTTTTATCCAGTACCAGCAAAATCCTGATCGATCAGGAAAAAGGCGGGAGCAATCTGCTTTATCTGCCATTGGACAAGCTGATTCAGGCTGATTCCAGTGCGACGAGATCTTCAGTTGCAGCGGCCAGATCACAAAATGAATCCCAGGAATTTTCCTCAGATGTCGGCTCACGTTCGCGTGAGTCTTTTCGTAGTCGTGAACGGGAGATGAGATAATGAAAGCAGTTTCATCTGTATTTGGCGGGCTTCTGCTGGTGCTGGCGGTATTGGGCAGTTCTGCTGTCTATATTGTTGACGAACGTGAGCAGGCATTACTGTTCCAGCTAGGGGAGGTCGTGGGAGTCAAAACTTCTCCGGGTGTCTATTTCAAGATACCTGTCGCCCAGAATGTTCGTTTTTTCGATTCTCGTATTCTGACGATGGATTCAGAGGAACCCGAACGCTTCATCACATCGGAAAAGAAAAACGTTCTGGTAGATTTGTTCGTTAAATGGCGCATCGTGGATGTCAAACAATACTATGTCAGTGTTCGCGGAGATGAGACACTGGCACAGACCCGCCTTGCACAGACCATCAATTCCAGCATGCGTGATGAATTTGGTAACCGGACCGTGCACGACGTGGTTTCTGGAGAACGTGACAAGATCATGGAGATCATGCGTCAGAAAGCTAATGCGGATGCCAGAAAGATTGGTGTGGAAGTCGTGGATGTGCGGCTCAAGCGCGTAGATTTGCCCCAGGAAGTCAGTGAATCCGTTTATCGCAGAATGGAAGCGGAACGTAAACGGGTGGCAAACGAGCTGCGTTCGACCGGTGCTGCCGAAGCGGAAAAAATCCGTGCTGATGCTGATCGCCAGCATGAAGTGATTCTGGCGGAAGCCTATAGCGAAGCTCAGAAAATCATGGGGGATGGTGATGCCCAGGCAACGGCAATTTATGCCGATGCTTTCCAGAAGGATGCGAAATTCTATGAATTTTACCGGAGCCTGGAAGCGTATCGAAAATCCTTCAAAAGCAAGGAGGATATTCTCGTCCTGGAACCTAATTCGGAGTTTTTCAAATATATGAAAACCCCGTTAGATCGTAAAAAATAGAGATTTGAACCTGACTCTTAAACTGGATTGCGAAACTGAAAACCGGCGTTCTGGAGAATATTGGTTGGCAGGTTTAAGTGGCAGCGTATCAGGAAACGTTTCATTAATCGATGTTCAAGGCTGATATGTGGGATACCTTTCTGCAAGCAATTGCACTGATGCTGATACTGGAAGGTATCTTTCCTTTTTCATTTCCTGGTGCCTGGCGTGAAACCTTTCTCAAACTCATGCAACTGGAAGACAGCCAGATAAGGTTCGTGGGCCTCAGTACCATGCTGGTCGGCCTGGTTATCCTCTTTCTGGTCAACTGATCGATCTTTCCTCTGATAATTTTGATTGTTCCTGCTATCGATCCGGATATGACTCATTCCGGTCAATGTTGAAAAATGCGCAACTGGCTGCTTCCTGAATATATCGAAGATGTATTGCCGCGTGATGCTTATCGTATAGAGAAGATCCGCCGTCTTATCATGGACATGTTGTTTGCCCACGGGTATCAGTTTGTCATGCCGCCTCTGCTGGAATATGTGGAATCCTTGCTGGCCGGGAGCGGAAGCGGTATGAATCTGCGTATGTTCAAGGTCGTCGATCAGCTCAGCGGCAGAATGATGGGATTACGCGCGGATATGACTCCGCAGGCAGCCCGGATCGATGCTCATTTACTGAATACCAGTGGCGTGACGCGGCTTTGTTATGCCAGCAGCGTGGTCCATACGGTACCGGATGAAATTACCCGTACACGTGAGCCATTCCAGGTGGGTGCCGAATTGTACGGACATTCCGGTATCGAGAGTGATCTTGAAATCCAGTGTTTGTTACTGGAGTGTCTGTCAGTTTCAGGCATTCATTCGATCCATCTCGATCTTGGGCATATCAGGGTTTTTCGCAGCCTGATTCGTGATTCAGGCATCAAGCCCGAGTTCGAAATGGAGCTTTATGCTGCATTGTGGGCCAAGGATATTAGCTCCCTGAAGGAACTGGTACGTACAGGCTTGAATAAACGTCTGACCAGATCGGTGCAAAATGCTTTGCTGTTGTTACCGGAACTGTATGGGGACGGTACCGTGCTTCTGAGTGCGCGTCAGCATTTGCCGGATTTCCCGGAAATCGGTGAGGCACTGGATCAACTGGAACATGTTGCCAGAATACTGCAACCTTATGTCGACCGGATAACGTTTGATCTGGCTGATTTGCGGGGCTATCACTATCATACGGGTATGGTTTTCGCCGTTTATACACCGGGATGTCCTGCGCCCATCGCCCTGGGAGGACGCTATGATGAAATCGGCAAATCGTTTGGCAGAGCGAGGCCGGCAACCGGATTCAGTCTCGACTTGAAACAGTTGTCGCAGCTGACGGATATGAATGGTTATCCTTCGGGAATACTGGCGCCATGGAAGCCGGAAGATGAGAAACTGACAGCAATGGTTCGGCAATTACGTGCTGAAGGGCATATCGTGGTGACTGAGCTGCCGGGAGAAGAAAATCAGGAAGTAACAGGTTACGACAGGAAACTCGTTTTCCGTAATGGTAACTGGGAAATCGATCCGGTTACAGGATAAACGACGCTGGAGGAGAACGGTTTTGCCTGCAGATAGGGCGGCTGTACTGAGGTAGGGAAGCGGGAGTCTTGATACCCGTCAACCAGGGGAAGTGTAAGTTTATCGGATTCAGTCAACTGCCTGTTTTAAAAGAAGCAGGCTGGTAATCAGTCGCTGAAAAAGGATACTCATGCACCGTGCTGTTCACAGTGCGGTGCTTTATTTTGGAATAATTTCGAGAGATCAATAGTGTATGGCCAGGAATGTCGTAGTCATTGGAACGCAGTGGGGAGATGAGGGTAAGGGCAAGATCGTCGACTGGCTGACTGATCGGGCTACAGGAGTCGTCCGTTTCCAGGGTGGACACAATGCGGGTCATACGCTGGTGGTAGGTGGTGAGAAAACTGTATTGCATCTGATTCCTTCAGGAATTCTGCGTGAGAATGTGACCTGCTACATTGGTAACGGTGTGGTTCTCTCCCCCGGTGCCTTACTGGAAGAAGTGGATATGCTGGAGCAGGCCGGAGTGGATGTATCCGGCAGGCTGCGTATCAGCGAAACCTGCCCCCTGATTCTGCCTTATCACATTGCTGTGGACGGTGCTCGTGAACTGGCGAAGGGGATGGAAAAAATCGGTACGACCGGCAGGGGAATCGGCCCGGCGTACGAAGACAAGGTTGCGCGGCGTGCAATACGCCTGCAGGATCTGTTTCGTCCTGAACGGCTTGCCTGCAAACTGAAAGAAGTACTCGATTATCATAATTTCCTGCTGAAAAATTACTACCACGCTGCAACGGTTGACTATCACCAGGTCCTGGATGATTGTCAGATAAAAGCCGAAAGAATCCGGCCGATGGTGGCGGATGTTCCAAAACTGCTGTTTGAAGCCAGTCAGGCTGACAACAACCTGCTGTTCGAGGGGGCGCAAGGTGCTTTGCTCGATATTGATCATGGCACTTATCCCTTTGTCACCTCCAGTAACTGTATCGCTGGTGCGGCTTCGGTGGGTAGTGGCGTCGGGCCGCAGATGCTGAATTACGTGCTGGGAATCACCAAAGCCTATACCACTCGCGTGGGGTCAGGCCCTTTTCCTACCGAGTTGTCGGATGCAACCGGAGAACACCTGGCACAGCGCGGTAACGAGTTCGGTTCCACTACCGGGCGCCCGCGCCGTTGTGGCTGGTTTGATGCAGTGGCTGCCAGGCGTTCTATTCAGATCAATGGAGTTTCGGGATTGTGTATCACTAAACTCGATGTGCTCGATGGATTGGAAACACTGCGTATCGGTGTAGGTTATAAATCAAAGCAATCGGGCGAGATGTATGACGCCCTGCCTTTTGGAGCGGATGATCTGGCTGCTGCGGAACCAGTTTATGAAGAGCTGCCAGGCTGGCAGGAACGTACGGCAGGTATCCGGAATTTCGATCAACTGCCCCAGGCAGCACAAAACTATCTCAAACGTATGGAAGAAGTCTGCCAGACACCCATATCCATGATTTCAACCGGTCCTGATCGAACAGAAACGATCGTTTTTCACCATCCTTTCGGATAAATACGGTACTCGCGCAGGTACAGTGATGTCTGGCAGTTTTGGCTGCATTACTTCATTTTTTCCGGTGCCACTTCTGATAAAGCTCTTCGGAATTCTCATTCCATTTTTTTCTGGCTGCCGACAGATTTTCTTCAGCGCTTTGTAAAACCTGCTGTGCGGCCTGGAGCTCCTTCTCGGTTTCAGCTGCCTTTTCCTGATGGTAGCGCAAATTATCCTGCTTGACCTGCACATCCTTCCTGGCGCTGCTGAGCTGACTTTCAGCCTGCTTCATCTGTTCGTAGGCCTGGTTGGTTTGCTGCTGCAGATTAGACAAGTCGCCAGCCGTGATTGAGGCAGGGATCATCAACAATGATAAAACTACTATTGTAAGGTATTTCATTTTTCCTGTTCTTTCATGAAATGGAGTCTTTTTAAGACCGTGGTGCAGCCTTCATGAAAGAATGGTACATGGGTTTTGCCGGGCTGGAAATAATGATCTGGCTTCGGCAGTTCGATTGCAACTTCTTGAGTACGGGTAATGATCCCGGGTTGATATTGTTATAACCTTGGTTCTTCTGCAAGGAGATGGCAGATTTTCTGCAGGTCAGCCCGGATTGCGGCTGGTTTACGTTTTAACCGGGAGGCAAGCACTTTCGAGTCGGTTGTCTCCAAAATAATGCTGGTTTCAAGCAGTTGAAGTAATGACGGCGAGAGAATTTTCCTGCTGTCAAAATTACCGGTCAGGCGTGCGACATGCATTTTTGCACGCCGTAACTGTCCGGTTTCGTACACATGCTGGCAGTGTTGCTCATGCTTGCTGTGGGAATGCGTAGTCTGTGTTTCATTTCGCATAAAGCTTTCTCCTTTCATTGATTCAAAATGCAAGGATAACAACTGCACCAGACAAATATATGACAGATAAGAAAAGTATCTGCCTGGTGATTCACACTGTAACCCGGATTTCACCAAATAGCCATGCGACAAATTGCCGCTGCCGCGCAACTGGCTGGCAGGCGGCTACAGTCCTCAAACGGATTCCAGATTGTCGGATTTACCTAGAGCTGCCTGAACAGCATTGTCGGCAGTTTCCAGAAAAACGAACTGTATGGCAGTGCGTGTTGCTTCCGGAACATCATGCAGATCTTTCCGGTTGCGCGCTGGCAGCAGTACAGTTCGAATACCGGCACGCTGCGCCGCCAGTATTTTTTCCTTGATGCCGCCAACCGGTAAAACCAGCCCACGCAAGCTGATTTCACCGGTCATGGCCACATCGTGCCGTACCGGCCGGTTGGCAAACAGCGAAGCCAGTGCAATGAACATTGCCACACCTGCGCTTGGCCCGTCTTTGGGGATGGCGCCGGCAGGCACATGTAAATGCACATCGATTCCCTCGAACACTGAGGCTGGAATGTGCAAGTCCTCGGCGCGTGCTTTTACCAGGGTGAGCGCTGCTTGTGCACTTTCTTTCATCACATCGCCAAGTTGACCGGTCAGGATCAGGCGGCCACTGCCATTGATACGCGTCGCCTCGATGAACAGGATGTCGCCTCCCACCGGTGTCCAGGCCAGACCGGTTGCAACACCTGGCAGGTCGGTGTGAAGTGCCAGTTCATGTTCATATTTCTCTGGCCCCAGAATGTCTTCCAGATTTTGAGCGTCGATCTGTACCTGCTGCTGTGTGCCTTGTGCAATTTGCAGGGCGGCGTGACGCATGATCCGGCCGATTTCACGTTCGAACTGGCGCACCCCGGCTTCACGGGTGTAGTTGGCAATGATGCTTTGCAAAGCTGCCGATGTCAGCATGCATTGATCTGTCTGCAGACCGTTGGCTTCGCTTTGTCGTTGCACCAGATAACGCAGCGCAATCTGCAGTTTTTCTTCCTGGGTGTAACCCGGCAGATCGATGATTTCCATGCGATCCCGTACCGGTGGCGGGATCTGATCAATGACATTGGCCGTGGCGATGAATACCACGCGACTCAGATCGAATGGGACACCCAGATAGTTATCACGGAATGTCGAGTTCTGTTCCGGATCGAGAATTTCCAGTAATGCAGCCGCTGGATCACCATGCGCGCTGGCAGTCATTTTGTCGATTTCGTCGAGCATCATCACACAGTTGCGTGCACCCGCCTTGCGCAACCCCTGGATGATATTGCCCGGCATGGCACCCACGTAGGTACGGCGGTGACCACGCATTTCCGCTTCATCATGGACGCCGCCTAACGATACTCTGACGAACGGGCGCTGTAGCGCGCGTGCAATGCTTTGCCCGAGTGATGTTTTTCCCACGCCCGGCGGGCCGGCGAAGCAGAGGATCGGTGCACGGCCTTGCGGTTTCAGCTTTTGTACGGCGAGAAATTCAATGATGCGCTGCTTGATGCGTTCCAGTCCAAAATGATCAGCCTCGAGAATGGTACGTGCAGCATCGAGGTCGATCGGTTTTTCTTCCGGCAGTTGCCATGGCAGTTCTGTCATCCATTCAAGGTAGGTGTGCAGCATGGAAAATTCGCTCGATGCGGCGGGCATCCGTTGTAAGCGCTGCAACTCCTTGTGTGTTTGCTGTTCGATATCTGTCGGCATGCCAGCAGCAGTGATGGCTTCCTCCAGCTTGACGACTTCCTGCTCATTTTCACCATCTTCACCAAGTTCTTTCTGGATGGCCCTCAGTTGTTCGCGCAGCAGAAACTTGCGTTCACGATCCTCCATTTGTTCTTTGGTACGTTCGCCGATTTCCTGAGAAAGTCGCAAGACTTCGATGCGTCGCGCCAGAATTTGCAGCACGCTGTGCAGCCGTTCCTCGATATCGATGGTTTCCAGCAGTTTCTGCTTCTCGGCCACTTCAGTATCGAGCAGGCTGGCAGTAATGTCTGCCAGATCGGAGGGTGCACGCGTCGCCTGCAGTGCATGTGCCAGTTCAGCCGGTACACCAGGCAGCAGCGATACAATTTCCATTGCGCGTTCGCGTAATTGCAATGTCAGTGCTTCCACTTGTGTGGTATCCGGAGTGGTTTCCGGGATACGCCGGATCCGTGCGGCAAGGAAGGGATAGCCTTCAACCAGCGCTTCGATGCGGAAGCGCTCGACTCCCAGGCAGACAGCGTGATGTGTGCCATCTTCGGAAGCGATATGGCGCACGACATTGGCAATGGTCCCAATTTGGCAAAGTGCATCCAGTCCAGGTTCATCGACGGAAGGGTTTTTCTGCAGCACGATGCCAACAGGTACTTTCGACTGCAAGGTATGCTGAATCGCTGCAATCGACCGGGTGCGGCCGACGGCAACGGGCATGATCACGTGCGGGAACAGCACGACATTACGCATCGGCACCAGGGCGATGACATCGGCAGGCAGTTCAGGCAGGTTAGAGGGGGATTGTTCCATGGCACTCATTCTCAGGAATTATTCACTGACGCTAATATTGAGCACTTTGATGGAAATTCAAGGGAACAGCCGGAAAGTCGGGAATAAATCTGCCGATTCATGTCGATTGCACGCACAATGGACGGTGAAGGCTGGTCAGCATCCTTTCTGGAATACGCACTGCATTGCGGGCATATGGTCGGTTCCGGCAGCTTTCCTTTGATTTTATAGGCATCGTCGACACGTTCCTGAAGAATGGTATGGTGCCTTGTGACTTGCTGAAAACCGGGTTGAATGCCTGGAGTACTCATAATAATGACATCTCCTTTCATGCAATTGACTGATTTTGCAACGGATAATACCGACAGGCACTCAAAAGTGGCAGATACCGCCACTTTCTAGTGGCGCATTTTTATCCTGCGCCATTTGATGATTTTGTCAAGATTTATGCCGGGAAAACAGGGAGGAGCGGTAGAATCGATTCATGTTTCGTATCGTTGGTGTGAAACAATAGAGCTTCCGGACAGGAGAAATACAGCCGGTGAAACACATCATGATGTGAAAAAAACAGGATGGGCAAACTGTTGCCAGTCCGATGATGCTGATCAGTAGCAGCTTGCAGCCGTTTCATCGTATGAAGGGGACGGCTGTATTCCATACAGTAACACCCCGACAGTCTGATTCACACAAGAGGAAAAATAATGAATACAGCTCATAAATGGCGCTTTTTCAGATCAGGTGGTTTTGATCAGGTGCGTCTGGAAACCGGAGCGGATGTCGAATCGCTCGGAACGCTCGATCCCAAGCTGTGGGCTGCGCTCAGTTGCCCGACGAGCAATTTGGAATTCGATGATAAAACACTCGAGTTCATTGATACTGATCATGATGGCCATATCCGTGTCCCGGAAATCATTACTGCGGTCGAATGGGTGTCTTCCGTTCTGAAAAATCCCGGGGATCTCACTTCCGGATCAGAAGCGCTGCAACTGAGTGCGATCGATGACAGTACTCCGGAAGGTGCGGCGCTGCTCGCATCAGCCAGACAGATTCTGCTCAACATCGGTAAAAAAGATGAAGAGGTGATTACAGTCGAAGATACGGCTGATCTCAACAGAATTTTTGCCAGTACCCGCTTCAATGGTGACGGCATCATTCCGGCCACTGCTGCCAGCGATGCTGAAACCCGGGCCATCATTGAAGACATGATGAAGTGTGTCGGATCGGTTCAGGACCGATCCGGTCTGCCGGGGGTTTCAGCAGAACTGATCGAACAATTTTTTACTGAAGCGAAAGCGTACTCGGAATGGTGGCAGGATGCGGAACGGGATGCTACCAGCATATTACCGCTGGGAGAAAATACTGAAGCCGCAAAGGCGGCCTTTGATGCAGTCAAAGCAAAAATAGATGACTACTTTACCCGCTGTAAGCTGGCTGAATTTGACCAGAAAGCGGGTGATCCGCTGAATCCGGCGTTATCGGATTATGAAGCACTCGCCAATACCGATCTCTCCCGAACGACTGAGCAACTTGCCACATTACCGCTTGCAAAAATCGAGGCAAAAAAACCGCTGCCACTCAATGAAGGCATCAATCCGGCCTGGGTCGGTGCGATCGATGCACTGAAACGACAAGTCGTTCAACCTCTGCTGGCCGATAAAGAACAGTTGAGCGCGGATGAATGGCAGGCGCTTTGTGACAGATTTACTGCCCATCAGGCCTGGCTGGATACCAAACGAGGGGCAACGGTAGAATTTCTCGGAATCAATCGTATTCGTTCGATCCTGGCAGGAAAGTATCAGGATGAGATCAGTGCATTACTGCAGAAAGATCAGTCGCTTGCCAGCGCATCCGATGCGATCGATTCAGTTGAAAAGCTGATTCGCTATCAGCGAAATCTTTTTCAGCTGTTGAACAATTTCGTTTCGTTTCGTGATTTTTATACTGCACAGAACAAGGCGGTTTTTCAGGCAGGTTCACTGTATCTGGATGGCCGTAACTGTGATTTTTGTCTGCGTGTCGACGATATCGAAAAGCACAGCAGCATGGCCGGTCTGAGTGGCATTTATCTGGCCTATTGCGAATGTCAGCGCAGGGGTGGCAGCGAGAAAATGAATATCGCGGCTGCGTTTACGAATGGTGATGCAGACAATTTGATGGTTGGCCGGAACGGTATTTTCTATGATCGAAGAGGGCAGGATTGGGATGCCACCATCGTCAAGATCGTCGAGCATCCCATCAGCGTACGTCAGGCCTTCTGGTATCCGTACAAGCGCATCGGCAAAATGATCGGTGAACAGATCGAGAAAGTGGCCAGTGCGCGTGAAAAATCGGTACAGGATCAGGCGGCAGCAGGGATTGTGGATATTTCAAAAAAAGCGGAAGCAGGTAAACCACCCGCGGCAGCGCCCTTCGATGTAGGTAAGTTTGCAGGGATTTTTGCTGCGATCGGTCTTGCAATCGGTGCAATCGGTACTGCGATTGCATCGGTCGTAACCGGCTTCCTGGGTCTGGCCTGGTGGCAAATGCCACTCACGGTTCTCGGCCTGATTCTCGTAATATCCGGTCCTTCCGTACTGATTGCTTTTCTCAAGCTCAGAAAACGTAATCTGGCACCGTTACTTGACGGGAATGGTTGGGCAATCAATACACGGGCAATCATCAATATTCCGTTTGGCATCTCATTGACTCAAATGGCGACATTGCCTGCCGGCGCGCAGCGCTCCCTGACCGATCCTTATGCAGAGAAAAAACGTCCGTGGAAATTCTATCTTTTCGTTCTGCTCCTGCTGGGAAGCATTGCTTATCTTTTTCACAGTGGCTACCTCAATCAGGGTACTGTCGACACGTTGAAAAAGCATTTCTTGTCGGATAAAGCAGAAATTGGCACAGAAGAAGCAAGTACTGCACAAGAGATTCCTGCTGCATCCTCTGCAGAGGAAATTGCTGACGGTCAGAAAACCGAGGATGACAAGCCTCCTCAGCCTGCGGCAAAGGAAGGAGTGGAGAATGAATCTGTGGCTTCTCCTGAACCGGTATCGACTGTCGTTCCAGCGCCAAAGCCAGTGTCGGTTCCTGCAAGCCACTGAAACAACTATGAATGTATGACTCGTCGGCAACGATGTTGCCGACGATGGTTCCAGTTATTACGTAGCACAAACCGGCATTCGACAGGCAGTCGTTTGTACACGCTGACTGAATCTTGGTGTACCTATAACTCATAGAGGTAAGCCCCCGGCTTTGCCGGGGGACTCACCAAGGTTTGACCTTTACGACGGTCGTCGTGAATCTCTGATCTCTGCCAAGAGAAAGGAGATTCACGATGAAAGAGTATCAGAGTC